>Ga0315282_10011320_pt1 | contig 13845 bp, 11 predicted proteins | sample YL17G07_20_MG_FD_203693 | JGI IMG/M metagenome (GOLD analysis project Ga0315282, IMG submission 203693) | Sediment microbial communities from Yellowstone Lake, YNP, Wyoming, USA - YL17G07_20 | ecosystem: Environmental > Aquatic > Freshwater > Lake > Sediment | place: USA: Wyoming | collected... | reverse complement strand
TGTCCGTCTGAGCTGATTCTGAGCTCAAGTACCGCTTGATTCCAGCTCATTCTCGGCTTCCATTCAGCTCAAAGTCAGCTGAGTTGACAGTTTTAAACGCGGGTTTCAAGCTAACCCCCGGCGCCTAGGCCAGACACGTCAGACCTATGTTGAACCTTCTGTTCAGGGCGCTCTCTCCCGGCGCTGAATCTTCCTGTCCGTTTCGTCTGGATGAGGGCGCTAATGCGATCAAGGGTGACTCCCACCCCTCTCTGGGTGACTCCCACCTCGCGTGCGAACTCCATGAAGCTGCTCTAGGTTCTGGCTTGGCTACAAACAATGCCTGTCCCTTTTCCCCCGGGCTACCAACAATACCTGTTCGCTTTCTCCCGCTCCTTTATCAAAGAAGCGCTAATAGCGCGAACTGTTCTAGCACTTCAGACCGTCTCCAGGAAGGCAAGGAGGCTCTTGAAGCCTCCATCCTGGTTTGTCTGATCATACGTCGGGATTCTGACCTGTAAGATCTGGTTCTTCCCAGGGAATTCACACTGAATCTCCACTGGCAGGCCATTCATGACTTGATTGCGCGAAGAGGTGACTCCACGTCGTGTGCTTCTGTGACAAGATCAAAATACCTCCTCGATACGTTGCATCGTTGAATAGCCAATGCAGGGTTAGCGTTGATCGACTTCGCAGCTGGCTCCCCGTTGACTGTCTTGTCGCTGATTATCGTCCTGTCTTTCTTGGGAGCCATCCTAAGTGACAAAATCAAGGCTTCATACACTACCGTTATGATTGCGATCGGTCTTGTGTTATCTTTTCTAAGAATTGCGGGCGGACTGAGCGGTATTGCTTTCGACAGGACTGTGATACTGGGTCTTGTCGTGCCTCCACTCATATTTGAGGCGGCGATGAGAACCCGTATTGAGACGTTTAGAAGCGTTCAGAAAACGGTCCTGAGCCTAGCAATACTCGGGGTGGTAATATCCGCTATCGTGAGTGGGCTTGTTCTCAACTTAGTTACGGGCTTACCTCTTGCAGTTGCACTGATGTTTGGCGTGATCGTCTCCCCGACCGATCCTGTCTCAGTGGTCCATGTGTTGAAGAAAGTTCGGGCCCCAGAAAGGTTGACTACGATCCTGGAGACTGAGGCGTACTTCAATGACGCGACATCTGTTGTCCTCTATCCAATCGCCATCTCTCTCTCGTTTAGTCCGCTTCAGAACCTAGGCATGTTCGGATACAACCTGCTCGGAGGAGTACTCGTCGGTCTCGCAGTTTCAGCGGCGGCTGAATTTCTCCACAGACTGATCACGGAGCCCCTCGCTGAGACATCGTTCACGATAGCAGTAATGTATGGTTCGTATGTCTTTGCCGAAAGCCTGGGCGTGTCGGGGCTGATCGCGGTTCCTATCGCCGGCCTATACATGGGCAATCGGACCATGCGAACTGCCATGTCCGAAGAGACTCGAACAACCATGACGAAGTTCTGGGAAGTGGTAACTTTCATGGCCACGTCTTTCGCTTTTCTGCTCTTGGGCTTGAAAGCGGATTTCCGCTTGCTTATCGTGTATTCTCCTTTGATCATAACGGCTTTTGCGGCGATACTTGTTGCCAGAATCTTCAGTGTCTATCCAATCATCTGGTTCACGAGAGTGGTCGGGGAACGGATGCCGAGTTCATGGACACGCGTGATCGTTTTTGCGGGATTGCGCGGGGCCGTCTCGGTCGCGCTAGCACTGTCACTACCAGAAAGCCCTTTCAAGGATATCATAGTGGCAATGACTTTTGGTGTGGCGCTTCTCTCGCTGATTCCTCAAGCAGAGATCCTGCAAGTCTACGTGAAAAGGGTGAAGCTCTAGAGGCTGCTTCTTTCAGTACGCAGGTCCACGAGCATAGTGGAGAACCCGGCCATCGAGCGGGATGGTCATTAGAGACGTAGAGTTCAATAAGAGCTATCCAGTGTGCCAAGCAGACAGTGCGTGGTCGATTTGAAGTGTCAAATGTGCGCCATGGAAGTTGAGATGCCCTTCATCTGCTCCTTCTGTGGCGACGCGTTTTGCCCCGAGCACAGACTTCCAGAGAGCCACAATTGCCCTGAGTACTGGATGGCTAGAACACGGAGGCAGCCGGCGGCTGGAGTCATGGCGCCTCCCGATATTCGGGCGTACGCGGGACCACGTCTGCGCGCGTCGAGTTCGGGGATCAGATTTAGCCCCGCTGAGATCAGACACATCGTGATTGGAGTCATCCTAGTTTCAGGCGTCGGGCTTTCCTTTTTCAGCGCCCGGGTATTCTCCGACTGGGTCGCCGTGGCCGCGGCTGTTTCCTTCTTCACAGCTGGTTTCATCATCCACGAACTGACGCACAAGGCTATGGCTCAACGTTACGGAATGTGGGCAGAATTCAGACTCGACATGTTTGGCGCGATCTTGACCGCAATCTCGGCAGTGTCGCCTCTCAAGATCATCGCGCCAGGCGCAGTCGTGATCGCTGGCGACGCAACTCTTGATCGAGTCGGCAGGACGGCCGCAGCGGGCCCAGTCACGAACATTCTGCTCGCGACTCTGCTTTTCGGGCTCGCTCAGATATTCCATCCCACCAGACTACTGGAGGCTATGTTGGCTGGAGCAGCAATCAACGCCTTCATGGCCGTATTCAATCTGATTCCGTTCGGTGTCCTCGACGGCCTCAAAGTCTTCAGGTGGAGCAAGCCGATCTGGCTTGTCCTTTTCGCGCTGGCAGCTCTAGCGACCGCACTATCATACATGTCGTTTTAGGAACAGAGGACGCCGGGCGACGCGGCTCGCACAGAAAATGCGAGTAACCGCCAGCGCTGGTCAGCTAGCGGATTCTTGCCCCTTGAATGCAAGATAGAGCAGCACGAGACCAACTACGAGAGAAACCAATTCCACTGCGACGACTATCGTCCTTTGAAAACGACCGCTCAGCTCTAGTACTTCAAAAGCGTAGGGCGGTCCAACCATCAGCAACGCTCCCACAATGGTCAGGGCCAGTCGCATAATCATGCTTGGTGGCTTACGTTTGACGTCGGCGCTCATCGCTTTTCGCCTGAAGGCGCAAGTTGGAAGCATAGCCCTGAATAAATGTTTGCACGCAGTCCGCAGGCAAACCAGTTGGCTATTCAGATGAGTAGATCTTGTTGGCGAAGGTGAGGTAGCCGGTGTGGCCGATCATGATCGTCGCAGGTCTTGTCTTACCTTGCTCCGCACGAATCTCACGAAGAAGGCACTCCAAACTCTGAATGTTCGCGAATCTGCCATGCATACTGACAACGGTTCGCTCCACTTGGTTCATGGTCGGGCTGAAGGACGCAATCGGCGCTCCTCCTCGTAGCGCCTCCCAAGCATGTGGGATCACAGCCCAGGGTTCTCCGAGGTCGATGAGCGCTGCGTCGACTTCTCGCTGTTCGAAACCTTCCTTCGCGTCACGATGTTCCAGCGTCACATACTCGTCAAGGCCGGCCCTCCTCAATGTTCTTTTCGCAGAATCACGGAAACTTGAACGGATCTCGTACGAGTAGACGTGACCGTCCGGCTTAACTGCGCTCGCCATCGCAAGAGTCATGGCGCCGCTTCCGGTTCCCGCTTCGATGACAACCTTGCCAGATGAGAGGCCGAGCTTGAGCAGGACAAGGCCGATGTCCTTTGGGTACATTATCTGAGTCGGGCGTGCAACATGACCGAGAAAATCGTACGTGGTCGGACGTAGGATCAGGAAAATCAGTCCAAGCGAACTCTCTACTGTATCACCGTACCTTTTTCCAATTGTGTCGCCGAGCTTCACGACACCTTTGTGTGTGTGAAACTGTCTCTCCTTCTCGACATCAAGAAGCCACTGCCTCCGCTGATCCCAAAAGAGGAGTATCTTGTCGCCTTCCTTGATTCTCTCCGACTCGCGATTCAACAAGAATCCTCCACACTAAGTCATTTCAGTTGGCAGGGTCTGGTTCTGGATGATCATGACGAAACGTCGTGCGCTACCGGTCGGAACCATCCTCACCGTAGTTGGTGAGGCATCGACTGGTTTCAAAATGATGTTGACGAAAAACCATCGACAAATTAGAACCACTAGACAAATGACGGCAACTCCCACTCCCAGAAACTGCAACGGACTGCGAAAGGCTGATGGCACAATTGGAATCCACCCCTCCTCGGCGATCATAAGGACCAAGACTAGTAAGAGGCAAACGGCGCCAATCATCGCTGGAGGCATCACACTCTTCCTTAGCAACTCAATCGACTTGACCTTGTCCATGCCTATCGCCGAAGTCTTCTCTCGCAGCGGCCTAGCTCGGATGTGCAGAGTTCCTTCACGAAAGCGGAGGGCATAGTTAATGCCTCTGCATTCAGCAGACATCCATGATTGCCCTCCCAGCCAACCTGTGCGGAACTCGCCTCACTACTTGTTACAGCAATGATATGACACTTACCAAGACCGAGCGGAACTACGCTTACGAGAGCGTTATTGGAAGATATGATCAGCAATCGCGCGGATATCGTCATCTTCAACGACGACATCTGCCGCTGCTCTGGCCTGTGTCGTCACGGGTTTGAAAGCTACTTTGAGGCCGGCAGACTTTGGAAGGTCAAATAGATTGTCGCCGACCACGATTGTCTCTTGCATGTCAGCTCCCAGCAACCATGCGGCTTCTTCAATGACAGCTTCCTTGTTGCCTGGCCCGACTCGAACGACGACCTCACCCGTCAGCACACCGTTGCTTACCTTGAGTTCGTTAGAGATCGCGAGATCCGCATTCAAGTCGACCTTGGCTCTATCCGTCAGCACCGATAGGCCCGCGCTCACGATCCCGGTTCGAATCCCGTGATTCCTGAGCTGCTCCATGATCTCAGGCGCACCGGGAGTGTAGCGGATCTCACTGAGAGCTGGAAGGAGGTCGGCTAAGGAGATGCCCTTCCAGCATGCCGCGTCTAGCCTTGCCCATTCAACATAGGTAATGCGGCCATCGTGGTACATCTGCGCCGTTCTTCTTCCGACATCCAAAGTTCCAAACTTCTCATGAAGGTGCTGCCAGATGCTCCGGGTATCGGTCAGAGTACCATCAAGATCGAATATTGCCGCACGAAACGTGCGATCGCGTCCAAGTCGCACCATTGCAACTCCTTCAATCAAGCGGCGTTTCTCAAGGATTTCGATATTTCCAGAATTGTAAGCGGAGGAGTCCATAAAGAAAAGACTCGGCCATACCTCGCGCTAGCTGCAGTCTTCAGCGCATTCTCATCTCCTTTTTCTCGGTACCCTTGAATGAAGGCGTCGATGTACTCCCTGAAACCCGCTGATGGCATCGAAGGGAAAGCGTAGTGGCCGGAGTAATACAGGAATTCTGCCAGATCCCATGCCTTGTCTCCTGATTTTCCTGCCTGCTCCAGATCAAGGGAGTAGACCTCGTTGTCGACTCCGCGCTGGAAGTTCTCTGGTTTGGAATCTCCCATAGCCACACCAAACTCATGCATCTTCGCCAGTGTCGAGCCGACCTTTGACACTGCAGCGTAGTTCTCTTCCGAGATAGACCTGCTGGAGACGGCTCTCTTGGCAAGCTCGACCAGTGATGAGCCCTCAATGTACCGTTCCACGAGAACACGATCTGGCAGACTGATGTGCAGGATCTCTGGAACACGCACTCCATGTTTGGATAACAATCGGTTGATGGCGTACTCGTTTTCCAATCTTGCCTTGCCCGAGACAGAGAAAAAGCGCGTTCCGAGCGAGACGAGACCTAGAGCAAACCACTTGAAGCTCTGCCAGTCTGTGAACCTCTTTGTCACGAGCCGTTCATTGCCTGCTGTTATCAAGTAGACCTCGTTGAGCACGTTTCCGAGCGGGGAGACTGTGACGACGGCCCCAGGTCTGAAACGACCTGCAAATACCTCAATGGAGAACTTTTCCGCTAGACTCACGAGACCTGTCGCAGTCTTCAGGGACAAGTATTTCTTGGGGTCCTCGAGAGCCTGCGGCTGAAAATCGCCGAGAAGACTCGACTCAAGCGAAGATACCAACTCTCTTGTCAGAACATCCGGAGTCAAGTATGCGGCTCTTCCATGCGCCAAGTATGCCTGCAGCGTTCGCCTCCCGGCTTGCATTATGTTGATGACTTTGCCCGCGGGTTTGCCGCCGAGCGAACGGTCCACGAACAAATCTCCGAGGACGTAGGCAGAACCTTCCTGCCTGAGGACTCCTGCGTGAACAAGTCTCTGTATCGCGCTTCGGTAGCCTGGTGCCATCTTCTCGAGATTAGCATCTCGAACAGGACGCTCCAACAGGAGCGCGCAAGTCCTTGCTGCAGGCAGAAAGACTCTCGCTCGCTTTCTGATTCTGGCCAGCATAAGATATTCTTCTTGAATCGATAGCTCCCTTGCCATCTCTCCATACTCAAGAACCAGTTCCTTCAGTTCCTCACGCAGAATTCGTTCTTTGGCGTCAACCTCGATTGACTGAAGCAACTCTGGGTTCCGGAACGGACGATACGGCGTCAGGAGTCGCTCCACAATGAACTCGCCCATCGCGCCCTTCTGAGCGTCTAGATCGACTAGTGACCTGTCGGCGGCGAGAATCTTCACTGGACGATCATTCATTCTACGAGTGTGGTATCGTAGACCGTCGGGGTAGTCTCGCATGATCACAAGGACGTCGTAGCTTTCCGGTCGCGCCGAATAGACCGCTTCTCCACATTCGCAAGTTGCCGCCACTTCTCTTTTGCCAGCAACTTCCATGGAGAGCTGCTGCAGCGTTTGCTCATCTGCTCGATTGTTCTCTGGAGGCATCGCTGTCTACTCTCGGCACTCGACCCATAGCGTCCAATTCGGCAGGGGAATTTGATAGGGGCAGCGTCTACTAATGGCTAGCGGACGCAGGCCGAACCTTTAGGCCTGAATGCACCTATACGTATCGAGTTCATTGGCATACGGCAACTGAGATCATCGCAGGATAGGAGCCAGAATCCACAATGGCCGAATTCCCGTTGGTACACCGATTCACGAAGACAAGGTTATTGCTCATCTCGCTTCTCCTCGCCCTAGCGGCCTGCTCAACCGGCTCAGTGGCTTGGGCCGCTGAAAAACTTCCCGTTGCAAAGATCGCGAGTGTGGAAGCGCCATCCGTAGTCTCACCGAACGAGGACTTCGCAGTCCTAGTTGCAGTTGACTACTCTGCGTCATACTCAACTGATATCGCGATCTTGGACGCGGCAACTGGTTTCGTGCTCGCATGCAAAGGACTAATCATACCTGCAGGACGCCACTCGTTCACATTCCGGTTGACCAGTCGAGATCAGCCAGGCCTATGGAGCCTTACGGCCGCAGTACGCGTCTGGTGGCATGAAGGTTGGTACGCCAACCAGAATGGAACGGTATTTCCATTTGAGATCACAATCATGGACTCGAGCCACGCTACCCTCGTAATCACATCGAACAATGTCCCGACTACGGCGACAATCGACACCGTTTCACACGAAGTTTCTTTGGAGGGTCTTGAACTCATTGCCGCGCGTGGCTTCCACACGATTGAGGCTAAGTCGTCGCTCGACTTAGCTGATGGAGCCCGAGTTGTGTTCGATCACTGGAGCGACGGAGTACATTCTTTGCGCAGGGAGATCTACCTCACGGGTAGACTTGATCTTTCGGCGATCTACCTGAAAGAATACTTGCTCACCGTGAAATCCGACCTGAGTGAGACCGTCGGGTCAGGATGGTATCCCGCAGCCACAAATGCAACTTTCGGCGTGATCGACCCGATCGTGACGCAAGATTCGTCAGCCAGTGAAGTCACGTACAAGTTCAGCGGCTGGTCAGGAGACTCCGACTCCAGCTCGCCTGTGGATCACATTATCATGGACAGACCGAAGACCGTCCTCGCGAATTGGTCGGAAACCTCTTCCCAAGCGACGACAGCGTTTCTGCTTCAACTTGCTTCGCTGATGTTCTTGACATGCTCAGTGATCCTCATTGCATTAGGAGCTGTTCTCAGGAAGAGAGGTCGCCGGGGAACACGCATCGGTGCCATAAAGCGAAGAACCGCTATGAGCCGACTCATATTGGTGATGGTTCTGTTTGCGGTTCTCGCACATCCGTCAGTGATTCATCCCGCCAACGCGTCAGGAATCACTCAACCTGATACTGTCACGATTGGAGATGCGACTTGGTATCACTGGAGCCGAGCCACGAGCGACACGCTCTTGATATGGCTTGGGGGCGGGCTCGTCGAGCAATCAACTTACCTCATAAACCCATACGAATTCGAGTCCTACAATACGATATACTTCATCCAAGACCTCTCGAGACACTATGACGTTCTTGCACTCAAGAAGGGATCAATGCGTTACGTGGATTCCATGCTGAATAGAACGGTTTTCCGTGAGCCTTACCCCGGCTCGAATAACTTCATCAGAGAGATCCGTTCGTGGGCGTACGAGCACGAATACACGTACCTATACATTGTGGGCTACTCGGTTGGCGCTATGGCCGCTGCCAAGGAGCTGGTTGTGGGTCACCCAGAAGACTGGACCAGCCCTAACGGCCTGATAATAATCACGACGAAGATTTCGGAAGCCTTATCTCTCCAAGCAAGTGCTTTGCGGGCCAGCCTTCTTCTATTATACGGGGACAAGGTCGCACCTGAGTTCACCACGTCTGGTCAGGCCTTCTTTCAAAACGCACCTGAAGAGCGCTGGAAAGACAGGTTCTGGTTCCACAAGGAATTCCATGTGATCCCGGACGTCGAGCATGAGGTCTGGACAATCAGAGACACTGGTGAATACGATAATCGAGCCGCTTTGTTCACTATCAAGTTCATCGAAACCGCGAAGGGCCTGCAGTTCGAGGGAGTGAAGGATGATATCGCGAGCATTCCACTCAACCATGCGACACACACAAAAACGGATGGGCCTCCTGAGGTTGACATAGTCGCTGTGGACTCACCTGACAAGGCGATGACTCGTGAAGCATTTGCGATAAGAGCCGAGACGCGGTATGGCCTTGGATCGAACTTTACGATCGCGGTCGTCACGTTCGATACTGACTCAGCATCCATCGTATCCGCTTCCAAGAGAGGAGTCAGCGGAGATGGTGTGACAAAACTAGTCAATACCATCGTGTCCGGTGAGAGAGCGAGACCAGCACACTTCAGCTTGATCCCGTTGATCGCCATGGACGATGAATGGAGGATTGTACCAGATGGCGTGAGAGATGTGACCGTTCAGATCACTGATTCGTTCTCGGTCACTGTGATCGTGGGATATCCAAGCGCTGCCGTCCAGCTCGATGATCAGACCTTTCAGACAGGAGTGCGCGGCGATGTTTCGATGAACGCGACTCGGGGCGAACATCTCATTTCTGTGCCGCCCATCATAATCTTCGAGAACAAGTCCCGTGTGGTCTTCCAGCAGTGGAACGTCACGGCATCCTCCTCGAATCTGCATCTGTTGTTGTCGCGTGACGTGTGCTTGCTTGCAATCTACCAGAGACAGTACTACCTGAATGTCACATCTCCACTGGATCAGGTATCAGGAACGGGATGGTATGATGAAGACTCAGTCGCACAGTTCCACGCGACGCCCTTCGTGGTACTTGAGGGAAAGACGCACGTATTCGTCGGATGGACAGGCGATTCCAGCGACTCTGCGCCGGCATCTAGCGTCTTCATGAACAGCCCCAAGAATATCGAAGCTTTGTGGAAAGAGCTGAATCCCAGCGAAAGGAACGCGAGCCCTATCGAACTTCAGGCGTTCTCAGCGCTAAGCTTGGCCATCTTACTTGGAAGCATCGTCTTTGTCGGGATGTCGCTTCGCGGGATACGAAAGGTCTCCATTGCAGCGATGACCAAGCAGTCAACTTGATTTCAGTTAGTCGGCACGATAGTTACTAGATGTCACGTTCCATGTCCAGTCTCGATTATGGCAGAGGTCTCCATACCAGTTGCAAGCCTTAAATCAGGGGCGACTTTTCCATGCATGATTCGCGACGGACCCTAAGAATGGTTGAAGGGGCGGTGGCACAATGGAGTCTCTAACGAGATCTATCAGCGGACGATTGCCCCGCCAACTAAGGACGGCTGATCTGTTTCTTGTTCTCTCTGCTGTTCCGATTCTATTCATGCTCGCATTGGCGCCCCAGACTTTCGGACTGAGCTGGGCTGGCTTTGGAAAACTCGGGAGAGGCGCCCTTCTCTTCGTTCTATTCTTCTTAGGGTTCGAGTTGATGGACTTCCGGAAGAGCGCGGCTTCTCATCTGGACAGAAGTCGGAAGATCGTGGCTGCAATACTCTTGAGCCTCGCGCTCATCTATTTCGGCGGCGTTGCTGCTATTGGACAGTTCACAGATTCTGTCTATTGGGTTGGCCGAGTTCTCGGCGCCTCGGGAGAAGTCAGCAACAGCTGGCTCATGGCAATGGATTACCTGGCTTTAGCGCTGTACATTGTGGCACTCGCAACGGTGTTCTTTGGTGCGCGGGCCGTGAGAATGATCCTCACCGCAGTCGTCTTTTCCGCGGGGATGCTGGTAATGTATCTGCTCGACGCGTTCTTTCCATATGGCTCGATCGGTCCTCTGCAATTCTGGGCGAACTTCATTGTTTCTGGCGTGGGGCTTCTTTCCAAAGGATTTGGACTGCCGATCTTTGGGTTTAGCAACAACTTGACCATACTGGGCAAGCATGGTACCTTTCGATTGATCGTCTTCTGGCCGAGCGTCGGAGTCCACAGCATGCTCATCTATTCGCTGGTTATGGTTCTTCTTGCAGTCAAGCTGACTGCACCAGCCAAGAGGAAGGTGCTGTATGTGATCGCGGGAGTGGCGGGCACAATCTTTCTGAATGTTCTTAGAATATTCATCATTGCATATTACGGATATGTGTATGCGACTTCGGGGGCAGATCTGGATGCGTTTCACAATTCGATTGGTGAGTTTCTCTTTCCTCTGTGGATTCTTGCTTTCCTGTTGATCGTGTTGAACATCGAGGGTAGACTCTCAGCCAGAGCAAGACGTATGGCTGTCCAGACATCGGGAGGACACGGGACGACTCTCGATCACAGGGCACCTCGATCAACTCAGCTGATCCCCAACTACCTCCAAAGGGCGTGAGTGCAGGAAATGTCCGCTCTTGACATCCAACGATGTCTTGCGCTCGTCTTCACAATCCTTATCATCTCACAGGCTCCGGGCGTGACATCCGCACAGGTCGAGACGGCTCAGTGGCGGGAGGCGTCACCTACCAGGATCATCATTCGCTCGAATGCTGACTGGGGCAGGATTCTCTTCGATGATCTTAACGGCACCAATTCCAATGGCCTTAGGATCAAGAGCGTGATCAATAGCGGATGGCTTGACGGGAGGGACTCGGATGACCAGCTTTACGCGCAACGAAAGATGGCATGGCCTGATATGGAATATGACAAGGTCGTGGCACGAAAAGGCGACATGGTGGCCTTCTTCAAGGGCCTCAATGACTTCCACCCCACCGAAGTCTATGCGGATTTGATATTGGAGGTCAATGTCGACCTTCCCCGCATCTACGTTTGGCTGATGACAGGCGGAAACGGTACGACGAGCTTCGAGATCGTGAGCCAAGATACGGGTGGGACAATATGGCGTGATATTGTTGTCGCGAGTGGAGAGACACAGCAGGTCAAGCGTGTCATGTCACCTCAATCCTTCTTCCGGCCTGGTAGAACTGAGACCGCCATCGTGACCTGGCTCGCGATAGTCATCCTCGTCGTAGTTCTCCTGAACTTTCCAATCCTAGAAATCTTTGGAGGATTTCTGCGAAGGAAGAGCGCGCGTGAGGCTGCGAGTGAGGGCAATCGTGGCGGGGGTCACGGCGAGAATGGGGAGGCTACGGAACAGAAGTGACAAAGCCGAACTCGTTCCTCGCCTCAATTGATGAAGTATTCATACTTAGGCTCGCCTTCCTCTTCTCAGGCCAGTTCGCCCTCTACGAAGGCTTCCAAGATTGGAACAGAGGCCAGCCCCTGAGCACACATCCCGAGGTCGCAGTTCTCACACTGACGGTCTACGCAGTCTCTCTGCTCATCATTGCGATGTCACTGCTGCCAAGCAAGACCGTTCTCAGGTTTCGGGACCTCCCCTTGCTTCCACTGATGCTGGCTACCCTCACTAGTCTTTACGTTGTGTCAACGATCGCGTACCGAGGATTGTACAGGACTGATGTTCTTGCATACAGCCACTACGCAGCCATTCTGTTCGCAAACCAAGGCGCGAATCCGTACACGCAAGACATGGCGAAAGCACTGACAATGTTTCCAGTTCAGCCATCCGATCTGACTCCCTTAACCTCTGGAGCCTACCTGACTACCTTCCAGTATCCCGCGCTGCATTTTCTTGTGTTCGTGCCATTCGTTTGGTTAGGCCTGGGAGACATGAGATGGGTCCTTGGGCTTTTCGAGGTGGCCGTAGTATTGACCCTGTACTTGAAGGGCCCGCAAAGACTGAGGCCTATGCTACTGCTTCCATTGTTCGCCGGCTCTGATCTGATGATTAACTTCACGGCTGCGAGCGTATCGGACGTACTGTGGGTGCTTCCGTTGCTCTTCGCGGCGTTCTATCTGGAGAAACCTCTCGTGTCGGGACTCTTCTACGGACTCGCCTGCGCGATGAAGCAGACACCTTGGCTCCTTGCACCATTCCTTCTGATCTACATGTTGCGAGCAGAAGAGACGAAAGATCTTCGCGACAGACTCCTACGGACAGCTAGGTTCGCTGTCGTGACCGCCACCGTCTTTCTTGTGATCAACCTCCCGTTTATGCTCATGAATCTGACCGTCTGGTTGAGGAACGTGTTGACTCCGTTGACTGAGGATCTCGTGATACTCAGCCAGGGACTATCTCTGTCCACGGAGGTGGGTCTGTTGCCAGTTGGCAAGGCATTCTATACCGTGCTCGTCGTCGCGGTTGCCCTTGTGCTCATTGTCAACTACTATGTGTACTTCGACAAGTTGCGGTATATGCTTTGGATCTTCCCCGGGATCATCTTATGGTTCTCGTACAGGGCGCTAACCAACTACATCATCTATTGGACACCTCTCATGCTCGTTTCCATGATCCTCTGGTACAAGGCCGAGCAAACGAAGACGGTGCAGACGACTTGAAGTACGTGAGGAAACTGACCGCTCCACTGTCAGCCGTCTTTCTCATACTGATCGCTGCATTAGCTTTCACACACCTCCAATCCGGAACAGAGTACCCGCCACCAATCCTAGATCCCGAATTCGGCCTATGGGTTTCCGATCCGAACTTGGGCGGCCAGAGGCCAATGGTCTGGGAACTCGAATATGAAAAAGGCCCCGGAGATCAAATCCTACTGCAAGAGACTGCAATAGGAGACAAGAGCGCTCTCGAGATCCGGATCTACCAAGACGGCGTGGATGACAGATGGGTATACGTGCGCCTTGGACAGACAATTGACGGCACCAGACTGCGAGCACTGCTCGATGAGGAGGTGGGCATTTGGATCTTCTTGCAAGCCCTCTGCGCGTGCAGTGGACCTCTATCAGATCAAACCATTCTCTTCGAAGTCCAGATAAACGATGGAACACACACACTCGACTTCAACTTCGGAGACACAGCAGCAGAGATGAACCAATCGCCCACTCATCGCACCGTCCTCCTTCAGTCTCCGACCGGAGAGTGGATACGTCATCCGATCGATCTTGTCAAGCAATACCGAGATGCTCAATGGAAACTACCTGACCGAATCTCATTCAGCATCATCTTCGGAGCAGCAAGCTCAGCGACGGGCTGGCATGCAGGAGACGTGCATGGGTTCTCGGTAACAAAGAAAACACCCATCAACCCCACACAGCAACAGCAACTGGGA
>Ga0315282_10011319_pt1 | contig 13845 bp, 12 predicted proteins | sample YL17G07_20_MG_FD_203693 | JGI IMG/M metagenome (GOLD analysis project Ga0315282, IMG submission 203693) | Sediment microbial communities from Yellowstone Lake, YNP, Wyoming, USA - YL17G07_20 | ecosystem: Environmental > Aquatic > Freshwater > Lake > Sediment | place: USA: Wyoming | collected... | reverse complement strand
GGCGCAGACGGCGAAAGTCGCGGCGAAGCGCGCGGTGACGATGCTCGATGCGCGGCCTGCGCCGGCGGGCGAGGTGGCGGCCGTGCTCGCTCCGGCGATGGGCGGCGTGCTCTTCCACGAGGCGTGTGGCCATCCGCTCGAGGCCGACATCGTCGACAAGGAGGCGTCGGTCTACCGCGGGCGGATCGGCGAGCGGCTCGCCTCATCGCTCGTGAACGGCGTCGACGACGCGACGGTCCCGAACGCATGGGGCTCGTTCTCGTTCGACGACGAGGGCGCGCCGGCGCAGCGGACCGTGCTGTTCGAGCACGGCGTGGTGCGCGGGTGGATGTACGACCGGCTGCGCGCGGAGAAGGATGGTGTTCCCTCCAGCGGGAACGGCAGGCGCCAGTCCTACGCGCACCCGCCGATCCCGCGCATGACGAACTCCTACATCCTGGACGGAACCTCGAAGGCCGATGACATCGTCGCCTCGACCGAGCGCGGGGTGTACGTGAAAGCCCTCGGCGGCGGGGAGACGAACCCTGCGACCGGCGACTTCGTATTCGGCGTCTCCGAGGGCTACCTGATCGAGAACGGCCGCGTCACGGCGCCTGTCCGCGGCGCGAATCTGATCGGCCGCGCCATCGAGGTCATGTCCGCGGTCGACGCGGTCGCGGACGACTTCGACACGCAGGAGGGCATGTGCGGCAAGGACGGCCAGAGCGTGCCGGTCGGCACCGGATCGCCGACGCTCCGCATCGCCCGGATCACCGTTGGAGGCACCGGTGCCTGACCTGAGCGAGCTGTGCGCGGCGGCGGTCCGCGCGGCCGAGGGCGAGGAGGCGGTCGAGGCCTTCGCCGAGGAGACGCGCCACACCGAGGTCGAGGCCCGCAAGGGCGAGGTCGAGGGGCTCACCTTCGCGGAGTCGCGTGGCGTGGGCGTCCGGCTGATGTCCGGGGGCCGGCTCGGGTACGCGTGGGCGGCCGATCCCTCGATCGACGAGGTCCGCCGTGCGGTCGAGCAGGCGCGCGAGAACGCGCGGTTCGGGACCCCTGATGGGTTCAACGCGCTGCCGGTCGCGCAGACCGCCGAGCCGATGGACGAGCTCTTCCACAGGGATCAGGCCGAGATGCCGAGCGACCGCAAGGTGCAGACGGCGCTCGACCTCGAGCGCCTCGCCACATCGAGCGATCCCCGAGTGACCAAGACCGAGTCGTGTCGTTACGGCGATGCCGTCTCGCACTTGGCGATCGCCTCGACCGCAGGCCTGTCCGCCGAGTACGCGCGGACCGACTCCTGGGTGCTCGTCGTCGCGCTCGCGGAGGAGGGCGACGAGACGCAGACCGGCTACTCGTTCCGCGTCGGCCGCGAGGCCTCCGAGCTCGGGTGGCCGGACGTCGCGTCGGAGGCCGTCGAGCGCGCCACGCGGATGCTCGGCGCGACGAAGCCACCGACCGCGCGCGTACCGGTAGTGCTCGACCCCTTCGCCGGCTCGGCCTTCCTCGAGGTGCTCGCCGGGGCGCTGTCGGCGGACGCGGTTCAGAAGGGGCGGTCGCTGTTCGCGAACCTGCTCGGGGAGCCCGTGGCGTCCTCGCTCGTGACGCTCGTGGACGATGGGCGCCTCGTGGCCGGCCCGGCCGCGTCGCCGTTCGACGACGAGGGTGTCCCGAGCGAGCGGACCGAGCTGATCGCTCGCGGGACGCTGATGGGCTTCCTGCACGACACCTACACGGCGCGTCGCGGGTCCACCCGTTCGACGGGGAACGCGAAGCGAGCCGGGTTCCGGTCGGTGCCCGGCGTCGGGACCTCGAACTTCTACGCCGAGGCCGGGACGACCGACCTGCGGGACATCCTGCGGAAGGCCGACGGCGGAGTGCTGATACAAGAGGTCTCCGGGGTCCACTCGGGCGCGAACCCGATCAGCGGGGAGTTCTCGGTCGGCGCGACCGGCCTGCGCGTGCGGAACGGCGAACTCGCCGAGCCGCTCCGGGAGATGACGATCGCGAGCACCTTGCCGGAGATGCTGAAGTCGGTCGCCAGCGTCGGGAACGACCTGAGGTTCTTCTCGTCGGTCGGCGTCCCGACGATCCTGATCGGCGAGATGACCGTCGCCGGCGTCTGAAGCTTCACTCTGTTCGACGCGAGCATCGACGATCGAGTAGCGTCCGCACACGTGGTGTACGAACGATCGCCTGAGGGTCGTTGAACGAGAAGACCACCGCGTCATCCTCAACGAGATCTGTCGGAACTCGGGGAGGAGGAGCACGGTGGTCGAGCCAACGATGGACGGTCTTGCGTGGGTGCGCAAGCAGGTGGAGCGAGCGGACACGGACCTGCTGCGAGAGATGGTGAAGCTCTTCTGCGAGCGGGTGATGTCCGAAGAGGTCGACGCTATCTGCGGCGCGCCCTACGGCGAGCGTTCCGAGGAGCGGGTGAACCGCCGCAACGGCTACCGGATGAGGCCGTGGGACACTCGGACCGGCACGATGGAGCTGGCCGTCCCGAAGCTGCGTGAGGGCAGCTATTTCCCCGACTGGCTGCTCGAGCCCCGCCGGCGTGTGGAGCGCGCGTTCGTCCAGGTGGTGGCGGAGTCCTACGTGCGCGGCGTGTCGACGCGGCGGATCGAGGGTCTGGTCAAGACTCTCGGGATCGAGCGGATCTCCAAGTCACGCGTCTCGGAGATGGCCAAGGAGCTCGATCACCCGGTGGAGGCCTTCCGCACTCGGCCCCTGGACGGTGGCCCCTACACGTACCTCTGGCTCGATGCCCTCACCCAGAAGGTCCGGGAGGGCGGCCGGATCGCAAACGTCGCCTGCGTGATCGCCACCGGTGTCGACGCCGCCGGAGCTCGGGAGATCCTGGGCCTTGACCTGCACACCTCCGAGGACGGAGCCGGCTGGACCGCGTTCCTTCGGGGCCTGGTGGCCCGCGGGCTTCACGGGGTCCGCCTCGTGATCTCCGACGCGCACCAGGGTCTCGTAGATGCGGTCGCCTCCACGCTTCCCGGAGCGAGTTGGCAGAGGTGCAGGACCCCTTTCCTCCGGAACCTGCTCGCGCGGGTGCCGAAGTCGGCCGGACCGTTCGTCGCGACCCTGGTCCGCTCGATCTTCGCCCAGCCGGATGCGGCCGCGGTCCACGCCCAGTTGGACCGCGTCACGGAGCAGCTTCACGAGCGGTTCCCGACCGCGGCCGAGATGCTGGAAGGCGCCGGCCCAGACATCTTGGCCTTCACCGCCTTCCCCCAGCCGCACTGGCGCCAGATCTGGTCCAACAACCCCCAGGAGCGCCTGAACAAGGAGATCCGCCGCCGCACCGACGTCGTCGGCATCTTCCCCGACCGACCTTCGGTGATGCGTCTCGTCGGGATGGTCCTTTGCGAGCAGCATGATGAGTGGGCCGTCTCCGTCGCTACATGAGCGCCGAGTCGCTTGCCAAGGCGAGGCTCGAGGTGATCGACGGCGAGGTGCTCGAGGAGGTGAGGGGCGAACTCGTCGCAGCGAGCTGAGGATCAGGATGACGCTGTGGAGTTACACCAACTTGACGGACGTGGCCCATCCCAGCCAAGCTGTGCGGTCTAGAGACCACTAAGTGTCACTGAAAGCCTCTATGAACTCGCCGGTCGTAGCATCGATGATCACGTTGACCTGAGTGCCGGCGCAGTCCTCTGTGCTCGAGTAGCCATCGCTCCCGTTGATTGAGCCAGCGCCGTAAACCGGAACGCAGACACCGTCCAGAGTCACCACCCACGCTGGCACATGGTCTACGGTGAGCTCCCCCGTGTTCACGTCGTGAGATTGTGTGTTTGTAACTACAGCGAGGGTCGGCTTCACCGAAGTCGCAGCACTACCATCCACGGGACTTGCTTCCAGGGCAAGCGCGACCGCCAGGTCGCTGTCGATGGCAGCCTCATAGTCTGTAGGAACCGGGTCTAGCACGATGCTCGTGCTTCCCGTTGGAGTTTCTTCCGCGGTGATAACTGCCGAGGGGGCGACTTGGCCCGCGCCCCTCGCGCTCGCGACGAAGACGGCCATCGAAGCCAGCGCCGTCACGAAGATCCCAGCGACGAGCGCCCTTCCTTTCGTGCCCCATTCAGCCCGCTTCATGTCGTCCTCCTTCCCGTCAACTTCGTCTCTTTGGACTGCGCGTCACAGCGGATCCGTCCATATCCGAAAGTGGTCGCTACTCACCCACTCGAAATGGAACCTTGGTGGGTTGTCGTCCGTGTCGATCGGGCAATCGACGTCGCACTCGTAAAGCGTGTGCGCTTCCCAGGGACCCGTCCCGATCCGCTGCAAGAGGTTGTTGAAATTGTCGCGGGCACCGTCTGTTCCGGGCATATCAGTCTGGCGGTTGTTCACCTCACCCTTTGAGAGCGCATAGATACCGCCAGTCCAGCCACCCGGACTCAATCCTGTGTCCTGCTTGTCTACACAGTTTCCACCACCAGCGTCACAGATGAACAGGTGGATGTCGTTGTCCTCCCCCGACCCGTTGAGCCAAGTGACCTTGAATCTCTTCTCGTCGCCATTTGAAGGGTTGCCCCACCAATCAGTATGCGTGTTCTCGCCGGCGCCACGGTACTGGTAGAAGAACGTGGCGTCCCCCCCGTTGTGTCCCTTGGTCCTGGTCCAGCCGATCTGCGCATATGAGGCGGCGTTTCCGGCTGCCAGCATTGACCAGGAAGCACCGAGACTCGAGTGGCTCCCCGGGTTCGAGCAAAGGTCGCTGCGCCTGACTTGAATGTCGGCGAGCGACCCACTTGCGTTGTTGCTGTTGCCCATATACGCTCCGTACTGGTAGTAATTCCAGGTGCTACAATTACCGGCTGCGCTCGCGCTCGCGGGGACCAAGAAGCCAGACAGCGTGAGCATCCCAAGAACAGTCGCCAACCTAGCCAGTAGGTTTCTCATGCCCCGCTCCTTGGATATCGTGATTCCTGCCGCGATCATGCCCGCTGTTACGGTTCTCGTGAAAGGCGCTTCGAGAGTTGAGCCTCCTCCTGTGGGAAAGTCTGAGCAGATGGTCAGCTCGCCGATCCTCCGATCCGATCACACGAACCGTGGAGTCACGGGGGAGTCGGCGGATCGTTTCACGCGACCGCCCACAAAGCGGAGAAGGAGGGCAACTCGGGTCGGGAGAGCGGCAGTCAGTCGTGTGTCGCGCGGCCGCAAGTGCTCCCCGGTACGCGGCTTCCGCCGCGTCACTCGTCGCCGCTCGCTGCCCCTGTCCGGCGTTCGCGGCTATCCGGCGCGGTGCCCTCTCTCCCTGCGCGTCATCACCTGGCACGCAGACCGTGTGAGTTGCCATTTCAGCAGGCGCCGTCCGTGTCGAGGATCCTGATCGAGGACGCCTTGTCGTTATCGGTGTTGCCAACCCAGCTGTTGTTGGAGTGGCTATCCATACACCGAACAGTGCCTCCCCCGTTCGGGAGATAGGCCCAGCGGGCGTCGAAGTCCCTCTTGTTGGCCCAAGATGACATCTGGTCGTCAAATCCATAGTCGGACAGGTTCTGCCACTGGCAGCATTCCTGGAACTGCAGCATCCGGCCTGAGAACTGGGAGTCGTGCCAGAGGCACACCCAGTTCGAGGGACAGTCGCTGAGGGCAGTTGGACCAAGGTTGAGGATGACGGCTCCTCCGTCCAAGGCGATCGAGTCGGTATCGATCATGACCGCACCGACGGGCAGACCTTCGGGGAAGACTGCGGCAAGCGTCGATTCGTCCGTTGCAGCCGCCGGAGAAGGCGTGGACGCGTCTGGCCCGGTGGCTTGCGCGCCGGAAACCCCGACAAGCGTCGAAACTAGGACGAAGATGATGGACAGGAGGCTCATCGCCGCTATCCGAGTGCGCGGCATATCCATGACCGCAACCCCCCTCCGTTTCTGGCGCAACTAGCGAACACCACCAACCTAATCCCAGATGGCCTCGCTTTCCCTAGTCGTTCGACTAGTCCAAGGCGACAAGGATTCGGCGCTGTCGCGTGACCAGGCGGGGTTCACTGGACACTTACTGGTGGGGAGTATCTCGCACCGTAAGGCAAGACGCTGGAGGAGTGGATTGGCGCTCGATCAGGCGTTGCCAGAAGACTCGCTTGAGGAGCTACCTGTCGGGTCTCTTACGCGCGCCGAGTCTCGCGTTCTCGCTCTGGCGGCGGCAGGGCACTCGACCTCTGAGATCGCGGTCCACCTGTGCGTGAGTCGTCAGGCCGTCGCCTATCACGTTGGGAATCTCTTGCGTAAGTTCCAGGCCTCGAACCGACCGGGATTGGTGGCGAGAGCGTATGTGTGCGGAGTTCTTGCGTCGGACCGATGGCCTCCGGAGGCTGGCTCATGCCACCTGACCGACGGCGGTTCGGCAGTCGCTCGCGAGCGTAGGTGGTACTAGGGTGGACCACAGGGTGAGAGACGGTTGCGAAGCGATGCTTGCGGGGGCGGATGCCAGCCGTTTCGAGATTCTTTGGAGTACGCACGCTGGTCGAGTCCTCGCATACGCACGGCGACGTGTCCCTCAACAGGACGCGGAAGAGGTCCTGGCCGAGACGTTCGTCACTGCATGGCGCCGGATCGACGCTGTACCGCAAGACGCACTGCCCTGGCTCTTGGCTGTTGCGCGCAGGTTCGTTTCGAACAAGCGCAGAGGCGCCAACCGCCGCGCTGCTCTGGTGTCTAGGTTGAGGCGCGCCGTGCGCCAGCATGACTCATATTCCGTAGGCGGTCGCTCGCGCGACGTGAGCGAGGCCGTTCTCATGGCGATGGGTACGCTCTCCGAACGCGACCGAGAGGCGCTGATGCTTGCCTACTGGGACGATCTGGACCCAACCCGCGCTGCCCAGGTCGTCGGCTGTTCCCCGAGAGCGTTCTCGACGCGTCTATACCGGGCCCGTCGTCACTTCGCGAACGTGTTCACCGAGATAGATGCCACTTCGGTTGAGCGAAGCCGATCCATCCCCGCGACCGACAAGGAGGCGATCGACCCATGAACGACCAACTCGAGGAGTACCTGCGCGCCGCCAACCCGGTGGACGAGACTCAGGTTCGTCCCAAGGAGATCACGGTCGTCGGCATCCTGGAGCGCGTGGGGGCACGGGAAGATCGTCGGGGTCGCCCCCCGACCCTGGGGCTACCGAGAATGCCGCGGCGGGTCGCGGTGGTTGCGCTGACGGTGTTGGCCGTTGCGGCCACTAGCGCCGCCGTATTCGCCGTGACGCGACGCCCCACCACGAATCCCCTGTCGGTCGGCTGCTACGAGCGGCTAAGCCAGAACGCCACGACGGCTGTCTTCGCGCTGAGCGGAGATCTCAGCCCGGCAGCGGTGTGTGCCGAGGGGTGGCAAAGCGCGTTCGGCAAGGCTGCTCCTCAATCACTCGTCACGTGCGTGGTCAGTGGTGGTGGCACGGGTGTCTTCCCGGACGATGAGCGTCTTGCTCCTGAGGATGCGTGCTCATCGATCGGCGCATCGGTGCCAGCCGCCGGCTCGCCCTACGGTGGCCTCTCGGCCGCGCAGGTGCGGTTGCTGGCCACAGACCTCGCACGCCGGTACGCGCTGATCGCGGACCGACAGAGTTGCGCCGGATACGCGGACCTGAAGGCCGAGGTTCAGGCGGCACTGCTCGATGACGCGAACGCAACCTGGACCATCGAGGACTCCACATCGCCGACGCAGGAGTGGATCTTCTCAGATGGCACGTCCGCGATCGCCCCGGTGCCGACCACCGCTGGGGGACAGAGTTGCGCCGGATACGCGATCGACGCCGGCGGCGCGAAGGTCATCCTCGTGAACTCGTGGCCGGAGCTGCCCAAGCCGAGCTCGTAGCGAGCCTGCGGGCTCAACCCACGAGCTCGCTCGGCGCAGGGTAGCGGTCGGCGGATGGGCGAGAGACCACCGTCGAGGCGACGCTCGTCGAGAACGCCAGGGCCTCCTCCCACCCGAGCCCGTTCTCGAGCGCGTGTACCAGCCCCGCGTTGAAGGCGTCTCCGGCCCCGGTCGTATCGGTCACCTCGACGGGCGGAGCGGTTGCTGCTAGCTCCATTCCGCCCGGGCCGACCGCGACACAGCCCTCGGCGCCTCGCTTGACGACCACCCATCCGGCCGAGATCCTCTGCAGCGCACGCGCGGCGGCGAGCGGATCCTCATCGCCGGTCAGCGCGGTCGCCTCGTCGTCATTCGGAAGGAAGACGTCGACGAGCGGCAGGAGGCCAGTGATCTCGCGACGCGCGCGCTCCGGCCAGTCCTCGAGGTCCCAACCGGCATCGAAGAGGGTCGTCGCGCCGTTGTCGCGGGCGCGGTGCAAGAGCTCACGCGCGGCCTCGCCTCGCATGCGGGGGAGCAGGTTGTATCCGCACAGGAGGACGAACCGCCGTTCGAGCGCGGCCTCCGGGACGAGCGAGAGATCGAACGAGGCGAGCGATCCGAGCGACGTGAAGAACGAGCGATCGCGGCCCGGCGCCTCGAACCCGACCGAGATACCGGAGCGCGCGCCGCTCACGAGCGCTACCCCGCCCTCGATCCCGACACGGGCGAGCTCGTCGAGCAGGAACCGCCCGAGGGGGTCATCGCCCACGCAGCCGGTGACGAGCGGCGGCGAGCCTAGGGCGGCGAGCGTGAGCGCCGCGTTCGCCGCGGCACCGCCCGCACGCACCTCGATCGAGTCGACCGGCCACTCGACGCCCGGCGGCGGCATGACCGACGCCGGCGAGATCAGCACGTCGACGTTCACGTTGCCGATGATGGAGATGCCCTCGGTCACCACGGCTCGACCAGCATCCCGCGCGGGAGCAGCAGGATCTCCTCGAGGATGACGCTCGGCGGCAGCGTCGCTAGGAACAGCGCCGTGAGCGCCACGTCGTCCGCTCTGAGCATGCGCTCGCGCGGCGCGTCCTCCTCGGACGGGTACCACTCGGTGTCGACGCAGCCGGGCTCGATCACGTGGACCGAGACGCCGCTCCCGTACAACTCCTGCGAGAGCGAGAGGGCGAGCCCAACCGCGGCGAACTTGGACGCGACATATGCACCGCCGCCCGCCTCCGCCCGCCGCCCGTTGTCGGAGGCGACGACGATGAGCTTGCCATCGCCGCGCTCGCGCATCGCCGGGACCAAGGCGCGCGCGACGTTCGCGACACCCTCGGCGTTCGTCGCGAGGGCCTTGCGGAGCATCTCCGACGTGAGCTGATCGAGGTCGCCCCACGCGTCCACGCCGGCGTTCGCGACCGCGATGGACACCGGTCCGAGTTCGGCGACGGTCCGCGTGGCCGCGTCGCTCACCGCCTCCGGGTCGGTGACGTCACCGGGCAGCGCCAGCGCGCGACGACCGCGCGCCTCCACCATCGCGACCGTGTCCAAGAGCGGACCGGGGCGGCGCCCGGTGACCGCGACATCGGCGCCGGCCCGTGCGAGCGCGATCGCCACCGCGCGCCCGATGCCGGTCCCGGCACCGGTCACGAACCCCACACGACCCGTGAGCGAGCCCGCGTAGCGTTCGATCGGATCGGGCTGTGTCTCCATCGGTGCACCTCCTCGTTGGCGCGGGCAGCATCGCGCATCGGGCGGCACCGCGCGTCTGGGTGTCAGAATACGGGCGGCCGACGGTCGGATGGAGCTGCCTGGATGAGCGGATGGACCCTGCATGGCTGGCGAACCCTCCCACGGGTGGCCGTGCTGTTCCCGGAGGAGGGAGCTCCCGGCTGGGCGGACGCGGCGTTCTGGTGGGCCCAGCTCGAGGCCTGGGGGATCCCTGCGGATCTGCTGCCGATCGGCGCGCAAGCGGAGGGACCGCTGGAGGGCTGCACCAGCATCGTCGCTCCCGCGGCCGCCCTCGTCCCGGCGTCGGCCGCGACGCTGGCCCGGCTCCACGAGCGCGGGACGAGCCTCCTGCTCGTGGGGCAGCCGGGCGCCGCCGCGGCCGGGCTGCTCGGGCTCGTGCACGGCGAGGGGCGGGCGGCCGAACGGCTGAGGTTCGACGAGCCGGCCCTCCTCGATCGCGTCTCGGGGTGCCTGCCCGCTCCGGACGCCGACGGCGTCGTCCGGCTGGACGCGCAGGTCGCCAACTTCGACCTGCCGAGCGGCTGGAGGACGCACGCGCGGTGGGTCGCCGCGACCGGCGTGGACGGACCTGCCGCGATCGGTGTCCGGCACGGCGCCGGCGACGAGGCGAGCATGGTGTGGTTCGGCGTGCCGGCGGAGGCGCTGGACTGGCGCGCGACCGAGACCGTCGTCGCGGCGGCGGAGGCGGCGCTCGAAGCCGCGGCGCCGGCGGGGCTCGTGGGCATCTGGCGGTGGCCGAACGCGAAGGCGGCGGCGCTGGTCGTCGACGGCGACGTCGACCACCCGACCGGGGTGGACCCGGAGTGCTCCCGCTACGTCGCGCCGGCGCTCGAGACCGCCCGGCGCGCCCGTTTCGCCGCGTACGGTATCTTCGCCGCGGCCGCGAACGTTGAGCACGAGCCGGCCTCGTTCCCGCCGGCGTCCGGCTACTACAACCACTCGTTCGGGCATCCCTACTCGTACTGGGACCCCCGCCCGTGGGAGGCGCTCGACGAGGCCGAGATGGAGGACGAGATCCGGCGATCCAACGAGACGTTCGTCCGGAGGCTCGGGCGCGACGACGAGGGCATCTTCCGGCTCCCGCACTTCCAGTACGAGGGGAGCGAGCGGACCTTCGCGGTGCTGGACCGGCTCGGGTACCGGGCGGAGTCGTCGATCGGCGCGAACCACGCGATCACGGCGGGTCTCCCGTTCCATCAGGCCGTCGATCCCTGGAGCGAGCGGGAGGCCGACGCCGCGTACGCGCGCACGCATCCGGAGCGCAGACGGGCGTTCCTCCAGCTCCCGATCAGCACCGACCCGACCGACCCCGCGTTCGTGAACGGCTGCTGCTCCTACAACGTGCTCGGCGAGACCGTCCGGGACCGGAGCGCCGACCCGGCCGCGTACGAGGCGGTGCTGAACGAGGTCGTCGAGCGATGTGTCGCTCGTCGGGGGCTCGCGCACCTGTTCGTCGACCCTCCCGATGCCGGCTACGGTCGACTCGAGGGCGACCGCGCCGACTACGCTGGGGCGGTCGAACGGTGGCTCGCGCGTTGCGTCGCGCGCGAGGACCTCGCGATCCTGACGACGGCCGACCTCGCGACGTGGTGGCTGGAGCGGGAATCGGCGCTCGGGCGCCTCGCATGCGAGATCACCGACGGCGGGCTCTTCGCGCGCCTCGACGACGCGCCAGCGGGTGCGACCCTCGCGGTCCTTGGTCCTCACTCGGCCGGGACGGAGCCGGTGACCTGGCAGCTGATCGGATCGGAGCCGACATGAGTCCTGAGCCATCGAACGACGTCGTCACCGCAGGTCGGCACTTCCTGACGCACAGAGGGCGGTCGATCCTGCCCGTCGGAGCGCACTTCGTTCCCGTCGAGGGGCCCGATTGGCCGTGGCGCGTGGGGCCGGAGGCCTTCGAGCGGGCGTTCGCGCAGATGGCGGCCGCCGGGATGGACGCCGTCCGCATCGATCTGCTGTGGCAGGCGGTCGAACCCGAGCCGGGCCGCTACGACGAAGCGCACCTCGCGCAGCTCGACGCGGTGCTCGAGGCTGCACGGCGACACGGGCTGTGGCTCCACCCGGCGCTGTTCATCGGGGGCGAGGTAGGCGACGCCTACTGGGATGTCACGTGGCGGGACGGCCGCCACGCGCACCGCGACCCCGAGATGCGCCGTCTCCAGGTGGCACAGGCCGCGATGCTCGCGAGAAGGTGGGCGGGAGACCCCTCGATCATCGCGTGGGACCTCACCGACGAGCCACCGTTCTGGATCTTCCAGGACACGACCGATGAAGACGCCCGGGCCTGGACGCGGGAGCTCGTCGAGGCGATCCGCGCGGAGGACCCGACACACCTCGTGACGATCGGAACGGCCGGCCAGGACGTGGGCTGGGGCCCGTTCCGCGCCGACGTCGTCGCGGGCGAGCTCGACTTCACATGCGTTCACCCGTACCCGATCTACTCGCCCGAGCTGTACCCGGATGGGTTGCTCGCTCCGCGGATGACGCACGCTGCGGCGTTCGAGGTCGCGCTGGCGTCGGCCGCGGGCAAACCCGTGATGGTGCACGAGTACGGTGCTTCTTCGGTGCAGTTCGACCCCGAGCGGATCGCCGCGTACGACCGACTGCTGTCGTGGTCGAGTCTCGGCCGCGGGGCGATCGGCTACTTCGCGTGGTGCTGGACCGACGCCGAACCCTCCGCGTTCCGGCGCGCGCCGTACGTGCGCCAACCACACGAGACTCAGTTCGGGGTGACCGACTTCCAAGGCGAGCTCCGACCGCGCGGGCGGGTGCTCTCGGATCTGGCCGCCACGGTTCGTCGGCTCGATCTCGACGGGTTCGCGGCCTTGGGTCCGGCGCCGTCCGCCGCGGCGATCCCCGTCCCGCACGAGTACGTGCATCCGTACGACGTCGAGGCCTACGGGTTGTCAGATGCGCCGTCGGGTCCGTACACGCCGTCGGAGTCGGTGTGGAGCCCGCGCCGCGGCGGGTCCGTCGACGCTGCGCCCCTCGTGCGGTCGCTGCTGAACGCCTTCGTGATGGCGGCGCGCGCCGGCCTGTCGGTCGCATTCCCACGGGAGTCGCTCGACAACGTGTGGCCTGAGGTCCGGCTGCTGCTCCTCCCCGCGCCGCTCGCGTCGACGACCATCACGCTCTGGCACGTTCGCACGAGCTTCTGGAACGGCGCCGAAGCGTTCTTCGCGAAGGGCGGCACGCTCTACGTGGCGTGCTCCGGCGACGTCGCGATCCCCGAGATGGACGCGCTCGCTGGGTGCAGGCTCGCCGACCGCGCGCCGGCCGACCGGCCCGCGGTCCTTCGGTTCGTTCGACCGTGGGGGCCCTTCGGGCCGGGCGACGACCTGGCGCTTCCGGCAGGAGACGGGACGCTACCGACCCGGGGCGTGCGCCTCCGACTCTCCGGCGCCGAGCCGGTGGCGCTCGACGCCGACGGCGAGCCGGCGCTCGTCGTGGCGCGGCGCGGAGCCGGCCACGCCGTCACCTGCGCGTTCCCGATCGAGGCGCTCGTCGCGGCCGTGCCGGACGCGCACGGCCCGACGGACCAGAGCTGGGGGATCTACGCGGGGCTCGCCGATCTCGCCGACGCGCGAGGGCCTGTGGTCGCGCTGGACCCCGACGTGACGACCGGCACGCTGCTCGGACCGCGAGGGGGACTGACGACCGTCACGAACCACGGGCCCGCGGAGCTCGAGGTCGAGCTGCGCCTGCCGGAAGGGGCGCGCGGCGCCTCGTTCATCGGCCCGGAGGAGGAGTCGGCGCTGGACCTTGCGGGCGGCGTCGCGGCCGTTCGCCTCGAACCCTTCGGCGCCGCGATCGCGACCTGGGAGGCCGACCTCAGCCCTTGACCGCGCCGGCCGTCAGCCCCTCGATGAACCGACGCTGGAGCAACAGGAAGATCAGGATCATCGGCGCCGCGGTGACGCACGTTCCGGCCATCGTGTTCCCCCAGTTGATCATGTTCTTCTGCTGGAGGAGCGCCAGGCCGACGGGCAGCGTGCGCATCTGATCCGAGCTGATGATGATCAGCGGCCACAGGAAGTCGTTCCACGCCCCCAGGAAGGTGAAGATGGCGAGGGTCGCCATCCCGGGGGCCGCGATCGGGAAGATGATCGAGCGCAGGATCTTGAACTCCGATGCGCCGTCTACCCGCGCGGACTCCAGCACCTCGTCCGGGATCGAGGTCAGGAACTGGCGCATCAGGAAGATGCCGAACACCTGGATCATGCCCGGCAGGATCATCCCGGAGTAGGTGTCGAACCCCAGGTGCGGCGTGATCTTGTGCAGCAGCACCATGATCCGGAAGAGCGGGATCAGGTTCACCTG
>Ga0315282_10011318_pt1 | contig 13846 bp, 10 predicted proteins | sample YL17G07_20_MG_FD_203693 | JGI IMG/M metagenome (GOLD analysis project Ga0315282, IMG submission 203693) | Sediment microbial communities from Yellowstone Lake, YNP, Wyoming, USA - YL17G07_20 | ecosystem: Environmental > Aquatic > Freshwater > Lake > Sediment | place: USA: Wyoming | collected... | reverse complement strand
TTTGCTGGCTTCCTTTATCGTCGTGCCAATGGCGTTGCTCATCCAGGGCGAAAGCGCCATTATGTTTTGGGGCCGCACTAATGCCCTGTGGTTGGCAATCGGCGGGCAACTGGTGATTGCGGTTTTAATGATACGCTCAGGCGTGGCGCATTTCAATCGTGAAGAGCTGCTCGGTCGTGAGCTGGATATATTGAACCTGGGCTGGATTTGGCGTACCTTCTGGCAAGCCTTTACCGGTCGGGCGAGCTCTCTACTCGATTGGTATCGCAATGAGTTACCCCTTACCTTACGCCGAATGCGGTTTCCCACCGGCTTGATGGCAGCCGTAGCCCTCGCTGGTTTATTCATTGGCAACGCTCAGGCGCAGGTGTTCGTGCTACCCCCCGAAGCGCTCAAGTGGTCGGGGGTAAATCCGGGTTTCACCCAAAGCATTCAGGCTCTCCGCTTCTTCACTCCCACCGGCGTCGGGTTGATCTGGCTGCAGAACGTACGTGCCATCCTGTTGGCAACTTTGTTAGGCTTGTTCAGCTTCGGAGTGCTGGGTGTCTTGGTCGGTATGTTGCCATTCGTGTTGATCGGTTACTTCATGGCCAGTCTTGAGCGCGCCGGGATGCCGCCGTCATCTTTCCTGGCAGCCTTTGTTTTGCCACATGGCTGGGTGGAAATCCCGGCTATTTTGCTGGCCGGGGCAGCCATACTGCGCCTGGGAGCCACGCTGGCAACCCCCACCCCCGGCTTGACTATTGGGGAAGCCCTGCTGCATGTCCTGGCAGATTGGGCCAGGGTAATGCTTGCCCTGGTGTTGCCCCTATTATTGCTAGCCGCCTGCCTGGAAGCCATTGTCACACCTTACTTCGTCGCCCGACTCTTAGGCGGTTGACCTCACTCCATTCGAAAGGTCAGGTTTTATATAATTTGGTTGAACTGATCATCCTTGGCACATCCAGCGCCATACCCGACCAGAAACATGATAACGCCCACCTGGTGATCAGCGCTAAAGAACGCCTGATCCTGATCGACTGCGTCAACAACCAGCTTCTCCGTTTGCACAAAGCCGGGCTGGCATACCAGGACTTGACCGATCTGATCTTGACCCACTTTCACCCTGACCATGTTTCGGGCGTGCCGACCTTATTGATGAACCTGTGGTTACTCGGAAGGCAACAGGTATTGAATATCTATGGGCTAAGTTATACGATCGACCGCCTGGCGGCAATGATGGATCTCTTCGATTGGGGCGCCTGGCCAAACTTCTACCCGGTTGAGCTGCACCCCATACCGGAGAAGGAAATGACGCCGGTGCTCGATTGCGCTGAATTGCATATCTCCGCTTCACCGGTCTGCCACCTGATTCCTTCCCTGGGGTTGCGGATTGAATCCCGACCGAGCGGGAAAGTAGCAGCTTATTCCGGGGATACCCAACCCTGCCAGGAGGTGGTCAATCTGGCGCAAGACGCCGAAGTCCTGATTCACGAAGCGACCGGCGCTTACCCGGGGCATACCACCGCTTACCAGGCAGGGATGATCGCTCGCCAAGCAAGGGCGCGGAGTTTATACCTGATCCATTACCCCACAGGCGAATACGATGCCGTCGCCTTAGTGAAAGAAGCCAGCCAAACCTTTGGCGCTCCGGTTTCTCTGGCGGAAGATTATTTGAGAATTGATCTTTAAATTAACCGATCCAGCAAATCGAAGTAACAAGCTACACCGCGGGATACTGGCTAACAATGCAATTACCACCCCTCTACGAATGGAATCCATTCTTGATTTTCCCCCAGGTGGCGCCCGAATAGATATTTTGCCGAAGCGGGGGGTTCTGCGGGCAGGCGCAGGAGAGCCATGTGGACTTGTTCGGGCGTGTGGCTACCCTTGTGCAAGTTGCACGCCGGGCAGGCTGCTACCAGGTTATCCCACTCGTGTTGCCCGCCCAGCCGGCGCGGGATGACATGGTCTACCGTAAGGTACGGGGTGCGCTTGCCGCAATACTGGCAGGTATATTCGTCGCGGCGCAAGATTTCGCGCTTGGTTAGACGCACCCGCGGCCGTGGGCGCATGACCATCTTGTCCAGGCGGATGATGGAGGGGCGGGGGAAGATGCGGCTGATCGTGTGGATTTCGCCGCGCCCGTTCAAGACCAACGACGCTTTGCCATTCAGGATCAACCCGATCGCGCGCCGTGTGGTGCAGACGTTAATCGGCTCGAAGTTGGCGTTGAGCACCAGTACGGGGTCATACATGGTTTTACCTAAACTCCGCAAATTATAGCACGGGAATCAGCGAATATATAGGCGTACCAATATTGACGGATCGATAACAGGAAATCGTATCAATGGATAATGATTGAAATATTGGGTTAAAATTGATCCATTATTCATGATTCAATTATGCTAAAATATCATCATTAAGCGAATGGATGTTCTATGTTATTGAGGTTTATTTATGAATTTTATTAATCAGATTTTCACCGGGGATTGTGAGGATATCCTCCGCGAATTTCCAGATAATTCTATAGACCTTATATTCACGTCGCCCCCGTATGCAGATCAGAGAGAAAATACCTATGGCGGTATTGCGCCCGACAAGTATGTGGAATGGTTCTTACCTAAAACAAGTCAATTTCTCCGAATCTTAAAACCAACTGGCACGTTTATCTTAAACATCAAGGAGCGGGTTGTTCAAGGCGAAAGGCATACTTATGTTATAGAATTAATTTTGCGAATGAGGCAACAAGGTTGGCTATGGACCGAGGAGTTCATCTGGCACAAGAAAAATTCCTACCCGGGAAAATGGCCAAACAGATTCCGGGACAATTGGGAACGGCTTCTTCAATTTAACAAAGGGAAAAAGTTTAATATGTATCAAGAAGCAGTCATGGTTCCGGTTGGCGATTGGGCTAAGGAAAGATTGGCCAATCTCAGCGAAACAGACAAATTGCGCGATGAATCTAAAGCCGGAAGTGGCTTCGGAAAAAAGGTCGCCAATTGGATTGGCAGGGACAAGGTTTATCCAACCAATGTCATTCACATGGCTACCGAGTGTTCAAATAAAAACCATAGCGCCGTTTTCCCAGTCGAGTTGCCAGCCTGGTTTATCAAACTCTTTACTCTTTCCGGAGATATTGTCTTAGATCCATTTATTGGTTCCGGAACCACAGCAGTTGCGGCAATTCAACTCAATCGAAAATATATCGGCATCGACATAAATAAAGAATATATCGAACTTACAAAAAGAAGAATATCCGAATTACAGATTCAGTTACCACTCGTCGCCGAAGAATCTAAAGAATACCATGCCCCTTGATATTTTCGGATTTCATTCCAATTACCTTCATCAAATGAAGCCTTTACTCCTTGACCAATTGAAAGAATTTGTAAACGAAAATATCGTCGATTTTCATTCCCGAAGGATAAAATCGCTGGAAGAACTTAAGCTCGAGAAACTCTTAAGAAAAAATCCATATCTTTTTAAAGCAAAAAATCTTTCAACTGCGAACGACCTGATCACCGAATTACTAAATGCGTTTCTTTCTTCCTCAGAGGAGAAATTGTTTGGCGATTTTTTAGAAGAATTAGCCATTTTCATCGCTAATCAAACCTGTTATGGCCAAAAATCTTCCGCGCCCGGAATCGATCTCGAGTTTATTAATAAAAGTATTCACTATATTGTTTCGATTAAATCCGGCCCAAATTGGGGAAATAGCTCCCAACAAAGGCGTTTGGAGCAAGATCTAAGGGACGCTTCTACCCGGTTGCGACAATCTCATCGAGGAATAAATGTCCAACCGGTTTTGGGAATATGTTATGGTAAAACCAGGACGAGTTATCTCAGGGGTTATCTCAAGATCGTTGGTCAGAACTTCTGGTACTTGATCAGCGAGAATAAAGATCTCTATACCGACATCATTGAACCAATCGGTTATCGAGCAAAAGAGCATAACGAAGTTTTCTACCTCGAGAAAGCGCGGGTAATTAACCTGTTCACAAAGAAATTTATAGATCGTTTTTGTGATGAGAATAGCTCAATTAATTGGGTCAAACTGGTTGAGTTCAATAGCAGCAACTTTGACGTGGATGCTTTTATTTCGGTTTGATTTTCTCCATTTGTTCTCGAAACCGACGTTGTTAAATTGCAAAGATAGCGTGTATTAGTCTTCGGTTGCTTAATAACTGGAACACCCCCGGCAGTTCAATGAATGTCAAAAGCTCGCGGGGGGATGCTTCACTGCGTTCAGAATGACAGGCCACCCCAGCAATCATGCGAGGGGAATATTCGCTGCGATGTGACGCAAGCTGTTAGCTTGCCGTGCGAAAGCGCAAACTAACAGTTTGCGGTACGTTGCCACTCCTCCCCCACTCGCATGGAGATGCTTCACTGCGTTCAGCATGACAAATTCAGGTGCGACGCACTTAACGGGTCAAGATAAATATTCAAGCCTAGGTGAATGCCCTAGACTACCTGCGTCACTCTCGATGAGAAAGTGAGTCGCACCTTGCGACCAGCCTGACAGCCGAATTTCATTCGTGCCATCCTTAAAGAACGCTCCAAAGGTAGACTCAGGACAGGCTTCTGCAACAAAGAGGTTGGTCTAAAGTTTGGTTATAGTTATAAACCACCCTATGGATGTAACCGAATATTACAGGCTTATCCATGCTATAATTTGCCTTTAATCTATGGTTGCACAAACCCCTTCTTTAAGAGAATTGCTACGCCTGTCGCTTCGGGATCCTGTTGCCTGGCTAACCGTTAAACCAGGACCGGATGTCAGCGTGGGGTGGGTTGCTACATCCACCGACGAAGCCAGCGCCGACGACCTGCTTTTACTTCCGGCTGCCCAACTCACCGATAGGTTACTGGCCGAATCGGTTGCAAAGGGGGCGAAGGTCATTCTGTGCGTGGGGGAGCCGACTGGTCTGGTAAACCCTATCCCAAACGGATTATACTTGGGCTTAGTCCCTCAACATGACGATATCCGGACAATCAAAAAAGGCATGTTGACGATGCTGATCAACCAGCGGGTAGCGCTGATGGAACGCGGCGCCCGCATCCACGCTCAGCTTTCCCAGTTGGAAGTGGAGGGTAAAGGATTGGAAGGGTTGGTAAATGCCATGGCAGACGCTTCTATGCGTGGGGTATTGCTGCAGGATAAGCGCGGCCAAATCCTTGCCCATCACCCCTCGTCAGGTTTGCAGGAGATTTGGGGCGATATCCTAAAACAGCTCGAAAATCTAAACAGCCTGCCGGCTGAATTATTAGACCGCAAACGCGCTGGCAGCCGGCCATCCATCCTCAGCCAAGATATCCCTGGCAACCTCTTACGCCTGGTGACGCCAATCACAGTGGGGGAGGTAGCGCGGGGATATCTCTCTTTGGTGGGTTTCAAAGAGGACCTCGACACTCTCGACTACCTAGTCATCGAACAAGGCGGGCTGGTTTGCGCAATCGAGATGGCGCGCAACAAAGCCATTCGCGAGACCGAAAAACGCCTCAAAGGCGACCTGCTTACGGCAATTCTACAAAAGAACCTCTCCTCCCGCGACGCCAGCTTATGGCTGCAATCGATGGGGTTAGACCTAAACCACGCCCACACCGCGGTTAGATTTGCCTGGGAAGGAGAATCGCCACCCTCCCGGCGTAGATTGGAAACCATCATCAATGGCGAGATAAGCCGTCAGAACCTCAAGGCTATCGTCCATCCCATGGCTTCCGAAGTCATTTGCATTTGCCAGGTCTCCTCGGAAACCAATCGACCCGAACTGGCTCTCAGCCTGGGGAGAAGAGTTCTGGAGCTGGCGCGGAAAGAATACCCCGATACCCCCTGCCGGTGTGGCGTTGGCACACCCGCTCCCGAGTTGGAAGATTGGCGTTCATCATTTAGCCAGGCCGGGCAGGCGCTCGAGATGGCCCGGCGCTTCAAAGAAGACCAGCCTTTTTACTATGCCGATCTCTCGGTTTATCGTCTGCTTTTCCAGATCGAACATAGCCCCGAGCTGATTGCCTTTCAAGAAGAAATCCTAGGCCCCTTGCTTGCCACTGAAAGCGCCAGCGAGCTGATCCATACCCTGGAAGCCTTTTTTGCCCACAATGGCAACCTGTCACAGACAGCTGAAGCATTATATATTCACCGAAACACCCTGACCTACCGGATGGAACGCATCGCCGCCATCACCCAACTAGACCTGGATAAACCCGAAAACCGCCTGGCAGCCCAGCTTGCCTTGCACATCCACCGGATGACTGCCCCAGCCTCGAAGCTCAAATGATGATCCTTGATCTTGACCGGAAAAGCTGGTCAACCTTGTGCAAGTTCCACAAATATTCCACCAATTTGTTGTGTAGGTTGACGGTAGATTTTTTAACGCTCCTAAGCTATAGTAGTGCCAAATTCTAGGAGATATGCATGTGAGAGCCTTTTCTTCCTCGATCCTGGCCGCAATTTCTTCCAGCATGATGATGCGCATGATGGATATATTTTCGCTCCTCTTGGTCCGGCTACCAGGATGATGATTTGAGAGCCATAAGTACCCCTCCTGAATCCCATGTCCTCTGAGCTGCCCCGACCGGGGCAGCTCTTTTTTAATTATTATGCGAAGATTTGGAGATTGACCATTAATGTACGCTTGTGCCGGTAGGCGATTATTCTGCTTCTTCAATGCGCTGCGCATACCGCTTAATGCCACCTCCTTGGGTGGGGCTGAAAGCCTGGTCTCTCAACCCGCCTTGATGGCATACTACGAACTATCCAGTCTGGAGAACCTGGCATTGGGCATCGAAGACCCAAAAGACCTTATAGCCGACCTGGAACAGGCTCTGAATCAGATATAGCGGTCATTGGTTGGGCATGTTGTACAATTTCGTTGCCCAAATTTTGTATACATTACCAGTAGACAAATCGGGTTACCCTCATTAAACTTGTACAAAATAAAGAAAGGTATATTCAATAAAATGCTAGACCTGAACGGCATTGTTATCCTTATAGTTGCTCTAGTGGTTCTCATTAATAACATTGAGAACCCTTTACACGTTTGGGCAACCCTGACCTCCAAGAGATGGTAGGAAAGTAACAAAAGGAATTCATCACCAGCACGGGGCTGCCCAACAAAGGCAGCCCCGTTTGATTTACCTGCTTTCTCAGGTGCACACAAAGAAATGGAGCAAATTTGGATGAGATCAGATCGAATTAAGCAAGGATACGAAAAAGCCCCCCACCGGGCTTTATTAAAAGCCACCGGTCTTAAAGATGAGGATTTCTCCAAACCGTTTATCGCGATTGTCAACTCCTATGTCGATATTGTCCCGGGACACATCCACCTGCGCGATTTTGGACAACAAGTCAAAGAAGCCGTCAGGAAAGCCGGCGGGGCGCCTTTTGAGTTCAACACCATTGGCGTGGACGATGGCATCGCCATGGGGCACAGCGGCATGAAATATAGCCTGCCCTCTCGCGAGCTGATTGCGGATTGCGTCGAAACCATGATCGAAGCCCACCAGTTCGATGGGATGGTGTGCATCCCTAACTGCGACAAGATTGTTCCCGGTATGATCATGGCTGCTTTGCGGGTGAATATCCCCACGATCTTTGTTTCGGGAGGCCCTATGCCAGCCGGCAGAACCCCGGATGGCGAAGTCGTCGATCTGATATCGGTTTTCGAAGGCGTAGGCGCTTACAAGGCTGGAAAGATCGATCAGGCGCGCCTCAAGCTGTTGGAAGATTATAGCTGCCCTTCGTGTGGATCATGCTCTGGTTTGTTCACAGCCAACTCCATGAATTGTTTGCTTGAAGCGCTGGGCCTGGCTCTCCCGTTTAACGGCACGGCGCTTGCAATGAGCCGCGAGCGTCGGGCTCTGGCGGAGGAAGCCGCCAAAAAAATCATGGAGCTGGTCGAGAAACAGCTAACGCCACGCCAGATCGTAACCCGCGAGGCGATCGATGATGCTTTTACCCTGGATATGGCAATGGGCGGCAGCACCAACACCGTATTGCATACCCTGGCATTCGCCCATGAGGCTGGAATCGAATATAGTCTGGATAGAATCAACTTCCTGGCAAACCATGTGCCCTACCTGACTAAAATCAGTCCTTCGGGCGCGTGGCACATGGAAGACCTGCATCGCGCCGGTGGCGTACCAGCAATTCTAAACGAGCTAGCCCGCTCAGGTAACATGCTCCACATGGAACGCCCGACAGTGAGTGGTTTGAATTTGGGCGCTTCGGTGCAGGGCTTGGGGATCACCGACCCAGAGGTGATTCGCCCGCTTGAGAACCCACATAGCCCGGTCGGCGGGCTGGCAATCCTGTTCGGCAACCTGGCGCCCGAGGGAGCGGTGGTCAAGACCGGCGGGGTGACAGCCTCGATGCGCCAGCATAGCGGTCCGGCCCGCATTTACGAGAGTCAAGACCAGGCCCTGGCAGGCATTCTCAACCAGGAGATCAAAGCCGGGGATGTTGTGGTAATCCGTTATGAGGGACCGCGGGGTGGGCCTGGAATGCAAGAGATGTTATCGCCCACCTCGGCGATCATGGGAATGGGTTTAGGCGACAAGGTGGCGCTGGTGACCGACGGGCGCTTTTCGGGGGGGACGCGAGGTGCTTGTATCGGTCATGTAAGTCCCGAGGCAGCTGCCCGAGGTCCGATTGCAGCCCTGCAGGATGGCGACATCATCGATATCAATCTGGATCACCACTACCTTCAGATGCGGCTTGACGAGCAAACGATTCGAAATCGCTTGAGCGCCCTACCGCCTTTTGAACCATCCAATCCAAGCACCTGGTTGCGTCGTTATGCCCGCCATGTTACCAGCGCAAGCCAGGGAGCTGTGCTGATATAACCCCGCGGTTATTGCCAAATATTTGAAAGCAAGGAGAGACAGAGATGAAATTAACAGGCGCTGAAATTCTTTGGGAATGTATGGTGCGCGAAGGCGTAGAGGTCGTCTTTGGCTTGCCTGGCGGCTCAATCATGCCGATCTACGACGTTATGTTGAAATACCCGCTGCACCATGTTTTGGTTCGGCATGAACAAGGCGCGGCTCACATGGCCGATGGCTATGCTCGAGCATCCGGCAAGGTTGGGGTGGCGATGGCTACCTCCGGGCCAGGCGCAACAAACCTGGTGACCGGCATCGCTACCGCCATGATGGACTCCTCGCCGATCGTTTGCATCACCGGTCAGGTGCACGCCAGCCTGATCGGAGGAGATGCCTTTCAGGAGGTAGATGTCACCGGCATTACCCTACCCATTACCAAACACAACTATCTGGTGACTCAGGCGGATGAGGTCGCTCAAACCATTCGGGAAGCATTTTACATCGCCCGGAGTGGAAGACCCGGACCAGTGCTGGTGGATATATGCAAGAACGCCCAAACTGAAAAAACAGACTTTTTCTACCCTCAGAAAGTCAACCTACCCGGCTACCATCCCCCCAGCCACGCCCCCCAAGCAGATTTAGAGAAAGCAGCCGAGATGATCCGCCAGGCGGAACGCCCGGTGATCCTGGCCGGGCATGGCATTCTGATATCCCGGGCTTCCGAAGAGCTGCGATCGCTGGCCAATAAAACCCAAATCCCGGTTGCGCTAACTTTACTCGGATTAGGTGGTTTTCCAGCTTCCAGCCCTCTTAACCTGGGAATGATGGGCATGCACGGAGAAGCCTATTGCAACCTGGCGATCCAGAACGCCGATTTGCTGATTGCTCTGGGTATGCGCTTCGATGACCGGGTGACAGGCAACCTGCGAAATTATGCCCCTCGCGCCAAGAAAATCCACCTGGAAATCGACCCGAGTGAAGTGAACAAGAATGTTCCGGTCGACTTGGCGCTGATTGGCGATCTCAAGGCGGTGATGGGCGATTTGCTTCAGACGGTTGAGCCAAGCCGCCATGACGCCTGGCTTGAACAAATTGCAACCTGGCGAGCAGATTCCCAGGAACGCGACATTCTCTATTGGCCGGATGATGGCAAGCTCTATACAGCCCAGGTTATCCATAACATCTGGCAGGCAACTGGCGGAAAAGCGATTGTGACAACCGGGGTCGGGCAACACCAGATGTGGACCGCTCAATACTATCCCATGGAACAACCCTATCGACTGATCACTTCGGGTGGGGCAGGCACCATGGGATTTGGCTTGCCATCCGCATTAGGCGCCTGGTTTAGCCATCCCAAAGAGCAGGTATGGGTGGTTGATGGCGATGGCAGCTTTCAGATGACCCAGGCTGAGCTATCGACCGTGGTGCAAGAGGCAGCCAATATCAAGATTGCGATTATGAATAATGGCTTTCTGGGAATGGTGCGCCAATGGCAAGAGTTTTTCTTTGACTCGCGTTACGCCGGAACTCCGATGCAAGGCCCCGACTTCACCTTGATTGCCCGGGCTCACGGTATTCCAGCCCGGCGGGTCGAAAAACCCGCTGAAGTCTTGCCGGCAATCGAATTTGCCCAAGAGATACGCGGACCAGCGCTGATTGATTTCCGGGTCGAGAAAGAGGAAGCTGTCTACCCCATGGTTCCCAGCGGGGCGAGTCTGGATGAAATGATCCGCCGCCCGCTGCGAATGGTTGAAATGATTGTATCCAAATGATTGCCCTATTAGAAAAATTCCCTCATTTCTAAGGAGTAACGATGCAACACACCTTAATCGCTCTGGTCGAAGATAAACCCGGCGTTCTCAACCGGGTATCCTCGCTTTTCCGCCGCCGTAATTTCAATATCGAATCGCTGAATGTTGGGCGCACTGAAAAGCCAGAGGTATCCCGAATGACCATCGTGGTTGATAGCGCCAATGTCGACGCTCGCCGGGTAGAGACCAACCTTTACAAACTGGTCAACGTGATCGACGTACAGGATGTGACCAACCAACCTGCGGTCAGGCGCGACCTGGCATTGATCAAAGTAAACGCCCAACCTGAGCAGAGGGCCGAAATCGCCAACCTGGCTTCGATCTTCCGCGGCAAGATTGTGGACGTGGCTTCGAATTCAGTCATCGTTGAGATTACCGGCACCGAAGACAAAATCGAAGGGCTAGTTGAACTTTTGAAACCAATAGGGATTCTGGAGATGGTTCGCACCGGTCAGGTAGCGATGAAACGCGGCAATACCCCCGATATGCAACCGATGTTAGCAGCTAAAAATGGTGGCAACCATCACGGGCGTTAGGCGGCTGCACCGTTGGCGTCATGCTAACGGCATTGCACACTGGCGGCACGCCTGTCCCGAACAATAGTGAGGGAAAGCCGCCAGGCTGCACCGTTGGCGTCATGCCAACGGCATTGCGCACTGGCGGCACGCCTGTCCCGAACAATAGTGAGGGAAAGCCGCCAGGCTGCTCGCCCAGGTGAGCCGCAGTCCATACCAACAAAAGGTTTAAATATCTTAATTAAGGATCTGAGAATGGCAAAAATCTATTATGACAAAGACGCTCAACCGGAGCTCATCCGCAACAAGAAAGTGGCGGTAGTCGGTTATGGTTCGCAAGGGCACGCTCATGGGCTGAATCTTCACGACAACCAGGTGGAGGTGAAGATAGGATTACGACCCGGCGGAAAAAGCTGGCAGAAAGCCCTCTCCGATGGCTTAGTGGTCGAAAGCGTGGCAGAAGCGGTCAGATGGGCAGATACCGTGATGGTGTTGGTGCCAGATACTGACCAACCAGCAGTCTATGCCGAAAGCATTGCGCCCAATCTGAGGGCTGGCAAAACCCTGATGTTTGCGCATGGTTTCAACATCCGTTACGGGACCATCGACCCACCCTCCGACATCGATGTAAGCATGGTGGCGCCGAAAGCGCCGGGTCACCGGGTGCGGGAAGTGTTTTGCGAAGGCGGAGGCACGCCGGCTCTCTTGGCTATTCACCAGGATAGCAGCGGTCGGGCCAAAGATAACGCTTTGGCATACGCCTACGGGATCGGCGCAACCCGAGCCGGGGTGCTGGAAACTACCTTTGCTGAAGAAACCGAAACCGATCTATTCGGTGAACAGGCCGTTTTGTGCGGCGGTGTTTCAGCCCTGGTCAAAGCCGGGTTCGAAACCCTGGTCGAAGCTGGTTACCAACCAGAACTGGCTTACTTTGAATGTATGCACGAACTCAAGCTGATCGTCGACTTGATGTACCGCGGCGGCTTGAATTATATGCGCTATTCGGTATCCGACACTGCTGAACACGGCGATTACACTGCTGGACCGCGCATCATCACCGAAGAAACTCGCTTCGTCATGTCCAATATATTAAAGGATATCCAGAGCGGGGAATATGCCCGGAACTGGATCGAAGAAAATCGAAATGGTCGCCCGTGGTTTAACGAACAACGCGCCAAGAATCGGACCCACCTCATCGAACAGGTTGGGGCTCAATTGCGGGAGATGATGCCGTTCATCGATCCAGTAACCATCTCACCCGGCGACTGATCATCACCAGAAAGCAACAACTTTATGGAAGAAGAAATTAAAATTAGAACCAACTATGTCCGGATCTTTGACACCACACTGCGGGACGGGGAACAATCGCCGGGCGCCAGTCTGACCTCCAACGAAAAAGTCGAGATTGCGCGGGGGTTAAAGCGGTTGGGCGTGGATGTGATCGAAGCCGGTTTTCCAGCAGCTTCCCCCGACGATCTAGAAGGCGTCAGGCGAATTGCCTCCGAAGTTGGCAACCCACCAGAACGGGATAGTGAACTAACCAGCCGGGTTCCCATTATTTGCGCCCTGGCACGCGCCACCCGCGGCGATGTTGACTCCGCCTGGGAGGCGATCCAATCCGCTGCCAGACCACGCATCCATACCTTCATCGCTACCTCTCCAGTCCACATGCGCTACAAATTACGAATGGACCCTGAAGAAGTGGTCGAGCGGGTGCGTGAGATCGTCGCCTACGCCAGCTCGTTGTGTCCGGATGTCGAATTTTCTCCCGAAGACGCCGGCCGGAGCGAGCCAGAATTTCTTTATCTGGTCCTTTCGGAGGCTATCAAAGCTGGAGCTACCACGCTGAATATCCCCGATACGGTTGGATATACAATGCCGGACGAATTCGAGAGGTTGATTGCTGGCATCCTCGCCAATACCCCCGGAATTGAGCGAGCGACCATCTCCGTGCATTGCCACAATGACCTGGGCCTGGCAACCGCTAACACTCTGGCAGGCATTCACGCTGGGGCACGCCAGGTGGAGGTAACCGTTAATGGAATCGGCGAAAGAGCGGGCAATACCTCGCTCGAAGAGGTGGTCATGGCGCTGCATACCCGCCGGGCGATATTTGGGTTGGAGACCGGCATCGATACGACCCAAATCACGCGCATCAGCCGCACCGTCTCCAACTATACGGGCATTCCGGTGCAACCCAATAAAGCTATCGTGGGCGCAAACGCATTTGCCCACGAAGCCGGCATCCACCAGGATGGAATGCTGAAACATCAAGCCACCTACGAGATTATGAATCCCGAAACGGTTGGCCTTAGTCGTTCAACCCTGGTCTTAGGCAAGCATTCTGGGCGCCACGCTCTGAAAGCTCACCTGGAAGAATTAGGCTACCAGTTACCCCCCGAAGAACTCAATCAGGCATTCGAACGTTATAAAGAATTGGCGGATAAAAAAAAGGTCATAACCGATGCTGACCTCGAGGCGCTGGTCGAAGATCAAGCTTACCGCGGCGAGGAAATCTACAGCCTGGAAGGCTTGCAGGTGACCTGCGGTACGATGGGAATGCCAACCGCCACGGTGCGCTTGCGTGGACCGGATGGCGCTCTCCGCGTCCAGGCTGCAGTCGGCACCGGCCCGGTTGACGCAGCCTATAAAGCCATCGACGCCATCGTGGGGGCGCCCAACAGGTTGCTAGAATTCAATATTCATGCAGTCACC
>Ga0315282_10011317_pt1 | contig 13846 bp, 7 predicted proteins | sample YL17G07_20_MG_FD_203693 | JGI IMG/M metagenome (GOLD analysis project Ga0315282, IMG submission 203693) | Sediment microbial communities from Yellowstone Lake, YNP, Wyoming, USA - YL17G07_20 | ecosystem: Environmental > Aquatic > Freshwater > Lake > Sediment | place: USA: Wyoming | collected... | reverse complement strand
AGGAGCACGTGACGCCGCTGCAGTGGATCGGCATCGTCCTCATGTGCGGCGGACTGGCGATCGTCTCTCGATTCGGCGCCTCGACAGGTGCGGTGCACTGAGGGCATCCTCGCTCACAATCCGCCGGCTCGTTGTCTTCTGCGCCCTCCTCGCCGGGCCCGCCGCATTGCTCGCGCCGGCCCTCGCCCCCGGGCGCGCGCTCCTGCCGGCAGACCTCCTGGTGCAGTCTGAGCCCTGGAAGTCGCACGTCTCGGATGTCCCCGAGGCTCACTGGGACCCGCTCGTCTGGGATGGCATCGCGCAATACTACCCCTGGCGCCACTTCGCCGCCGAGTCAGTGCGCGGCGGGCATCTGCCGCTCTGGAACCCCTACCAGTTTTGCGGCACGCCCTTCCTGGCGAACGGCCAGTCGGCCGTGCTCTACCCCCTCAACCTGGTTTTCTGGCTGCTGCCGGTAGCGCGTGCGTTCGGCTGGTCGGCGCTGCTCCACCTGTTCCTGGCGGGTTGGTTCGCCTACCTGTTTCTCAGGCGTACCGGCGTCGGCCGGGTCGGCGGGGTCTCCGGCGGGATCGTCTGGCAGCTCAACAGCTTCTTCATCGCGTGGCTCCATCTGCCGACGGTCATCTGCACCGCAAGCTGGCTTCCGCTCATCCTGCTCTTCTGCGACCGCGCCATCCGCACCGGACGCGGCCGCCATGGCGTCGGGGCCGGAATCGCCCTCGCGCTTTCCTTCCTCGGCGGCCACCCGCAGGTCTTCCTGTTCATCGCTCTCCTCACGTCCGGCTATCTTCTCGCACGGGGCCTCAGCCTCTTGGTGGTTCGGTACTTCAGTGCCGAAGCACCCGGATCGTCACTGCGAGTCGACGAGGCCCTGAGGGCCTCGTCGCGCGTGGCAGTCCCGCCGTTCTCACTGATGAGAATCGCTCTCATCACCGCCGCCTTCGCCCTCGCCCTCGCCGCCGCCCAACTCCTGCCGACCCTTGACCTCCTCCAGATCGCACACCGGGCCTTCATCCCCGACCCGGAGAGCTACAAGGCCTTCCTCTCCCGTGCCCTGCCGGGGCCGATGCTCTCGAATCTGCTTCTCCCTCATCCCTTCGGCCACCCGAATCTTGGCACGTACATCGGCCCCGAGAACTATGCCGAGTACTGCTCCTACATCGGCATCGTCGCGCTTGCCTTCGCCATCTATGGCGCGTTCGCCGTCCGCGCCTGGCACGCGCGTTTCTTCGCTGTCGCCGCTCTCGCCGCCATCCTGCTCGCCATCGGCACGCCGCTCAACTGGCCGCTTTACCAGTGGCTCCCCGGTATGTCGGGGGCGGGCGGCCCCGCCCGCATCATCCTGTTGGCGGTTTTCTCGTTGAGTATGCTCACCGGGGTTGGTGTGGCGCGGGTATGCGAAGCATGCCCGTCGCCCGGCGGCGCCATCCTGAGACGCACGCCCTTGCTGGTCATCCTCATCGTGCTCGCCGTTCTCGCCGCCCTCTGGTGGCTCATCGGCAGCCCCGCGCTCACCCGACAGCGGCCGGCCCTCACCTCTGAGCTCAACTGCGAGATGCTTCGCGCCGCCATCCTCGTCGCCGCCGCAGTCGCGCTCGTTCTGCTGAGGCGCGTCACCTGGTTCCGCGCGATCGCTCCCATTGCCCTCGCTGTCATCCTGGCGGCCGATCTCCTCCTCGCGGCCCAGCGTCACGCCCACATCGTGCCTGAGCAGTGGGTGTATGCGCAGGACGCGAACCCCGGCCCGGCCGCGGGCCGCGTGCTCGGCAATGCCGCCGACTGGCCCATCAACCGCTTCCCACGGGCGGTCTTCCCGCCGAACGCCGCCACCGTATACGGCCTGCGCGATGCCTTCGGGTACGATTCGCTCTACCTGGCACACTACCGCGACTTCGCCTCTCTCATCCAAGGCGGCGAGCCGAGCCCGCCCCTCAACGGCAACCTCCTGCTCGCCAGGCTTGGCCCGAGCTATGGGCTCGACATGCTGAGCATCGCCGGAGTAGGCGAGGTGTATTCGCGGACACCCGTGCGCGGCCTCGCCATCGAGCGCGCCGGGATGTACGACACCTACCGGAACCAGTACGCCCGCCCCCGCGCCTGGCTTACGGGCTCATCCGTCACCGTCCACACGCACCAGCAAGCAGTCGCCGCGCTCACTCGACTCGGCGGCTTCGAGGACCTAGTCGTCATCACCGGAGACGGCCGCACCGACGCGGCCGAGCCGTTACTCGAGCCCGCGCCCGAGGCCCGCGTCCGCGACATTTCTCCCAACCGCGTCGTCGTGGACCTCTCGCGGGGTGGGGGAGGATACCTTTTCCTCGCCGACGCCTACGCCCCCGGCTGGCACGCCTACTCGGCAGGTCGAGAGCTTCCCATCCTCATCGCTGACGTGGCCTTCCGCGCGGTGCCGCTGAGGCAGGATGTGAGGTCGGTGGACTTCCGCTATGAGCCGGCGAGCTTCAGAGTGGGGCTGTTTGTGGCGCTTGCTGCACTGGCCGCTCTAGGTGCTTCTCTGGTATGCGGTGCGCTATGCTGTCGAGGCAGGACTTAGGGAAAACGGAGACGAGGATCTGGCGCGCCGCATCGGTGGTCGGCGCCGCGGTGCTTGTTGGCCTCCTCGCCTGGTTGCCGCGCGACATCATGACGCTGTGGGGGCACCCGACCTCATCCCACTACTTCTCCTACCACCCAGACGAAATCTTTCTGCTGTTACCGTCCTTCGGGTTCGCGCAAGGCGACTGGAACCCGCACTTTTTCAACTACGGCACGCTCTACATCTACCTCGTCGGCATCCCCGCCGTGCTCTTTCATGTCGTAGATGGCGCCCGCTTCCCCGACAACCTGCGCCCTCTCTACGACCTCGGTCGGTACGTCACGGTCTGGATGGGCGTCGCGACGGTCGCCTTGCTCTTTTTCGTCTCCTGGCGCACGGATAAGCGGCTCGGCCTTCTCGCCGCTCTTCTGCTCGCGGTCTGTCCCCTGCACCTCGTCAACAGCGCCTACGCCACCGTGGATGTCCCCGCAACGTTTTTCATCACCCTCGCCTTCGTCCTTGCGCTCCACGGCGCGGAGAAACCGACCGCAAAATGGGGCGTGCTCACCGGCCTTGCCGTCGGCTTCGCCGCCGCGACCAAGTACAACGCCGGCCTCTTCATCGTGCCCGCGGTGTTCGCCCCCATCATCATGCCGCCCCGCGCGTGGCGCTGGAATTGGTGTCTCTCCATCATCGGCGGCTCGGCTCTCGGCTTCATCATCGGCTGTCCCTACTTCTGGACCGAAGAGTTCCGCCTCGGACTGCTCTTCGAGCTTCAGCACACTCGCATCGGCGGTACGCTCGCCTTCGTTGACACCGGCAACGGCTGGGTCTACCACCTCATCCACGGTCTCCCCGTCGGCCTCGGCTATCCTCTCCTGCTCGCCGTCATCGTCGGCGTTATCGCCACGGTCCGCCAGCCCTCCCGCCCGACGCGTCTCGCCCTGCTCTGGGTCGTCTTCTACCTCTTCGCCATCGGCTTCGGAAAAGAGCGCTTCATCCGCTATCTGGTGCCTCTGACGCCATTCCTGTGCTTGCTGGCCGCCGCGGGATTCGCCCGCCTCTACACTTCTAGGTCGCTGGCCGTGCGCGTGCCGGCAGTCATCTTCGGGATCGCGGTCATCCTCGCCACGTCGGTCTATGGCACCACGCGGACGAGCATCGAAAGGTCAGACGATGCCCGCGAAGTCGCCATCTGGCAGATGAGTCGTATCGGTGAGGAGCTCACCCTCCCTCCGCGCGTCGGCCTCGTCGAAGCCCCCTGGTACTCCGACCCGCCCGTTTCGCCCTACAACGCCGGCCCCTTCTCCCGCCGCATGTTCGAGGAGTGGAACCGGCGGAACGGCAACCGCATCGTCATCACCGGCTGGGATGCGGACAAGCTTCAGGCCGAGAGGCCAGGCATCTTCCTCCTCTCGGACCTGGGATCACAGGACCTGCTGCGCCTGAAGCGCCCAGACGCGCTCACATTCGTGGCGGCGCTCGACGGGCTGTATCAGGAGCAGCGGACCTTCGGGCCAGTCCGCGACCTGCCGATCTGGCTCGCGCCCCCCCGCTCCTGGGCCCCGCCCGACTGGCTCTACCAATCACCCCGCATTACGATGTACTATAACCCGCGATGACGAGACGATCTTCCAGCGGCGAGGACGGTTCAGCGCGCGTGGGAACGCCCGCCCTACAACGGTGCGTCTGGTGTTTCGGGACTTCAGTCCCGAAACCGGAGTGGCGCTGGCCTGCCCTCTTCGCGGCCATTTTCATGTTGGCCACCTGCCTGCCCTACCTCCTCGGCCTCTTCATCCGCCAGCCCGGCTGGTATTACTCCGGTTTCCTCACCAACCCCGACGACCACAACGTCTACCTCTCCTACATCCGCCAGGCGCGCGACGGCTACGTCTTCTTCGCGGACCAGTTCACCTCGGAGCCGCAGCCCGCCCGCGTCATCAACCTCCTCTGGCTCGCGCTTGGCATCTTCGCCCGCGTCACGCACCTTGCGCTGCCCATTGTGTATCACATCGCGCGGGTGATCGCGGGGTGGCTCCTGCTGATGGCGATCTACTGGTTCGCGGCGCAGGCGATTCAGACGGTGAGCGGCCGCCGCCTCGCCCTCATCCTCACTGCCACCGCCTCCGGCTTCGGCTGGCTGTTCCACGTTCAGGGCGGTCAGCCACACCCCATTGACTACGGCCCCGGCCTGGTGATGCCCGAGGCGATCACCTTCCTCACGCTCCTGCTCAACCCGCTCTTCGCCTTCTCCACGTTTCTCATCATTCTCATCTTCGGCCTCGCCGTCCACGCCTTCGCCACGGGCTCAGTGCGCTCGGCCGCTCTCTCCGGCCTCGCCGCGCTCGTGCTCGGCAACATCCACAGCTACGACCTCATCCCGGTGGCCGTCATCATCGCTGGCTACGTGATCGTGCAGGTGCTCACTCGACGTGCCCGCCGCGGCGCGCTCCTCCTGGTCGCCCTCATCGGCCTGATGGCGACGCCCGCAGTCCTCTACCAGTACTGGCTGGGTACCATCGGCGACATGACCATCATCGCCAAGCTCGTCGGCCCGCCCGCGCAGTCGCCACCCGCGCGCTGGTTCGCCCTCGGCCTCGGATTGCCACTGATGCTGGCCGTCATCGGCGCGGCTCGAAGCGCCGCGAAAGCCAACGATGCCCTGCGCCTCCTGATCATCTGGCTCGTGCTCGGATTCGCTCTCGTCTTCATCCCCGTGCCCTTCAACCGCAAGCTCGCCGAAGGCCTGCACATCCCGGTCTGCATCCTCGCCGCGGTGGCGATCGGCCCGCTCTTCACCTCCCTTCCGCGCCGCGCCGTTGTCGCAGCCGCCGCGCTCGTCGCCATCTGCCTCCCGTCCAACGCGCTCTACCTGCGCCGCGCCGTGAACGACCTTGTCGAGAACAACCGGGCATACGTGGGCAATCTCATGCCGCCCCTCTACCTCAACCCCGACCAGTACGCCGCGCTCCGCTCTCTCAGAGGCAAGGTTTCGCGCTCCGACGTCCTCCTCGCCAACACCTTTCTCTCGAACTACGCGCCCTCCGTCGCGGGTTGCCGCGCCTACCTCGGCCACTGGTCCGAGACGCTTGGTTACAGGGACAAAATCAAGGAATTGTCTGCATTTCTCGCGGCAGGCACACCCGACGCGCGCAGGGAAGCATTCTGCCGCGAGCACGGCATCGCCTACGCCCTGCGGGATCGCAGCGGATACGATGACGTGTTCCTGCCGCCATCGAAGCACGCCGCGGGAGCGTTCGACCCGGACCGCTCGCGCTGGCTGCAAAGGACATACCAACACGGCGATGTCTCGGTGTACCGGGTGACGAGGCAATGACCGTTGGACAGGAGCCTGCTCCCAGTCGCAGTCGCCATGGCTGAACCAACCAACAGCCAACCCCGCGCCCTTTTGCTCGCGGTCGCCCTGCTCGTCGGCGCGCTAGGCCTCGCGCTCGCCTATCGCCTCCCCTTCGGCATCCCCGGGGAATGGGTGTGGCGGCCGAACCAGCTCGCGCTCCGGCTCGCGCCCGCAGGATGGGCCGCGCTCGCGCTGGTACTGCTGACCTGGCTCCTGTCGCGCCAGGGATGGTGGCAGAGCCGGCGCCCGGCCGTCCGCGCCGCCATGCTCGCGCTGCTGGTCCTCGCGGTCTTCGCCCTCCAGGTCGGCCTGCTCAACGCCACCGGCCCCCCCTGGGTCACGCCTGGCGCGATCATCGCCAGCCCCGTCGCGACGACGTACTACTCGGTGTCTCTCGACGTCCGCGATCCGGCGCAGTGGGTCGCCACCTACGCTGATCGCATGGGCACGCTGCCCTACCACGCCCGCACGCATCCCCCCGGCTTCGTGCTCCTCTTCGTGCTCCTCCGCCGCATCTGTGAGTGGGCCGTGCCCGACCCGCCGCCCGTGCTTCACACCATCGCGGAGAGCTACCGCATCTTCGGCATCGGTCCCACCCCGGCCGACGCCGCGGCCGCCATCACGGGCGCGTTTCTCTTCGCATTCGTCGGCGCTCTCTGCCTCTGGCCGCTGTACCTGCTCGGTCGCGAGCTCGTGGGCCCCGACGCCGCTCTCTGCGCCGTTCTCCTCATGGCCGCCATGCCATCCATGCTCCTCGTCGGCGCCTCTTCTGACGAAGTCGTCCTCACCTTTACGATCCTCATCCTCTATCTCGGCTGCTCCGCCTGGCGTGCTTCGGTGTGTCATTCCGAGCGTAGCGAGGAATCACGCCGTTCATCTTCGCTGGGACTGAGCTTCCTCGCCGGCCTCGTCCTCGCCATCGCCCTGTTCTTCACCCTCGGCATCCTCATTCTGGTTGCATGGCTCGCCCTCTGGGTCGTCATCGGCATCGCTCGATCGGCCGACAGGCCAGCCGCGCTGCGCCGCGCGCTCCCGGGCGTCGCGGCGGCGGCGGCCGGCTTCGCCGCCTTCTATCTCGTGCTCTACCTGGCGTTCGGCTACCAGCCGCTCGCGGTGGCGCGCGAAGGCCTCTTCGCCCACCGCGGGGTCACAACCGTCGAGACCGCGCGCAGCTACTGGAAGTGGCTGGTCATGAACCCGGTGGAGCTGATCGTCTTCGCCGGCCTTCCACTCGTGGTTGCCGCCATCTGGTCAGCGACCGGCGGGGCGAAAGACCCATCGCAATCGCGCCTCCGCACCTTCCTCCTTGCATGGCTGGTCGCGGTGGCGCTCTTGGACCTGTCGGGGACCGTGCGCGGGGAGGTGGGCCGCATCTGGCTGTTCCTGCTGTGGCCGGCCGCGCTCGCCGCCGGGCCGCGGCTCGCGGCCGTTCAGCGCCGCAGCATCGTGATCACAGCGTTGGTCGCGCTCCAGGTGTGGCAGACAGTGGTGATGCGCGGGTACCTCACCCTCTATGACATCTTCTGACCTGCAGCGGACATCGGGAATTCGGCGCTGGTGGCCCGCGCTCGTCATCGTCGGCACGGCCTGCGCGTTCTGCTGGCCGATCTTCGCCGGCCGCATCATGCTGCCGGCCGACATGTGCCTGCTCATGCTGCCCTGGCGCGCGCTCCAGAGCCAGTTCCCCGACTTCTATCGCCCCCACAACCCCATGTTCGACCCGATCCAGCAGTACCTGCCCTGGCGCATCTTCGCGGTCGAGTCAGTGCGCGCGGGACTCATCCCCCTCTGGAATCCCTACCAGTTCTGCGGCACGCCCTTCCTCGCCAACCTGCAATCCACGGTGCTCTATCCCCTCAACCTGCTCTTCCTCATCACCGGCGCGCGCCACGGCTTCGGCGTTTCCGCCATCATCCACCTCGTCCTCGGCGGCCTCTTCACCTACGGCTTCCTGCGCGGCCTCAACCTCCGCCGGCCGGCGGCCCTCCTGGGCGCGCTCGTCGTCATGTTCAACGGCTTCACCGTCTCGTGGCTGGAGTACCCGACCCTCTCCCTCTGGGTGTTCATGTGGCTGCCGGCGATCCTGCTCTGCTACCAGCGCTCACTCCGCCAACCGCGCTCGCTCTGGTCCATTGGCCTCGCCCTCGCCCTCGCCATGCAGTTCCTGGGCGGCCACCTCCAGGTCTCCTGCTACGTCATTATCGCCTTCCTGATCTATGTTGTGATCTGTTGCTTCGGCGCTTCCATACCGAGTCCGCGCCGCACAGCGGCCGCCATCCTCCTCGCTCTCATACCTCTCGTCCTCGGCCTCGCCCTCGCCGCGGGCCAGATTCTCCCGACCCTCGAGCTCGCCGGGCAGTCCGGACGCGTCGCGCACGGCTCGAAGGGCGCGCTCAGCACCGCCTTCCCCCTCACGCACTTCGTCCTCTACCTCGTGCCCAACTTCTTCGGCAATCCGGTTGACTACAACTACTGGGGGCACTACCGCGACCAGACGGCCTTCAACTTTTTCGAGACCGCGTGCTATGTGGGCATTCTTCCGCTTTTCCTTGCGGCCTGGTCGCTGCGTCGCCGGCACGAGCCGGCATTCTGGTTCTTCGCCGCGCTCGTCCTCTTCGCCGTGCTCGCAGCGGTCGGCTCGCCGGTCTACTACCTGCTCTACTATCTTGCCCCCGGCTTCCGCGAGCTCGCCGGCCTCGGGCGCGTCCTCTGTCTCGCCGCCTTTGGCTTCGCGGGCCTCGCCGCGCTGGGCCTCGACAGCCTGATCCAGCACGCCAGATCCACACCGCCCCGCGCGGCATTCGTGTTCGGCGCGATCGCCATCGCGGCCGCGTGGGGCTCTTATCTGGTCTTCCAGCCTCTGGTCGCGGCGCTCGACCCGAAGTGGCGCTTCGCCGGCTACCAGACCCGCCAGTTCCTCCACTTCATCATCCTCGTCGTTGCGTCGTCACTGATCATCGCCATGCGCTCCCGCCTGAAGCTCCCGCCCGCCTGGTTCGCGGCCGCGGCCGTTGCGCTGCTCGTCGCCGACCTCTTCCTCTTCGGCATCCGTTTCAACCCGTTCGTGCCTGCGTCCATGGCCTACCCCGAGACCGACTCAACGCGCTGGCTCGAGCAGAACGTCGGCCACTCGCGCCTCACCTCTCTCGCCACCCACGGCCTGGACTGGATGCCGGCCAACGCCGCTATGGTCTTCCGCCTGCGCGACATCCACGGCTCCGACTCCCTCCGCGTCCACGCCTCCTTCGACCTCGTCTCACCTGCGGGCAAGGGCCAGGCCGAGTACCCCGACCCGAACTCGCCTCTCATGGATGAACTGGGAGTGCGCTATCTGATGACGCGCCGCGAAGTGTCAGGGAAGTGGAAGCTGGTGCGTAACACAGAGGCGCCGATCTATGAGAACCGCGAAGCGCAGCCGCGTGCCTGCCTATCTCGTAGCACGAATGGGGTTGGGCAGGCCTGCCCTGAGCAGAGCCGAAGGGAGCTTGCCTCCCGCCCCGTGACGTTCACCCGCGATGACCCCGACGCCCTCACCCTCACCGTCAACGCCCCCGCGGACGGCGACCTCATCCTCACCGACTCCTACTACCCCGGCTGGCGCGCCTGGGTGGACGGCAAACCCTCACCCATCAATCGCTACCGCGACGCCTTCCGCTCCATCCCGGTCCGCGCTGGCACGCACACCGTCGAAATGCGCTACGAGCCCGCCACCTTCCGCGTGGGCGCATTCATCTCGCTGGTGGCGCTCGCCCTGCTCGCCGGCGCCGCTATGTTCATCCGGGTTCGCCCGCGTTCATCTGTGTCCTAAGAGTCTCCAACACGCGCGCCACGGCCTCCCGATCATACACCACCAGCAGCGGCGCCCCGTCCACCTCCACCACCTTAGATGGCTTCGCCTCGCGGTACAATCTCCAGCACAGCTCCGTGAAGTCGCTCTGCATGCACTGGAACATCACGTAATCCACCGACCCCGCCTCTGACTCATCCGCGGTGAACTGCGCGTCCTTGCGCGCATGCTGCAATTCGAGCAGATAGATCACGCCCTTCGGGATCACCAGCACTCGCGGGTTTTGCGTCTCGACCTGGTTGATGAAGTCCACCCCCTCGGCGAGCACCTGTCCCCAGTAGATGGTCTCGAACCCGCGCTTCGTCGCGCCCGCCGTCCCGCCCACGAACGCGTTGTAGTAGGCGAGCTGGTACGGATGCGTGCGCATCATTCCGATCACGCTTGGCGCGATCAGCCCTGCGCCGATCATCACAGGCAGCAGCCTCGCGAGCCGCGCGTTCTCCTCCCGCTTCAGGAAGTCGAGCGACCGCACCCGCGCCACGGCCCACGCGAATCCCCCTCCTGCAAACGCCGCGATGAACGGGAATGCCGGCAGGAACAACCGCTCTCCGTTGTACTTCGGGCTGCTCGGCAGGGCGCTGGGGATCAGCGCCATCGCCAGCCCCAGGAGCAGCAGCGCCTCGTTCGCGCTCCTCCTTGGCCGCGCGGTCGCGATGCCGGCTGCCATCGCGATCAGCACCAGCGCGGGCGTGATCACCGCAGCGATCACGAACGGATAGTGCCACGGCGCGAGTTGGTAGAGTTTTCCGAGATACCACACGTTGTACGCCGCGTGCCCGAAGTGGAACGCGAAGTACCCTCTCATATGCGCTATCGGCGCGATCCACAGCCACGGCCACGCGGCGAAGAACACCGCGGGCCCGATCAGCATCACCGCCAGCAGCTTCGGCCACCTGCGCCGATGCCAAATGAGCGCCCACGAGATGAGCAGCACAGGCAGGAAGAACGCGTTCACCTTCGCCAGCAGCGCCAGCCCGAACGCTCCGCCTGCGAGCGCCGCCCACCCCCACGAGTTCCGCCTCAAGGCGTGAGCGGTCGCCGCCGCGGTGATGAAAAACCAGGCCGCCATCGGCATGTCGAGCGCGTCGAAGTGAGCGTGCGCGAAGATGCGCGGCAGTGTGGCGAACGCGATCGCGGCGACGAGGCCAGCCCCGAATCCCCATACCCCGCGCAGGAACAGAAACAGCGCGCAGATCGCCAACGAGTACCACAGCGCGCTGGGGAGCCGCATCGCTGTCAGCCCGGGCAGCACATCCCCCAGCCAGCGGTACGAAAACCCCGACGCCACCTTCTGCAGTGGCGGGTGCTCGTGGTTCAGACGCCAGGCCGCGTAGATCGCGTCCCGGGTGAGCGCTTCTCCCGGCGCCGCCGCCGCCCGCGCCCACCAGGCCGCGTACCTGCTGCCTGCGGAGGCGTAGTGCGGCTCGTCGTAGGTGGCGCCGTAGTCGGTCGCGCTGAGCAGCACCCAACAGAACGGGAGCACGAATAGCGCAGCGACCACGCCCCACTCGCGCCCCCTCACTTCCCCCTCCTCAACCTCCAGGGCAGAACCAGCCCCTCCGTCACGATCGAGCCCGACATCTTCGACTGCCCCGCGCGCCGCTCGGTGAAGCAGATCGGCACCTCCACCACGCGACACCCGGCCTTGATGGCGCGATAGGCCATCTCGATCTGGAAGCCATAGCCCTTCGCGGCCACCGCGGCGAGGTCAATCGCCGCGAGCGTCTTCCGTCGGAAACACCGGAAGCCAGCGGTTGCGTCGAACACGGGGATGCCGAGCACTATCCGCACGTAAAGGTTGCCCCACTCGCTCAGAAGCCGTCGCCGCAGGTCCCAGCCCTCGGTTCTCCCGCCCGGCACCCACCGGGACCCGATCACCAGGTCAGCGTCGCGCGCCGCCTCCAGCAGTCGGGGCAGGTCATCCGGGTTGTGCGAGAAGTCCGCGTCCATCTCGAACACGAACTCGATGTCCGGGCATTTCAGCACCTCGGCGAACCCCGCCAGGTAGGCCGGCCCGAGGCCTTCCTTCGCCGCGCGGTGCAGCACGCTCACGCGGTGCGCTCTGCTCGCCAGCTCGTCCGCCAGCTCACCAGTGCCATCCGGCGAGCTGTCGTCAACCACCAGCAGCCGCCACCCACCCGGCAGCCCGAGCACCGCCTGCGCGATCTGCGCAAGCATCTCGCGCTCGTTGTATGTCGGGACAACGACGACGGCTCTAGACGGGTCAGGCGCTGGTCTCATCGCGCTCGCGTCCGCGTTGTCATTGCGAGTGGCTAGGGCGCCAGGAAGCGCCGAGGGGCGCGTGGCAATCTCGGCTCCACTCTGCTAGAATACCCCTCACATGCACATCCTCATGATCACGCCCAGCTTCCTCCCTGCCATCGGCGGGGTCGAAACCCACGTGCGCCGCGTCTCCGAATGCCTCGCCGCTCGCGGCCACCAGATCACCGTTCTCACGCACTCGGATGCCCCGGGCGATGACGCACTCGGCCAGCTCGCGGTCCACCGCCTCCCTCGCACCAACTGGTGGCGCGCCTGGCAGGCAGCGCGGCCCCACACCGCGGCCGCTGACGTGGTCCACTGTCACGACGCCTACAGCTTCCTCCACTTCTATCTGCCTTCCTGCTATCTCGGCCCGCGCCGGCCCGTCTTCGCCACCTTCCACGGATACGAGAGCTATCCCATTCGCGCCGAGGCGATCCGCTGGCGCGCGTTCGTGCGCCGTCGCGTCACGAACGCTCTCTGCATGGGCGACTTCATCTGCCGCTGGTACGGCACGAAGTGCTTCGCCGTCAGCTACGGTGGCGTTGACCCCAGACCGGAGCCGGCGCTTCCCCAGCGGCCCGGCGCCCTGTTTGTGGGGCGACTTGCGGAAGATACCTCCATCATGTTCTACCTGTACGCGCTCGCGATACTGAGATGGGAGAACGGACGCACGCTGCCGCTCACTATCCTCGGTGACGGCCCGATGCGGCAGCCGGCGCAGATGTACGCCAAAGCCCAGCGCCTCGATACGCGCTTCCTGGGCGCGGTGCCGAACCCCGACGAGTACCTCGCGCTCGCCGACATCGCCTTCGTCTCCGGCTACCTTTCCATCTGGCAGGCGCTGGCCACCCGGCGCATCGCCTTCACGGTATATGAGAACGAGCTCAAGCGCGATTATCTCACCTGCTTCCCGGAGGCGGACAAGGCGCTCATGATGGCGGGCGAGGCAGAGGAACTCGCCGATCAGCTCCTGCACTACCTCGACAACCGCGACATGTACGATGACAAGCGCGAGCTTGGCGCCTGCCTCGCCGCCGAGAACACCTGGGATCGCGTCGCGGACCTCTACCTCTCGATGTACCGCGCGCACGGTCTCCAGTGATGGCTCGCACCGTCGCCCTCATCACGACGCTGTACAACGAAGAGGGGAGCGTCCGCTCGCTCCTCGACTCCATCTTCGCGCAGACGCGCCAGCCCGACGAGATCATCATCTGCGACGCGGGCTCCACCGACCGGACCGTGGAGATGATCAACGAGTACGCCGCGCGCGGCCTGCCCGCGAAGGTCATCATTGAGCCCGGCGTCAACCGCGCTCGCGGCCGCAACCTCGCCGTCGAGCAGGCGACCAGCGAGGTGATGGTGTCCATTGACGGCGGCTGTGTCGCCGGACAGGACTGGCTGGCGAACCTGGTCGCGCCCTTCGAGTCAGAGGATCCGCCCGATGTGGTCAGCGGCTATTACCGCCCGCGGTTCACCACCGTATGGGAGGAGGCCGTCGCCTTCGCCACAGTCCCGACGGCGGCCGAAGTGAATCCGCAGACCTTCCTCCCATCCGGCCGCTCCGTCGCCTTCGCCAAGGCCGCGTGGAAGCGGGTTGGCGGCTACCCGGAGAACATCCCCTTCGCCGAGGACACGGCCTTCGGCGAGCGCCTGCTCAGCGCCGGCTGCGCGTTCCAGTTTGCTCCGAACGCCATCGTGCATTGGCGCATGCAGGGCTCACTGCGCGCTGTCTACCGCCAGTTCTTGCGCTATGCCGAGAGCGATGGCGAGATGGGGCATTGGTTCGGCCACTACGCCAAGGCGTTCATCGGCGTCATGCTCCTCGTGGTGTTCGCCCTCCTGG
>Ga0315282_10011316_pt1 | contig 13846 bp, 12 predicted proteins | sample YL17G07_20_MG_FD_203693 | JGI IMG/M metagenome (GOLD analysis project Ga0315282, IMG submission 203693) | Sediment microbial communities from Yellowstone Lake, YNP, Wyoming, USA - YL17G07_20 | ecosystem: Environmental > Aquatic > Freshwater > Lake > Sediment | place: USA: Wyoming | collected... | reverse complement strand
CGTGACAAGAGGGTAGGTCTGTACCATGGGCGTTCTCACGAACACGGTTCTTAACTGCCAAGGACTTGCGCCGTCGCCGAGCATGAAAAAAGCTGATCTTGTGGTCCAGTTGCGAAAGTCAGGGTAGGGGTGGGGGCGATACCGTGCTGATCCGGCGGGCCCCCGGTCGCAGGGGAGGAGGACCTGCGTGACGGGGACCCGGCCGGATCAGAACGGCATGCGGAGGGCGGGGGCAGGGCTGCCGGGACTGCGGGAACGGCGGACGATTGCACCTGGGGGTCCCTCCATGCTGCGGGTGTGGACACCCGCGAGCAGCGATACGGACCGGCGCGGACGCGTGAGCCGGTACCCGACCCCCTCGGGAGGCACCCCCGGGGCCAGGGTGCAACTCGTGTCGGGCCGCTCGGAACGCACCCCCTGGCCCGCACGGTCGCCGCGCCGCGCCGGCGAGAACGACGCTTAGAACAAGGCCGTGATCACCTGGTCGATGACGGACGGGCCGATACTTGCGGCCGCGGCCACACCGATGCCGCCGAACAGGGCGCCGAAGGACTGCCGGGCCGCCGCGACCCCGATCCCCAGGATCAGGGCGATCAGGGCGAACGCCTTCCCGAGCGAGCCCTTGGTCCAGTCGGTGACCATCGTGTTCAGATCGTCGAAGGTGGTGTCCGTCCCGGCGTGCGCGGCCGCCGCCCGGAGGGCCAGGATGGCGACCGTCACCAGGAGGACGCGGCCGAGAGCGCGCAGGTCGGCCTCATGACGGCGGAGGAACACCGGGAAGCGAGACATGGTACGGACTCCTTGGGTGAAAGGTGGGGGGTGCCGAACGTCTACTTTCGCGCGGAGCTTTGCCATCGGGCCATCAGGGCGTCATAGGTCACGAACCCGTCGAGGCGGAGGCCGGTGTCCAGGATGAGGGTCGGGGTTCCCTTGATCCCGAGCTTGGCGGCCAGGGCGCCAATCTCGGCCAGGGGGGTGGAGCAGCTCGCCTCTTGCGTGAGCAGCAGGGTGTTGTGGAGGGCCGCGTCGAGCGCGGCGGCCCGGTTCTCGCTGCACCAGACGATCTTACTCTTGGCCTCGGCCTGGGGGTGGAGCGACGTGATCGGGTAGAGGAAGATGTAGGCGGCGACGCCGTCCTTGAGGAGGCGTGGGAGGGTCTCCTCGTGGAACCTCTTGCAGTACGGGCAGTCGACATCATCAAACACCGCGAGCCGTTTCGTGGCGTTCGCGGAGCCCAGCCGGACGGCCAGGTCGAGAGGCAGGTCGTCGAACTGCATGGTATTGAGCGCGAGAAGTTTCTCTGCGGTGAGGTTCTTCCGGCTGTGAAAGTCGTAGAGCTCGCCGACAAACACGTAGCGGCCGGAGGCGTCCATGTACATGATGCTGCGTCCGGCACGGACCTCGTAAATATTTGGGATCGGGGTGGGCTCGACGGAGTCCACCACGGCCTGCGGGAAGAGGCGCTGCGCGAGCTCCTGGAGCGAGGCTGCCGCGCCCGGCGTGGGCAGGCACAGGAGTGCCGCGAGGGCCGCCAGCACCAGGCAGCGGAGGGTCGTCACGTCCCTGGAGCGAAGGGTGTTCACGGGGTGCCTCCCGAGTTTGCGGTGCTGCGGGGGACGGCAGGAAGGCCGGAGCGGCTGTCCTGCGACGGGCGCAGCGGGGTTAGGAGTCCCTGGGGGCCGGATCGCCGAGGACGAGTGCCGAGCCCCGTGCGTACCGCATCCCTTGTAGCAGAAGGCCACGGACTGGCAACGGCACGTTTCTGCAAGTAAGGTGCAAATCGACGTACGAAAGAGGCTCCGGATGCGATTCTCGGCGCAACGGAGACGGTGCGGGAAGACGGAAGGAGGCGAAAATACGCGGCACCGGGCGGATAGGCCCGGAGGCAGCACTGAAGGAAAAATCTCCCGGCGTCAGAACGGAGTCTTCACTTGCCGATCATGATCGACGGCAGCCACAGAGCCAACGAGGGGAAGATGGTGAACAGCAAGAGGCCGACGAGCATGAGCCAAAAATAGGGCACGACTCCGCGAACCACCTCGCCGAACGGCCGCTGCGAGATGCCCTGGATAACGTAGAGGTTCAGGCCCATGGGCGGGGTGATGAATCCAACCTCACAGAGGACCACCAGGACGATCCCGAACCATACGCGGTCGAAGCCAAGGGCATCCAGTATCGGCAGGAGCGTCGGCACCGTTAACACAATCATCGAGACCCCATCCAGGAAGCAGCCCAGGATGATGTAAAGGAGGTAGATGCCGGCGAGCACCCAGTACTTGCCTATCCCCGATTCCAAAACTACCCGGGCCATGGCCCGGGGCAAGCCCATGACGCCGAAGAAGCTCGTGATGATCATGGCGCCGACGTAGATGAGCATGACCATGCAGCTGACCATGACCGTGTTCGTCAGCGCCGTGCGAAGGTTCTTCCGGGTGAGTTCGCCCAGAATGGCGGCGATGAACATGGCGCCCGACGCGCCTAGCGCCGCGGCCTCCGTGGCGGTTACGATACCCACAAAGACCCCGCCCAGCACGATCGTGGCCAAGAAGGCTGCCGGCCAGAGGTCGGGGATGCCGCGGAGGGCCTCCCGGAAAGAGAAGCGCTCCCGGGGGGCAAGCTGCTCGTGGCGCATGACGGCGACCGCGATGTATGCCATGAAAATAAGCGACAACAGGATGCCGGGGATGACCCCTGCGATGAAGAGTCGACCGATCGAGGTGTCGGCGACCATACCGTATACGATCATGTTGATGCTGGGCGGTATGAGAATTCCTAACGTTCCGCCGGCGGCCAACGATCCCAGCGTCATCCGGGTGTCGTAGCCCCGCTTCTCGAGGGCGGGAATCGCGACAGTCCCGATGGTAGCGGCGGTCGCCGGGCTCGAGCCGGAGATCGCGGCAAAGAGGGCGCAGCTCGCGATGTTCGACTGAAGCAATCCACCTGGAATCCAGGCGAAGAGCTTGCTCGTTCCGCGGTAGATGGTCTCCGACGCGCCGCAGCGCAGGAGTATCTCGCCGAGGAAGACAAAGAGGGGAACGGCGGTGAGCGTGAAGTTGTTGGTGCTGTCGAAGAAGACGTTTCCGACGATTTCCACTTTCCCGTGGAAGACTAGGAAAGCGAGGACGCCGGCGAGCGACAAGGAGAAACCCACTTGGACCCCGAGCAGCATGAACACGAGCGCCACGAACAGGGTCAAGAGGCCTACGAGCAATGCGTTGTCCATGCCCACCCCGCCTCGAGGGCGATTACAGCCTTCTCACACGACAGACGACGACGTGGAGTCGATCTCTTGCCTCGCCGTCTCGCAGATGAACTTGGTCAGGAGCTGAACGGTCAGGAGCGCGAAGCCAACGGGGATCAGGGATTCAGGAACCCATTGGGGGGTGCGAAGTCCGGTCAGAGAGATTGACCCGAGCGCGTAGTCCTGAATGACCGGTTGGGCGGTCAGCCAAACGAGCCACGCCGAGAACACGATCGACACGATTGAGCCGACGAACGAGATCGCCCACCTGAGACGTAGCGGAAAGGTGTCCGTGAGAAACGTGAGGACGATATGCCTGTCTCGACCTTCCGTGTAGGCGAGGCCGAGAAACACCAGCGCCACAAGGAGGTACCCGGAGACTTCCACCGAAATCTGTGTCGGCTTATTGAAAAGGTAACGTCCTAGCACGTCGACGGTGATCAGAACGGTCATGGCAAGTACGGTGATCGCCGAGCCGATGCCGGAAAGACGTGCCGCCCAGCGGGCAATGACCTCCAGAAGTCGTAGCGGTGTCGTCATAGTGCTCCTCACGTGGGCGGTACAGTCCGCGGCTCCGCGTCGAACCGCGGCCCGTACCGCCTGCCTGGAAACGGCCGATTATCTCACCGAGGCCGACCGTCTTAACCTGGAAAATTCATGAACGCCTGGAACTCAAGCGCCTCGATCATGGTTAACCTCTGTGAACATGGACACTTCCATTCACAGAGGAGGCGCGCCGGTGTCCGAACAGTGTGTGCAGACGGTGCTGTTCCCGGACCTCTTCGCCAAACCCCTGGTTGCATCCTTCGACACACCGCAACTGAGCTCCGATGGCGGCGCCATCCTGCTCAAGGCGATCGACGAGCGGCTGGGCCTCACGGCGCGCCTCGCCGCGTGCCTCCCCGAGTGGCGCCAGGTGGGGAAGGTGGAGCACGATCTCCTCACGCTCATCCGGCAGCGCTGCTTCGGGCTGGCCTGCGGCTACCCCGATGCCAACGATGCCGCCCGCCTCAGAGACGATCCGGTCCACCAGCTCCTCGTGGGGCGGGATCCCACCACGGGGGCCGCGCTGGCCTCCCAGCCGACCCTCTCCCGGTTCGAGAACGCCGTCACCACCCACGACCTCGTCCGGCTCACCCACACCCTGGCCGACGGGGTCATCGCCCACCACCAGCACCGCCTGGGGGCCACGCAGGTCCGGCGGATCACCATCGACCTCGACCCCACGGAGGACCCCACCCACGGGCAGCAGGAGCTCGCCTTCTTCAACGGCCACTACGACAGCTGGTGCTACCTCCCGGTCCTGGGGTTCCTGACGTTCAACGACGAGACCGAGCAGCACCTGGTCACGGCGATCCTCCGCCCCGGCAACGCCCACGCGAGCCGCGGGGCGATCGGGGTGCTGCGCCGGCTCTTCCGGAAGCTCCGGGCCGCCTTCCCCAAAGCGCGGCTCCGGGTCCGGCTCGACGGCGGCTTCGCCACCCCGGCCCTGTTCGCCTTCCTCGAAGTCGAGGGGGTGGAGTACCTGGTGGCCATGGCCAGCAACGCCCGGCTGGCCAAGCGCATCCGCCGGCTCCTGGGCAGGGCCCGGGTGTTGTCGAAGGCCAGTGGGGAGACCGAGCACCGCTCCGGCGAGACCCGCTACGCCGCCAAGAAATGGCGCCGCAAGCGCCGGGTGATCATGAAGGCGGAGGTCGTCCGGCTCGCGGGGCGCGCCCCCCGGCGGAACCCCCGGTTCGTCGTGACCAACCTCGCCCAGACCCCGGCCCATGTCTACGGGCTGTACCGCGAGCGCGGGGATATCGAGAACCGGATCAAGGAGCTCCATTCCGGCCTCGGCCTGGACCGGACGAGCTGCCCCCAGTTCCGGGCGAATGCCTTCCGGGTGCTGCTCACCGCCGCGGCCTACGTCCTGCTGCAGGAGCTGCGGCGTCACGTGGCCGCCACCCCCTGCGCCGGCACCCAGGTCAGCACGCTCCGGGAGCGCCTCCTCAAGCTCGGGGCCCGCGTCACCGTCTCCGCCCGCCGGATCGTGGTCCATCTCCCCAGTGCCTTCCCCTGGCTCGCCGCCTGGCAGGCGGTCGCCCTGGCGGTCGGGGCCCGCGCCGGGTAGCCCCAGTCGCCGTCTTCCCTTCCCCTGTGGCTCCATCCCAGGGACACGTGTCTCTGGCGCAGGCCGCACAGCGGCTGCTGACCTCCTCCAGTTTCCTCCTCGCTGGCGACGAGCATCATTGCAGGGCTTCTGCCAGTGCCGGAAGGCTTGGAGCACCTGAGATAATGCGCCCAACGATCATTGCTCGCTCCTTCACGAATAATCCAGGTTAAAGACCGAGCGCCTTCTTGGCCGCCTCGAGGGCCTGGCGGTTCTCAGCGCTCTGTTTAGCCCATTCGTCCCAGAGGGGGGCGGCAAGTTTGATCAGTTTGGCCCGCTGCTCACTAGGGATCTTGAGTTCCTGCACGCCGGCGCGCTTCATCTTCGCCACGGCTTCGCCGTCAACGCGCTCGACCGTCTCCCGCCCGCGGTCGGTCAGGCTCCAACCCTCCAGGAAGAGCGCGCGCTTGTACTCGTTTGGTAGCGCGTTAAAGGCTTGGAGATTGACGACCAAGTAGTGGCTGGCGGGCGGCCCGCCGAACCTGTACAGATACTTGCCCACCTCCTGCAGCGAGCGGTCGGTCATTGCAGGCGTCCCGGTGTTCACCGCCGAGACGACGCCGCGCTGCATCGCCGAATAGACCTCAGAGCCGGGCAGGTAGATCGGGACGCCCTTCATGCGCTCGATGAGCTTCGCGTCCAGCTCCCGCCAGATGCGCACTTTCATGCCGCGCAGGTCGGTAAAATCTGGAATCGGGTCCCGACTAATCAACTCCTGTGTGGTGAGCGAATACCACGCGATCGGGAAGACGTTGAGCTTGGCGAACGCCGCCAAGCTCATGTCGCGCGTGGCCTGCTCGATCTTCATGAGCTGGTCCAGCGTGCCGTCCTGCAGGAAGGTGAGGTTGAACACGCCGAGGTGGGGGATCTGAGCCGTCAGCCACCCCGGGTCGAACTGCGACATTTGTACCTGATTTCGCTGGATCGCGCGCACGTACGCGTCGCGCTTGAAGCCCAGCTCGCCCTCAAGGGCGACCCGGATCGAGAAGCGACCCCCCGTGCGCTGTGCCACACCCTCGGCGAGCTTGGCCACGTCCACGACGGTGTGGTGGCTCGGAGTTGTCTCCGTGCTGACGCAGATCCACTCGACCTTCGGGAGGGACTCCCCCGCGACGACCTGGAGCGGTGGAAGGGCCATGACGACGACCAGAGCTATCACGGAAGCCAAAGCCAACCTTTTCATCGTTTCCCTCCATCTCTTCTGTGGTGCTCATCACTGCCGCTCACCCCCGACTGCTGACCATCACCTCCTCCTCGGAAGCGCTCTCGTCTCCGCGAATCCTCTCTTTATCCCGGACCTCGCGTCGTCGATCATACCGGCACGCGATCTCCGATCACTGGATCTTACCCCTGCCGAGGATCGGCCAGATCGCCTCGACCCGGCCGCTGCGGGTCCCGTAGAGGTGATCATGAAGAAAGACCGTCGAATCCGAATATCCAGCAGCAAATTCCACCCTATCGCCGACCACGGGCGCGTCCGCCTCACCCTCGAGTTCGATGGTGGCGTGCTCGGCGGCCAGGTTCAGCGCGGCAACCGGGCGGCGAAGTAGAGGGCGGGGAAGTCTGGGATGCCGCCCCATGGCCTTCCACCCCGCATCGCAGACAATTCGGGTGCGCGTGGGCCGACTCAGCACCGTCGTCCAGATGGTGAGGGCCAGCTCATGATCAACGCCGAAGTCCTCTTGGTAATGCACGTCCGAGAACACGCCTCCCCCGGCTTGGACCTCAGTTACGCCCCGGATCGTCGCAGTGATCCAGTACGTGCCAGTCCCGCCGCAACTCACGATGTCCACTGGAAAGCCGTCGGTCCGGCAACGCTCCGCGCTTTCGACGAGCCGGCCGACGGCGATCTCTATGGCGGCTCGCTTCCGCTCCGGGTCGGGGATGGCAGCGGTCTGCCCCTCCCACCCCATGAGGCCGGCGAATCGAAGCCGCCGGTGCGAGGCGACCTGCCGAGCCAGGGCAAGCACAGGCTCGCCCGGCTCCACGCCCGCCCGATTGATGCCCATGTTCACCTCGATGACAACCGGGAGAGGCCTTTCAGTCAATTCCGCGCCCGCCTCCAGCCGCTTGAGGTGCTCCTCGCAGTCGACGGCAACGATCACGTTCGCGTGCTCGAGAAGACGGGCCAGGGTGGCGATCTTCGCGGGGTGGACGACCTGATTGGCAATCAGGATGTCATGGATCCCCGCTCCCGCCATCACCTCGGCTTCGCTCAGCTTCGCGCAGGTCACGCCGTGCGCCCCCGCCTTCAGGAGCATGTGGGCGATCGCCGGAACTTTGATCGCCTTCGTATGGGGGCGCCAGCCAATTCGCGCCTGCTCTATAATGACCCGGCGCATCCGTGCAATGTTCCGCTCGAGCTTGTCCAGGCTGACAGCCAAAAACGGCGTTTCCAGATCCTCGACAGGCTGTCCGACCGCTCGCCAGTGCATCGCAACCTCCAGGGCTACTCGACCGTCCGTTCGGCGCGGCGACGCTGCCGCAGTTCGCGGGTAGCCGCGTGGTCGACGGCTAGCGGTGCCCGGTTGAGGACCACCCCGTAGTCCCTTTGGGCGCTCTCAGGCGAAACCTTCTCGTTCCGCACGTCGTCGAGAACCGCCTCGGGGTCCCGGTCGAGCGGATCACCCCACCCGCCTCCTCCGGCCAGCACGCTCCGGTACGAGTCCCCCCGCTTGAAAGTCATCATGAACTTCCCCGGGAGGTTCTCCTCCCCGGGGCCACCGGGATTCAACACATTCGCTGCCGTCGCGCCCGGCAGTCCGCCTTGGAGCCCGTAGGGCCTGAACTGCTGCCGGTCGCTCCGGACCTGGAGCACCGCCTCGTCAACGTCCACCAGCTGGTACTCGCGTTCCATGCCAAGTCCGCCGCGATGTTTGCCCGGGCCGCCCGAATCGGCGCGGAAAGAGTAGCGGTTGATCCGGATGGGCTGCTCGGCCTCGATCACCTCAATGGGGGAGTTGGAGTAGTTGACCGCCAGCGAGGAGAGCCCATCAATGCCGTCCTTGGTCGGGCGACCTCCCCACGTCCCGAAGAGGAACTCCAGATGGACGAAGGGGTGTGCACCCGGCCGGTATCCCGCGATGGTGACCCCAAGGTCGCCCTGCACCCCGCAGGCGAAGACCTTGTGCGGAAGCATCTGCGCGAGCGCGCCCCAAATCGCCTCCGTGGTCCGCATCGCTGTTAACCCCCGCGCCGCAACAGGGGCCGGGCAGGTGGGGTTGACGATGGTTCCGGGTTGCGCGTGCACGTGGATCGGGCGCATGAAGCCCGAGTTGGTCGGGATACTGGGGTCGAGGACGGAGCGAACGCAGGCATAGACGCAGGAGTGGGTGAGCGAGATGGGCATGTTGATCGAACCCTTTACTTGCCCCGAGGTTCCGGAGAAGTCGACGTGCAGGTCGGTCCCGACCTTGGTGAGCTTCACGAGGATCCGGATGGGCGCAGGGTCGAAGCCGTCATTGTCGATGTAATCCTCGAACTCCCACTCGCCGTCAGGGAACTCCCCCAGCTCAGCCCGCGTGATCTTCTCCGAGTAGTCCTGGAGGTCCCGCATGTCGCGCACGATCGTGTCCGTGCCGTAGCGTGCCGACAGCTCCAGCACCCCGCGCTCTCCCCGACGACAGGCCGCAACCGTCGCCATGACGTCGCCGAAGACCTTTTCCGGTATGCGAACGTTCAGGTTCAGCAGCTTGAACAGCGTCTCATTGGGGGTCCCCCGGTCGAAGAGCTTGAGGGGTGGGATGCGGAGGCCCTCCTGGAAAATTTCCGTATTGTCGCACGCGTTGCCGCCCGCCACTCGGCCTCCGATGTCGGTTTGGTGGCCGATGGCTGTGGCGAAGCCGAGCAGCTGCGCGTCGCAGAAGATCGGCTGAAACACGAAGATGTCCGGCAGGTGAATTCCCCGACCCACGTAAGGATCGTTCAACACGTAGATGTCGCCGGGGGCGAGTTGCCGGCCGAACTCGTCGAGCACGGCCTGCATCGTGGGAGGAAACGAGCCCATGTGGACCGGGAGGCACAGGCCTTGGGCGATCAGCGCGCCCTCGGAGTCCATCAGCCCCGTCGAGAAGTCCATCGCCTCCTTGATCACGTAGGAACGTGCCGTTCGCACGACCGTGACGGCCATTTCGTCCGCGATGGCGGCGAACGCGTTTTTCACTAGCTCGAGACGGATGCCGTCCTTCTCCTGTCGTCTCACTCGACCTCTCCTTTATAGCAGGACGCTGACGTCGATATGGACGTTCCCCTGCCGATCCAGGCTGGCATGCGCCTCGGGCGGCACTACGATTGTGCTGTCGTACTCCTCGATCACGAGGGGGCCGGCGTGCGAGCGCTCCTGCAGGGCCTCCCGGCTGATGACCGACACGCGAATCCAGCCAACCTGCGGCCCGAAATAGACCGGCCGCTCTCGCCCGGATGCGCTCGCTCCGGATCTTCGTGGGCCGATCGCGCGCAGCGGGAGATGGTCCGGTGTATCTGGTCGCGAGGACGCATGCGCACGCACGCGAAGGTTGACGAACTGCACCCGCTCCTCGGGAGAGCGATAGCCATAGGTGTGCTCGTGCTCCCGCTGGAAGCTCTCGATCAAGGCGCCCAGGTCGTCTCCGGTCACGGGCACCCGTGCGAAGGCCACTGGGAGTTCCGAGTTCTGTCCCGCGTAGCGCAGGTCCGCCATGTACTGAACCTGGATCTCTTCCCGGCCGAGTCCCGTTGCGGCAAGCACGCCAGCCGCCTCGTCGCCCAGTCGCTGCAAGAGGAAGTTCAGCTCGTCCAGGCGAGCGACCCGAACGTCGCACCAAAACGTCTGGACCGCGCGGTGCTCCGCGACGGTGAAGAGCAGGCCCATGGCGCTGAAGACACCGGGGGCTGGGGGGATGATCACCCGGGGGATACGCGCCTCGGCCGCCAGGCTCGCCGCGTGAACCGGGCCGCTCCCCCCGAACGCGAGCATTGTGAAGTCGCCGGGATCGCGTCCTATCTCGCTCGAGACGGCCTTGATAGCCCTCACCATATTGGAGTTGACGACGGCATGAATGCCGTGGGCCGCCTCTTCCAAGCGTATCCCGAGCGGATCGCCGATCTTCGAGAGGATCTCCTTCTCCGCCAGAGTGGCGTCGATCGGCATCTCGCCGCCCAGTAGGGACTCGCGGCTGAGGTACCCCAGGACGACGTTCGCATCCGTCACGGTCGGCTGATCTCCCCCGCGGGAGTAGCAGGCCGGGCCGGGGTCAGCGCCGGCGCTCTGCGGGCCGACTCGTAGCGCGCCTCCTCGGTCGACCCATGCGATGCTGCCTCCACCCGCGCCGATCTCGACGAGGTCGATGGCGGGAACCCGCACCATGTACCCGCCGCCTTTGAGGAGGCGCTGGCCGACGCTGATACCGCCGCCGACCTCCATCTCGGTCGTCAGGCGCGGTTCCCCATCCTCAATTAGACAGACCTTGGCTGTCGTTCCCCCCATGTCGAAGGCGATCAGCTGCGGGCACCCGAGCTGCTTGCCGAGGGCCGCCGCGCCCACGGCCCCGGCCGCAGGCCCGGACTCGATGCAGTGGACCGGTTGCTCCCGCACGGTCGTGCCCATCATCGTGCCACCCGAGGACTGCATGATCATGAGGGGCGAAAGCATCTTAAGCTCGACGAGCCGCCCCTCGAGCTTCTCGAGATAGCCACCGACGATCGGCTTCACGTAGGCGTTCGTCACCGTCGTACTGGTCCGCTCGTACTCCTTGATCTCGGGGAGGATCTTGTGGGAGATCGACAGGCTGATGTGCGGCGCCCTGTCTTCGAATAGAGCCGCGATCTGCCGCTCGTGCACTGGGTTGGCGTAGGAGTGGAGCAGGCACACCGCGACCGAGTCGACGCCTTCCGCGAGGAACACGTCCAGTGCCTGATGAACGGTCCCGATGTCGAGCGGCAGGACGATTTGGCCCCGGTGATCGACCCGCTCCCTCGCTTCTCTCCGGAGGTAGCGCGGAACGAGGGGCCGCGGCTTTTCCCATTCCATGTCATAGAGCTTGGGCATGCGGAGCCGCCCGATCTCCAGCACATCCCGGAAGCCCTCGGTGGTGATGAGGCCCACGCGAGCCCCCTTCCCCGTCAGCACGGCATTTGTTGCGACGGTGAAGGCGTGGATGACGGAAACAACCTCGCCGGGGCGCAAGGAGCCGTCACGGATCAACTGCTGCAGGCCGGCCTGGATGGCCGCACTGTAGTCCGCTGGGGAGGACAGGACCTTCGCAATGGTGAAGCCGTTCCGAGAATCCAGGGTGACGATGTCCGTGAAGGTGCCGCCGACGTCAATGCCCACTTTTTGCACTCCAGCCTCCTATCGACACCGCTCGGGATGTCTTGGCTATGGACAGGACGCGCGAACGACCAACGAGGGGGGCAACAGGACATGATGTCGTCTGCCCGGACCCCGATCGAGTCGCTCGAAGAGTATACTCGCCGACACCTCACCCATTTGCCTGACGGGGATCGCGACGCTGGTCAGAGGGATCTCCGAGTACATCGCGTACGGCATGTCGTCATATCCCACCACCGCGATGTCTTCCGGGACCCGGACGCCGTGCTGCAGAAGATGATGGATCAACGCCATGGCCATCCGATCGGTTACGGCGAAGAGGGCGGACGGCCTGCGGGAGAGGGCCAGTAGCCGATCGGCGGCGAGTTGCCCATCTTCGAAGGAGGTGCGAGGGGTGCGGATGTCCCAGTCCGCAGGGACCGCCACGCCGCCCGTCTTCAACGTTTGGCGAAACCCCCCAACACGCTCCTGAACGGCCGTGTTCTCCGGGTTATCGGAGTAGACGACACCCACCCTACGGTGGCCGCGTTCGAGGATGTGACGCGCCGCGAGCCGCCCGCCTGTGACGTTGTCCACGGTCACGAAATCGCCTTTCTTCCACTGCCGCGCCAAGACGACGACTGGGATCCCCGCGGAGCTGAGCGCGTCGAGGTGACGCACACCTCGTGTCGCCGGTGTGATGATGATGCCTGCGGCCCGCAGCTGGCGAAACCGCTCGACGTAGCGACGCTCGAGCAGCGGGTCCCGCTGGGACTCTCCCAGGACGACGAGGAGGTCGCGAGATGCGGCCGCATTCTCGATCGCGCTCACCATGGGAGAGTAAAAGGGATTCGAGAACTCGTGGATGACGACTCCCAAGGTGGAGCTGCGGTTCTGCGCGAGCGCCCGCGCCAGGAGATTCGGCGAGTAGCCGAGCTCTGAGGCGGTGGCCAGCACGCGCTCCCGCGTGGACGCCGCCACCAGCCTGTTCCCACTCAGCGCCCGGGAGACCGTGACTGGCGACACCCCACAGCGCCGCGCTAAGTCTGCGAGTGTGAGGACTTTCGTCCCGTTTGACATCGCTTTCATGATAGCGCTTTCATAACCACAAGTCGCCACACAAGTCAAGTTCTTTTTTGACGTTATCTCTTTACAGATGCTAACTATCGAAATCTTTAAGGGGAAAGCGAGATAGCCTACCGGCTTTAACCGCTAGGTTGCAGGTTCGAGCCCCGCCCGGTGAGCGGGAAAGGGCTCAACCTGTGCACGCCACGTGAGGCGCGCAGGCTCTTCTCGCAGCGAATGCCTCCCTGGGTGGTCCCGCCATCCTCAGTAGTTTGTCTCCTGCTCCGGTAGTGTTCGTGAAAAGCGCTGGCCTGGATCAGCCGCCGGGATCGGTCGCGGGATTCAGTAGAACAGGTGGCGAGTGTGTAATCGGAGCGCCTACCACACTTGGAGTGCAGTGCGCGCGATCCGGACTTCATCGCAGCGGACTCCTACGGCGCGGGCTGGAGCGGGACGGTCTGGGTCAGGACCTCCGTGGTGCCAGAGTTGTCGGTCATGTGCAGTTGCACCGTGACTTGGGGTGGCGGGGTGGGCACGGTGACCTTGAGGGTCCAGCCGCCCTTCGCGTCGAGGCCAAGCTCGGGAACGACCCAGCGGCGCGACATGATCCGGCCGTCCGGATCGAGGCCGGCCGCGCTGCAGCGGAGGACGGCGTCCACCTGGGCGGGTCGGGACGTGCCGCAATCCAGGGTGCCGCGAGGCGACAGGTTCTCGCGGACCTCGATCGGGAGGGTCGCGGTCTTGTCCTGGCCAGCGGCGGTGTGCGCCGTCACCTGAACCGTGTGGGGGCCCGGGGTCGCGATGTGTGCCCGGTTGGCCGGCCGCTCGAGCGTCGTGCCGTCCAGGGACCACTCGATGCTGGTGTACCGGTCGCCCGGATCGAGCGGCGGGAGGACGGCCTTCAGTTGGTACTGTAAGGGGGGACGTAAGGGGGGACGTAGCGCGGTTATCGCGGATATTTCTTGACGCCGCCCACGGCTGCGCGTACCCTGGCGTCATGCCCCGTGGCCCGCGCCTGGACGCCCCGAGCGTCCTCCATCACGTCATGGCCCGCGGGATTGAGCGGCGGGCGATTTTCCGGGACGATGCGGATCGCGCCGCG
>Ga0315282_10011315_pt1 | contig 13847 bp, 7 predicted proteins | sample YL17G07_20_MG_FD_203693 | JGI IMG/M metagenome (GOLD analysis project Ga0315282, IMG submission 203693) | Sediment microbial communities from Yellowstone Lake, YNP, Wyoming, USA - YL17G07_20 | ecosystem: Environmental > Aquatic > Freshwater > Lake > Sediment | place: USA: Wyoming | collected... | reverse complement strand
TACCACGGCTCACCCGCCGCTGGACGCACCTCTCAAAGCAGTATGGCGGCATCGGGACACGAGGCCCGGGCGAGCAGCAAATTGAAGTTGACCGGCGGGTGATACGGCACCGCATCAGCCTGCTGCGTGGGAGGCTGAAGGAAATCGCGCGCGAGCGGTCCGTTCAGCGGCAACGGCGGCAGGAGATACCTCGAGTCGCCCTCGTGGGCTACACGAATGCCGGAAAGTCAACCCTTCTTAACGCGCTCGCACATGCGGATGCCTTCGTAGAAGACAGGCTCTTCGCGACGCTCGACCCCACTGTCCGCGCTGTGCAGCTCGACCGCAGCACGCGGATACTTCTTTCGGACACGGTCGGCTTCATCAGGAAGCTTCCGCCTTTCCTTCTCGCGTCGTTCAAGAGCACGCTCGACGAGGTCACCGAATCTGATCTTCTCCTCCATGTCGTCGACGTGTCGCATCCCCGGTTTGAGGAACAGATCAGTGTGGTCCGGGAGACACTCGCGGAGCTCGCTGCATCGCGCACACCGGTCATCCACGTCTTCAATAAGGTCGACAGGCTCGCCGATCGTTCAATCCTTCCACGGCTCTCCCGCGATTTTCCGCCCGCCGTCTTCATTTCGGCTTCGCGAGGTGCAAACCTCGCCTCCCTGTGTGATCTCGTCCGCTCGACGCTCGACTTGGAGTTCGTTGAGCAAACGCTCGATCTCAGTCCGGAGCAGTACGGCAGGATGCCGAGGTTTCAGTCGCGGGGCGAGATCCTCGAGGTGCATCCTTCCGTTGACCGGGTCTTCGTGAGGTTCCGCGCGCGCCGCGCCGACATGGCGCGGATCGCATCCGAGCTGAAGGATTAACGCGGTTTCCTTCTGCCTCTCATTGCGAGAAAGGCGGAGCGAAGCCCGCCACGGCGGGCTTCGCTCAGAATGACCCTGGGGAAGCGCGGCACTTGCTGGGAGACTCGCAATGTCTATGAAAGGGCAACGTCACATGCCGTGGAGTCTTCAGGGTTCGTCGGGGAGGGAGCAAGGGGGCGGTGGGATGAGGACGTGTGGGGGGAGTTGTGCCAGATTCCGCTGGAGGAGAGTGAAGAGAATATTGTCCTGCATACCAATGTGCATGGTGAGGTGGAGGACGAACGCTGCGACGCCGAGCGAGAATGAGCGCGCGGGGTCTTCGTCGGGATGGTTCTCGCCGAACCGCTCCGCGGCGGCGATAAGCTCCTGTGCCTCGCGGACCAGGGCTTCCTCTTCGCTTGCGAGAAAATCGGGTACCTCGTGAACGGACTGGGTCTCCGCGGCGAGCATGGAGAGGAGAGCTGCCTCGCGTGTCAACTGCGTCCGGAACGGTCCCGCGAAGAATCGAAGAAGCTCACTCAAATCCCTCAAGTGTTTCTCAGTGGACCTTTCCTTCAGCGCGGCCACCCGCGCTTCAAGGTTCTTTATGTGAGAAAGGAGCGTTACCCGCTCCCGGACGAGGGCACGAATCAACTCCGAAGCTGCCATATTGGGTTTGCTCCCCCCGATTTCGCGATACATGCGGCGTTTTCACTCAGATTGGTACAGAAATCGTGCCAGCTTGCGGGGGAGAGACGTAAGGGCGAAACCGTGTGATTCCGATGAGCAAATGGATGAATCGGGAAGGTCTACGGTCTGTTGCAGGCGTGTGGAGGAGGAGGTTAGGGAAAAAATTCAAAACCGCTTTGAATATTCTTCACTACTCCTGCTGAATGTTGTACTGCTGAATCTTTACGTAAAGGGTCTTCAGGCTGATGCCAAGGGAGCGTGCCGTCGCCGACTTGTTCCAGTGAAGCTGTCTCAGCACTGACTCGATGTGGACCCGCTCGACATCTTTCAGAGAAATCGGTGTGCCGAGTTTGTCCGCGAGGGCGCGGCCATAAGGTGAATCGGGGTACGTCGCAACCGACGTAAGGGGAAGAGCAAGATCATCAACCTGTATCTCCTCTCCCTGCGAGAGAACCGCTGCGCGTTCGATTACGTTCTCGAGCTCACGCACGTTGCCGGGCCAGTCGTAGTCGAGGAGGACGCGCATGGCGGCGCGGCTCAAGCGCTTCTGCACGCGCATCCTCACCCGGTTCTTGAGGAAGTAGTCAGCGAGGAGAGGGATATCCTCCCTTCGGTCGCGGAGCGCGGGCACGGAGAGCGTAATCACGTTGAGGCGGTAGAGAAGGTCCTCGCGAAACTTCCCCCGCTGGACTTCTTCGACGAGGTTCTTGTTCGTCGCGGAGATGATGCGGACGTCCGAGTGCGAAACCGTGTTGCTGCCGACACGCCGATACTCGCCGGTCTCGACAAAACGGAGGAGTTTGGGCTGGATGAGCGGACTAACGTCCCCCACTTCATCGAGGAGAAGTGTCCCGCCGTTTGCGATCTCCACGATCCCCTGTTTCGTTGCGTGTGCGTCGGTGAAGGCTCCCTTCTCGTGCCCGAAGAGCTCGCTCTCTATGAGCGTGTCGGGGATGGAGGCGCAGTTGACGACGATGAAGGGCTTGTTCGCGCGGGGACTGTTCTTCCAGATGAAGTTTGCAATAACCTCTTTTCCAGTGCCGCTCCCTCCCTGGATGAGGACGGTAGTGTCCGAAGGAGCCACCTTCTGCGCGATATCGAGAACACCCTTGAGCGCCATGCTCTCGCCGATAAGATCGGTCGGAGCGGTGACGCGCGCAAGCTCGTGTTTCATGAGCTTGTTCTCGAGACGGAGCTGGCGGCGCTCGCACGCGCGTTCGATGGCGCTGAGGAGCTCGTCGGAGGAATACGGCTTCATGACGTAGTCGAATGCATCCATCTTGATACACTGGACGGCGATTTGGATCTCCTGCAGTCCGGTCAGCATGATGACCTGTGTGTCAGGCCATTTGTCCTTGCTGAACTTGAGGACCTCCATGCCGTCGATCCGCGGCATGAGGATGTCGAGGAGAACGATGTCGTATTCGGTCTGCTGGAGCTTGTTGATAGCCTCCGTGCCATCGGCGGCGAGGTCGGTCTTGTATGCCTCCGCGGTGAGGAGAGTGTTGAGCATATAGCGGAACGCCTCCTCGTCATCAACGACAAGGACACGAACGCTCTCTGGATGGATCATCGGCGCTCCTGAGAGGTATACTGCAAATATATGAACTTCCCGTGAAAAAACAACGACGGGGATTTCGCTGAAGGCGTGCCCTGAAGCAATGGCCTCTCGCCGGGTCACGTGTGCTATTCGACTGATCCATTGAATTTCGCCGGTTTCCTTCGTAAATTTCGTTATCCACTAACCTCGGGTTCTGAACATGCCACGATCCCTTCAGTCCCTCACCATTGACGGGAACTCACTCACGATCGAAGGCGCGTACAGCGCTCTTTCTCCCGCTTGCCGTCTTGCCCTCACCTCCGATGCCAGACGCGCCGTCTCCAGGTCCCGCGCTTTGGTCGACTCATGGCTCGCCCGGGACGAGACCATCTACGGTGTGACCACGGGCTTCGGCGAGTTTAGCAACGTTCGCATATCCCCCGGTAACATCGAGAAGCTGCAGAAGAACCTGATTTTCAGTCATGCGGCGGGGGCGGGGGAGCCGCTCCCCCCGGAGGTCGTCCGGATCATGATGCTCCTCCGCGCGAATGCCCTCGCAAAGGGATACTCCGGAATCCGCCTCGAGACGCTCCAGCATCTCGTTGATATGTTCAATGCAGGGATCCTTCCTGTCATACCTTCGCAGGGATCTGTCGGAGCGAGCGGCGACCTCGTCCAGCTTGCCCATCTTGTCCTTGCAATGATGGGGAGAGGGAAGGTGTGGCACCGCGGCGGGATTATCGACGCCCGCGCTGCCTTGCGGCGCGAAGGACTCGAGCCCGTAAGGCTCGGGGCGAAGGAGGGACTTGCGCTCATCAACGGAACGCAGATGATGACCGCGTACGGTGTCGTCTCGGTCTACGGGGCGCGCCAGCTTGCCAGGCACGCGGATGTCTCGGCGGGACTCAGCGTCGAGGCGCTGAAGGGAACCGACCGCGCGTTCGACCGGCGCATTCAGCGGCTCCGTCCCTACGCTGGCCAGCGATGCTCCGCGGATAACCTCCGGCGTCTCATGCGAAGGAGCGAACTGAGAAAGTCGCACCTTCACGGCGACTCGCGCGTCCAGGACGCGTACTCCCTTCGCTGCATCCCCCAGGTGCACGGCGCTTCGCGGGATGCGATCGACTACGTGTGGAATGTCATCGGCATCGAAATCAACTCCGCGACCGACAATCCCCTGATTTTTCCGCGCGATGGGATCCATCTCGAGGGAGGAAACTTCCACGGGCAGCCGGTAGCGCTTGCGATGGATTTCCTGGCGATCGCACTCTCCGAGCTGGGCAACATCTCCGAGCGAAGGACCGAGCGTCTCGTGAACGGCAGCCTCAGCGGTCTTCCCCGCTTCCTAACACCGGACGGCGGCTTGAACTCGGGCTTCATGGTCGCGCAGTACACCGCGGCCTCGATCGTCTCCGAGAACAAGGTCCTTGCACATCCTGCGAGCGTCGACTCGATCCCGACCTCCGCGAACCAGGAAGACCACAACAGTATGGGATCGATCAGCGCACAGAAGGCGTACCGCGTGCTGAAGAATGTTCAAACGATCATCGCGATTGAACAGATGGTGGCGTGCCAGGGTCTCGACTTTTCGCGAGAGACGGGGGGAGCGCACCCGCTCAAGCTCGGCGAAGGAACGCAGGCGGCGTACGACTGTATCCGCCAACATATCCGGCACCTCGACCGCGACCGGGTGCTGTACGACGACATTCAGGCATCACTCAACCTCCTCACACATGGAGACGTCCTGCGTGCGGTCGAGTCCACGGTCGGCCCTCTTGCTTGAGAGATGAATCGTGACAACGCGCGAAAGGGAAACGAAGGTGAAGATACCCGAAGCGATTCTCAGGGCGGTCCCGAAGGTCCTCCTCCACGATCATCTTGACGGGGGGCTCCGGCCCCTGAGCATCATCGAACTGGCGCACGACCAGGGATACAAGAAGCTTCCCACCGAGGACCCGGGCGAACTGGCCGAGTGGTTCTATCGCGGCGCAACACGGGGAAGTCTTCCCCTCTTCCTTGAAGGGTTTGTCCACACCACGGGCGTCCTGCAGACCGAGGAGGCGATCGAGCGGGTCGCGTACGAGATGATGGAAGACATGAAAGCAGACGGCGTCGTCTACGTCGAGACCCGCTTCGCGCCGGTCTTTCATACGCAGCACGGGCTCCACCCGGAGGAAGTCGTCACGGCGGCGCTCCGCGGGCTCGAGCGCGGGAGGAAAGACTTCGGCGTCGGCTACGGGCTTCTCATTTCCGCCATGCGGAACATGCAGCGTTCTCTGGAGATGGCAGAGTTAGCGGTGGACTTCCGCGACCGGGGCGTCGTCGGCTTCGACCTTGCTGGCGAGGAGGGGGGATATCCGCCGAAGAAGCACGTTGACGCGTTCCAGTTCATCCAGCGCGAGAACTTCAATATCACCATCCACGCGGGAGAGGGTTTCGGGAAGGAATCGATCTGGCAGGCGATCCAGTGGTGCGGCGCGCACCGGATCGGGCATGCGACGCGGCTCGTTGACGACATGGCGGTCGCCGACGGTCATGTCGTGAAGTTCGGAACGCTCGCCCAGTACGTCCTCGACAAGCGGATTCCCCTGGAGATATGCCTCAGCAGCAACGTCCACACAGGCGCCGCGAAGAGCTTCGAAGAACACCCCTTCGGGATCTACTTCCGCGAGAAATTCCGCGTCACGCTCAACACGGACGACCGCCTCATGAGTAATACGACACTCACAAAGGAGCTCAAGATCGGGGCGGATGTGTTCGGCCTCACGTACGACGACATTGAGAAGCTTACAATCAACGCGATGAAGAGCGCCTTCATCCCGCATAATCGACGCATTGAGTTTATCTACAACGTCATCAAACCGGGTTTTGCAAAGATGCGCCGAAGGCTGCCGCGCAAATGACGGCAGACTAAGGACGGTACGAGTCGAGGATTGATCGTATGGAAATCAAAGTTATCCCCGTCGAGAAGCCGGAGGACATGAACTTCATCCTCGGACAGGCGCACTTCATTAAGACGGTCGAGGACATCTACGAAGCAATCGTGTCGACAAACCCGTCGATGAAGTTCGGCGTCGGGTTCTGCGAGTCGTCGGGACCGGCGCTCGTCCGGTACATCGGGAACGACGAACGCCTCATCGAGATTGCACGGAAGAACGCTCTCTCTGTCGGGGCCGGACACTCGTTCTTTGTCTTCATGGAAAACGGCTACCCTATCAACATTCTCAATGCCATCAAGTCGCTCCCCGAGGTCGCCGGCATTTACTGCGCCACAGGGAACCCGGTGGAGGTGGTCGTGGCGGAGACGGAGGTGGGAAGAGGCATCCTCGGCGTCGTCGACGGGATGAGGTCGAAGGGGATCGAAGGGGAATCCGACATTGCATTTCGCCGCGATTTCCTGAGGAAGACCGGCTACAAACTATAGGGAGTGATCACATGAAGAGTTCGTTCCTCCGCTGGGTTGTCGGCGTCCTCGTCGTTGCCGTTCTCCTTGCCGTCGTCTGGTTCGTGAGCGAACAGAGGGCCTACCGGACAATTCGCGAGACCGCGCGCGATGAAGTGAAGGGAATGTTCGATTCGCTCGGATCGCGCCAGTTCTTCAAAAGCGTGACGGCCATCGCGCCGTATTCGCCTGCCGTCCGCCAGGGGGACTTTCTGTTTGTGTCGGGGCAGATTGCGCTTGTGCCGGGGACACAGGATCTCCTCCAGGGGAGCATCGAGCAGGAATCGCGCCAGGCGCTGGAGAACCTCGGCACCGTGCTTCGGAGCGCAGAGTACGATTACCGTGATGTCGTCTCCGCAGCGGTGTTCCTGAAGGATCTCAACGACTATGAGAAAGTGAACGCAATCTATGCGGCCTATTTCCCCGAGGGTGTCTACCCGGCACGAACGGTCCTTGAAGTATCGAGGATGCCGAAGAACGCCCGCATCGAGATCAATGCGATTGCGTACAAATCCGACCGGTGATGTGAAGGTGCTGCGATGAGCTTCGATCCGAGGAACATTCATGCTCCGAGAGGAACCACTCTGAGTGCAAAGGGGTGGATTCAGGAAGCGGCCCTCCGGATGATCCAGAACAATCTCGACCCTGATGTCGCCGAGCGGCCTGAGGATCTCATCGTCTACGGGGGAGCCGGCAAAGCTGCGAGGAACTGGGAGTGCTACCACGCGATTCTCCGAAGCCTGAGGGAGCTCGAGAACGACGAGACACTCCTCGTCCAGTCCGGCAAGCCTGTCGGCGTGTTCAGGACCTACCCCGACGCTCCCCGCGTCCTCATTGTGAACGCGATGCTCGTCCCGAAGTGGGCGACGTGGGACGAGTTCCGCCGATTGGATGCGCTCGGGCTCACGATGTACGGACAGATGACGGCGGGAAGCTGGATCTACATCGGCACGCAGGGGATACTGCAAGGGACGTACGAGACGTTTGCCGCCGCGGGCGACAGGTACTTCGGCGGAACGCTCGCGGGGAGGTTTCTCCTGACCGCAGGCCTGGGGGGAATGAGCGGTGCGCAGCCGCTCGCGGCGACAATGAACGGCGCAGCGTGTCTTGATGTGGAAGTCGACCGGGGGAGGATTGAGCGACGGTTGAAGAGCGGGTATGTCGATGCGATGAGCGAGAGCCTCGACGATGCCCTCTCGCGTGTCCTTGCAGCGAGAAGGGAGAAGAGGCCTCTTTCGGTCGCGCTCGTCGGCAATGCGGCAGATGTACTGCCGGAGATCGCTCGAAGAGGGATTGTCCCCGACCTGTTGACGGATCAGACATCGGCGCACGACACGCTGAACGGCTACGTCCCCGCGGGCATACCATATGAGGAAGCCCTCGCGTTGAGGAGGAGCGATCCGGCGAAGTACATCAGGAAGGCGAAGGAATCCATCATCGTCCACGTGAAGGCAATGCTCGAGCTGAAGCGGAAGGGCGCCGTCACATTCGATTACGGGAACAACATACGGGGCGAAGCATTCGCGAACGGCGTGGAGGACGCGTTTGAGATTCCGGGGTTTGTCCCCGAATACATTCGGCCGCTCTTTTTTGACGGGAAAGGACCGTTCCGCTGGGTGGCGCTGTCGGGCGATCCTGAGGATATCTACACGACGGACAGGGCGGTGATCGAGACGTTCCCGAATAACGGGCCGCTGAAGAGGTGGATTGAGAAAGCGCGGGCCAAGGTTCATTTTCAAGGGCTCCCGTCGAGGATCTGCTGGCTTGGCTACGGCGAGCGTGCGAGGATGGGAAAGATCTTCAATGACCTTGTCGCGCGCGGTCAGCTCAAGGCTCCGATCGTGATCGGTCGCGATCATCTTGACTGCGGTTCGGTCGCATCGCCGAACCGCGAGACGGAGAAGATGAAGGACGGGAGCGACGCGATTGCTGACTGGCCCATTCTGAACGCGCTGCTCAACGCGGTCGGCGGGGCGAGCTGGGTGAGTGTGCATCACGGGGGCGGCGTCGGCATCGGTATGAGCATCCATGCCGGGATGGTGGTGGTGGCGGACGGGACGAAGGAGGCAGAGAGGAGGCTTGAGCGGGTGCTGACATATGATCCTGGGATGGGGATTGTCCGTCATGCCGATGCGGGATATGAGAAGGCGCAGGAGAATGCGAGGGAGTGGAGAGTGAATATCCCGATGTTGAAATGATTGTGCAGCACGGCTTCCACGGGGTATTGCATTTCAGTGATCGATTGTTTAAGCTGTAACTCGCGTGAGGGAGAAATCGGTTGTGGAGGGGGACAGAGGGTGATGGAGGCCGGGGAGTCTTTCGCAGATTTTCTTCAATGCAGGCCTTGACATTGGGCCGGGGATTAGGTATATTAAAATGTTGAATGCGAATTGGTGAGTTGAGCACAGGCACTTGACATAGCGGTTTTTAGTTGTTATAATAAAGACCCCAAGCCCATGTAGTTCTGTGGGCTTTGTAGTCTCTGTTCTTTGAAAATAGTGTGCATCGGTAAAGTCAATCTAGCGGAGTTTCAGCCTGCGAGAACGCACGAAAGTGTGAGCTCGCTTCAAGCTCGAAGTTGAAGAAGTTGAAAGATACCAACGGAGAGTTTGATCCTGGCTCAGGACGAACGCTGGCGGCGTGCCTAACACATGCAAGCCAAGGGAAACGGGGTAGCAATATCCCGGGACACTGGCGGACGGGTGAGTAACACGTAGGCAATCTACCCCCTGAACAGGGATAACCCACCGAAAGGTGGACTAATGCCTGATGATGCAGCGGCACCACATGGTGATGTTGTTAAAGGTCCCAGCAATGGGGCGTCAGGGGATGAACCTGCGGCCTATCAGGTAGTTGGTGAGGTAACGGCCCACCAAGCCGACGACGGGTAGCTGGTCTGAGAGGACGATCAGCCACACTGGAACTGAGACACGGTCCAGACTCCTACGGGAGGCAGCAGTGAGGAATATTGGGCAATGGGTGAAAGCCTGACCCAGCGACGCCGCGTGGAGGATGAAGGCCCTATGGGTCGTAAACTCCTGTTAAGGGGGACGAATGTGGCGCCACGCGCGCCATTGACGGTACCCCTTGAGAAAGGTCCGGCTAACTACGTGCCAGCAGCCGCGGTAATACGTAGGGACCTAGCGTTGTCCGGATTTATTGGGTGTAAAGGGTCCGCAGGCGGACCTGCAAGTCGGAGGTGAAATCTCACAGCTCAACTGTGAAACTGCTTTCGATACTGCAGGCCTTGAGTACGGGAGAGGGTGGTGGAATTCCTGGTGTAGCGGTGAAATGCGTAGATATCAGGAAGAACACCGGTTGCGAAGGCGGCCACCTGGCCCGTTACTGACGCTCAGGGACGAAAGCGTGGGGAGCAAACAGGATTAGATACCCTGGTAGTCCACGCCCTAAACGATGGGTACTCGGTGTTGGTCCGCGAGGATCAGTGCCCAAGCTAACGCATTAAGTACCCCACCTGGGGAGTACGATCGCAAGGTTGAAACTCAAAGGAATTGACGGGGGCCCGCACAAGCAGTGGAGCATGTGGTTTAATTCGATGCAACGCGAAGAACCTTACCTGGGCTTGAAAGGCCGGTAGTAGGACCCTGAAAGGGGAACGAACCGTAAAGTCGGTTGCCGGTACAGGTGCTGCATGGCTGTCGTCAGCTCGTGCCGTGAGGTGTTGGGTTAAGTCCCGCAACGAGCGCAACCCCTGCCCTTAGTTGCCATCAGGTCAAGCTGGGCACTCTAGGGGGACTGCCTACGCAAGTAGAAGGAAGGTGGGGATGACGTCAAGTCCTCATGGCCCTTACGTCCAGGGCTACACACGTGCTACAATGGCCGCTACAATGGGGAGCAATATCGCGAGGTGGAGCCAATCCTGAAAAGCGGCCTCAGTTCGGACTGTAGTCTGCAACCCGACTACACGAAGCTGGAATTGCTAGTAATCGTGGATCAGCACGCCACGGTGAATACGTTCCCGGGCCTTGTACACACCGCCCGTCACGCCATGGAAGCCGGGAGCACCCGAAGTCGGTGTCCCGACCCGCAAGGGGGGGAGCCGCCTAAGGTGAAATTGGTGACTGGGGCGAAGTCGTAACAAGGTAGCCGTACCGGAAGGTGCGGCTGGATCACCTCCTTTCTATGGAGTTCTGTCGCCGCAAGACGACGGGACGACTTCGAAAGAGCTCCGCGAGAGGGGCTTTGCCATGCACACTATTTTTTTGATTGTTTGCCATGGGCCTGTAGCTCAGTTGGTTAGAGCGCACGCCTGATAAGCGTGAGGTCGGTAGTTCAACTCTACCCAGGCCCACGTTTGATGGGGCGTGAGGGCGAACCGCGGAGCTGCAGGGGCTATAGCTCAATTGGGAGAGCGCCTGGTTTGCAACCAGGAGGTTACCGGTTCGATCCCGGTTAGCTCCACGCGATCAAGTCTGTTCTTTGACAACTGGGAAGGGTAAATCAGAAGTAGGATTTCTAGTAGTTGATTCGCCGCAAGGTGAATCGAACAAAAGGTCCGAAAATGATTCCCACAAGTGGCATAAGCCTTGTATCATCAGTATCAGTATTGATGCACCGAGCGCATCTGTGCGTCAATAGATTTTCGGTTAAGTTATGAAGGGCATACGGTGGATGCCTTGGCACCAGAAGGCGATGAAGGACGCGGCTACCTGCGATAAGCCTCGGGTAGGTGGATACAACCTGTGACCCGGGGATCTCCGAATGGGGCAACCCCGCCTCGGTAATACGAGGCGACTCCCTGCTGAATACATAGGCAGGAGAGAGCGAACGGGGGGAATTGAAATATCTCAGTACCCCTTGGAAGAGAAAGTAATTCAACGATTTCCCCAGTAGCGACGAGCGAACGGGAAAGAGCCTAAACCGAGCGACACATTCAAGGCTGCAACCGTTGTGTCGCCGGGGTTGCGGGAGACTCGTGGACCAATTTGCAGTGAGGTCGGAGAGTCAAAAACCATCTTGCTAGCCGAATCACCTGGAAAGGTGAACCGCAGAAGGTGACAGTCCTGTAAGCGAAAGCATGATGGCTCTCTGGCGAGTCTTCCCAAGTACCACGGAATAAGAGGAAATCTGTGGGAAGCTGCGAGAACCATCTCGCAAGGCTAAATACTCTCTGGTGACCGATAGTGAACAAGTACCGTGAGGGAAAGGTGAAAAGCACTCCTAACAGGAGGGTGAAATAGTACCTGAAACCGTATGCCTACAAACGGTCGGAGCAATTCTGTCGTTGCTTGCACCGGCAGAAGAGTGACGGCGTGCCTTTTGCTTAATGAGCCTACGAGTTGCTCGTACGTTGCGAGGTTAAGTCGCTAGGCGACGGAGCCGGAGCGAAAGCGAGTCCTAACTGGGCGAATGAGTAACGTGCGGCAGACGCGAAACCGGGTGATCTACCCTTGGTCAGGGTGAAGTGGGGGTAAAACCTCATGGAGGCCCGAACCGGTGTGGGTTGAAAACCGCTCGGATGAACTGAGGGTCGGAGTGAAAAGCTAATCGAACCCGGAGATAGCTCGTACTCCCCGAAATAGCTTTAGGGCTAGCCTCAGGTAAGAGTGTCGCGGAGGTAGAGCACTGATTGGGATAGGGGGCGCAAACGCCTACCAAACCCAGACAAACTCCGAATTCCGTTGACATGTTTCCTGGGAGTCAGGCAGTGGGGGATAAGCTTCATTGCCGAGAGGAAAAGAATCCAGACCGCCAGCTAAGGTCCCCAAATGCAGGTTAACAGAGAAAGGATGTTGGGTTGCTCAGACAACTAGGAGGTTGGCTTAGAAGCAGCCATTCCTTGAAAGAGTGCGTAATAGCTCACTAGTCAAGCGACCTGGCGCCGACAATTCACGGGACTCAAACTTGCTACCGAAGCTGCGGACTTCGCCTTACGGCGGAGTGGTAGGGGAGCATTCCATTTGCGGCGAAGGTGCGGCGCGAGCCGCGCTGGAGCGGATGGAAGTGCAGATGTAGGCATTAGTAACGATAACGCAACTGAAAATGTTGCGCACCGAAAATCTAAGGTTTCCTGAGCAACGTTCATCGGCTCAGGGTTAGTCGGATCCTAAGCTGAGGCCGAAAGGCGTAGGCGATGGGAAACGGGTTAAATATTCCCGTACCTGCTTGTCGTCGCATGACCGTAAGGGGTGACGCAGAAGTGAAGGTCAGCCACCTGCTGGCTTAGGTGGTCTAAGTGCGTAGGAGGAAGGGGTTGGCAAATCCGCCTCTTCGTTAACTCCGAGACACGAACGGGAGCCCGCAAGGGCACAAACTGACCGTAACCATACTGCCAAGAAAACCCTCGTGCGGGAGACGGCAGGCAGACCGTACCGCAAACCGACACAGGTAGATGGGGAGAGTATCCTCAGGTGCTCGGGTGAGCCGTGGTCAAGGAACTCGGCAAATTGACCCCGTAACTTCGGAATAAGGGGTGCCTCCAGTACGTGAGCATGAACAATGCAAGCGGAACGAGGTCGCAGTGAAATGGCCCAAGCGACTGTTTAACAAAAACACAGGTCTCTGCTAAGTCGTTGAGACGACGTATAGGGACTGACACCTGCCCGGTGCCGGAAGGTTAAGGAAGCTGGTCAATCTGCCGCAAGGCGGACGAAGCTGGCGACCGAAGCCCCGGTAAACGGCGGCCGTAACTATAACGGTCCTAAGGTAGCGAAATTCCTTGTCGGGTAAGTTCCGACCTGCACGAATGGTGTAACGATTTGGGCACTGTCTCGACCACGGGCTCGGTGAACTTGTGGTCCCGGTGAAGACGCCGGGTACCCGCATATGGACGGAAAGACCCCGTGGAGCTTTACTATACCCTGGCATTGGGTTCGGGCAAAGCATGTGTAGCATAGGTGGGACACGTTGAAGCGGCGCCGCCAGGTGCCGTGGAGTGGCCGGTGAAATACCACCCTTGTTCTGTTTGAAGTCTAACCTCTCTCCGTGATCCGGAGAAGGAACAGTGTCAGGCGGGTAGTTTGACTGGGGCGGTCGCCTCCTAAAAGGTAACGGAGGCTCCCAAAGGTGCCCTCAGCACGGTTGGTAATCGTGCGCTGAGTGTAAAGACATAAGGGCGCTTGACTGCGAGACCTACAAGTCGAGCAGATGCGAAAGCAGGGCTTAGTGATCCGATGACTCCGAGTGGAAGGGTCATCGCTCAAAGGATAAAAGCTACCCCGGGGATAACAGGCTGATCTTGCCCAAGAGTTCATATCGACGGCAAGGTTTGGCACCTCGATGTCGGCTCATCGCATCCTGGGGCTGGAGAAGGTCCCAAGGGTTTGGCTGTTCGCCAATTAAAGCGGTACGTGAGCTGGGTTCAGAACGTCGTGAGACAGTT
>Ga0315282_10011314_pt1 | contig 13848 bp, 11 predicted proteins | sample YL17G07_20_MG_FD_203693 | JGI IMG/M metagenome (GOLD analysis project Ga0315282, IMG submission 203693) | Sediment microbial communities from Yellowstone Lake, YNP, Wyoming, USA - YL17G07_20 | ecosystem: Environmental > Aquatic > Freshwater > Lake > Sediment | place: USA: Wyoming | collected... | reverse complement strand
TTCCCGTCGGGCGAGATGCCCATCCGGTTGAACTGCTCGCAGCCCCCGGTCTTGTCCGCAGCCACGAAAAGTGCCAAGAGAACCAGGCCTGCCGCAACCGCTCCCCAGCGCCTCATCGGACCACCTCCTTATCCAGCCGTCGCGCCCCGCTCCCCGCAGGTAGTATAGTGCGTGTCCCCCTGGACTGGCAAAGGAAAAACCGGCGAAAGGGAAGCCTCAACCTTGAAGCCGGAGCCGGGGGTCGAGGGCATCGCGCAGGGCATCACCCAGCAGGTTGAGGGACAGCACGGTCAGGGCGATGGCCGAGGCCGGGAAGAGGGACAGCCACCAGTAGAGGTCCAGGGAATCGCGGCCCTCGTTCACCATCTCGCCCCAACTGGCGCTCCCGGGTCCGGCGCCCAACCCCAGGAAGTTCAGGCTGGCCTCGGCCAGGATCATGCCCCCGATGCGCATGGTGAAGAGGATGATGACGGTGCTCGCCGCGTTCGGGAGGATGTGGCGAAAGATGACCCGGAGGTGCTTCGCCCCCAAGGCGAGCGCCCCCTGGACGAACTCCCGCTCCTTCAGGCTGAGGACGACGGCCCGCACCAGCCTCGCCGCCTCGGCCCAGTTCACCAGGGCCAGGGCCAGGAAGACGCTGAGCAGCCCCTGGCGAAAGACGGCGGCGAGGATGATGGCGAGAAGCAGGCTGGGGAAGGCGAGCACCACGTCGATGATGCGCATGAGGAGCATGTCCACCCACCCGCCCCAGTAGCCCGCAGCGAGGCCCACCGCCAGGGCGATGACCACGGTGACGGCGCTGGCGGACAGGCCGATGAGGAGCGAGATGCGGGCACCGTAGATGACCCGGCTGAGGACGTCCACCCCCCGGCCGTCGGTGCCGAAGGGGTGCCCCCAGGAGGGGTGCTGCCAGCGGTTCGTCAGGTCGGCTTCGTGCGCCGAGATGCCCTGGGGGGCCAGCCAGGAGGCGAAGACAGCCACCACCACGATGCCGGCCAGCACGGCCAGGCTCATCGCCACCAGGGGCTGCTTGGCCACCCGTCCGAGGCGAGCCACTTCAGGCCTCCTCCTTCGTCAGCCGAACGCGCGGGTCCAGCAGCACGTAGAGCACGTCCACGGCCAGGTTGACGGCGACGAAGATGACGCCCCAGAGCATGGCCACGGCCATGATGGCCGAGTACCAGCGGTTGAGGATGGCCTCGACGGCGAAGGCCCCCAGGCCGACAAAGCCGAAGACGGTCTCGGTGATGACGGTGCCACCCATGAGGTGGCCCAGGTCGCCGGCGATGACGGTCACCACGGGGAGGGCGACGTTGCGCAGGGCGTGTTTGAGGACGACGATGCGCTCGGGCAGGCCCTTGGCCCGGGCGGTGAGGATGTAGTTCTCGCCGAGGACGTCGAGCATGGTGCTCCGGGTGACGCGGGCGATGAAGGCTGCGGGCCGAAGCCCTAACGTCAGGGCCGGGAGCACCAGGTGCGCCCAGGTGTCGGAACCCGCTGCGGGAAGCCAGCCCAGCCTGAGGGCGAAGACGACGATGAGCATCAGCCCGAACCAGAACACGGGCGCCGAGATGCAGAAGAAGGTGAGCAGGCGGAAGACAGCGTCGGCCAGTGAGTTCCGCTTCACCGCGCTCACCACCCCCGTCGTCACCCCCAGGAGCGTGGCCAGGAGCACCGCGGCGAGGGCGAGGGTCAGCGTGTTGGGCAGGCGGACCCGCAGTTCGCTGGCGATGCTTCGGCGGGTGCCGAAGATCTGGCCCAGGTCGCCTCGAGCGAAGTGACCCAGGTAGGCGAAGAACTGAACCGCGAGGGGTCGGTCGAGGCCAGCTTCCCGCTCCAGGCGGGCGCGCTCCTCGGGGGTCGCCTGGCGGTCACCCAGGAGGGTGTCCACGGGGCTCCCCGGCGCTGCGTGCATGAGGAGAAAGGTGATGACCAGCACGGCGAAGACCGTGGGCACGGCTATGACCAGCCGCTTGACGAGGTAGGCTGACATCCGCTGAGGCTCCGCCTCTTTTGGCCTGCTTGCGCCCGACTCCGGGCGGCTCCCCTGGCCTTCGGCAAACGTGGCTCAAGAGTTTGCGATGCTGCTGAGACCTTCCGGGACCGGACTGACCCGGCTCCACCTTGCCAACGGGAAAGGTTGAAGTCAAGGCCCCGCTCAGAGCAGGTGGGTGCTTCCCGAAGCCAGTTTCCGCTCGATTTCCCGGCGAAGGGCCTCGTAGCCCCGTCGGCCCATGAGGGCGTAGGTGGCCTCCTTGCTCGCCTCGACGCCGGGCTGGTCGAAGGGGTTTACGCCATAGAGTTTCCCGCTGAAGGCGGTGGCCACGGCGAAGAGGTGGATGAGTTGGCCGAGGGCATGGGGGTTGAGCCGGGGGAGGGTGAGGGTGGAGTTGGGCCGATGCTTCTCGGTGAGGACCAGGGTCGTGGCCCGCCGCTCGCTCTGGAGGAGTTCCCCCAGGGAGTGGCCGGGGAGGTAACCGAGGGCCTCGGCCTGGGGGAAGGCGTCGGGGATGACCAGGTCCCTTTCGAACTGCTCCACGGCGAGGAAGGTGAAGACCTTGTCGGCGGGGCCTTCGACGTAGAGCTGGAGTTGGGAGTGCTGGTCCGTCACCCCCAGGCCCTTGATGGGCGTAGGACCCACCGAGATGCGCGCCCCGGTCAGGCTCCGCTCCTTGCCCAGGCTCTCGGCCCAGAGTTGGCGGAACCAGTCGGCGAAGGAGGCGAGGCCGTCCACGTAGGGCATCATCACGTGCAGGTGCTTCCCCTTCTGGTAGAGGAGGTAGTGGAGCGCGGCGAACAGGTACGCCGGGTTTTGCCTGAGGTCGGGGTCGCTCGCGCGATGGTCCATGGCCTGGGCGCCGGAGAGCAGGGCTTCCACGTCCACGCCGGTCACCGCTGCGGACAGCAGCCCCACGGAGGAGAGCACGGAGAAGCGCCCGCCCACCGTGGGAGGGATGGGGAGCGTGGGGAGGTGCTCGGCCCGGGCGATGGCCCGCAGCGGCCCCTGCTCCGGGTCCGTGGTCACCACCACCTGCTCGCGGTAGCGGTCGGCGAGCCGGCCGTGGAGTTGGCCGGCGACGATGAGGAACTGGGCCATGGTCTCGGCGGTCGAGCCGCTCTTGGTGATGACGTTGAAGATGGTTTCCTCCAGGTCGACGATGTCGAGCAAGGCGGCCAGTTTCGCGGGGTCCACGTTGTCGAGGACGAAGAGGCGCGGGCCACCGCGAAGGGCATGAGGGAGGAGGTTGTAGAGGGGCGGGCAGAGGGCCTCCTGGAGCATGATGTTTCCCAGGGCGCTCCCGCCGATGCCCAGGACGACGAAGTTCTCACAGCGCCCCCGCACCTCCTCGGCCGCTGAGCGGATGGCCTGGACCTCGGCGGCGTCGTAGGGAAGCTGAATGAAGCCCAACTCGCCGGCCTGGCGCTCCCGCTCCAACTCCTCGTGGTAGCGGCGACAGTCCACGGCCAGGCGGTCCAGTTCGGGGCCGGTGACGCCTTCTTCACCAAGGGCCTCGGCCAGCAGGTTGGTGTAGTCAAAGGTGACGTCGGTCCGCATCAGCGCTCCCCCCTTTCCGTCAGGCAGATGGGCCGGGCCAGTTCCGTCCGGCCGCCGAGCCAGCGGACGAGTTCCTCGGCGGACAGGGCCACGAGCGGGCTCACCTCCACCGGTTCGGCCGGCTCCCCCTCGGGCCCACGCCGCACGGGCACGCCGGCCACTTCCAGCCACTGGGCATATCGGCGCGTGAGGGCCGCCCGGGCCGCAGCCGGCGAGTCCGGCCCCTCCGGCTCCTTGACCGGGCAGAACTCCTCGCGCGTGGTCTCCACCACCAGCGTCCTCCGGGCCAGGGGAAGGACGTCGAAGATGAACTGCTCGAACTTGCTGGCATTGGGCGCTTCGGGGGTGACGAGGGCGCCGTCATCCTTGAGGAAGGGCACCTTCTTGCGGGCCCGGTGGAAGGGCAGGCGGACGCCTCGGCTCACTAGGTCGGCGAAGAACCGTCGGCTGAAAACGTGGATGGCGATGCTCCCGAAGCGAAAGCGCAGTTGGCCGTCGTCCCCGCGGGCGTGCGCGAACTCCGCGGGCATATCGCTGTACTCGATGACGTGGAGGCGCCCCTCGCCGTCGAGCAGGAAGTGACCCAGCCGCTCATCCGCATCCCGCTTGGCCAGGGCCTTGCTTGAGGCCTCCGCCTGGCGGTCAACATGAAGCCCCAGGAAGAGCGGGTCGGCAATCCGGACGAGGGGGTTATCGACCTGGTAGTAGAAGAGGTGCTCGACGCCGAGGTCGTCGAGTTCCCCGAGCGCCCCCGAGCGGGCCAGGGCGTAGAGGCAGCCGCCATGACCGTCCGGGCTCTCGGCGATGTGGTCGGGAGCGTCAAGAAGCAGCCTCCCCCCATCGTCCACCGCGGGCATCTCCCCCTGACAGAAGAAGTGAACCGCCCCGGCGGAAAGGCCGAAGTTCCGGTTCTGGGCGAAGTACTCCTTGGTCGCCTGGTCGTTGGCGGTGCTGGTCATGATAAGCCAGGGGAGCAGACGGTTGAAGCGTCGGCTGAGGGCGAGGAGCGTCTCGGCCTGAAGTTGAAAGAGGCTCTTGCCGCTCACCGGTCCGACGGCGACCTTCCCTTTGACCGGCCCCGCGGCGAGCCTCGTCCCCAGGCCGCCCGCCACCGTCACCACCGCCACCTGGCCCCGTCGAAGAGTCTCCTCACCCCGGTGGAGCAGGGAACTCCGCTCCGCTTCCGACAGGTCTGTGGGTGAGAGGACCCGCGCAGGCGTGAGGTCGCCGAAGTGGAGGGGCGCGGGGCTGGCGGCGAGGAGTGTCTTGCTCAGTTCTTCCACCAGGCTGAAGTCGAGCCGCTGACACTGGGCGAGGAGCCGACGGCGCCCTGCGGGGGTCAGCTGCCTCCACCAGCGGAGCACGTGCTCCTGACCGTGTCGGCGAAGCAGGGCTGCGAGATCAGCAGGAGGCTCAGCCCCGGGTTGGCCTCTGACGTCGGGGCTGGAGGGGGGAGGGGGGGAGGGCCGACGCCCGCTCATACGTCCGCCCGCCCCCCTGAAGAAGTTGAACCGGGGCGCTCGGCGGCCCCTGGGTAGTCGGCGCCTGGGGAGTCAGCGGCCTCCGGGTAGTCGACGGCCTGGTTCTTCTCCGCGGGGCCGGGCAGGCTCAGTTCCAGGCCCTCGTGGGAAGCGATGAGGGTGCACCCCCAGTCATGGGCCCTGGTCCGCAGGTAGCGGAGGGCCTCGTAGTAAATCTCGTCGATGGTCTCGTCCGCGTACTTGGGGTCATAGTGAAAGAGGGCGAGTCGGCTGACGGGCGTGCCCGCGAGAAGGTCGATGAACTGGAAGATGGTGCTGTGTCCCCAGTCGGCCTTCTGGGAGGCCTCCTCCCGGTCGAACTGGGTGTCGGCGATGACCAGGTCGGCCCCCTGGCAGGCGGCCTTGACGGCCTCCTGCATCGGACCGTCGGCGGCGGCCAGTTCCATGTCGGTGAGATAGACGAGGCTCGCCCCGCCCCCTTCCACCCGATAGCCGGCGGCGTCATTGGGGTGGGCGAGACGTATGGCCCGGATGCGAAAGGCGCCCATGGCCACGGTCTCGCCCACGGGGAGCGTGTTGAAGGTGACGGTCGCCGGCAGTTCATCCAGGGGCTTGGGGAAAAAGGGAGCGGCCATCTGCGCCCGGAAGGCTTCCTCCACCCCCGCGACGGCGCTGGCGACGAGGATGCGGTTACCGGCCCGGTAGCAGGGCTCGAAGAAGGGGAAGCCCTGGATGTGGTCCCAGTGAAAATGGGTCACCAGTATGGAGAAGGGCTCCGCCTCGAAGGTCGCGCCCTGGGCCGTCAGGGAGAGGCCCAGTTCCCGCAGCCCGCTCCCCGCGTCCAGGGAGAGGATGCTCCCATCCTGGCGGAGCTCCACGCAACTGGTGTTTCCCCCGTAGGTCGCACCGCGGGGGATGGGCGACCTCCGCAGGTAACTGCGCTGAAAAGCCCGCTCCCGGCTGCGGCGCTCCTTCGGCGCGATGATGAGACGGATCTTGTGGCGAAACTGCTCATCGGAAAGCGGGGCCGGGATGGACCCCCGCACACCCCAGAAGCGAACGTGCACGGCCTGCCCTCTCCCTCGGCACCGTGAGTCGCGAGGACCCGGCTCCTTTGGCGTGTTGCCCCGCTCCAGGAGCCACAGCTGCCTGGGCTTCGCGCTCTCGGAGGGACCAGCACCCCGCAGAGCGGAGCCCGACTCCCTGCGCCCGCAACCCTTCCCCGCACTCGGCCGATTGTACCGCTCGACGTCGCCGGCGCAACTGGAAAAATCAGCGGTCGTCTGCGCCGACCGGCCGCGCGCCCCTCCCGCTCCGCCAGAGCCGAAGACACTGCTCCGCAGCCGAGGCCAGGAGTTCCCCCGCGCGGGCCAGCGACTCTTCGTAGCGGAGCGGACCGTCGGCGATGCCGAAGTAGGCGTCGATGCCGTGCGCGAGGACTCGCTCCACGTCGGCCCCCAGCGCCCCGGCGAGAGCCACCACGGGGATGCCCTCTTTCTTGGCCAGGCGGGCCACCCCCACCGGGGTCTTGCCGAAGGCCGACTGCCCGTCAAGTTTCCCTTCGCCGGTGATGACCAGGTCGGCCCCGGCCATCTTTTCCGCCAGGCCCACGGCCTCGGCCACCACCTCCACCCCCGGGACCAGTTCGGCAGCGAGGAACGCCTTCAAGCCGGCCCCCAGGCCGCCCGCGGCGCCGGCGCCCGGAACCTTGGCGACTTCCACCCCCAGGTCCCGGGCGATGATGCGGGCGAAGCGGGTGAGGTCGCGCTCCAGGACGGCCACCATCTCGGGCGTCGCCCCCTTCTGTGGTCCATAGACGCGGGCCGCACCGCGTTCGCCCAGAAGCGGGTTGGTGACGTCACAGGCCACCCGAAAGCGCACGCCCAGCACCCGTTCCTCCAGGCCGCCCACATCGACGTGGGCCAGGCGGCCCAACTCGCCTCCTCCCCACCCCAACTCCCGGCCCGAGGCATCGGTCAGTTTCACCCCCAGGGCCTGGGCCATCCCGGCCCCCCCATCGACGGTCGCCGAACCCCCGATGCCGATGATGACCGTGCGCACGCCCTCAGCCAGGGCTTCGCCGATGAGTTCCCCGGTCCCGTAGGTGGTGGTGACGAGAGGGTTCCTGCGTTGGGGGGGCACGAGCGGAAGTCCCGAAGCCTGGGCCATCTCCATCACCGCCGTCGCCCCGTCGCCGGTGACCCCGAAGGTCGCTGCCACCGGGTCGCCCAGGGGGCCGGTCACCGTCGTCCGCAGGCGCCGACCGCCCGTCGCCTCCACCACCGCGTCGACCGTCCCTTCGCCGCCGTCGGCCATGGGTACGAGGACCACCTCCGCTTCCGGGTCCGCGCGGCGAAGTCCGCGGGCGATGGCCTCGGCCACCCGCAGGGCACTCAGGCACTCTTTGAAGGAGTCCGGGGCGACGACAATTTTCACCCGATGTCCCCTTGGCCGGCCAACGGAGCCGCCCACCTGGTCAGCGCCTCGAGGAGAGGACCTCCGAGGCGAGCTTCGACACCAGTCACTATACAGCCGACCGCCCGGCGAATCAAGCCGGCTCGCGGTCCTGCCCGCGCTTGACGAGGACCTGCCTTTCGCGGTATAAGCGCCGAGCGAAAGGCTCATGGCTCGCGGTCCGGGGGCGCAAGGTCAGGTGCGGGGGCAGGGCGCGACCGGGGGCTGCTCGGTTGTGCCAAGGGCGGTGGAAGCGTCTTCGCTTCGCGGCCCGGGGCCATTGCGGGAGGCGCGGGTGGCAAGCCTGGACTCAGGGGCGGCTCCGCGGGGAGCAGGCGGGGGCGACGCCGGCGCCGACGCCGCGCGCGGCGACGTGGGGGCCCGGCTGCCGGTCCGCCGGGAGCAGATCTGGCTCCTGTGGGGGGTGGCGGCCGCGCTCCTGGTGAGCATCCTGGTCCGCTGGGGCTGGCGGGCGGGGTGGTGGGCCCCGCGGGCCGAGGTGATGAACGGGCCGTCTAACGAGTACCGCATCGACCTCAACCAGGCTTCCGGTGCGGAACTGGCGCTCCTGCCCGGCATCGGGGAGGTGAAGGCTGCCCGCATCGTCGCCTACCGGAAGGAGCACGGGGCCTTTCACACCGTCGAAGACCTCCTGGCGGTGGAAGGGGTGTCGGAGTCGCTCCTGGGGCGCCTGCGGCCGTACCTGCGCCTGGGGCCGGTGACGAGGGGCGAGGGGGACGTGCCATCTTCAAACGAAGTCTCCTCCTCACGGTGATGCTGCTTCTGTTGCCGACGGCGATGCTGGCCACGGTCGCCGCCTACCTGGTCGTTAACCCGGCCAAGAACAAGTACACCTTCGTCACCTACGTCACGGTGGTGGTGACGCTCTCGACCCTGGGGGCGCTGGAGGCCGGGGGGCTGACGCTGCTCCTGCTGCGCGAACGGGCTCACCGCCGCAGACTCCTGCGCGAGCGCGAGGCGGCCGAGAAGACGGCCCAGTTCACCAAGAGCCGGGTGGAAAGCCTGGAGGAGGAGTTGAACCGGCTCTCGGCGGTGCGCGAGGTCTACCGGGCCGGCCGACTGGAACAGGCCCTGGGCGAGTCGCTCCGCACGGTCCGGGAACTGGCCCGGGCCGAAGAGGTGGGGCTCTTCCTCCTGGAGGTGGCGGGTGAGAAACTCGCCCCCCACGCGCTCGCCGACGCCAGCGGCGCCTACGTCCACGAGCAGCTCGCCGGCCGCACCCCAGATGACGAAGGGGTCGAGGAGTGCTTCGGGCAGCAGGCCCTCTACCAGACGGCCCTGGGGGAGCGCCTGCGCGTCCTGGTGCCCCTCACCCTGGAGGGACGGACGCTGGGGGTGCTCGCGGCCACCCTGCGCGTCAGCGGTGACGCCGAGAGTCAGGAGCAGTTTCTGGAGAACACGCAGGCCTTCCTCCAGGACGTGGCCCCGCACGTGGCCTCGGTGGTCAACACCACCCTGCTCCGCACCCAGGCCATCGCCGACGGGCTGACCACGCTCTTCAACCGGGCCCACTTCGACCGGGTGCTGGAGGAGCAGGTGGCTCTGGCCCGCCGACGGGGCCGGCCCCTGACGCTGGTCATGGTGGACCTGGACCACTTCAAGAGTATCAACGACGCCCACGGCCACCAGGCCGGTGACGAAGTCCTGACCGTGGTCGCGAGCATCATCAAGGGGAACATGCGCAGTTATGACACCGCCTACCGCTACGGCGGCGAGGAACTGGCCTTGCTCCTGCCCGAGACGGCCGAGGCCAGTGCCCAGGTGCTCGTCGAACGCGTGCGCCGTAACGTGAAGCGCCACAGCTTCCGGGGCGCCCAGGGGGAGGGTTTTTCCGTCACCCTGAGCGCGGGCATCGCCCAGTTCGACCGCGTGCGGATGGCGGCCGCACAGGCGCTGGTCGCCCGGGCGGACGCCGCCCTCTACCGCGCCAAGCAGGCGGGGCGAGACCGTGTCGAACTGGGCTCCGCGCTCCCCGGCCCGGAGACTCCCAGCGCCGCTCCGCCCGCTGGCGGCAGACGACCACAGAGGCCCGAGAAAGAAAGGGACTGACCGATGCCCCCCAAGTTGCTGGTGGACCTGGGCGGGATCGACCTCACCCAGGTCGCCATCCCCATCGAGGAAATCCGCGAGGTCAACCCGCAGCGCTACGAGATGGAGCAACTCTCAGGCATCATCACCTACCGCCCCGACCTGGGCTACGTCGTCGGCTTCCGGGACATCGGCCCGGACGAGTTCTGGGTCCGGGGGCACATCCCCGGCCGCCCACTCTTTCCGGGCGTCCTGATGATAGAGGCCGCGGCCCAACTGTCCTCCTTCTACTACAAACTGTTCGTGGGCAAGGACGACCCCCACTTCGTAGGTTTCGGTGGCGTCACCGACGTCAAGTTTCGCCGAACCGTGGACCCCGGCGATAGGCTCATCATCATCGCCCTGTGCCGGGAACTCAAGAGCCGACGGGCCGTCTTCGACACCCAGGAGCTCGTCGGCGACAGAGTGGTCTTCGAGGGAACCATCATCGGCATGCCCGTCGGCGAGGTGCCCGCGCCCCCGCCCGCTTCGCCGGCACCCGGCCGGCGCGAAGGAGCCCAAGGATGACACGGCCCTCCATGACCCCGAGAGCCCGCGTGCTCGCCGTCCTTCACGGGGAGCCCACCGATAAGATTCCCTTCACCATCTACGAGAGCAAGATCCCTCAGTGCCCGGCCGAAAGGCAACTTCGTAACGACGGCCTCTGCATCGTCGAGCGCGGGGTGGCCGCCGTCACCACCGAGCGGCCGAACGTCCGGGTGGAAGTCCGCCGGTACACGGAGGACGGCATCGACCTGGTCCGGACCGACTATCACACCCCGGTGGGTGACCTCTTCGAGGTGAGCCGACCGGCCGACTTCACCAGTTGGAACGTCGCCCGGCTCTTCAAGACGCCCGCGGACTACCAGCCGCTCCGCTTCCTCGTCCAGGACGAGGCGTACAGCCCCAACTACGAGGAGTTCGCCCGGGCCGAGCGCGCGAAGGGCGAAGACGTCATCCTGCGGGCCGGCGTCGGCGGCACCCCGCTCCACACCATCATGGTCCACTGGATGGGCCTGGAGACCTTCGCCACCGAGTGGTACGAAAGGCGGGACGAGGTCCTCAAACTCTACCAGGCCATGGTGGAAAAGAAGCGGGAACTCTACCCCCTGGTCGCCCAGTCCCCGGCCACCCACGCCAACTACGGGGGCAACGAGGTCCCCGAGGTGATGGGGGTGGAACGCTTCGAGCAGTACGTCCTCCCGCACTACCAGGAAGCAGCGGCGGCCTTCCACCGGCACGGGAAACTCTTAGGTGCACACCTCGACGGCGACAACAAGCCTTGGGCCCACCTCGTCGCCCGCTCGGCGCTCGATTACGTGGAGGCCTTCACCCCGGCACCCAATAGCGACATGACGCTCGCGGAGGCGCTTGCCGCCTGGCCGGAGAAGGTGCTCTGGATCCACTTCCCCTCCTCCATCCAACTCGCCTCCATCGCCCGCGTCGAGGAGGTGACGCGGGACCTGATCGCGCAGGCGGGCGACTCGGGCCGGCTCATCATGGGCATCACCGAAGACATGCCCGAGGACCGCTGGCAGGAAAACCTCCTCGCCATCATGCGCGTCATCAACGAAATGGCCGACGCGTAGTCGCCTCTTCTTCTCTCCGGGAGCGCCGCTGGTGCCGCGCGTCCGGGCACAGAAGCTACTCTGCGAAGTAGCGAAGCTCCTTCACTACGAAGGACGAGTGCTTGCTCGCCCGCGTGGCAGGCTTTAGCATCAAGTTTTGGGTACTGCGCGCTTCTTTCGAACGGAGTGGGGTCATGCGTGTTCATTTTCTCGGTGCGGTGCGGACGACGACGGGGTCGATGCACCTCGTGGAGGTCAACGGCCACAGGCTGCTCCTCGACTGTGGGCTCTACCAGGGGAAGCGGAAGGAGGCCTTCGAATGGAACCGCCACCTCCCCTTCGCCCCGGAGTCCATCGACGCCTGCATCCTCTCCCACGCCCACATCGACCACAGCGGGAACCTGCCCACGCTGGTCAAGAAGAACTTCCGCGGGCCCATCATCTCCACCCCCGCCACCCGCGACCTGTCCGAGATCATGCTCCTCGACTCGGCCCACCTCCAGGAAAAGGACGTGGAGTACGTGAACAAGCTCCGCCGTCGGCAGGGGAAGAATCCCTTCGAGCCGCTCTACGTCGTCGAGGATGCGGAGCGCGCGGTCAGGCAGTTTGCGCCCCTACCCTACGCCGAGCCCCTTGGCCTCTTCCCCGGCGTGACCGTCACCCTCCAGGACGCGGGCCACATCCTCGGCTCCGCCACCATCACCCTCGACGTGACCGAGGCCCCCGACAGGACCCGGCTCCTCTTCACCGGCGACCTGGGCCGTCCGCACATGCCCATCCTGCGGGACCCGGTCGTCGTCCATGACGTCGACGTCCTCATCACCGAGAGCACCTATGGCGACCGTCTGCACCCCTCGGGCGAGGACGTGAAGCAGGAACTCCGGGAACTGTGCCAGCGGGTCCTTTCCCGGTCCTCCCGGCTCCTCATCCCCGCCTTCAGCGTCGGGCGCACGCAGCAGGTCCTGTATTTCCTGCACGAACTCTGGGAGGAAGGCCACCTCCCCGACATCCCCGTCTACGTCGACAGCCCGCTCTCCACCAAGGCCACCCAGGTGTACGAGAGGCACCCCGAGTGCTACGACCAGGACATAATGAAGTTGCTCGCGCACTCGGAGGAAGCCTTCAGCTTCGGCCGGGTGACCTACGTCGCCGGTGTCGAGGAGTCGAAGCAGCTCAACGACCGGAAGGGGCCCATGGTCATCATCTCCGCCTCGGGGATGTGTGAAGGCGGCCGCATCCTCCACCACCTGGCCCACAGCATCGGCGACGAGCGGAACGTCATCCTCATGGTGGGCTTCCAGGCCGAAAACACCCTCGGCCGTCGGCTGCTCGCGCGGCAAAGCCCGGTGAGGATTTTCGGCGAGCCCTACGACCTCAGGGCCGAGGTCGAAAGCATCCTGGCCCTGAGCGCCCACGCCGACAAAAACGAGTTCCAGGACTACTTCCGGGCCATGGGCCCCCGGGTCGAGCACGCCTTTGTCGTCCATGGCGAACTGGAGCAGGCCGAAGGCCTGGCCCAAACCCTGCGCACCCTCGGCGCCGAGAACGTGGTGGTCCCCGAAACGCAGCAAACCTTCGCGCTCTGACGGGCACACACTCTGAGTCGGAGCGGCCGGGCGCCCACGAAAGCCGAATGCCATCAGGGGGCAGTTGGCTGGCACGGGCGGCCCGGAGGAGTGCCCGTGCAGCAGGCCAAAGGAGGCCGAGCCTCCCCAGCCCAGGTCATAGGCCTAACGGAGGTAGGCGACGGCCAGGCCCACCTGGAAGGTCATGAGCATCAGGTACATGTGGCCCCAGGAGGGGTGGTTCTCGCGGGCCAGGTCGTCAGGCCGTCGGCGAATGAGGTAGGCGACGTAGGCTCCCCAGAGGGCCAGGACCGAGCCGAGGGTGCTGGCCATCGTCCGGTCCGCGCCGATCCAGCCCTTCTGGGCTGCAAGGATGAGCAGGAGAAAGGGGAGGATGAAGGAGGGGAGCATGAGCGTCGCCGCCTTCTCGACGCCGAAGCGGATGGGGAGCGTCACGCACCCCATCGCCCGGTCGCCGGGGACATCGCTGAAGTCCTTGGTCGATGCGGCCCCGAGGAGAAAGAGCCCGAAGAGCAACCCCACCAGCCAGGGCTCCCACCATCCGGGCCCGCTGAACACGTTCCCCGTCACCGACCACCCCGCGGCAATGAGCAGGAGCCCGCGCGCTGCGGCGATGGTCAGGTTGGACGCGAGCCAGTGGCGCTTCGTCCGTAACGGCGGCGCCGAGTAGGCGCAGACGGCCAGTGCCCCCGCCAGGACGACGACGAAGCACTGCCGACTGAGGCCCGCCGCCAGGCCCAACGCCCCGCCTCCGCAGGCCAGCATAAACCACCAGGCCTCCCTCACCGTGAGGGCGCCCCGGGGGAGTGGCCGGCCGGGCTTATTGATGCGGTCCCCCTCCAGGTCGTAGATTTGGTTCAGGCCGTTGCTCGCCGCATTGAGGAGGATGCCGACGAGAGCCCCCAGGGACAGGCGAACCATCGTCACGCCGCTCCAGACCATCCCTCCGGAAGCGCCCAGCTCCATCACCGCCCCCGATACCATCCCCACCGCCGGCGCCAGGAGGGTGAACGGCCGCGCGAGTTGCCAGTAGGAGGCTAACTTGCCGGCCGATGGGGTCTTCGATTCGCCGGGGCCAACAAGCCCTTCCGGGGCCTTCGCCTCGACCGAGTTCG
>Ga0315282_10011313_pt1 | contig 13849 bp, 15 predicted proteins | sample YL17G07_20_MG_FD_203693 | JGI IMG/M metagenome (GOLD analysis project Ga0315282, IMG submission 203693) | Sediment microbial communities from Yellowstone Lake, YNP, Wyoming, USA - YL17G07_20 | ecosystem: Environmental > Aquatic > Freshwater > Lake > Sediment | place: USA: Wyoming | collected... | reverse complement strand
GAGTACAAGGGGCAACTGGAGGTCCCCTTCTGGGATGTCTACGAGCACCAGGACAAGGCGAAGTCCTACGGCATCCGCGTCATCCCCACCCAGGTGTTCATCGGGGCTGACGGCAAGGAGTTTTTCCGCCACGAAGGATTCTTCCCCAAGGAGGATATCCTGGCCAAGTTCAAGGAGCACGGCGTCATCCTGAGGCCGGCGAAGTGACCTGGAAGAGCGGGCAGTGATGACACAGTGGCTTGCCTCCCTTACGCATGCCGTCCAGGGCGCTCCGCACCTCGCCCTCGGGGCGGCCTTCGTCTGGGGAATCCTCAGCATCCTGCTGAGCCCCTGCCATCTTTCCAGTATTCCGCTCATCGTCGGCTTCATCGGCGAGCAGTCGAACCTGACTACCCGCCGCGCCTTCTCCATCTCGACCGCCTTCGCGGTCGGCATCCTCATCACGATCGCCTTCATCGGTGCAGTCACTGCGGCTCTCGGGCGCATGATGGGCGATGTCGGGCGCTACGGCAACTACCTTGTCGCGGCCATCTTCTTCCTCGTCGGGCTGCATCTGATCGGCGTGATCCCGGCTCCCTGGTCGGGGCCGGGGCGGGTAGGGACGAAGCAGCGAGGCCTGCTCGCCGGTTTCGTCCTCGGTCTCGTTTTCGGGGTGGCGCTGGGGCCGTGCACCTTCGCCTATATGGCCCCCATGCTCGGCGTCACGCTCCAGGTGGCGACCGCAAACCTGGTCTACGCAATCGCACTGTTGCTGGCATTCGGCGTTGGCCACTGCTCGGTGATCGTGGCCGCAGGCACTTCTGCGGAAGCCGTGCAGCAATACCTGAACTGGAACGAGCGGTCGCGCGGCGCCGACATCCTCAAGAAGGTGTGCGGCGCACTCGTCTTGCTCGGCGGGCTGTACCTAATCTACACCGCGCATTAGGCGCGAGCGCTTGCGAGAAGGAACGACAATGCCTTGGTTTGCAGGAGTACCCAGAGAGCAGATTCACTGGCACCCGACCATTGACGAGAAGAAGTGCGTGCGGTGCGGGATGTGCATGAACTGCGGGCGCAAGGTCTACGAATGGCGAGGAAATCGCCCGGAGGTGGTGCGGCCAGAGCAGTGCATCGTAGGATGCACGACCTGCGCCAATCTCTGCCGCGGCGATGCAATCTCCTTCCCGCCGCTGGCTGAATTGCGAGCGTTCTATCGGGAGCACAAGGTGTGGGATGCGGTCAAGCAGGCGTTGAGGGAGGAGGGCGTTCTTCCCCTGAGCGGACGGTCGGAGAGAGGGCAAGATGATGACACATCGTGAAGCGGCAGCCGCCATGACGGATATCCTCGGGCTGAGATGGTCGCCGGTGGCGGTCAAGTTCATCCTTGCGCGGGAATCAGCCCCAGCATTCGAGGCTCCCAGTCCCCGCCGCTTCTGCCAGGTACTAATGGAAGCGCGCCGCGGGGAGAAGCGCCTGCTGACGCCGGAGAACGTCTCGTGTCCTGCGGTGGCAGCCGCGTTGGGCTTCAAGCCGCTGCCGGAGAAGCTGGCCTCCGGCGAGATGCCAGCAGCATTCGGCATCTTCGCCAGCGCAGAGGCGGGCCGGCGCACCATCCAGTCCATGCCGCGCCTGGAGCAGGGCAAGTACCGGGCAGTGGCATTGCTGCCGCTCGCCGAGGTGGGCACCGATTGCACACCCGACGTGGTAATCGTCGAGGCTCTGCCCGAGCAGCTGATGTGGCTGGCCTTGGCCTTTGTCCATGACACGGGTGGGAGACTGGAGTTCAGCACCGCGGTGCTGCAGGCGACATGCGTGGATGCGGCCATTCTGCCTTTCCTCACTGGCCGCCCCAACGCGGCGCTGGGCTGTTACGGCTGTCGCGAGGCCACTGATCTCAGCGATGAAGAGAGCGTCATGGGTATCCCCGGCCCCATGCTCGGACGGGTGGTTACCAACTTGAGGCAGTTGGCGGCGAAAGCGTTGCCGCGCGTCCGAGCGAAGGTGACATATCGACACTTGCAGGGAGCGGACGTCGCCTGCGACTCTCAGAGTCCAGGTGGATGACCATGCTGCTAAGCGACTATAGGCTTCAGCTCTTCGCGCCCAAGTGCAACCCGTCGGCGGAATATGCCAACTGCCTGGCAGCGCTGCGTGACGACATTCGCGAGGTGTTTCCGTATCTCAACGGGAGCCTGAAGGGCTGCCAGTACAACCCGGAAGCGCCCTTCCTGCGCTTCCGCCGCGAGGGCCACATCATCGCGCTGCGGCCCCGCCAGGCGTCCGCAGCCCGGCGGGATTGCTTCGTGGGGTTAGGCCCCTCGCAATTACAGGAAAGGCCCGAGCCGACAGGAGAAGCAGGGTGAGTCTCTCATTCCTGGTCATCGCCTTTGTGACAATTCTGGTAATCTCGGGCGTCTTTTCCATGTTCGGGAAGGGCGGAGGCTCGCTTTACACCCCCGTTCTGGTGATGCTCGGCATGGCCGTGGGGCCCGCCATCTCCACGGCCCTGTTCCTGAACCTGGTGACCGCGCTGACCGCTACCATCGTCTTCCAGCGGAATAAGCTCGTTGACTACCGCTTCTGTCTCGTCTTTCTTCCGGGGACGATCGTAGGTTCGTTTCTGGGGGCGGTGCTCTCCAGCATGGCCCCCAAGAACATTCTGCTGGGAATCTTCTCCGTGTTCCTGTATGCCGTCGGCCTCCTCCTGATCCTCTCCGCCAAACAGAAGGCTGACCAGCCGGTGAAGAAGCTGAGCGCCGGGATCATCGTGCTGATAACGCTCTTCTCCTTCGGGGTGGGAGTCCTCTCCAGTCTTATCGGTGTAGGCGGCGGTCTCATCATCTTTCCATTTCTGGTTCTGTACATAAAGTACAGGGCGCAGATGGCGGCGGGGGCGAACTCCTTGATCGTGACGGTCAGCTCCTTCGTGGGGACGATCGGCCACTTCGCCCTGGGCCACGTGGATGTCCGGTTCCTCGCGGCCACCACCGTGGCGTGCATCCTCGGTGCGACCGTTGGCTCGCACGTGACGGTGAAGGCGAGCCCGGGCTTTGTCAAGCTGGCCTTCGCCTTCATCATGTGGTTCTTCGCCACGCAGATCGCGCTGAAGCTTTGGGGAGTTCTCTGATCAGCTGAAGAGAGCGCCAGCCGCGCCGGCCCAGTGCTCGGCTCGGCCGTGTCGCATGCGATTCTCAGAAAAGGAGGATTCGAAGAATGGACCGAGATGAACTGCTGAAGATGGCTATGGCCTTCCACGGCCACAAGTGTCCGGCCATGCCCCTGGGCATCCGGGCGGCGTTGGCCGCTATGGACAAGCTGGGCGCCCAGCGCGCTAGCAACAGCGAACTCTACCTCATCTCCGAGAGCGGCAAGCAGCACGCCATGTCGTGTTTCGTGGACGGGCTCCAGGCCGCCACCGGCTGCACCTACGGCAAGTACAACATCGAGAAGCGCTACCACGACAAACTGGCCTTCACCTTGATTGATCGCACCCAGAACAGAGCGGTGCGAGTCGCGCTCAAGCCGGAGTTCCAGGCCAGGGCTCTTCAGTCCGAGTTCGTCAAGCAGCGCCAGGCCGGCGTCCCCGCCACGAAGATACCGGCCGAGATCATCGACCCGCTGGTAGAACGTGTCTGGACGCTGCCGGCAGAGCAGATGTTCGACATCACCGAGCCGTTCGACTACCACATGACCCAGCCTCCGACCGTCTTTCGCACCGAGACTTGCTCCAAGTGCGGCGCGCTCGTCTTTGAGAAGGGCGTCCGCCTCCGCGAAGGGCAGCCGGTCTGCCAGGAGTGCTGGCCCTACGGCGAGTCAGGTAGGCCCGAGACGACGCACTGACACCATGCTGCTGAGTGACTATAGGCTTCAGCTCTTCGCACCCAAGTGCAACCCGTCGGCGGAATATGCGAACTGCCTGGCGGCATTGCGTGACGACATTCGCGAGGTGTTTCCGTATCTCAACGGGAGTCTCAAGGGATGCCAGTACAACCCGGAAGCGCCCTTCCTGCGCTTCCGCCGCGAGGGCCACATCATCGCGCTGCGGCCCCGCCAGGCTGCGGTCAGCAAGGTGGCGGATGCTGATGAGGCGCGGCGAGTACTCGATTGGGTGAAGGACCTGGTCAACGACACCTGGGAGCGCTGCCACCAGATCACGCCCAGCGACCGCCGCGCGCCCAGCCTGACCGCGCTTCAGTTGTACAAACTGCTGCCAGGCACGAACTGCGGCAAGTGCGGCGAGCGGACATGCCTGGCCCTAGCAGTCAGACTGGCCGAAGAGGAGGCCTCGCTCGAGCAATGCTCCGCGCTGCTCGAGGTTCAGCACGCTGAGGAGCGGGCCAAGCTGATCGAGCTTCTCCTGGAGGCAGGCTACGATGTTCCAGAAGGTTGGTTGTGACACATAAGCGCTTCCCGGGGCCGAAGCCGAGGCCCGGCGCGGCCCCGACGAGTGTTGGGTACAGCTGCCGGCGGCCCGCGCAGAGGTCACGCGCCTCGGAACGCTAACGGCTTCCCCGTTGCCCGGACCGAAAGGGGCTCAACTATGGTGAGATGCGATCTTAGCGCAAGCTGCGCTCTGTTATGCGGCTTCATTGCCTTGCTCCCGGCTGTCGCTGGTGCCAGCTGCAGTTGCGGCGCGCCAGCCCTACCCGATCCGGCGACCGAGATCGCCGCGAAGGTGGCCGTCGGCACGGGCATCCTGGCATACGTGGGATACCGCTACTTCAAGCAGAGGGCTCCGAGGCTCTAGTGTCAGACACCTCCCGAGAACTCCGCAACGGGCATCTCCTCGTCGAGGCGATGGAGATCACCCATATCCTGCCGTGTCTTGCTGACGCGAGCAAGATCCGGTTCCACGCGCGCACATCAGTTGATCTGAGCCCAGTGCTGCCCCACCTCAACGCCATTCTGCCGAAGGCGATCTACAATCCCACCTCCCAGTCGCTCACGCTCTATCGCGACTACCGCATCATCTGCCTCCAGGGAATGCTCGTCACCGGGGCAAAGGCCGACGATGTGGAGGACGCCCGCGCGATACTCGATTGGCTGAGAGGCCTGATCAACCATACCTGGGAGCACCGGAGCGAGATCACCCCATGCTATGACCGACGAGAGCGGCTCACACCGCTGCCCGTCTTCGAACTGCTCCCCAGGACGAACTGCAAGACCTGCGGGTTCCCTACCTGTCTCGCGTTCGCTGCCGAACTCGCGGCGGAGCGCATGAGCGTGCTGCGGTGTCAACCACTCTTCGATGCTGCGTACCAGCCACGACGTCGCGTGTTGCTGAAGATGCTCGCCGATGCCGGCTACGAGGTGCCAAGCGCCTTCCGGGTCCAGGACAGCGCAGAATGAGGATCACGAACCGCTGTGCGCGGGCCCGCATGCACGCGGCAGTCGGAGTGAGACCGACCGAGAATACGCTGATTGTCGATCGCACAAGGAGTTGATACATGAGGAGTCGTTCCTTAGCATACGCGCTGTCGGCGCTCGGCTTGCTGCTCGGCGCTGTTCCGATGCACGCAGATTCGCCCCCTCTGTCACTCGAGGCCTGCGTCGAGATTGGGCTGGCCGAACACCGGAGCGTGCGGATCGCAGCCGATCGGGTGCGGGAGGCGGAGGGAAAGGCGCGCCAGGCGGGTAGCCTCGCGGGGCCGCAGGTTGGCTTTGACATGTCCTGGACCGACTACTACTTCCTGCCTCCCAACAAGCAGAAGATCATTGGCGGAGGCACTACAGATGTCTATTCGGAGGTCGCCCTCCGGCAACTCCTCTATTCCGGGGGTCGCATCCAGGGCCTGATGGACCAAGCGCGAACGGACCTGCTGTCGGCGCACGAGGAGCTTCGCCGAGCCCGCCAATCCGTGGTGTTCCGCGTCACCAAGTCCTTCTTCTCCCTGCGCCAGGCCGAGGAACTGCTAAGGGCACAGCGAGAAGCGGTCAGTCAGGTTCGGGCTCACCTGGATGTCGCTCGCAAGAGGCTCTCCGTAGGCGCGGCTCGGGAGATCGACGCGCTGAGAGCGGAGGTGCAACTTGCCGACGTCGAACAGACGCGAGTGGCTGCGGAGAACCGGGTGACCCTGGCGCGAATGGCGCTGAACACCGAGATGGGCCGGCCCGCGGAGATGCCCCTCAACGTCGTCGCAGACACCTTCGATGGGGCGCGGGCGCCTGCCGCGCCCACGGGTCCGCTGGAGAGCATGCTGGCGTCTCACCCGGAGTGGGTTCAGAGCGAGCTAGCGATCAGACGGGCAGCCGCAGGAGTTGCCGTCGCGCGGTCGCTGCGAAAGCCCGACCTCGCTCTTCAGGCGGCTTACGGCCTCGAGGGAGGCTCGGTTCCTCCCGACATCGACAACTGGAACGTCGGCATGAGTATTGGCCTGCCGCTGTGGGACAGTGGCAACGCACGGGGGGCGGTGGAGAGCGCGCAAGCCCGCTCCCGGCAGGCGACCGCGGCGCAGGAACTCCTGCGCCGACAACTCGGGCTTGCCGTTCAGGAGGCGCTGACCGATGCTCAGGATGCGCAGGAACGCGCTCGGGTGACGGCGCTGAGCGTTGAGAACGCGCGGCGGGCGCTGGCCATCGAGCAGGAACGATACCGGGTCGGCGCTGGGAGCAGCATCGAGGTCATAGATGCGCAGGTGGCTTTGATCCAGGCGGAGACGAACGCGATCCGGGCCACCTACGATTACCGCATTTCCCTTGCTCAACTGGAGTATGCCCTGGGGCGCGATCCTGCGCCTGCCGGGGAGCAGGAGTTGCCGTCGAGTGCGGCAGGAGGACAGCAGTGAACAGAATCGCGGTCTGGGTCGGTGTGGCAAGTAGCCTGGCCGTCCTCCTGCTGGGAGGCTGTGGACGGTCGGGAAGCAAGGGACCTGGTCCCGCACAGGTGCAGAAGAAGACCCCTCTGGTCGAGACGCAGATGGTGAAACGAGGCGACATCGCGCGCACGATTCAGGCCACCGGCACGGTTGTCTGCGTGGATGAGGCGAACATCAGCCCGAAAGTCGAACAAAGAATTGCCTGGCTTCAGGTCGAGGAGGGTGACCGCGTCAGTGCCGGGCAGGTGCTGGTGCGCCTCGATACCACGGAGTTGGATGCGCAGAGGCGTCAGGCCGATGCCGAGGTGCGGGTTGCCCAGGCGCGTCTTCGTGACATCGAGGCCGGCGCGCGTAGCCAGGAGATTCGGGCCGCAGAGGCCGCGGTGACACAGGCGAAGGCTCAGCTCGCTTCCACCCGCTCGGCCGTGGAGGATGCGCGCCGCGACCTGGAGCGTCAGCGTCAGCTCCTGGCGATCGGTGGCGCCTCCCAGCAGGAGGTTGACCACGCGCAGACGCGCTATGACGCCGCCAACTCCCAGGTGGGGGTGGCAGAGGCCGGGCTCGCCGCCGCGCAGGAGCGACTGAGCCAGCTCAAGGAGGGAGCCACCCAGACTCAGGTGGCGCTCGCGCGGGAACAGGTGTCCCAGGCGAGAACGAAGCTTTCCTACTGGCGCTCTCAGGCTTCGTTCTACGTCATCCGTGCTCCGATCTCCGGCGTTGTCACGCGAAAGCACCAGTTCGTCGGGGACCTGGCATCGCCCAAAGCGCCGATGCTCACTCTGGCGGACACCTCCCGCACGGTCGTGCGCACCTCAGTGACCGACGAGGTTGCGTCTCGCCTGCGCGTCGGAATGTCCGTCCGCGCCGACGTGGACGCCTTGCCCCGCTCGCAACCACTGCCGCTCCGGGTCGGCCGCATCTACCCCTCCGCCGATCCCGCGACGCGGCTAATCACGGTGGAGCTGCCAGCCCCGATGCTTGCGGGGAAGGTCAAGGAAGGGAGCCTGGCGCGTTTGGCGATGGTGCTGGAGCGCCACGACCACGCGGTCATCGTCCCTGGCTACGCGGTCGTCGCTCGCCCCGGCGGCAAGCAGGTTGCCTTCGTGGTGGAGGGTGGCACGGCGAAGGAGCGGGTGATAGCGCCGGGCATTGAGAGCGAGGATCGCCTCGAAATTCTGTCCGGCCTCGCGCCAGGAGAGCAACTCATCGTGCGCGGCCAGGAGCGCCTGAAGGAGGGCGTGGAGGTCAAGGTCAAACCCCCGAAGAGCAAGCCAGGCGGCGGCACCGGAGGCAAGCGATGAAGCTGTCGCTACTCGCCATCCGCCGGCCCGTCGCCGTCGTCGTCATGATGCTCGCCATCGCGGTCGTTGGCATTTTCGGCTACAGCCAGTTGCCGACCAACCTCCTGCCTGAGATCACCTATCCCCTGGTGAAGGTCTACATCCCCTGGCGCGGCGCCACCCCGGAGGAGGTCGAGACCGACCTCGCCGACCCGGTCGAGCGGCAAATGGCGACCGTTGATGACCTCGACTACCTCGAGTCGAGCTCCACCGAGGGGCTGTACCAACTGCTTGTCAACTTCAGCTATGAGGCCGATCGCGACGTTGCCTACCAGGACGTCCTCGCGAAGATGGGAGTGGTCACCAAGCGACTGCCCCCGGAGATCGAGAGCCCTGTAATCCTGAAGGCCGATCCCTCCCAGTTGCCGGTGGTGGATATCCTCGTCACCTCAGACACGATGGACCTGGTTTCCCTCCGGACATGGGCCGACAACTTCCTCCAGGATCAGTTCGTCACCATTCCAGGAACCGCTGGCACTGACATTGTAGGCGGCCAAGTGCGCGAGATCCGGGTGCACCTCGATCCCGACCGCCTCCAGGCGTTCCACCTTTCGGCCGATCGCATCGCGCAGCGGCTGCGCGACGAGAACGTGGAGGTGGTTGGCGGCCGAATCACAGGGGAGCGACGAGAGCTCGTGGTTCGCACCATGGGTCGTTACCGTTCCACGCGGGATATCGGCAACGTGATCATCGGCTCCGACCCGACCGGAGGCAGCCTCTATCTGCGCGACGTAGCGAAGGTCGTGGACCTGCACCGGGTGCAGCGTGTGATTACCCGCCTGAACGGCCAGGAGGGCGTCAAGCTGACCATCTTCAAGCAGCCCGCCGCGAATGTCGTTGAGGTATCCGACGGCGTCCGCCATGAGATGAACGAACTGCTCGCGTCGCTGCCCCCGGGAGTGCGGATGGAGGTGACGTATGACCAGGGGGAGTACGTACGCGCTGCCGTCAAGGGGGTTCGAGAGGCGGCGATCATCGCGGCCCTCCTGGTGGTGCTGGTAACGGCCTTCTTCCTCACCGGCTGGCAACGAGTCGTCACGGTGGTCCTGACCCTGCCCATATCCCTGCTGGGGACCTTCTTCGTTATGAAAGTGGCGGGGTTCTCGGTGAACATATTCTCGCTTGGCGGCCTGGTGGTCGCGATCACTGTGCTGCTGGACAACTGCGTGGTGGTGCTCGAGAACATTACCCGGCTGCAGGCCGAGCATCCAGAAGTGGAGACCCCCGTCCAGATCGGGGCGACCGAGGTTGGAGGGGCGGTGACCGCGGCGACGCTGACTTTCCTCGCGCTTTTTCTGCCGTTCCTGCTGGTCTCCGGGTTGACTGCGCTGCTCTTCCGCGAGTTGGTTATCACCGTGGCCGTCGTGCTCGCCCTGTCGCTGCTGGTGGCGCTTACTGTAACTCCGATGCTTATGGCGCGCTTCTTCCCGGAGGGGAAACCTGTTGCCGAAGCGCGCGGCCCGGTGTCCCGCGCTTCCGCGGCTGCCATGCGCGCGCTTATGCGGCTGTACCGACCGGCACTTCGCTGGTCGCTGAGGCGTCCCTGGGTGGTGGTCGCAGTCACGGGCGTGCTTTTCGCAGTCGGGTGCTGGCTGCTGTTCACCATGGGCTTCGAGTTCCTGCCCGAGATGGAGGACGGCCTCATCGTCGCCAGCGTGCGCATGCCGACCGGAACTCCGGTGGCCGTCACCGATCAGGTTCTTCAGAAGATTGAGGGGGCGGTCAAGGATGACCCCGCCGTCCATCACGTCTCCCGCTTATCCGGTGGATGGGTGTGGGGTCTCGTCACCTACGAGGTCGCGGAGAGGGGCCAGGTGGACATCCAACTGGTGCCTCGCAGTCAGCGCCCCCTGGACACTCCCGGCTACGTGGCGAAGCTGGAGAAGACGATCAAGGAAGCGGTCAAGGCGCCCGGCGCGCGCATTGCGGTGAAACACGCCAAGCTGCGCGGCCTGCGTCAGATCGGGGAACACGACGTGGAGGTGGAGATCTACGGCCCTCGGGGCGCTCCTATGGGGGAACTGATGGAGCTCGCGGCCCAAGTGCGCGAGAAGTTGCTCGACATTCCCGGGCTCACCAACCACGACGTCTCCCTCGAGGTGAGCAAGCCTGAATACCAGATTCTGGTGGACCGCGCCCGCGCCGCCGCCCATGGCGTAAATGCCTCCCAGGTGGCGAGCACGGTGAGAACCATGGTGGACGGACAAGTGGCCACTTCGTATCTGGACGGCGGCTACTACTATGACGTGCGGGTAATGGTAGACGACAAGCATTGGGCGACCAAGGAGACGTTGGACAACATCCTCCTGCCCTCCAGCAATGGGTCAGCTATCTACCTGCGCGATGTCGCCGACATCGTTCCCGGTGTAGGGCCGGTGGAGATTGACCGCAAGGATCAGGCGCGCCTAGTCAAGGCAACCGCCGATGCCCTGGGAAGGACCGCGGGCGAAGTGAATCGCGAGGCCGCCGCCAAGCTCGCTGGCATGGCGCTTCCGGAGGGCTACTCCTGGAAGCTGGGAGGCCAGGCCGCGATGATCGGCCAGGAGTATCGCAGCCTCGGGCTGGTTCTGGTCCTCGCCCTCTTTTTCGCCTATGTGGTGTTGGCGATCCAGTTCGAGTCCTTCGCACAGCCTTTCCTGATCATGATCCGGGTCCCCCTCTCTCTGATCGGCGTCGCGCTGGGGCTCTTCCTGGCCCATACGCCGATCGGCACCACCGCGATGATCGGCATCGTCGTGCTCGCCGGTATCGAGGTGAACCACGGGGTGGTGCTGCTGACCGCGGCGAATACGCTTCGAGCGCGCGGGCTTTCCGCTCGTGAAGCCGTCGAGCAGGCGGGATTCCTTCGCCTGCGCCCGATCCTCATGACCGCGCTGGTCGGCATTGTGGGCATGGTCCCGCTCGCGCTCGGCCTTCGCGAGGGAACCGAACTGCTCAAACCAATGGCGGTCGGGGTCATAGGCGGACTCGTCTTCTCCGTCTTCTTGACCCTGCTCTTTCTTCCCGCCCTCTATCTGCTGTTCTCGGGGCGCCGAAGAGCAGCGACATCCAGGAACGCCACAAGTTAACCGATGCATGGGAGGAGTCACATGACACTGAGACGGTTTGCTGTAAGGTTGTCTTTGGGTCTTATCCTCGTGAGTCTGTCGGCGCCCTTATGGGCGGTGGCCAGTCCGGGAGAGGATCTCGAGAGTCGCCTCTCCGCGTTCCGCAAGGGGATGATCGCCGCTTGCGCGCAGTTCCAAGCGGGGAAGCCGCGCGAGAGCGCCGCGCAGTTCGACGCGGAACTCGCCGCACTGGAAGCCGCGTGGGCCGGTCTCGCCTCTGATTTTCGCGAGGCCCCCCCAACTCCTTACGCGCGGGATGGCAAGTGGCCTCAGTACTTCGATTCAGTCGGTGAGAACCTACAGGCGATGCGGGCCGCTGTGGCGGGCGGGCGATACGGTAAAGCCTTCGAGACCTGCGGCGCCACCTGCGCGCTCTTCGTCACCATGCACGAGAGCAACGGCATCTCGACTGTCTGCGATAAGCTCTTCGAGTTTCGCAAGCAGGCCAAATTGATGCTCGGGCAGATCAAGAACGGCCACCCCGAAGCAGCCGGGCTGCGACTCCCGGCTCTGCTGACTCAACGCGACGTTGTCTTGCTCATGCCCGTGCCTGAGAAAGCAGCAGCCGAGAGGGACGAGTACCTGCGACTCGTGAGGGAGTTCTCGATCTCCGTGGACGCGTTTGCGGCAGCCCTGGTGAACGGCCCGCCCGGATCGGCGCTCGCGAGTTACGAGGCAATGATGAAGGCGTTCACCGCTGTCTACAACCGCTACATCTAACGGGAATCCTGCGCTATGGCAATGCCGAACGGAAGACTCGTGCGAGGACGGAATGGAAGCCGACACCGGTCACAGTCCTGATAGCACAGGTGTTTGGCCGCCGGTTTCTCTGCTAGAGCTCATGGCGGTGATGCTCAAGGTGGGAGCTACAGGCTTTGGCATGGGCATGGTCGGTGTATTGCAACAGGAGGTGGTGACGCGCCGCTCCTGGATGAGCCAGGAGGAGTTGGCAGACGGGATCGCCCTGGCCAACCTTCTGCCCGGCCCCATCGCGGTAGACGCGGCCGTGTTCGTCGGCTACAAGCTCCGGGGATGGAGTGGCGCGACCCTCTGTCTGCTGGCGTTGCTACTTCCTGCCTTTACCATCATGCTGGGGCTCACCATCGCCTACCTGCGCTACGGGCAGGTCCCACAACTCCACGGGGTCTTCAGAGGCCTGAACGCCGCCGTGGTGGCGCTCGTGCTGTCCGTCGCCTACCGGATCGGCAAGTCATCCCTGAAAAGCGCGGCGCAAGCGACCCTCGCTCTCCTCGCGCTTGCCGCCGCAGCCCTCCATGCCAACCTGGTTGTGCTAGTAGTGGCATGTGGCCTGCTCGGGGCGCTTTTTCTGCGACCCAAGCCCAAGACGGTGACACCATGAACCTGGTGCGGCTGGTGCTCGTGTTCGCCAAGATTGGGGCGGTCGTGTTCGGCGGCGGGTTCGTGATGATTCCCTTCATCCAGCGGGAGGTGGTGCAGCACTACGGGTGGCTGACACAGCAGCAGTTCGTTGACGCCATTGCCTTGGGCCAGATCACCCCTGGTCCCATTCTCATCTCCGCCACCTTCATCGGCTACAAGGTGCAGGGAGTCACTGGAGCCGCGGTGGCGACCCTGTCCGTTTTCCTTCCATCATTTCTGATGACCGCGGTGGCGACAGGTCAGATGCTGCGGCTGCGCCGCGATCCCCGCGTGGCTGGCTTCATCCGAGGCGTATTGCCGGCCGTGGTGGCAATGCTTCTCATGGCCGCGGTCACCATTGCTCGATCAACGCTGTGGTTCGACTGGCGACTGCTGCTTCTCGCGTGCGCGGCCCTCATCTTGCTGGTAAGATTCAAGGTAGATGCCGTATATGTGGTGATCGGGGCCGGCGCAGCCGGCTTCTTCCTGGAACACTGAGGCTCGGGCAGACCAGGATGCTGATCGCCTGGGGGACCGGGCTCCCACACAACGATCCACAGGCGGGGGGCGAAGCGTCGAGAGTCTGGAAAACGGCAACGGGCGACGGCGAGATTGCCACGGTCGTGATCCGCCAGAGGCGGACTGCCTCCCTCGCAATGACAGTGGGGCGGGAGGCGGGGAGAGCCGAGAGTGGAAGAGGCGGGAGGAGGGAGGCCCGCCATCCACGGTCCGCCCATACTGCCCGCGCAGGGGGGTCCGCCTCGTGTAGAATCGGTGGCAGCGACTGGCGAGGTGTGCTGTAGCCTGAGGCGTGGCGCCGCCTCGCGAGATCCGTGATGGAGGTGAGAGCCGCGTGTTGACCATTGACGAGGCGCAGCGCATTGTCCTGGAATCAGTCGCAGCGCTGCCTGCGGAGGTGATGCCGCTGTTGGAGGCGCTCGGGTGCACGCTCGCCGAGCCGGTGGTGGCACAGGTATCGCTCCCGCCATTCGACAACTCGGCGATGGACGGGTACGCGGTGATCGCCGAGGACACGCGGGGCGCGTCGCGGGAGAAGCCGGCCACCCTTCGAATGATCGGGGACGTGCCCGCGGGAACAGGCCTGTCGCGCACGGTCGAGCGGGGCACGGCCGCCCGGATCATGACGGGCGCGCCCGTGCCCCGGGGCGCCGACGCGGTGGTGATCGTGGAACACACTCGCCCCGGCGGGGCGGGTGGAGTTGAGGTG
>Ga0315282_10011312_pt1 | contig 13849 bp, 10 predicted proteins | sample YL17G07_20_MG_FD_203693 | JGI IMG/M metagenome (GOLD analysis project Ga0315282, IMG submission 203693) | Sediment microbial communities from Yellowstone Lake, YNP, Wyoming, USA - YL17G07_20 | ecosystem: Environmental > Aquatic > Freshwater > Lake > Sediment | place: USA: Wyoming | collected... | reverse complement strand
TTTCGGCCGAGCCGGTGTAGGGCCGCGCGGTAGGGGCGCACCGGGCGCGGAGAAGAGGGGATTTCGAGAGCGCCAGGGGCATCCGCCCACAGAGCGGCGGGATTCTTCGGCGTCGCCTCAGAATGACATACACCGTGGACAAGCTCACCCCCATGCTGACGCAGTACCGGGCGATCAAGCGGGAGCACGAGGGCGTGATCCTGCTGTTCCGGCTCGGCGACTTTTACGAGATGTTTGGAGAAGACGCGAAGATCGCGGCCGGGGTGCTGGAGCTGGTGCTGACCTCGCGCGAGATGGGCAAGGGCCGCAGGGTCCCGATGTGCGGCATCCCCTATCACGCGGCCGATCGGTATATCGCGCGCCTGCTCGCGGCCGGGCACAAGGCGGCGGTGTGCGAGCAGGTCGAGGACCCCAAGAAGACCAAGCAGCTCGTGAAGCGCGAGGTGATCCGGATTCTGACGCCGGGGACGGTGGTCGAGGAGCATCTGCTGGAGGAGCGCGCGAACAACTACCTGGTGAGCATCGTGCATGCCGACGGCCGGTGGGGGCTGGCGGCGGCCGACAGCTCGACGGGCGAGTTCATGGTGACGGAGTTCACCGGCGCCGACGCGCCGGAGGAGGCGCGTGAGGAGCTGTCGCGGCTCCATCCGTCGGAGTTGCTGGTGCGGGCGGGGGATGGCCCGGCGGCAGGGCTCGCCTCCGCTGCGAGCGGCGACGGTTGCAGCGTGACCACCTGGGAGGCCGACGCGTTCCTGGCGGAGACGCCGGCCGAATTCCTGAAGCGGCACTTCGGCGTGGGGTCGCTGCGCGGGTTCGGCTGTGAAGACATGCCGGCCGCCACGGAGGCCGCGGCCGGGGTCATCGCGTACCTCAAGCGAACGCACAAGTCCGGGCTCGAGCAATTGCGCGGCCTGCGCACCTACTCGCGGGGGGAGTTCATGCTGGTGGACGCGGCGAGCAGGCGCAACCTGGAGCTGCTCACCTCCCTGCGGAACGGCTCTCGGCAGAACACGCTGCTGTGGGTGCTGGACCAGACGCTCACCCCGATGGGCGCGCGGCTGCTGCGGGTGTGGATCACCGCGCCGCTGCTCGACCCGAAGACGATCGGGCGGCGGCTCGACGCGGTGCAGGAGCTGTACGATGACCCGGTGCTCCGCGGGAAGCTGCGGGAGCAGTTGAGAGGAATCCGCGATCTGGAGCGTCTGGTGAGTCGGGCGGCGGCCGCCACCGCGAGCGGGCGCGATCTGGCGGGGCTGCGGGATTCGCTGAAGAGGTTGCCGGGGTTCGCCGCGACGATGGGAGGCGCGGGGGACAGCAACGGGGGGATCCTTCGCTTCGCTCAGGATGACAGTGAAAGAACGGCTGTAGGGCAGGAGCGTGTCTCCTGCCCAGGACGGGAGGGAGGCGACGCAGCTTCGGCAGCAAGCTACCGAAGCAACGGGGGAGCGGCGGGCGTAGGAACGCCCGCCCTACAGGAGCTGGTCGCCGGGTTCGATCCAGTAGAGGACCTGTGTGAGCTGCTGGCGGGCGCGCTGGAGGAGGCGCCTCCGGCGAACGTGCGCGACGGCGGGAGCATAGGAACCGGGTACTCGCCGGAGCTGGACGAGCTGCGCGAGGCGCGGGCGCACGGTAAGGAGTGGATCGCGGGTCTGCAGGAGCGCGAGCGCGAGCGCACAGGCGCGAAGTCGCTGAAGGTCGGCTTCAACCAGGTGTTCGGCTACTACATCGAGGTGACGCGGCCGAACCTGCACCTGGTCCCGCCGGACTACCAGCGTCGTCAGACGACGGCGAACGCGGAGCGGTTCGTGACGCCGGAGCTGAAAGAGTACGAGGAGAAGATACTCGGCGCGGAAGAGCGGATACTGGACCTCGAGCAGTTGCTGCTGTCCGATCTGCGGTCGAAGGTGGCGGCCGAAGCGGCGCGGGTGCAGCGCGCGGCGCGGGCGGTGGCGGAGGCCGACGTGCTGGCCTGCTTTGCGGAGGTGGCGGCGCGGAATCGCTACGTGCGCCCCGCCATCACGGATTCCGACGTGCTCGAGATCCGCGGGGGCCGGCACCCGGTGGTGGAGCTGACCCTGCGCGACGAGCGATTCGTGCCGAACGATACGCGGCTCAACTGCACCGAAGACCAGATCCTGATCATCACCGGGCCGAACATGGCCGGCAAGTCCACCTATCTGCGCCAGGTGGCTCTGATCGCGCTAATGGCTCAGATGGGGTCATTCGTGCCGGCGGACGAGGCTGCGGTGGGTGTGGTAGACCGCGTGTTCACCCGCGTCGGCGCCTCGGACGATCTGGCGACTGGTCAGAGCACGTTTATGGTGGAGATGACGGAGACCGCGAACATCCTCCACCACGCGACGCGGCGGAGCCTGATCGTGCTGGACGAGATCGGCCGCGGCACGAGCACCTTCGATGGGCTGAGCATCGCCTGGTCGGTGGCCGAGCATATCCACAATGCCAAGCACCTGGGCGCGAAGACGTTGTTCGCCACCCATTACCATCACTTGAACGAGCTGGCGGACTCGCTGCCGCGGGTGAGGAACTATCGCATCGCGGTGAAGGAGAAGGGCGACCAGGTGATCTTCCTGCGGCAGATCGTGCCCGGCGGCACCGACCGCAGCTACGGGATTCAGGTGGCGCGACTGGCCGGCCTGCCGCCGGAGGTGCTGGAGCGGGCGAAGCAGATCCTGTGGTCGCTCGAGCAGCGAGACAACGTTGGCGAGGTGGGCGCGCGGCCCGCTGTGTCGGCCTCGCACGCGCAGCCCGCCGATCAGCTCGCGTTGTTCGAAGGCGCGCCCGACCCGCTCGTGGAAGAACTCAGGCGGATTGACATCAACACGCTGACGCCGATCGAGGCGCTGAACAGACTGGCCGAGCTGAAACGGCGAGCGGACGATGCTGGAGAGACGCGCACGAGGGAGGAATAGCGATGCCGGAGGATCGTAAGCTGGCTCACGCCGTGGAGAAAGCGCTGGCAGAGAACGAAGCAACCAAGGGGCTCGGGCACCTGCACATCAGCGCGGTCTCCGGGGTGGTGTTCGTTGATGGCGAAGTCGGCTCGGAGGACACGAGAGACGCGGCGGTGGTTACAGCCAAGGCCGTGGATGGGGTGCGACTGGTGCGGAACCGGATGCAGATCAACCCCGACGCGCGAGGCGGAGGCTGGAAGGAGCCGCATAAGCACGAAGGGTGAGGGGCGGGCGGAACGGCGGGATTCCTCGCTGCGCTCGGAATGACAGGTGCGGTGAGGCGGAGGCTGGAAGGAGCCGCATAAGCACGAAGGGTAGCGGCGAAACCGCAGACTTGTCCGCGGTAGCCTCTCGTCCTGCGTAGCCTCGGCGAAGGAGGATGGCGGAGGCGGATGGACGCGGATAAAGGGTCATTGACCGCCGCTAACGCGGGCACTAGAATGAGAGTGTACAAGGAGGGCGGCTGATGGAATTCACTGTCGTTTTGGAGGAAGACGAGAAGGGCTTCATCGTCGTGAGTTGCCCCTCTCTGCCCGGCTGTCACAGCCAAGGCAAGACCGAGGCTGAAGCGCTCGCCAATATCCGTGAAGCCATCGTTGGCTGCCTGCTTACCCTGAATGATCGCGCGCGGCGACAGGCCGGAAAGCGTAAGAAGAGCCGGACGGTTGAGGTGCTGGTGTAGTGGTCCGGCTGCCGGCGGTATCTGGCGATGAGGCGATCAAGGCACTTCGACGAGCCGGATGGATACCACGACGGCAAGTCGGCAGCCACGTGATGCTCGACAAGGACGGTAAAGCTGCTACACTGTCGGTGCCGCGCCATCGGGAGTTGGGCCCAGGTATCTTGCGCCGGTTGATCAGGGACGCGGGCCTCACGGTTGAGGAGTTCGTTGGTCTGCTGCGGAGGTGAGAATGCTCCGCAACTGCGCGCAGGTCAACCCCGACGCGCGGGGCAGAGGCTGGAGAGAGCCGCACAAGCACGAAGGGTGAGGGGCGGGCGGAACGGCGGGATTCCTCGCTGCGCTCGGAATGACGGGTGCGGTGAGGCGGAGGCTGGAAGGAGCCGCATAAGCACGAAGGGTAGCGGCGGGTCGCGGACGGCGGGATTGCCACGGTCGTCGGGCTCCTGGCGGAGCCCTGCCTCCCTCGCAATGACAATGGGGTGCGGCGGATTCGGGACTGAAGTCCCGAAACACCCGGACCACAAAGACGCAGAGAACGGCGGGCGCGAGCGCGCCCGCCGCTGTTCAATCCGGTTCCCCCAACTCCACGACCGTCACGCCCGAATCACCCTCGCCCTGCTCGGCGAGGTGGAAGGACCGCACGAGGGGGTGGTCCTTGAGCCTCTCGTGCACCGCGGCGCGCACCGCGCCGGTCCCCTTTCCATGCACGATTCGCACCTGGTCGTGGCGCGCCAGCGCCGCGCGGTCGAGGTAGCGGTCGAGTTCGTAGACCGCAGGTTCGACGCGCAGGCCGCGCAGATGCAGCTCCCGCGGCACCGGACCTCTCTCGACGCGAAGCTCGATTGGCGTGCGGCTGACGGTGACCAGCGCCTCGGGGGCGCGGACGAGGTCCGCCAGATTGACCGTGACCCTCAGGATTCCGACCTGGACCTCGAGCTGACCCTCTTCGTCCGGGAGCGTGAGGACGGTGCCGCGCTGGCCGATGCTGCGCACGATCACCGCGTCGCCCACGGCGACGTCGCGGATCGGCTCGGGCTCGGGTTCCGGCTCGACGGGATTCTCAGGCTCCGCGACCTCTGCGGTCGCCTCGGCCGCCTCCTCTGAGATCTCGGCAAGTTCTGAGCGAGCGGATTGGATCAACACTGCCGGCTCGGGCGGCGCGTAGCGCGCGGCCTGCTCGGCCTCGCGCTCGATCGCCTCTTTGGCGATCTTGGCCTCCTGCACGGACTGTCGCAGCAGGTTGAACAGGTCCTCGGTGCGCTGCTTGGCGCGGGCGACGATGCGGCGCGCCTCGTCGCGCGCCTGCCGGAGCATCTCCTTGCGCTCGCGCTTGAGGTCGTCGAGCAGGCGCTGGTACTCGCTGCGCGTCCGGTCCAGGTCCATGCGCGCCTTCGCGGCCTCGCGTCGCTCTTCCGCGAGGTCGCGCTGGTCTCGCTCGGCGTGCTGGATGACCTCGTGCAGCGCGACCTGGGACTCGCCCATCATCTCGGCCGCTTGCCGCAGCAGCGCGGACGACATGCCCAGGCGAGAGGCGATAGCGAAGGCGTTGCTGCTCCCCGGCGTGCCGATGCGCACTTCGTAGGTCGGCTCCAGCGTGACCGGGTCGAACTCCACGCTCGCGTTCTGGATGTTGGGCTGCGTGTAGGCGAAGGCCTTGAGATCGCCGTAGTGCGTGGTGGCCACCACGCGGCAGCCGCGGCGCAGCAGCTCGATCATGACGGCCTTGGCGAGGGCAGACCCCTCCGCGGGGTCAGTGCCCGCGCCGATCTCGTCGAGCAAGACGAGGGTATCCCCTCCTGCCTGCCTGAGGACGCTGACGATCTGGCTCATGTGAGAGGAGAAGGTGGACAGGCTCTGCTGAATGCTCTGCTCGTCGCCGATGTCCGCGAATATCTGGCTGAAGATGGCGACGCGGCTTCCCGCGCCCGCGGGGATGTGCAGGCCCGACTGCGCCATCAGCGTCAGCAGGCCGATCGTCTTGAGCGTCACCGTCTTGCCGCCGGTGTTGGGGCCGGTGAGAATGAGACCGCTGAAGTCCTCCCCCAGCCGCATGTCGATGGGCACAACGCCGCCGGTCAGCAGCGGATGCCGCGCCCGGACGAGGTCCACTTTGCCCTGCGTGTTCAGGCTCGGCTCGGTGGCCTCCATGCTGTTGGCGAGGCCGGCGCGGGCGAAGATGAGATCGAGCGCGGCAAGGGTGCGGAGTGAGTCGAGGATCGTGTCCGCGCTCTCGCCCACGACCAGGCTGAGCTTGGCGAGGATGCGGCGCACCTCGTGCTCCTCGGCCGCCTTCGTCTCCCGCAGCTCGTTGTTCGCCTCGACCACGACGAACGGCTCCATGAAGACGGTGGCGCCGCTGGACGATGTGTCGTGCACGATGCCGCGGAACTCGCTCTTGAACTCGCTGCGGATGGGGACACAGTAGCGGCCGTTGCGGACGGTGACGATGGGGTCCTGGATGACGCGGGCGAGGCGGGGCGAATGGATGATCGCCTCCAGGCGCTTGGCGACCATGTTATGCAGCCGCTGGAGCTGAGCGCGGATAGCGCGCAGCTGGTCGCTGGCGCTGTCCATCACCTCGGCGCGGTTGTCAATCGCGCCCTCGATGGCCTGCTCGATCTCCTGGAAAGAGCCCAGCGCGCGCGCCTTCGCGACCACCAAGGGAGCGTCTATCTCGCCGCGCTGGAGGAAGGCGCGCATGCGGCGGCACGCGTAGAGAGTGTCGGCGATATCCAGCAGGTCCCGCGGGGCGAGCACGCCGCCCCGGCCGGCGTTCATCACCTGGGCGCGGACGTCGTGCACGCCGCCCAGCGGGACTCGCCCGGAGCGCGCCACCAGCTCCCGCGCCTGCGTCGTCTCCGCGACCAGGCGGTTGACGATGCTCGGGTCGGTGGCGGGCTCCAGGCGCGACGCAAGCTCCTTGCCAAGCGATGAGGATGCATGCTCGGCAAGGCGTTCGCGGATGGCGTCATATTCGAGTACGCGAAGGGTTCTGGCGTCCATGGAGAACCGTCTGCCCCACCCCCGATGAGTGTACCACAGCGCGACGATCCAGGGAAAGGCACGATCCAAGGCCGAGGCGCGGGTCCTCGGTGAGCAGGAGAAGCGCTTCCGAGCTGCGAATCACGCCAGCCGAGGAGCGACCGATGGCACGAGTGAAGATCGACCTGGACCGCAGGCTGGGCGTGGTTGACCGGAAGATGTACGGGATGTTCATCGAGCATCTCGGTCGCTGCATCTATGGCGGCATCTACGACCCCGATTCGCGGCTGTCGGATGTGAACGGCATCCGCACCGATGTGCTCGAAGCGGCCAGAGGGCTGCGACCCCCCATCTTGCGATGGCCAGGCGGGAACTTCGTCAGTGGCTATCACTGGGAAGATGGAGTCGGGCCAAAGGAGAACCGCCCGGTGCGGGCCGAGCTGGCCTGGAACGCGATCGAGAGCAACCGGTTCGGCACGAACGAGTTCATCCGGTATTGCCGCGCGCTCAATACCGAGCCGTATATCTGCGCCAATCTCGGCACGGGCACGATGGATGAGGCGGCCGCGTGGGTGATGTACTGCAACCGTGATGACGGCACGTCCTATGCGGCGCTGCGGGCGGAGCATGGGTTCACCAAGCCGCACAAGGTGATCTACTGGGGGCTCGGTAACGAGATCTACGGGGACTGGCAGATCGGGCACAAGACCGCGGTGGATTATGCGAAGCTCGCCCGCCAGTGCGCGCAGGTGATGCGCGGGGCCGACCGGGACATCAAGCTCGTGCTGTGCGGCGGCCAGGAGTTGGACTGGGACCGTGAAGTCCTGAGCAAGTGCGCGGACCTCGTGGACCACATCTCGTACCACTTCTATTGGGGTGCCACCAAGGGCCAGGACCCGCACTACTCGAACCTGGCGAAGCCGTACGCCTCCGAGCAGTATCTCAAGTTCCTCCGGGCGCTGATCGAGCAGGTCCGCCGCGATAGAGGCGTCACGCGGCCGATCAAGATCGCGGTGGACGAGTGGAACGTGTGGGATCTGGCGACCGCTGCGGACGGCCTGGCGGAGCACTACGACCTCACGGACGCGCTGGCGGTGGCGATCTACCTCAACATGATGCGGCGCAACTGCGAGGCGATCGAGATCGGCACCCTGGCGCAGATGGTGAACGTGATCGCGCCGATCCTGACGAGGCCGGATGGGATGTGCTTGCAGACCATCTACTTCCCACTCAAGCTGGCGGTCGAGAAGAGCGGCGCGGTCGCGCTGGATACATTCGTGGACTGCGACGGCTACCAGGCCGGGTACGCGGGCGTGCCGCAGGTGCCGTACCTGGACGTGCTGACCACGCTCGACGAGTCGGCCAAGAAGCTCTTCATCTCGGCCGTCAACCTGCACAAGACCGAGACGCAGAACGTGGCGATCGGCGTGCGCGACGCGGACCTGAAGCCGACCGGGATCGCGCACCTGGTTGGCGGCGACGCTCCCGACGCGACGAACGACTTCGGCAAGGAAGTGGTGCGCACGCAGTCGCAGCCGTTGAGCGGCGTGGGGCGCGAGTTCACCTACACGCTGCCGCCGCTGGCGCACGCGGTACTGGAGGTGGAACTCTTATAGGGCGGGTGGGGCCGCGCGCCCCTACTTCGTCTCCTGCAATGCCTGCGTCACCTGCTCGGCGGCCTTCCTGGCGCCGTCGGGGACTGAGACCTTGCCGATCCACATCAGGTCGAGCTGCTCCTGGATGAAGTGGCTGACGCGGTCCCAGTCGGGGATGTTGGGGGCCACCCGCGCGTAGCCCAGCGCGTCCACGAACACCTTGCGGTCGTAGCTGACTTTCTGCCCGAGGTACGGGCCGTTCGCCACCGACTGGCGGGAGGGCTGCTTCTCGAGCTCGGTCCCCATCACCTCCTGGGCCTTCGGGCCGAGGAGGAACTTGAACAGCTCCCCAGCCTCCTTCGGGTGCTTGCTGGCAGCGGCGATGGCGTAGTTCTCCATCCCCAGCAGCGTGGCGTGCTGCTTCTTTTTCGGCAGCGGCGCGATGTTCCAGCGCAGCGTCTTCGCCTCTTGCATCGCCTGGATATCCCACGCGCCGGTCTGGAACATGGCGACCTTGCCGTTGGTGAACATGGCGATGTTCTGGCGCTTATCGGCCTGAGTGGTCGGCGGGCAGACCTTCCACCTGTGGCGCAGGTCGACTAGGAACTGAAGCGCATCCTGGGCGCCGGGCTGATCGAGCAGGCAGCGTGTGCCGCTCTGGTCGAGGATCTCGCCGCCCGCGGCCCACACCCATGGGTAGATGCGCGCGCCCCAGAAGTCAATCACGCAGCCCATGCGGCGCTTGTTCGGGTTGGGGCTGTTGGTGGTGAGCTTCTTCGCGGCCGCGAGGTAGTCGTCCCAGGTCCAGGTGTCGTCGGGGTACTTGAGGCCCGCAGCATCGAACAGGTCCTTGTTGTAGAAGAGCACGTAGACCGAGGTGTAGCGAGGCAGCGAAAAGAGCGTGCCCTGGTAGCGGCACTGCTCGACGAGACCGGGGTAGAAGTCCTTCAGGTCGAACGCCGGGTCGGAGACAATGGGTTCCAGGTCGAGCAGCGCGCCCTTGGCGGCGAGGGGCATGAAGAAGGCGCCGTGGATGGACATCACGTCGGGCGGGTTGCCCGCCGCGATCATGGTCTGGAGCTTGTCCATGGCGCGGTCGCCCGGCTCATTGATGATCTCCACCTCGATGCCGGGGTTCTGCGACATGAACTCCTGGCAGAGCTTCTGGTTGGCCGCCAACTCGGTGTTCCGAGTCCAGGTGAACAGGGTGACCTTCACCTTGCCGGCCTGCCCGGGCTGACGACCTCCCCCGCAGCCGGTGAGCGACAGCACCGCCCCGAGGAGCGCGATGACAGGCGCGATCAGACGCAGCTTCATACGATCACTCCTCCTTCGGCCACCCGGGGCCGGGCGGGCATTCGGCGCCGGCCGGCACGATGCTCTCCTTGCGAGGCCGGAAGCCGCAGCTCCTGAACTCCTCGTCGCAGTAGCCCATCGCGTAGGGGTGGCACTTGACCACCATGTACTTCGCGATCAGCGGGAACTGCGGCTCGAGCGCGCTCCGGCAGCGCTGGAGCATCTCGCGGATCTCCCATTGCGCGCGGCTGCACATGCGGACGTGGCAGACGTGCAGCAGGTTGCGCAGGTTCGTGGTCCAGATCAGGTTGGTCTTGCCCGCGTTGGGGATGATGTAGCGCGCGTCCTGCTGGGCCTGCTCGCCCTTGATGCCGCGCTCCTTGTATTCATCCACGATCGCGCGGTAGTACGTCACCGTCCGAGCCACGGTCTCCTCAAAGCGGCCGCCGTCGCCCGCAAGCGAGCGCGGCTTCACGAAGTAGTCGGGGTCGCCGACGTCCACGTACCGCTGTGATTGCTGATTGTACGATGCCAGGCGATGGCGGACGAACTGGTGGGAGCAGGCGCGGCTGACGCCCTCGACGCCGAACGTGAACGACGGGTGCTCCAGCGTCGAACCGTGTCCCTGGCGGATCAGCTCCTCGAAGAGCCTGTTCCGAAGCTCGTCACGCCCGGCCCGGCGGTAGGCCTCCTCGGGGTTCCCCTTCTGGTAGCAGAGCAGCGCGGCCGCCACCACGATGCGCTCCGGCTCCGGTGTATGGGACAGCAGTGTGACCTTCACACAGTCCTCCGGTGGGATGCTTCCCGTAGAGTTCGATTCCGGCAGGCGCGATACCTACTGGGCGGCGGCGCCGCGGTTTCGGGGTTGATCTCCTGGAATACCAGATGGGCGTTTGTCTCCGGCGGATGGGTCTCGGGACTGGAAATCCCGAGACGCCGACCCCCTGTCGTTGCGGCGGGCATGCGACGAACCGCACGCCGACATGCCCGCCCTACAACCCCTCCACCAGCTCCTCCGCTTGCGCGACAGCCTCTCCCAACGCGTCAATCCCGCGATTCAGATCGTCCTCGCTAATTGTGAGGGCGGGCTCGATGCGGATGACGCAGGGATTGTTGAGGGTGTAGGCGGCGATGACGCGGCGCTGGGCGAGCCCGGCGATGACCAGGCCGGCGATGTCGGAGTCGGTGAATTGCACGCCGATGAACAGACCCCGACCGCGGACCTCCGAGATGATGTCCGGGTGGCGGTGCTGCAATTCGCGGAGCCGGGAGAGAGCGACTTCCCCCAGCGCGGCCGCCCGCGCGGGGAGGTTCAGCCGCGTGATCTCGCGAATCGCGGCGAGCCCGGCGGCGCAGGCGAGCGGGTTGCCGCCCAGGGTGGAGGAGTGAATAAGCGGGTTCACCTCCAGCGCGGCCCAGATCTCCGGAGTGCTGGCGAACGCGCCGAGCGGCATCACCCCACCGCCGAGGGCCTTGGCGAGGGTGACGATGTCGGGAATGACCCCCTCGCGCTCGCACGCGAACATCGTCCCGGTGCGGCCGAAGCCCGACTGCACCTCATCGGCGATGAGGAGCGCTCCGGCGCGGTCGCAGATCCTGCGCGCGGCCGTCAGGTAGCCGTCCGGCGGGATGATCACGCCTGCCTCACCCTGGACCGGCTCGAGGATCACCGCGGCCGTCTGCTCGCCCACCGCCGCGGCGAGCGCGTCGGCGTCGCCGAACGGCACGTGCGAGACGTCGGGGAGCAGGGGGGCGAACGGCGTCTTGTAGACGTCGCGGCCGGAGGCGCTGAGCGCTCCGAAGGTCTTGCCGTGGAACCCGCCTTCAGCGGCGACGATGCCCGGCCTGCCGGTGTGGAGCCGTGCCAGCTTCAGCGCGCCCTCTACCGCCTCCGCGCCGCTGTGGCAGAAGAAGGACTTCGATATGTCGCCCGGCAGGATCGCCGCCAGCTCGGCCGCGAGGTCGGCGACCGCCTGGTCGAAGAGCACCCGCGAGGATAGCGGCATGCGGTCGAGCTGCTCCTTCACCGCCGCCACCACGGCCGCCGGGCGGTGGCCGAGCGCGAGGGCGCCGAAGCCGGCGAGGAGGTCGAGGTACTCGTTGCCCTCGCTGTCCCAGATGAGCGAGCCCTCGGCCCGCCATTCGACCGCCTCGAAACCCATGAACTTGAAGAGCGAGGCCAGGCCGGCGTTGACGTGGCGCTGGTAACGCTCCACCACCTGCTGGACGTTGACGCCGCCGGGCTCGAGGTCAGGCATGAGGCCTACAGGCCCGGGACCTTCGGCAGGCCCGCGGTGGGAATGGACGGCACCGGCGCGAAGTAATCGCGGCCGGTGGCCAGGTCGAGCTGGGCGAGCGCGAGGTTGAGGCCGAAGACGGCCTGGTTGAGACGCGTCCTCGCGCCTTCCAGGTTCGCCTCGGCGTCGAGGATCTCGACGCTGGTGCCAACGCCTTCCTGGTAGCGCAGGGTGGCGATCCGGTGCGCCTCCTGTGCCTGCTCGACCTCCTTGCGGGCTGCGGTCAACTGGGCCTGGGCGCCCTGGAGCGCGAAGTACGCGGTCTTCACATCGAGGCCGATCTGGAGGCGCAGGTTCTCGAATGCCTGCTCCGCCTGTCGCTGCCGGGCCTGCGCGGCGCGGATGCTGCCGTAGACATAACCGCCGTTGAACAGGCTCCAGGTGGCCGAGAATGAGACGTACCCGCTGTTCTGGGAAACGACCAACTCACTGCCGGGCGCAAGCCCGAGCTGTTCGCCCGGGATCGTGACCTTCGGCTGGAGGCTCCAGCTCACCGCGCCGGTGATCGTTGGCTGGCGGGCTGCGCGGGCGACGGCAAGCTGCGCCTTCGTGGCGGCGATGTCGGCGTGCGCGACCTTCAGGTCGGGCCGCTCCGCCAGCGCCTCATCGGTGAGCTCGGTTAGCCCACCCGGCGCGACCTCCATCGGTCGGGGCGTGCTCAGCTTGGTTCCGCCGGGGATGGTCACCCCCATCACGGTCGCGAGGTCGGCCCACGCGGTATCCCGGCCGGACTGGGCGGAGATCAGCTCCTGCTCCACGCGCGCCACGCGAGCTTCGGCCGCCAGGACGTCGTACTGGGGAGCGACGCCGGCATCGTACCGGAGCTTCGCGATGCGCAGGTGCTCCTGCGCGGAGTTCACCACCTCCTGTGCGACCTGCACGCCCTCTTCCGCGGTGAGCACGCCGTAGTACGTCTGCCTCACGGCGAAGGCAACTTGCTGGCGGGTGCGCTGGAAGTTCTGCTCCGACCCCTGGAGGACTTCGCGCGCGGCCTCAGCGCCCTTCTGCACGCTGCCGCCGGTGTAGAGCTGCTGCGAGAGCGTGAAGTCCGTGGTGTAGGTGGTGCCCCGCTTCTGGAACGAGAAGGACGGCAGGTTGACCGGCGTGGTGCGCCTCGAGGATACGTCCACTCGCGGCATGAGGAAGGAGAGCGCCTGCAAGAGCTGGCCGCGGTTGGCCCACACGCCCTGCTCAGCGATGGTGACCAGCGGATTGTACTCCAGGGCAATCTCGATCGCCTGGTCGAGCGACATCTCCTGCGGGACGGCCGGCGCCCTCTCGGCCGCGACCGGGCCCACGTCCTGCGGCGCCTGCTCCGCCCAGCATGGGATGGCCGCGGCGAGCAGCGCGGCTGCGATCAACAGGGTCAGCTTCAGTTGGCGTGCCAGAATCATAGTGCATCCTTTGACGTCGGTGAACGATGCGGGAATTCCAAAGCTTAGCGTATTCTCCAGGCCCATAGGCGTTCCTGCCCGAGGGAGGGAGCAGGACAGATGCCGGCCGCGACGAAGCCTACCGCTATGACTCAGCCGGCGCCGATTCGACTGGGCGACGAGGTCCAGATGCGCAAGCCGCACGCGTGCGGCGCGAACCACTGGACCGTGATCCGCACCGGGGCGGATGTCCGCATTCGCTGCAACCAGTGCGGCAGGGCGGTGCTGATGGCGCGCGACCAGTTCGAGCGGGCGCGGAAGAAGGCGCTGAAGGTGGGAGAGGGCTGACCGCGGGCCGCAGGCCGGACGCCTGTGGCGCCGGACCGCCAGGAGACGGGGCTCCTACACCGCGCAGGTAGACGCCCCTGCGCAGGGGCGTCTACGCCGCCAGGCGCTTCTTCGTGTACCCCACCAGGCCGCCCGCTGCGATGATCTGCTGGAGGAACTCCGGGAAGGGCTCCGCCCGGTAGGCCTTGCGCTGAGTCACGTTTTCGATCTTGCCCGTCGTGAGGTCCGCCGTCAGCTCATCCCCGCTCTTCGCGTCGGCGGCCGCGTCGGGGCAGACGAGCACCGGCAGGCCGACGTTGATGGC
>Ga0315282_10011311_pt1 | contig 13850 bp, 11 predicted proteins | sample YL17G07_20_MG_FD_203693 | JGI IMG/M metagenome (GOLD analysis project Ga0315282, IMG submission 203693) | Sediment microbial communities from Yellowstone Lake, YNP, Wyoming, USA - YL17G07_20 | ecosystem: Environmental > Aquatic > Freshwater > Lake > Sediment | place: USA: Wyoming | collected... | reverse complement strand
ACAGAAGATGTGTTGGAATATTTCTGATCCGGTCCAAGACCTCTCCGCTATAACAATTGAAGATTATCCTTTCGAAGTCTTGAATTCCGTCGATGTGGAGTACTTTGGCGTTTGGATTAATTTTTAGTAGAAGCACTTTTGAAGCATCTTTAAAGAAGGCACTCTTTGGAACGTTCCACCTTTTGCTGTCGTCGACAAGGTATCTCACCCAATCGCTTGCGTATGATCCTCCTGGCAATAATGTAGAAGTCCAAAAGCCTCCGTTTGGTTTTGTCATTCCATTTAGTACTGGGTTTATGCATATTCCATGAATAGCACCAGTGTGAAGTTGAAGACTAAAACGTATTTTTTCTTCTTTGCTCATAAGCTCATCCTCCTTATTGCACCCAATTTTTGGGACGTTTTTAGGATGGCTTCCCTGTTTTTTCTCTTCACACCCGCCGAGTCGAGTCTCGGGGAAGACGCGGGTTTGAGAGTTTTGACTCGATCGAAGAATCTTAATCAAAGAAAAGAAGAAGTACAAGTGTTTGTACTTACCACTTATCCGTCGGATCACCTGGTTCATATTGTCGAATTCCAATGTATTGTCCATCCAGAAACTGGTAAAGCTCGTGATATTTCTGCGGATCTTTTTGATGCGCTTCTCTCATTACCTTTACTGCTTCTTCTTTATCGTCGGTTTCCACTAAGAGAGTTAATTGGTTTTCACAGACCCTGAAGCCTTTGACCCTCTCGAATAAGGAGGCGTGACAGTGTATTTGTCTCGCATGCTCAAAAGTGTTTGGAAAGCCCTTACAGATGCAGAATTTCTTGTGGTTTTCCACAACTTCTGGATGACTGCAAGTTAACCCAGTATCTTGATTAAACCTTGTATGCCATCTGCAATTGGAACAATTTTCACTCATTTTTTCACCCCTGTAGGGAACAATCTCTTTACCGTTTTATTTTTTCACTTTGGGTCCTTCTCACACCCGTCCAGTCGAGTCTGCTTTAACGACGGGTTTGGAAGGTTCGACTCGATCGAAAAAAACAATGTTGGAAACTGGGGCCTGCTAAGCTAAACCCTTTCCGTTTACAGCAGTTGCTGTACGTTGTGAACCATGATGTAGACATAGAAGAGGTTCAGACCCAGTAGGCATAGAAGGGAGAAAACTCTGACGTACTTCAGCTTGAATTTCTTTCCCACGAAGTAATTGATCATGACCAGTGCGACTGCGAGGCAGACTAGTATTTTTGGGAATATGAGAGCGAAACCCATGTTGAAGATGAGGTTTGACTCTGTTGCTCCGAGGCTTAAACCAAAGACTGTTATCAAGTAGTCTGCAATGTTTAGAACGAAAAGGCTCACGAGAGAAGCAACCACCACGAGGGATTCAGTCGAAAGGGTCAGAGATTTCAAATTAAACCCTTCTCTATTTAGATATTGACGAAGGTTCATTTTTTTTCACTCCATTCCTTCTCACACCCGTCCAGTCGAGTCTGCTTTAACGACGGGTTTGGAAGGTTTGACTCGATCATATAAACATAAAAAAAGAGGAATCTATACTGAATTGTAGTAGTGCTTGTCTACCTTCACGAATATTAGCGGACCTGTCTGCGAAGCCATTGCTCGGGTCAATCTCAACGAGACACTTAGTAAGGCAAACACGTCGTGCTTCTCACCCATTTGGGCTTGTGCCCTCAGCAGAATTTCACCAGCCAACACAGTGGTTCCTGCGATTTCTCCGTGCACAATTAGCTCGTTAGTTATGGCCTCGATTAGGTCGCGTTTTTGCTCTGGTGTTACCCAGTTTGTAACCTGTGGTGTGCCTTTCAGTTTTGGCACGTCTTTATCGTTTAACACCAGCTTTGCTCGCCAGTTCCAGCGACCTAGCCACATGCCAACAAAAGTGTTGATAACTTCACGGAATTCGTCAGTGCTAAGAACTTCTTCAATTTTCTCGGCGGCCATCACGTTGCTTTCTTCACCGAACAAACGCCAGTGAAACTTAAGCCAGTTAACAACGTCTTGGCTCAGAAACTCGAACACTTTTTTGTCTGCACCACGAAAGTCGGCTTCGGGACAACGCTCATCAAGTGCGTTCAGCAACAGCTTTTCCAAGTCGTTTACTGCCAACACAAATGTTTCTTCACTTTCAATTTCTGACATGTTTTTCATCTTCCTTTTCATATTCTTCGTTCCAGTTTAGCTGGCTGAAGGCAACCATCACCTATAAGGTATGGAACTGATGGTTAATGTTATTTATTTCCCTTTTTTCCCGTCAGCCTGGGAAAGTGGGAAAGCTAGAGGTAGCTCCTGCTCCCTCAAACATTCATCACTACCTCTTCTGGAGGTGCTATCTTATGGTTGTAGTTTGGGTTTAAAAAAAAGTTTTCAAGGAAGGGAAGTTTGAAGCTCTGACCTTTAGTCATCACGGCTTCTCGTTGTTGCACCCGCCCAAAAAAAGCGGGAGGGGTTTTAGGTTCTTTTTACAAGGACGATTGCGTTTGATTTGACGCGGTTTATTCCGCCTTTCTGAATGACACGAGTTCTTTTCGGTTGGGTTAAACAATACTTGTCTGGTGTGCGTGGTTGGAAGGCGGTTTCGATCATTAATGCCGTCCAAAGAAGATCAATCGTTCCTTGTCCAATTTTCTCTTTATTTTTCATTTTGGTTTCACCTGTTACTGTGAATAATGCGGATTGCCGCAACTGGAATTTTGTTTATGGCTATTTCGTTTATGCGGATTTCTAGTTCTGGGCTGTTGTCTGTTAGGTTTGTTATTGTTTAGTTCTGTTTTTATAAGTGGGGGAATTGGAACTTGTGTTTGGTTTGTGGTGTTTTGATGTTGTTGCTGATGTTTGTAGGGTTTGCGTTAGGCTGTAGGTTATTGTGGTGTCTGAGGGTAGAGTTGATTAAAATGTGTATGTTAGGGTTATGTTGATTTGTTTTGTGATTTTTGTGTAAATACGGATTGCCGCAACTAGAATTTTATTTTTTGTGGAAATTATTGTTGCTAAGTAAGCGAGTTCATAAAGAAATTAAATTTCCCGATTTTTTTAAGAAGAAACAAACTCTTCGATGATGCAAAAATAGCCTCTTTTCCCACCAAACGGGAAATAGTTACGAAGCGCAAAAAGCTTCAATTGGATGTGATAGGGTGAAATACTCGATCATATATGTAACTCAAGGGTATTTAAAGTTTTGCGGCGAGCAGGTTTTACCCGTTTTTTTCGCCAAACGCCCTGAAATGGGTGGCGAACCCCCAACAAGTTCAAAGTTAAGCCCGATTGTGGTCCGAGATAACTGACCTGCTTGAGCTCGTCAAACTTAACTGTGCACCACACAATTTAAACCTTTGTTGGTAGAAAAATTTGACCCCTAGAAAGGAGTCATCAACTAGTCACCAAGAGTCCCCGTCTTTTAAGGCGAGGAGGAATTGAGGGTGGCTCATGCTTGTAGAAAATTCTTTGGTTGAACAGGTACTTGCCGTCCTCGGGCTTCGCGTTTTGAGTGATGCGTTTGTTCTTCAAGGTGAAAGCGTGGAGCGAGACACGCCTGCCCATGAACCCTCCAACACGCGCAAGCCTCCCGCGCCAAATAACAACATCGGCCTTTTTGAGCGGGTGAATGCTTGCACTTCCACCATATCTTTTACGTATTCCTCCCTCTTCTGGCTTGAACCTGTGCAGCTGTCTTCTCGCGTTTTGGAATCGTCTCCAAACCCAGAACCCAAGGGGTATTGGATTACCGCATCCAATCTCAGCACATCCGATTGCGATGGCATCTACAGCATGGCTGTCCCATGTGAGGCTGTTTTTTCGGTAATTCTTTGGCAAACCGAGTTTGCGACGCCACTCGGCAGTTTGGACACCAGTGCATAGGCTGAGGTTAAATTTTCTCAGGTGCTTGTAGAGCATAGTCTTGCCAATCTCGACGGTGCTGAAGTGTTTGCCCCAACGCTTCCGGTAATGGTTGAACTTCACATCCTCAACGGCGAACTGGCTTACCGGGTAGAGTTTGCATAGTTCGTCTACAATTTTGATTCGGAAGTCCACCTTTGCCTTCTGGCTGGGGGCAATCCATCCATCTTGTTTACGTCTGTTATCGAATCGTTTAGCTCTTCGCGGCGTCTTCCTATATCTTCTAGCTCTGCGCATTTGTCTGCGTTGCTCAAGCTTATCCACAATCTTTGAGGGAAGCACAAGCATACCGCTTGTCAAGACCGCCATCTTAGAGACTACAGCTACGCCGTCCCATTTGCTTCCAGTATCTGCTGCCAGGCATATCTGTTGGCCTTTGTTTGGCTTTGATTTTGGGTTAAACGTCAAACGCAGATAGAACTGTCCTAGTTTGCTCCAACACTTTTCTGCCAAACCCTTCTCTAACAGCTTTCTTGCCTTGCTTGGCCTACATGGCATCAACGGTTTTCCGTTTGCTGAGACGACTGAAACTCTCCCGATTACGGGCTCTCCAGTCAAAGTTGAGCGACCTTCGACGTTGCATGGCAGACTTAGGCTGGCCTTGCGGTCAACCGTGGCATTTAGTGGTTCTGCCGAATTATCCAGAGCTAGGTCTCGTACTCTAGCGTTCTTGTAGTCCGCCACGCCGCTAACTCGGCTTTCGCCGAGCCGTCTAGTCACGGTTTGCATTGCTACCCCCATCACAAGCCACCCATTTCAAGGAGTGGTCCTTGACTGGTTTTGGAGTTTGGATTGCATCTCATCTTTCAGTTCGGCGATCTTTGCCTTAAGCTCTTCCTTTGTGGTGTCTATTGGTTCCAACGTGAAGTGTTGATCGTCCCGCAAAATAACCTGCTCTATTTGCTCTTTGATTTCGTCGACGATTTGTTTGGTACATAGAATTATTCCAAACTTGTTCTCCTTGTCGCCAGATGCCCATGGACTACCGACGATTCTGCGGAACTCGTTTGGGGGATACCTCTCTTCCAAGCTCGTTAGGCGCTTGTAGACCGCAAAGGTTGGCGTGTTTTCTCCTGTGACTTGCCTGAATCCTGTTGGCTGGTTGAAGGGGTTTTTTAATCTAAACACCACAACCTCGGCCTTGTCCGGATCTGGGAAAGTTAAAAGACGAGCAATTCGTGCTTCTTCTTCCTTTGCCCGCCTGGACGCTATGGCTTTTGAGATGGTGTCTACTTTGACGTGGCCGTTTCTGCATACAAGCTTTCCATCTGTCCCACGACTTAGAATACATCCGCACCAGCAAAACTCCATTAGTCGGGTTCCTCCATTAAGTATATTCCCACAGTTTGAGGTATTAAAGGTTTCGGAGCCACGGGAAAGAAGACCGATTTCGGGGAAAAATAGAGAGGAGTTTTTCCCACATTTCCCGTTAACTGTTCCACTTTTCAATCACCTGAATTGGACAATCTACATGCATCAGCCACTAGCCTTGTGCGAGTAGAGGGGTACCGATCACGCAGGTGCTGATGTTGCCCAAGACAATTTAGTCAATTACTCACGGCTAAAGTAAGAAGATCTTCTTGAGCGGTTAAGATGAAGCGTTGCGAGAATATAATTTAAAAGCGTTCAAGTATTTACCATGTTGGGGGTTCGTTCACACTTGCGCGAAGTGGCCGAGCCGGTTAAACACTGCCCGAGTGTATCGGTACCCTTTAGATAACCGCGACTTCGATAACCACCCGCGATCAGAACGAAGACGAGCCCCCAACCAAAACCTTTATATTTTCAGCAAACGATATTTCTATTATGAGCAAAGGCATATTCAAAAAGCCAATCACTGCGGAATCGCTTGGACTCGAATCTAAAAAGTTAAAGCAGAAACTCAAAACATATCTGGCTGGACCAATAGGAGATGTGCCCTTAAAAGAGGCACGAACCTGGCGTGACATGGTTACTGAACGGTTGGCACAAATGGGCATTGGCGTTCTCAACCCGTTGCACAAAGAGAGCGAAATGGCGGTTAGGCGAAAACTTTTATTGTGGAGTCGAACGGGAAACATTGATGCTTTGCGTCCGCTAGTGAATAAAGAATTAATTGACCCCGACTTGGAAATGGTTGAAGCTTCGGACTTCGTGACTATGTGGTTACCAAAAGAAGGACAAGAGGTTTGTGGTAGTTATGGAGAAATTACCCATGCTTATTCGCACGAAGTGCCAGTGTATGTTGTGACTGAACGTAAAACTCGGCCACTCAACATTCCCTACTGGGCGATTGGCTGCTCGACCAAAATTTTCAGAAGTTGGGACGACTACTTCAAATATGTCGAGGAAAACTGGCCAGTAAAGAATGGAGAAGAAAAACCTAAAGAAGAAGCGAAAGCTCAGCTGCAAAAAAAATGAAACGAAGACTGAAGAGCAGAAGAGCACTGAAACCGCAACGAAAAACGAGATTAAGTAATCTTTTTAAACTGGTACATTCTTATTCTTTTGGACCGGTTTGATATGGCTGAGGTAATGCTCGTCAGCGAGATTATGACCCGAAACGTGAAGACGGTTCGGCTGGACACGACGGTTCGTGAAGTTATCGCCACAATGCTCAGCAGGGAAATAGGTTCTATTGTTGTTGTGCAGGGAGAACGGCCTGTTGGAATAATCACTGAACGGGACATCCTGCGTGCCGTCATGACCACCAGCATACCTATTGAAAGTTTCCTTGCAAAAGATGCAATGTCAACACCGCTCATAACAATTAATGCACATGCAAGCATCGACGAGGCCACAAGGCTAATGAAAACAAAGCGCGTCAAGAAACTTGTTGTTGTCGACGACGGCAAACTAACAGGAATATTAACGCACACCGATGTCGTGTATCATGTGCCTGAAATGTTCCGCACGCTGGAAGAACTGTTAAGACCACGCCGAAACCGCTAACCTTTTTCCCTCATTTTTTTGTTCGCCAGATTTTAATTGTGCTAGTCGGTCGCTTGAGGCGGGAGCAACTTCGTTTTCTTGGGCCGAAACCAATCGTTCGTCATGAAAAAAACGAGAAAGGTTATTATCGACGCGAAAATTGGCGGTAGCCTCAGGTACATTAACGCAAAGCCCACCGCCGCGAGGTTGACGAGTACTCTGCCTAACACCGCCTCTTTTGGCACAACCCACGGGTCTATCGTCGGGTTTGCGTCGCCACGCGTTAAAAATCCAAACTCGGTGTCCGAAACTATTCGGTGCACAATAATCTTTGATCCCATGTAAAACGCGATCACGTCGCCGACTTTATAGTGGTCTCCAGCAACGATAATAAGAAAGCTTCCGCGAGTAATGGTTGGAGTCATCGAACCGGAGACGACAACGCCGGAATAGGCAACTCCCGCCAACTGTAAACACGAAAAAATAATGAGAAGTAGGTTAAAAACAAGCAAAAAAACTTTGATTATGGTGTCCATTTTGGAGCTCCTCAGCACTCGATAGACCTTTTTCAACCATCCTTCGCCACCAGATGCTGCCAAACAAACGGTACCCGTAATTCCAATTTGGATGGCCGACCAATCAATACTGGAAGACTCCTCATTAAAAACCCAGGCGTTAACGTGGGTTGCAAACAAGTATGCTGCCATAAAAACTGCGCCATAAAAGATTGCTGCCAAAACAACCCGAAATATCGTGCTCATATTCAACTTTCTAAATCACCTTGTTAATCTCAAACAACAAATATAGCGCTTTAAACTATTTAACTCTTTTGCACCCAAGGTACTGTTCGGTCTTTTGTCATGTATTTAACTCTTTCCGTCGCCAAGTACAGTTAGTCCTTTTGTCGTGCCGAACAAAAAACGGGGCGGTTTGCCTGCCGAGAAATCAACCGAGATGGTTTGGCAAAAGCCACAAGATGATGCTACTTCTGAAGCCCTACGAGACTATGGACCGTGGGTTGAATGATCAAACTTTATAAGACAAGGCGGACATGCTAGGTCGTGGTACCGTGACTTGGTCGTGGTACCGTGACGTGAGGCGATTTGATGTATTTCGATCCGAGGCCTAAAACGCGCGGGAAAGACCTTTTCGGTCGCAACAACGAACTAAAGGAATTCAAGCGATTCATAGATGCACGGGCCGAGGCACCAGTAATAATTGTGACCGGACCAAGACGAAGCGGAAAAACTTCCTTTCTGAACGTGGCGCTGGCTGGAAGCAATCAGCCATACATGATTATGGATATGCGAGGCATGACGTACAATGCTTCATATGCCGAAATCATTCGCGTGCTCGAGAACGCCTTCAACAAAATAAACCGCAAAAAATACTCCTCAATTGTCAATGCAATAAAGCACGTGCGAGGGGTTGAAGCACCAGTTGGAGGAGGGATAACCCTCTCCTGGGATAAGCCACGAGTTAACTTGATGGAATTGTTTGATCAGATCGACGAGTGGGCGAACAAGAAACGTTGCAAGTTTTTGGTTGCCTTTGACGAGATTCAGCTGGTGCGGGGAAACAAATGGCTTCTCCAGTTCTTCGCACATGTGGCAGATACAAACCGCAATGTGATCATCGTGTTGACGGGCTCTGAAGTGGGATTGCTGTTCGACTTTCTCAGCTTTAATGAACCAGACACTCCGTTGTACGGGCGACATCATGTCGAAATTCCAATGAAGCATTTTGAGCCCGGCGATGCAAAACGCTTTCTTGAGGCAGGATTCAGGCAAGCGAAGCTACATCCAAAACGTGAGCTGACGGATTATGCGGTCTCCAAGCTAGATGGAGTCGTTGGGTGGCTGACGCTGTTCGGCACCAAGTGCATTCAACATGATGAGGCTTCGAAGGGTTTAGTGGACAAAACACTCTACGAGGCTGGTCGGCTGGCGCGTCAAGAGGCGCTTAAGCTCGTCGAACGTTCTCAACGCGATGGGGCAATTCTGAATTTTTTAAGCATTGTTGAAAACGCTGGTTGGACACAAATACGAAAATTGTTAGCCTCAAAAGAGGGACGAGTTATCCATCAAGAGTCGCTTGCCCGTCGTCTTGAAGTGCTGATAAACGTTGGATTTGTGGAGAAAAACCAAGAAAAATATTCTATTGCCGACCCCATTTTAAAGCGAGGAATCCACGATAACCCGCTTCCAGAGGGAAACGATGAAACATTTAAAAAGCAACGCGAAGATGAAACTGCTGAGGAGGGTAAAGCAAACTGACCGAAAAAAACGCATCCGAATGCGAGCGCGTTAAGAGATCGGCTGGCATTTCGCAAACCGCCTTCGCCGATGAATTGAGGCGAATTGCGCCGCAGGTCTTCGAAGATGGAAAGATCAACTTTGAGACGTTGAAGGCGCTTCTTGAGGGAAAGACAATCGTTTCAGATGATGAAAGGTTCTACCTGAATTGGGCAGGCAAGAACAATGTTTTCAAGCTGATCCAAACCCCGGCCTACGGCACCTTAAATCTTGAGAAAGGGCGTTCCGTCGACTGGGACAAAACTGAAAACCTAGTCATCGTTGGAGAAAATATGGAGACGCTGAAGCTGCTGCTGAAACCGTACTTCGAGCGAGTCAAGTGCATCTACATCGATCCGCCGTACAATACGGGAGGTGACTTTATCTACAAGGACAACTTCGCCGAACCGGTCAAAGATTACCTTGAAAAAACGGGGCAGACGGCGGAGGGGGTCAAGTTGACCAGTAACCCTGAAACCAGTGGGAGATACCACTCCGACTGGCTCAACTTCATGTACCCCCGATTGTTCCTTGCCAAAAACTTGCTGACTCCGGATGGAGTCATTTTTGTTTCAATAGACGACCACGAAATTCACCACTTGCGGCGAATTATGGACGAGCTGTTTGGAGAAGAAAATTTTAGAAATACTCTAATTCTGAGACGGGGAGTGAAAAGTGTGCAAAAACAATTTGAGACAACTGACAAATTGGCGCAAGGCGCAGAGTATATATTAGTTTACACGCGTAGTATGGAACATCGTTTTTCACAATTCTTTTTAAAACTCCCTGAAACGCGAAATGGGACGTGGAATAATCATTGGCGTGGAACAAATCGACCAAGTATGCGGTATGAGTTGTTTGGCGTTACTCCAAAAACTGGCCAGTGGCGATGGAGCCAAAATAGGAGTATCGCGGCCATTAAAGATTATGAGCGTTTATTAACGGAGGTTGGAAAATTACCAAATGAAATAACTGAAGAAGAGATAGACGCGTGGTACGCAAAGGAGGTTGAAAAAGGAAAGCAACCTGATCTTTTGCGCCTTTCGAAAAGCGGCAAACCAGAACATTACGTACCGCCGTCAGATTTCAAGCTTGGCAGTAGTTTATGGACGGACATGCTTGCCAGTGCCTCCCATGAATTGATGGAAATTTTTGGAAGTAAAGTATCTGAGAACCCAAAACCCACGGCACTAATTAAACGAATCATTCAGCTAGTTTGTAATGAGAATGACATTGTTCTTGACTTTTTTGCAGGGTCGGGCACGACGGGTCACGCGGTTTGGGCCTTAAACGAACGAGATGGAGGAAACCGAAAGTATATTCTAGTTCAATTGGATGAAGCGGTCAATGAAAAAACAGAGGCAGGCAAAAATGCTTTGTCCCTCGGTCTGAAAACGGTTGCGGATATCTGCATAGAACGGCTGAAACGAGTGTCCGACAAGTACCAATCACAGAAGGATAAGAAAGATTTCGGTTTCAAGGTGTTCCGGCTGGGCAAATCCAATTTTAACCTATGTGACGAGTTTGCAGCCAATGAAAAACTCAGCACTGAGGAAACTCGGCAGAAGTACTTGGAAACGTTAGGTCTATGGATCAATGCGCCCTTGATGGCGGGTTATCAGGAGTTAGATGTTGCTTACGAAGTTTTGCTGAAGGAAGGGTCTGACCTAAATTCCAACATAAACCGCGAAACGATTGGAACCAACAACTTTTTTCACATCGTCGACAATTATCACAAGCAGGAACTGTTTTTATGTCTTGACAGACACATTACCGCCGAAACGGTTGCTACCTTGTGTACCAAACCATATGTAAACCAAGTTTTCGTGTTTCTAGATAGTGCACTCTCAGACAGCGACAAGATGAACCTGAAAAACTCAGCGCGTCTCAAGGTGATATAAATGATGAAACTAAAATTTGATCCGAATCTTTCGTTCCAACGGGATGCCGTAAACGCGGTTGTGGCCCTTTTCAGAGGTCAGATGCCCTCTCTGCGAACCCATCTTTTCCAAGTCTTTCCCAACACCATAACTCTCGGCAATGACCAGCTATTTGAGAACCTGCGGGAGGTTCAGCAAAGAAATCACATTGACACGCCCTCTCAAGAGCTTGGAGAAAAACCCTTCAACTTTACGATTGAGATGGAGACGGGCACTGGAAAAACTTATGTGTATCTGCGAACCATTCTGGAACTCTGCCAACAATACGGCTTCACGAAATTCATCATCGTTGCTCCTTCCGTTGCGATAAAAGAGGGTGTGCTGAAGATGCTTGATATTACAAGAGAGCACTTCAGAGACATTTACAGGGCGGTTCCCTACTCCTACTACGTGTATGGCTCGAAAAATCTTGAGCATGTGAGGAGGTTCGCACACGACACATCGCTCCAGATAATGATACTTACAAAAGACGCATTTAACAAGATTGAGAATATTATCAACAAAGTTCAGGATCGTATGGGTGATCGACCGATAGAATTGATAAAGCAGACGCGGCCCATAGTGATCCTTGACGAGCCGCAGAAGATGGGGGGTGAGGCAACGACATGGGGAATATCTGAACTTAACCCGCTGTTCGTTCTAAGATACTCCGCGACGCACCGTGAAACTCCAAACCTTGTCTACGTGTTGACCCCGTACGATGCCTACGAGCAGGGTCTCGTTAAAAAAATAGAAGTTTTGTCCGTAACTGAAGATGCGGATCCGTCAAGTAGGAAAATTATTCTCAGGCAGGTGCTTACTTCGCCATTGCGTGCAAAGGTCAAGGTGTTTGTCAAAGAAAAAGCCGGAGTCAAATTCAAAGAGGTAACCCTGCGTGAAGACGATGATTTGGAACGAAAAACAAGCAACCCCTATTATAAAAGTTTCGTCGTTTCCGAAATCCGATACGATCCAAACTTCATCGCATTTGCAAATGGAGTTAAAATTCTCGAGGGAGAAATTTCCGGCGGTGAAGATCCCGTAACGCGGACGATGATTAAAGAAACTATCCTCGAGCATCTGGAAAAGAAGGCAAAGTGGAATTCACGGGGCGTCAAGGTGCTGAGTCTTTTTTTCATAAATCACGTCGGTGACTATCTGCCCGAGGGCGGATGGTTGAGAAAGATGTTCGAGGAAGAATTTATCAACATTTTGAAAACTCCGGCGTTCGCATCTGCCCCAAAGTTGGAGGTGAAAAAGGTTCACAAAGGGTACTTTTCTCAGATGCGGACTGCCTCAAGTATCGAGAAAGATGAGGCGGCATACAACTTGATAATGAGAGATAAAGAGAAGTTGCTGTCGCTTGGCGAGCCGGTGGAGTTCATCTTTTCGCACTCGGCGCTCAGGGAGGGCTGGGACAACCCGAACGTTTTCAACATCTGCACGCTCTCGTATTCAACCTCCAAAATAAAGAAGCGACAAGAAATTGGAAGGGGACTTCGCCTCGTTGTTGATTCGGATGGCTCTCGGCTTTACGATAAAGAGGTGAACGTGTTGACCGTAATCACAAATGAAACCTATCGGGATTATGTTGAGCAGCTGCAAACCGAGTTTCGAGAGGAGGTGGGACTGAACGCTCCGCCGGTGGAGAATAAACGAACGCGCAAGACGCTTGTGTTTAAGAAAGAACTGCTAAACGATGGTTCGTTTATGGAACTATGGCAAAAGATCTCGCCAAAAGCGCGATACGTGGTCAACCTTGACGCTGACGAGTTTATCCGCAAATGCGTCAAGGAAATAAATGCAGTGGAAATCGGGGGCCTAAAAGTTCGGATCGAACGAGAACGCTTGGAGATGAAACAGACAAAAACTGGAGGTGAGATAACGGGAGAAAAACGGGGTGGCAGAAGCGAAGGAGTACAATTAACCTGTTTTCCAAACGCTGTGAACTACATTGAAGCAGAGACCAAACTGACGCGTACAACGATCCTTAAAATACTTCAAGGCGCAGAGAACCTCAAATTGTTTTTCGGCAACCCGCAAAAATACCTCGAACTCGTTGTCCAAATAATCAAAGCCTGCTTGCACGGTGCTTTGGTGGACGGAATCGGATACGTTGAGCTGAATGAATCTGAAGACGTCAACAGGTTCAACGAAGAAATAGACACCTATGAAAAGTATGTCGTGCCGCTGGATAATGCAAAAACCGTTTACACTGTCGCGGGCACCGGTAAGACTGGAGTGAAAATCGATCCGGGGCCAGGTGCGGAGGGCATAAGCCATGTTGAGAAAGAATTTGCAAGGGGGCTTGATGCCGATTCGCGGGTTAAACTATTCATCAAGCTGCCCGACTGGTACTCTATCGCTACCCCCGCGGGAAATTACACGCCGGACTGGGCTGCCGTCGTGGAAACGGACACTGAGAAAAAATACAGCATCTACTTCGTCGTTGAGACCAAAGGAACCCGAGATCCGCATAAATTACGCGAGGAGGAGCAAAATAAAATCAAGTGCGCAAGAAAACGCTTTGAAAATCTTAAGGAAGTGCATTTTGAAGCTCCCGTCGAAAACTATGAACATTTCGAGGAAAAAGTAGAAAAACAGGTAGAACGCGAGAGATGCGATGACTGCTAAACCCTTGTCAACGTCGGCGATGAATAAATTTTCCGAGCTAATTCTAAAGCGGCATCCCCGCCAGCCCAGCAAAGAGATTTATCATTATCCTTGGAACAGTTACCTTAAGAAAATTTTGCAAGACAATAGATTAAAAATAGGGATCCTTTCAGGTAGCTGCTCTTTCTCAGCGAATCCACTCTGGCCCAA
>Ga0315282_10011310_pt1 | contig 13851 bp, 13 predicted proteins | sample YL17G07_20_MG_FD_203693 | JGI IMG/M metagenome (GOLD analysis project Ga0315282, IMG submission 203693) | Sediment microbial communities from Yellowstone Lake, YNP, Wyoming, USA - YL17G07_20 | ecosystem: Environmental > Aquatic > Freshwater > Lake > Sediment | place: USA: Wyoming | collected... | reverse complement strand
TCTGTGACCAACTGCACTGCATCTCGTTTGAACTCACGGCTGAAATGACGATTCTTTTCCCCCATAGGCACCTCCTATCCAATGATACAAATTCTCAGGCATGTCCACAAATTCGGGGGAAGGTCAACTTGTAGTATTGTATGGTGGGACAAAAATGCAAAAACAACATTACAGGAAGGAAGAGTTGGAGAAGGGGGGTACTTCTTTCCCACTCCAAGGTTTCATTCTAAGGTAATACTTAAAGGTAACGAGTATCGATAAAAATGTAGGAATTTCGTAACTTTTTTTTCGAAGCCAGCTACAAAATTATAGGGAAAAAATAATGCGCTTGCATTAAAGACTATTTACAGGGGCCGATGCGTTTGCCCTTCATCCTGCTCTTGATCGTCATGGTGTTTCCGTTAGTCTTCACGGTCGTTTCGGTAAAGCCCTCCATCGTGGTGCCTGCATAGGTGACCTTACCTGTACTCGTCCCCTCCTTGCAGACCACAGTCCAGGTAATGGTGTTGCCCTGGGTCTTCACGTCTTTGACCGTGCATCCTGACTCAGACGTTTGAGGCACAGCTTTTTCCTTGGTTAAACAGGCAGTATGGGTGAAGGATTTTGAGGGCATGCCAGGCATATCGACCGTGGTTGTAATCTCCCAGAGGCCATCCTCCATATTTGGTGCAGCAAGGGAAAGCCTTGCAGAAAATAAGAACAATAACGCAGCGATAATACATACCCCTCTTTTCATAATGTACTCCTTTCTGCCTGATCCTGAATGATAAGAACTCACTTTAGGATACGTTGAACATACAAAAAACAGAATTCAGAGTCAATCAAATAAAACCACATATAGTTATTAGTTAAAATCAAGCATTTTTAATAAAATTTCAAGTATCGGGACGGCCGTATTATTTTTCTTCAGGGGGCTTGATCGCTTTGAAACTGCGATAGAGTAGTAGGTCATAAATGATTTTAAGTCCACCCGACAAAAAGAAGGGCAAATTCATTAGCGCTGCATTGGCAAGTAAAGGTCCGGTGACCACAGGCGAAAGGGATGCGCCTGTTGTACGGGCAATGCCCGTGATACCAGCGGCAGCAGAGCGTTCATCCGGAGCCACGACAGCCATGGTGTAGGATTGACGGGTTGGCACATCCATCTGAGAAATACTGAAGCGCACCAGAAGCATAGCAATAGCCCATGGAAGGTTCGGCATGAGCGGCACCAATATCAACAAGATATTTGAGGGAATGTGCGTGAATACCATCGTTCTGATTAAGCCTATTCTGGATGCCACCCAGGCGGCGCTTAGAGCCGAAAGGCCGGCAAGAATATTTGCTCCGAAGAAAATGCTCCCGAGTACTGCGGGCTGCACATTAAAACGAACGTAAAACCAGTAGGCCAGGATGCTTTGCAAGACAAAGCCACCCGCGAACGCATCGATGGAGAACAAAGCAGATAGTTTAAGCACTACACCCCGTGAGCGATGCAGACCAAAACGAGTTTTGAAGGCAGAGGTGGAAGGTGTGGGATCGGCTGCGGCTTGGATTTCCATCGCTGGAGAAAGGCGGGTGAATAAAACTCCGAGGATGAGTCCTATGATTGCATAGCCAATCACAATCGTTCGATAACTTCCGAGTGGTGTCACACCCGAATCCTGCAGACCTTGCACTAAGGCACCTCCCCCCAGGGCGCCCAGTGCCGTGGCAAATGAACCAACGAGACTATACCAGGCAAAAATATGGGTGCGTCTCTCGCTCGGAACAATCTGTGATAAGGCCGCTTGCTCGATAGACAAAAACGGACCGACTTCATAACCACTTGGGCTGATGACCCCGATCGTGGCAGCAATCAGAAGAAACAGAAAATTGCGCGTTATGGCAAATAAGACACCGGCGAAAACCATCAGGAGGGCCCCAGCGATAAGCATTCGCCGCCTGCCGATACGATCGGCGTTCGTTGTAATCCACAAGGAGATGATCGTATCGCCAATTAAGGTTAGCGTCAGGAGAAGACCAATTTGGACTTGACTCAGTCCCACTTGCTCGAGATAGAGGATGAGGACAACAGAGAGGAATCCGTAACCGAACATACGGGCGATACGGGTGATAAACAGGAAACTTCCATCTGTCGTCAGTGGTTGAATCACTTGAGATTGCTCCCCCTCACCCGCCCCAGGGCATTTTAGAATAGGTCTCAGAGAATTTATCGCGAAACTCCCGGAAGAACTTTTCGTGTTGTTTCTCCCAGGCTGAGAGCATTTGTAGGGCTTCTTTAAATTTTCCTTCTGTTTGTTTTGACATCTTCTCGTAGAATTCACTCAGATCCTTTTCGATCAACCAGGCTGTATTGAAGATCGTCACTTCCGGCACCATCGAACCCTCCAGACATTGCTGAAGGAATTCCGATTTAGCTCGTTCATTAAAATAATTACTGGGCTCCAGGACCGATTCTTTCCCGAGGGGGAGTTCGATGGCACTTCCTTTTTTCAGACCCTCCAGAATATTTTTGATAAAAAGAATGTGCCCCTCTTCTTCTTGGATTAATCGCTTGAAGGCACTGATCGCTGCTCCCATTCCCATTCTTTGGAGTGAGTTTTGGAAGAAAGCTTTTCCCGTCTCCTCCTGTTGAAGGGCATACTCAAAAATTTTAATTAAATTCTCATTGGCTGACATGATTTCCTCCTACAGGCTATTTCACAACCATATTAGATTTGAGTTTAATTCTTACCCAAGTAAAAATCAATCTTTAATAAAGGGAGATCATTTTATCTCCCACCTTGAATGATAAGAATTCGGGATCACGGACATGTGACACGAGGCACGGTCACGGTATTTTCTATGCGAGTTGACAGAAGGTGGGAATACGGGGTATGATTTTGTAAGAGGAAAGATGGAAGAAATCATTTACATCGAAAAGCCCATTCTTAATAAACCGTATTTAATCATCGGGTTTGAGGGATGGCCCAATGCCGCTGAGGTTTCCTCTTTTGCTCTTCAACATTTGGTTGACAGTTTAAAGGCAAAAAAATTCGCTTCCATTCCAATAGAGAATTTTTATCAAATCTCTTCCTTGCGACCCATGGCAGTCATCAAAGAGGGGAGATTGTTAGAATTGAAGTTTCAAAGCAATCATTTTTATTATGTCAAGAATGATATTTCAAACGACCTCATCCTCTTTTATGGGGTTGAGCCCCACCTTCGGTGGAATATCTTTGCAGATCTTATTCTCGATTTAGCAGAGAGGTTCGGCGTCACGCAGATCTTTACCCTGGGTGGCACTTACGATTATATCCCTCACACCTATCCTCCCATGGTCAGTGCGCTGTTCAATCACGAGGAACTGAGAGAAAGGGTGATCCAGGCCGGATTAGGGTTGACAGAATATACCGGACCTATTAGCATCCACACCTTTATTCTGGAAGCAGCTAAGAAGAGGGGGGTGAAGGCGGTCAGCCTTTGGGGCCATGCCCCCCAATATCTCCAGACGAGGAATGTAAAGGTAGCCTGCTCCGTTCTGAAAAGATTGATAGAGTGGATCAAGATAGACATTGACCTTTCTGAGCTTGAAAATGCCAGTAGCTATTTTGAACAGCAGGTTAATCATTTAGTGGAACAAGATACAAAACTCCAAGAGGTCATCAGCAAATTAGAAGAGGTTTACAAGAGGTCTGAAAAAATTTCTCCGGGATCTCAAAAGGAAGAAGGGATGAAAGAGGATAAGGTCGTTTATATTCAGGCCTTCCTAAAAAAGATGGAGGACGAAGAGAAGAAAGGAGGTTAATGTTTATAAGTATTGTCATTTTGTCCACCGGATTGATGCACGCCTAACCCTTTTATCCAGAAGCCTCATTTTATATATAAAAACTAAAACTTAAATTGCCAGATATTATCATCTTAACTCTTGGTTGACGATTCCACCCACCTGCTCGATCTCAAAACCTATTCAGATAATCGACGAAAGGGTCTTGATTTATTGGGGAGGAATGTGGCAGATTTTTAGATATCACGCTTTCTAAGAAAGGAGACCCAGATGAGCGAATACTTTTATCCCCTTGACGGTCGGAAGCATTATAAAGACCTGGAGCAAGCCCAGAAGGATATGTTCCAAGCTTTCAGAAACTTTAACAATGAGATCTTTGAGAAGGAGAGCGCCCTTTCCAGGAAGGTGAAGGAACTCATAGCGATTGGCGTAGCTCACACGACTCAATGCCCGTATTGCATCGAGGGCCATGTCAGGGCTGCTAAAAAAGCAGGAGCGACTGACCCAGAGATTGCGGAAGCCATTTTTGTTGCCGCTGCTTTGAGGGCAGGGGGAGCTTTTGCCCACTCGACTATCTCCATGGGTGTGCTTAAGGAAATGGGCAGGTTAGAAAAGGAGAAATAGAAATCTCTAATCCATTTTTTCTTTTTCACGATCTTCTTTTTCCGTTTCCCAAATTGAAATGATCGGAAAGAACTTTGTGAAAAGAACGAGGGCTAAAACAAACCCTGCCGAGAGCCCTGCTGTCATGGACCATTCCACCCATGAAGGCATATAAGACCCTCGTGCATAGGGAAGCCTGGGCTGGCTGAGAGTGGGAATGATGATCAGGAAACGTTCCAACCACATCCCGATCAGAATGGAGATGGAGGCGATTGTTGTTCCCAGGATGGTTCGAGTTCTTCTGACAGCGAGGATGGGAAAGGGAATGATGAGACAGAAGAGGACCATCAACCAGAAAAGAGATGAATATTTCCCCGTCACTTTTGACCAGAAGACAGCCAATTCATCTACTCCTCCACCATAGAACGTCGTAAGATATTCTGCAAAGGTGAAGTAGAACCAGAGGAGCGTCATCGTGAGTAGCAGGATCCCTAAATTGTTGAAGTGAATGGGCTGTAGGTAGTCCTCCAGGTGGTAGACCTTCCTTAGGATTGCAGCCACAAGTATAATGGCAGCAATTCCAGAATAGATGGCCCCTGCCACGAAGTAGGGTCCAAAGATCGTTGAGTGCCACATGGGTTGTGTCTGCATCCCAAAGACCCAGGAGACCACAGTATGGACACTCACCGCAATAGGAATGACGGCGATACACAGAAGGGTGGAAGCCTTTTTTAGAATTCGTTCTTGCCTTTCTGTCCCAGTCCATCCTAATGAAAGGAGTTTATAGAACCATCGCCGACGGGGAAAACGTTCTCTGAGAATAGCGATATCAGGAATCATGAGCACATAGAGGAATAGAACACAGGTCACGAAATAAGTCATGATGCATGTAAAGTCCCAGAGGAGGGGTGATTTGAACTGAGCATGAATGGCGACCCAGTGAAACTTTATAGAGCGGCCCAAATCGAAAAGGATGTTGGTGGGACCGGCTGCGAGGGCGAAGACCGTCACGACCTCCGCAGCACGCGTAATTGGCGTTCTCCATCCTGCATGGATGATTCTTAAAATTGCAGAGATGAGCGTGCCAGCATGACTGATCCCGATGAAAAAGACAAAGTTGACAAGATAAAAGGACCAGGATACAGGATGCCCCATTCCTGTCTCACCAAGACCCCAGTAATATTGCCAGCCAAAAGCGAAGAAAGACCAGAAAAAAATAATGGAGAGAAGGCCAACTGCTATCAGAAAAGGCCATCTTATCTGGCTTAAAGGGGATAAGATTTGATGATACTTTTGGGCAATGGCTTCGCTATCCCTCATCCCATTCCCCTTCCTTTAAATAATAGACCTTGGGCTCTGTTCCCATTTCTTCCAACAATCTGAAGGCTCGGCGGCTTTTAGAAAGCTTCGAGACATGACTCTTCGGGTCATTGAGATCACCAAAATAGAGAGCTTCGCTCGGGCAGGTCTCGACACAGGCAGGGACCACTTCCCCCTCTCTGATCTTCCGCTTCTCCTTCTTGGCCACCATCTTTGCCCTCCGAATTCTCTGGATGCAGAAGTTGCACTTCTCGGTGATCCCTTTTCTCCGTTGGTAGACATCCGGGTTTAATCCTTTCTTATATTCTTCAGGCCAAGCCGGTTCATGCCAGTTGAAATATCGAACGGTATAGGGACAATTGGAAATGCACATTCGAACCCCAATACAACGAGGATAAACCTGAGCCACAATCCCTTCGGGATTCTTGTAAGTCGCTGCGACAGGACAGACCTTGGTGCATGGGGGCCGATCACAATGCATGCAGGGGATAGGAAGAAGATGCATCTCCACATTGGGATAGGTTCCTTTTACTTCGGAGATCAGATTCATCCAGAACTTTGCCCTTCCGAGTTTGGCCTCCTTTTCACCTATGGCGGGAATATTATTCTCCTGACGGCAGGCCACCACACAAGCTTGACAGCCTGTGCATTTATCCAAATCAATCACCATTCCCCAGCGGTACATATCAACCTCGTGTCCGTTATTCGTGTCGCGTGTTCGTATATCAAATTTTAGGAAAGTATCTCTTCAAACTCTTTACTCCGAACTCTGCGCACCGAACTCCGAACTCTTTAGGCTTTATAAACCTTCACTCTGGTTGAGAAGTAGGAGACAAATCCGCCCAGATAGTCATATTCTCTCACGAGGAGATCATTCGGATTGATCCCTCTTCCTTTTGCCCAGCGGCCATAAGCCTTGTGACCCTGTCCATAGGGAATATGGATGCCATTTGGGTGTGTCCCAGGGAAGAGTCTCGCCTTCCCTCTCAATTTTCCTGCTTTCGACTCCACCCAGACGAGGTCTCCGTCTTTAATCCCCATCTTCTGTGCGGTTTCTGGATTGATCTCGATCCAGGAATCCCATTTCTCTTTCAAATGGGGGCCCAAGATCTCTTGGAGGAAAGGCTGATTCGCTCCTCTCCCCTCGGCTGTGGTCATCAGTTTATAGTGGATGAGATGGAAGGGGAACTCTTTATCTTCTCCAACCCATCTCGGTTTTTCAAAATGAGGAAGAAAGACTTTGTCTCCTCTTGCTTCCACTTTCATTTCTTGTAAGATTTGATCCAGTCCTTTGATACTCCTTTTCGATACCTCCTTCAGCCCTCGTTCCATGGTTAAGGAATAGAATTCAAATTTCCCTGATGGAGTGTTGAATTTTTTCCGCCATTCTCCAAAAGAATACGAAGGATCCCACCAACCCCCTCTCTCGATTAAGGCTTTCCAGAATTCATCAAAATCTTTGGCTTGAATGGAACCTCGTTTGGTTGCAAAAATTCCTTTAATCGCTTCTTTCAAAGCTTCTTGAAAATCCTTCCAAGGAAATGATTTACCCAAACTCCCGCCTATTCCCTTCGCTATATGGATGATGACATCCCCTGTATTACGGGTATCGTGAAGGGGTTTATCAAGCGTAGGGCTCCGCAACCCAAACATTGGGAAACCCAACCCCGGCTCCACATGATCATCCTGCCAGCGCTCAAAATAGGTTCCGTCAGGAAGCACAAGATCCGAAAACGCCGTCGTTTCATCCATAAAGGGTGAGAAACTGACGATGAAAGGAATCTTCTCTAGAACATTTCGAAACTTTTCTGGTTCAGGAAGGCTAAAGAGAGGGTTGGTATAGTAAAGGAAAAGTGTGTCGATAGGGTAGGGAGTACCCTTTTGAATTTTTTCTGGAAGGGTAGAAGGAATTTCTTCAGCAAAAGGAAATGGAAGGCTTCCCGCTCCATCCAATCGAGGTTGGGAAAGACCTTTTTCTGCAATCCCGTCCTTTTGAATAGCAGGCCATTTTTCGAATGGAGGCTTCCTTTGAAGAAGGAGACCTCCGGGATGATCGATTGATCCTGCCAGTGCGTTGAGGCAATCCACAGCCATCTGTGTATAGGTCCCGTTGGTCTGCATCCCCACCCCTCTGCCGGTGATGGCAATAGAGGGTGGATGGGATGAAAATTCTTGGGCAATCTGAACAATCATCTCTCCGGGAACTCCTGTTAATGAGGATACCTGTTTGGGGGAATATTCCTTGAGCACGAGAGTCTTAAAACCCATATGGGTCTTTCCATCACTGTCTTTCCAATCATCGAATCCAAATGTATAACGATCAATAAATGGATGATCGTATTTTTTCTCTTTAATGATCCAATAGGCAATTCCCAAAGCCAAAGCTCCATCGGTACCCGGTTGAATGGGAATCCACTGATCAGCTTTCGACGCAGTGACAGAGAATCTCGGTTCAATCTGGACCATCTTTCCCCTGATCCCGGGCCTTCCTCCTCTTAGAAATCCATAACCCCAGAGGTTTCTCAGTGAAGGCCTCGATGCTTCCAGAAGACTGGCTCCGAAGGAGAGAACATAATTCACCTCTTCCCAATGGATCGCCAGAAAGTCTTTCACACCCATGGTGAAGAGATGGCCTTTCAGAATGCCTTCCGATCCCCTGGCAGGATTTCCAAGATGGTTGGGAGAACCATAGGCTTCCATGAAGCGCACCATCAATTCAGCCATGTGGCCACGAAATCTTCCTCCCAGCAACATCAGTTGGTGAGGTTTTCCTTCTTGGCGGAGGGTCTTCAACCTCTGGGCCACAAGGCCAATTCCTTCTTCCCAGGAAATTTTCTCCCAATTTCCTTCCCCACGTTTCCCTTTTCTTTTTAAAGGATGACGGATTCGGTCGGGATCGTAGAGGACTTGAAGTCCGGACTGTCCCTTTGGACAGAGCCGTCCCTTATTGATCGGATAATCTTTGATGCCTTCCAATTTAACTGGCCAATGCATGACCGACCGAATTCGAAGCCCACAACCACTGGGACATTGAAGACAGACGCCTGTTGACCAGTACTCCTCATAAGGAATCCATTCTCCTTCTTTGGGCAGGGCGTGGAGGAGTTCGTCCGGCAGGGCCATTCCAAAAGTAGCTGCCCCGATCATCTTTAGTAAATTTCTTCGAGTAATCTTCATCATCGTAAGTCGTGAGGCGTAAAGCGTGAGGAGTTACTCTTTACACCTTACCCTTTACAGTTTACATCTCACGCCATGCGCTCTGCGCTCAGCTCGAATGGCATGTGTAACAATCGATATCTGCTCCTCTTTTTTTGTGGCAATTCATGCACCACTCCATATAGTTTCTGTCAACCATCTTGATCGGCCTTTCCTTCACACCTGTGAGACCGTGGCAGATGGAACAGTCCACATTATTTTGGATGTGAATCCAGTGCGGGAAGACAACATATTTTGGAAGTTCATACATTCGGTTCCATGGGATCTCCTTATTTGCTTTCACATATTCGACTACTTTCAACGCCTCAGGTCGCTTGCTCATGACATCCGTTGCATGGCAGGCTCGACAGAGTTCGATGTTTGGAATCCCTGCAACACGATACCTTTCAACATACCGGTGACAGAAAGAACAGTTTAATTTAACCACTTCTTTGTGATGGATATGATTGAAAAGGATAGGTTGGTCCACGGACACCCAGCTAAAAATTGGAAAGACAGAATAAAAAAAGGATTTGGTTTGATACCGATAGCCATAATAGGCAACAATGGAGAGAGTGATGACGATGACTATAAAAATTAAAAGGCCAAGTTTCTTTTTCATCTTTATTATCTATATTGGATAGGCCTTAAATCTGTCAAGAAAAAATCTAGAGAGCTCTGAGAGACGACGATACACTCTCTTGATGACGGACCTGCCTACCGCAGACAGGGATTTCCAAAAACGATTAAACAGATCAGAATTGCATTGAAAATAAAGACCTCCTATTAACCTCAAAGATACATAAAAACACTATCAAAGGCAGGTGGGTGTGTTGAAAAACTTTATAGCGGCACCTTTGATTGTTTTGCTGCTTCGCTTCAAGACATTTTACGAAGACGATTTCAGGTGAAATCGCCCATTCCCTATAAAATTAGAAAAGAACCGCTTTATAAAGTTTTGGAAGCACACTCACCTGACGATTTGATCAACCCTATGGTTAATACAATAGATGATCCACAGTGAGCAAAATCATCACCACCAAAGCATAGGAGTTGATCATTTTAAAAGTGAACGGCAAAAAGAATTTGCGGCCACTCGCAGTGAGCAATCTCAAGGATTTCCACACCAGCCAGAATGCGGCAACAAATAAACCGCCCTGGATGGCATGAGATTCCACAATACCAAACAAGGGGATCATCATACAGGCTGCTGCGGTTGCAAAGATCCAGATGAAGGTAATCCTGCTGAGCTGTGCCGAGTTGAATGTTCTGGTCAATGAAGGGAACCCAGCCTTCTCATAATCTCTTTCAAAATTTAAAAGGAGAAGCCAGAAATGGGGCACTTGCCATATAAAAAAGAAAAACGAAATAGCAAGAATTTGCGGGTCAAAGGAAAGGGAGCCTTTTCCACAAAACCAGCCAATCATCGGAGGGATGGCTCCAATCACTGCTCCTGGGATTGCTGCAAAGGCGCTTTTTCTTTTAAGAAATGTATAGACTCCGTTATACCAAAGCACCGCGAAGAGTCCTAACCCTAAAGCTGACCAATGAACGCCCAAAAAGAGAAGAATGGACCCTAACAAAAGGAGGCCGATGGATATTATCAAGGCAGTCATGGGAGACAATTTCTTTGAAGGAATAGGGCGGCCCTGCGTTCTTTCCATCCATTGATCATTTTGCCTTTCCTGATATTGATTCAGTGCACAGGAACCGGAGGCAAGCAAGAAAATACCGAGGATCGGTAAGATCATTTCTCTTGATACGCCTCGTTGGGCAAGGATAAATCCAGCAAAAGTTGAAAGGGTGGCGAATAAAGAGATTTTAACCTTCGTTAACTCTAAAAAAATGTTCATCCATTTCATCAACATCTTCGGTTCTCCCAAAAAATCAACTCAAAAACCTATTTCAACTCTTTCATATATTGGATGACCTCGTTGATCTCATCATCCGTCATTTTTACTGGTGGCATGATAGGAGGAAAGCCTTTTACACCATCTGCATTGGGTTCTAATATGGATTTTCGGAGATAAGCTTCGTCAGCCACAATGTTTCGTTCTTTCCCATCTGTCATGACGGTGACGGTCTTTCCGAATAAACCCTTAAGAGTGGGCCCCACTCTTGGAGTTCCATCAATGCTGTGGCAAGCCATGCATCCCTTTTCCTGGAAGAGCTGAGCCCCACGAGGCTTGCCCTTGGCGGCCCCTATTTCTTCCTTCCCTTTTTGAGCCCATTGATTAAACTCTTCTACTGGAAGCACCACTATCTTGGTGACCATTTTGGCATGTTGAAGTCCGCAATACTGCGTACAGAACACATCAAATGTCCCCACTCCCGTTGGCTGAAACCATAAAGTATTTGTCATCCCCGGCACCACATCCTGTTTAATCCTGAATGCGGGTATATAGAAACCATGAATCACATCTTGTGAAGTGAGCGATAATTTGACAGGCTTTCCCACAGGGACCTTTAACTCCGCGCTTTTCACTCCATTTTCATATTCAAAGAGCCAGGACCACTGCCGTGCAATCACTTTGACCTTCATGGCATCTACAGGGACCTTTTTCAAGAAGTTGAAGCCCGTCAACCCATAATAAAACATGGTCAGAACCAGGAGGGTGGGCACCACCGTCCAGATGATTTCAAGCCAGGTGTTCTCATGGATATCAGACGGTTGAGGATTTCTCTTCTTCCTATACCGGATAACAAAATAGACCATCAAAAAGGTAATCAGAGCGAGGAGAAAAACAGTGACGGCCAGAATGTAAAAGAAAACTTGATCGACGACTTCTCCGGATAAACCCGTCGCCCACGAAATGAACATGATCGTTTTCCCTCAACGAAAAGCCACGTCAGAAAATGTCAATCCGATGAATACCGTCAGGACTGCCAGAACAATTGGAATCATGAGTTTAAAAAGCAGTCCTGTTTCATATTTGAGATGCATGAAGTAGCTGAGCACCAGCCCGGACTTGATGGCTGCAATAGACAGGACGATGACGATGCTTAAAAGACCTAAATTCATCCCTGCCATGGATACGGTGATCCCGGTTAAAATCACTAATCCCAGCCATACGAGAATATAGGTTTGATACTTTTTACTCTCCATGGGTAACTCTTTCACACCTGATTCGATCACCTGCCTCTACTCTACGAACAGGAGGATTAGGTGATCAAGTAGAACAATGGGAAGAGGAAGATCCATATAATATCTACAAGATGCCAGTACAATCCGGTGTTTTCTAAGGGAATGGAACGATTTTCATTGATCTTCCCTCTCATCATTAGAACCAGCATTACGCAGAGAACAAAAATCCCTACCAGCACATGGAGACCATGCAATCCAGTCATGGAATAATAAAGGCCAAAGAAGAGAACCTCCCCCTTGGTACGTCCTAAGAGGCGAGGGGAATTGGGATAGAGGCCATGTTCAATCTTGGCCGTCCATTCTACATACTTAATCCCAAGAAATAGGAGTCCTAAAAAAATGGTAGCGGAGAGGAGAATCATCGATAATTTATGATCCCCTTTTTGGACGAAGAGTATGGAAAGGGCGATGGTTAGACTACTGGTGATAAGGATCAAAGTATTTATGGTGCCGAGGACTCGATTCAGTTCCCATGCGGCAAGATGAAAGTCAAAAGGGTTTTTATAGCGGTAGGAAGAATAAAGAAGAAACAGTCCTCCGAACAGGATAATTTCTGAGAGGAGGAAAAGCCACATCCCTATTTTTGAGCTAGTGTTGTCCTGATGGGTTTCCATAAATCTTCCATGAATCTTAATGAACAGAAGTATTCGATTCTTCCTGAAGCGTGAAGTGTTTTACCCCTTACGGATCATTTATCTAAATTCATACGGTCCCCGCTCCACGACAGGAATTTTTTCAAAATTATTGGTGGGTGGAGGTGATGAAATCTGCCATTCGAGGGTGGCCCCACCCCACGGATTATCTCCTGCCCTTTGCCCTTTCCGGAGACCTTGAACGAGGTTGAAGAATATCAAGATCAGTCCAGTGATAAGAATCCAGGACCCGATGGTTGAGATCAGATGGAGCGTATGGAACTGGGGAGGGTAGTCATAATACCTGCGGGGCATTCCTTCCCAGCCCAGAATCAGCATGGGAAAATAAAGGACATTAAATCCGATGAATAAAATGAGCCATGCCCATACGGTTCGTTTCCAGTCGTACATTCTCCCAAACATCTTTGGAAACCAGTAGTGGAGGGCTGCCAGAAAACCAAACCCCATGCCACCAAAAATGATGTAGTGAAAATGTCCTACGACCCAGTAGGTATCATGAAGGTGCATGTTCACGGCAAGGGCCCCCTGAATAAGGCCTGTGAGTCCACCGATAGAAAAGAGAAAGATAAACGTGAGGGTAAACAGCAGCGGTGGCTTCAGTTCAATCGAGCCTTTATATAATGTAGCCACCCAGTTGAATACCTTGATCGCACTGGGGACGGCGACTAAAAAAGTCAGCAGGGAAAAGATCACACTGGCAAGGTCGCTCTGCCCGCTGACGAACATATGGTGACCCCAGACGAGAGACCCCACACTGGCAATGGCAATGCTTGAAAAGGCAATGGCTTTATATCCGAAAATATTTTTTCTGGAAAAAACAGGAATGACTTCAGAAATCACCCCCATGGCAGGAAGGATGATGATATAGACTGCTGGATGGGAGTAAATCCAGAAAAGGTGCTGGTAGAGAATGGGATCCCCGCCCTTGGCAGGGTCAAAGACACCCACCCCAAAATATCTTTCAATTATGATGAGGACTAAAGTAATTCCGATCACGGGTGTGGCAAGGATTTGAACCCAGGCCGTGGCATAGATTCCCCACACAAAGAGGGGGAGACGGAACCAACTCATACCAGGGGCTCGAAGCCGATGAGTGGTGGTCACGAGATTGACTCCGGTCAGGATAGAGGACATGCCCAGGACAAAAACTCCAAAAACCGCAAGTGGAACATTGACGGTTGTCCGGA
>Ga0315282_10011309_pt1 | contig 13852 bp, 8 predicted proteins | sample YL17G07_20_MG_FD_203693 | JGI IMG/M metagenome (GOLD analysis project Ga0315282, IMG submission 203693) | Sediment microbial communities from Yellowstone Lake, YNP, Wyoming, USA - YL17G07_20 | ecosystem: Environmental > Aquatic > Freshwater > Lake > Sediment | place: USA: Wyoming | collected... | reverse complement strand
GGCCCCGTCCAAACTGGTGGTCGACGGCGTACAGCACCTGCTCAATGCTGGAAAGACAATCCTCGAACTGTTTTCCCGTTACGTTGGGGAGCGGGTGCGCCGTGTAGCGAGGTCTTTGCGGCCACTCTGTGTGCGCAAGTTTCACGTTTCTCCAATCTCGTAAAGGCTTGCAGGATACTTCGGCCTTCTCAATCTGCCCTTCAATCTCTTTGAGCAAGGGCGCCGGACAAGCCCCTTTCAGGTGCACCGTTAACAGGCGCAGGCAAAGGTGCTCGTGAGGGCTAACTTTAAAAGGGTCGGTCAACCTGCACAGGGACATGGTCACAGAGTTTGTCAGGGCGTGAAATATAGCCAAAGAGAAGTACGGCAGTGTCCGGTTAAGGAGTTCCACCCTTTGCCGGCTCTGGCAGAACAGTTGTGAGAAAAGTTTCCAGCTTGCATGTGCTGATGCGACCTCCCGCCACAGGGCATCGTAGACCTGTTTCAGGCCATCTGGCATAGCGCCGGCGCTGGCCACGTCTTCCGGAACCCCCACAACCCATCCCCTCGATTCTCCAGCAAAGCTTCCCGGCGAGTCTTCATACCGACAAATGTAATGCTTTTCGCTGTAGGCGTCCACGGATGCCGCATCCAGCGGATACCGGCCGAAGGTGCGGGCAGTGCGGACCATGGCACGGTAGTTGGCGGGGTTGACGGCGGGGTGGAGGGAGTTGGAGGAGGCCAGGATGTGGCCGCCTCCGGGCGAGGCCTTGGCGATGGTCTCCTTCACTGCTTCGACCACCTCCTCCTCGGTCCCGCGCGAGAGGAGTTCGGCGCAGTCCACGTTCCCCACCAAGGTGATGCGGTCGCCCACCGCGCGCTTCACCTCGCCGATGTCCATGTGAGCGAGGGGTTCCAGCGGGTCCAGGCCGTCCAGGCCCGTCCCCATTAGGTCGTCGAGGATGGGCCAGAGGTTCCCGTCGGTGTGCTTGATGAAGGGCTTGCCTAAGGCGTGGGAGAGGTCCACCGCCTTCTTGAGGTAGGGGAGGACATACTGGCGAAAGTGCGCGGGCGACATGATGGGTCCGGAACGGTAGGCGACGTCGTCGCCCGTCATCAGGACGTCGGCGCCGGCCGCGGCGGCGTTCGCCAAGACCTTGCTCTTGTAGGCCCAGATGACCTCCGAGAGCCTGTCCACCAACTCCGGGTCCTCGATGTACGCGAGGAAGAGCTTGTCCATCCCGCCCAAAAGATAGTGGCCGAACTCGAAGGTTTCGTGGCCGAGGAAGAAGATGGCCTTCTCGCCGCCAAAGCGCTTCACCGCTTCACGGAGGTTGTCCAGCCGGTAGTCGGCGTCGGGGTCGGGCGGTTTGAGGCGCTCCAGGTCGGCCTTGCTCCTGATGGGGCCACCGACGGGGTAGTGGATGCCCGCATCGCCCATCCGCCAGGTGATGCCCCACTCGTCCACGAAGGTGCGCGAATCAATCTCTTTGGTCGGGCGGAAGTTCTCGAAGATGCAGCAGGCGTCCAGGTCCTCCAGTTCGACGAAGTCCAGGTAGGTGACGTTCCCGTGGAGGGCCTTGATGATGGGCTGGTTGACGATGAGTTCGAAGAGCGGGACCTGGTCCGGTTCCTCATGGCGAAGCGTGGTCTGGATGCGCTCGAGCCCGGTCATCGGGAGCCTCCAGTCAGTGCGCGAAGGTAGCGGATGGGCGCCCTGCTCCCTTGCCTGCGCCGGCTGCTGCGGATGCTCAGGCGGAAGAGTCGACCTTCCCGGCCTTGTCCCTTACGGCTTGGGCGGGATGACGAGTTCGGTGCCTGCCTTGATGCCGCTGTCGCCCGTGACCTTGCCCCGGTTGGCGTCGCGGATGACGGTCCAGAGTTTGCCGTCGCCGTACACTCGCCTGGCGATGCCGAAGAGCGTATCTCCGGGCTTGACGACATAGGTGGTCCCACCAACGGCCATGGAGGGTGGGGCTATGGGTGCCGGCTCCACCACAGGTGGGGCGCCGACACCCGTCACCGCTTCCGGTCCGCCCTCTGCGGCAGGAACACCTTGAGTAGAAGTTGGCTGCTGGGCCGGGCAGCCCACCAAGAACAACAAGAGACACGCCAGTACGCAAAGGACGCCGACCAGACGCATGACTTTCCTCCCTGCTTCCGGGGCCTGACGACGACGCTCGTGCTACGCAGCGAAGCTGCTTTGCAGAGTTGCAGGCGAGGGCGGGCTGGCCCCACTCGGAGCCTGCTCTCGACACTGCCGAAATCTTCCCGCCCGTCGGTGCGGAAGTCAATGAAAATCCGGCTGCTGTGCCACGCGGGCCGAGGCGCGCCCTGGGCAGTCTCCGCGCTGCCTGGCAGGGGGTGGAAGCCCGTCGGCTGGCGCTGCGAGAGTTGCCGAACGGGCGTCCGCAGAGTGGGCACCTGGCCGGGTGCCCGTGCCACCCCCCGCTCGCTCGGACATGCCTGCGGGGAAAGTTGAGCGGGGGCGCTTGGGGTGACGAGAATGGGCGAGGTGTCAAAGTTGGTCAGGGGAGTAACAGAGGTGCTCTTCGGGGTGACAAAAATCGTCGGTTCCAGTGGTCGGCGTGGGGCGCGGAGTTCCGCTTCTGTTGGCCCGCGAGCGTCTGCTGTGGCCGGTTCCTTGCGTTCCTACGCGTGCCGCGAGGGCTGGAGACTCGGTTTTCCAGGGGTCCTGTGGCCTTGGCACGCCAGTTGCTCCTAATGGGAGCGGGTTGCGAGAAGGACCGGAACCCAGGAGAAGAAGCGAGCGTTGAAATGAACATCAAAGACGAAAACCCCCGTGTTCACACGTGTAGTTCCTGTGGCAGTCAGATGGAGGTGCATCCTACGTCAATGGCTGTAAGCTGGCGGTGCCCGCGCTGTAAACGGTATAACGAAGCGAGATGAGCCTTCCTTTCCCGCACTGGTTCACAGCGCTGGCCTGTTGATGCTATGGCGTCGACGGGCAGAAACGTGGTCAGTGCAGGCGCCGCCACCTGACCAACCGGCACCTCGGCGGACCATCGCCGAGGTGCCTTCTTTTCGTCCTTCCCCTGCGCCCGTCGAGCTTCGCCAGCGGGGGGCGCCTTTGCGCGTTGACAGGTCAGCGCCTCCAGGCTACCATCGGCCCGGTTCGGAGAACCGCATGCCTGTTCGTCGGCCCTGGAGGAAGGAGCTGTGCGCGTGTACCGGAAGTTCGCCGAGGAAACCCTCAAGAGCGGGGAAGTGATGGAGGTGGGGTGCGTCCAGACGCCGGATGCTCAGTGGGGAGAGCGGGTCGAGCGCGCGCTCGGCCACAAGCCTCCCATCTGGCTCTACCACATCCACAAAGCCGTGCTGGGGCAAACGGACGACCTCGAGCACTACTTCTACATCGGTCACCTCCGGGGCGACATCATCACCGGGGTGATGACGGTGGAGTATCGCCGGGTGGGCATCCTCGGCCACGTCTACACCGACCCCAGGCACCGACGCAAGGGGGCCTACTCCCTCCTGATGCGCCACCAGATGGATGACTTCCGCGCTCGCGGTGGCGGGCTGCTCCTCCTGGGCACGGGCTACCAGAGCCCACCCTTCAGAATCTACGAGGGTTTCGGCTTCCGGGGCATCATCGGCGAGTCAGGCTACATGCGCTACGCTACGGAGGAGGATTTTGAAGAGAAGTGCTACGCCCCGGGCGAGGTTGCGGTGCGCGTAGCGCGGTGGGAGGACTGGCCCGGGTCGAACTGCCTGACCTCACAGGCTGGTGAAGACCTGCTCCGCACCGTGGCCTTGGAGGGGGTGGGCCAGTTCAGTTTTGAGGAGAGGTTCCTGTTGGTGATGCAGGGTCGGGAGAAAGACCCCCGCAGGCAGGCCTGGAGCGCCCTCTCCGAGAATGGCGCGCTGGTGGGGCTCGCGCTCCTCGCCCCTGATGCCCGTTTCCTCAATGGAGCATACCTCCTGGACCTCATCGTCCATGCCAACTTCTGGGGCCGCGCGGGCGGGCTGCTCGCTGCCATCAAGTGGCCGAAGGCCAAAGTCCAGTGCTACACGGACCTGGGCTGCAGGGAGAAGCTCAGGGCGCTCCGCCAGGCAGGCTTCAGGCGGGAAGCGCTTCTCAAGGGGCAACTGGCCTGGGAGGGGAGGCTCCTGGACGTGGCCATCTTCAGTCGGAGCACCTGAGGCAGCGGTTCGAGGGGGGAAGCCCGTGTCGGTGCGCGTCGCTGCGGTGGTGGTGAAAGACGGACGGGTGCTCCTGGCCCGGCACGAGAAGGGGGGCGAGAGTTACTGGGTCCTCCCCGGCGGCGCCGTCGAGCCCGGCGAAACCCTCGCCGAGGCCCTCCAGCGGGAACTCCGGGAGGAAGCAGGCCTCGCCGTCGAACCGGGGGACATCATCTTCGTCAACGATGGCTACCGGCCCGAGGCGGAGACGGTAGCCATCTACTTCTCAGCAGCGCTGCGGGGCGAAGCGGGAGCCGGAGCCCCGAGTCCGGAGAAGGTGCTCCGCGAGGTGCGGTGGGTGAGGCTGGAGGAACTTGAACAGCTGGACCTTCGTCCGAACATCCGCAGCGAACTCGTCGAGTACCTCAGGACCGGTCGGGTCCGGTCGCGCTACCTGGGTCGGCGGTAGGTTCCCCGGGGAGTGCGCGGCTGGGTCCTGGGAGGGAATGTAGGGACAGGCCGGAAGTTACTGTCCGCGGGCGGGCCTGAAGACCCGCCCCTACGCAGGCGAAAGAGGCTTGCAGCGCCCCTACGGGCAGCATAAGATACTCGAAGCAGTGCCCGCGTAGCTCAATGGCAGAGCACAGCTTTCGTAAAGCTGGGGTTGTGGGTTCAACTCCCTCCGCGGGCTCCAGAGCTCTCACTTGTCCCTGAGCATTGGCGCTCCGCTTGTGCCGAGATACCCACCGTTTTCCCCGTCTGCGCAGACCCGTAGAAGGCGACGACGGTGGCTAAGGTGGCGCGGGCGTCTGGGCCGTCGCTGAGGGGGCGCTTGCCCGTCTCGAGAGAGCGGAAGAAGTGCTCCCATCTTCTTTCAAAGGGGGAGACGGGAACCAGGCTGGCATGCTCCACGTCGGTGATGCCCGCGATGGTGACCCTCCGCAGGCGTGAGAGTTCCTGATGGTGTGTGCCCGCATCCCGCCGACGCCAACGATGCCAACCCGGTCCTCTGACATGAAGGCCCCGCCTATCTCCTCAATGCAGATAGACCCCTATCTTGTTGAATGGGCGTCGTCTCTAGTATTCTTTGCGTGTTCCCGCCAGTACTCGTAGAGAAGTATGTCGACGTCGACCATGTCCGTCAGGTTGATCTCCTTGGTTACCCGTCGCAGCTTCTCGCAGAAGTCGGAATACTTCTCGCCGGGAGAAACTCCGCGCAAGAAGTGACCCCCCAAACGCCGAAAGGCCCAATCCACGGGGCCATTATAAACGGCGTAACGACGCCGGTCGAATGCTATCAGGGCTTTTGACACTACGCCAAGCCCAAGCCCTTCGACGTGCAGCTCGCCACGCGCGACCACATCGTCTACCCTCTGGGAAAGGGGGATCTCATGACGAGAAAGGTGCCGCAAGGCTCTTCGCAGCGAAGCCTTGTGCGATAGGGCAGACGCGCTCAAAAGGGCCGGGACATAGCCGAAGCAGGGCTCCAGGAGGAATGCCTTCCATCCATCCGGTGCTTTCCGAAACTGGTTGTCGAAGTCGAGGGCTTCTCGCAATCGCTTCAGGACTTTCAGGGGTCCAAGTCTATCGCGGTCAAGTGGAGTTTTTTCCGCCAAATCGCCCACCCGCCGCGCGAGTTCTTCTAATTCGAGTTCGTTCTCCAATTCTTCGGCGAGACGGCCCTTCAGGGAGCTTTCCTTCCTCTGGACTTCCACTGCCTCGCTCTGGTGGGAGTCGAGTATCGAGAGGGCACTCTCGGTCAACCGACCGACCTTCCAGCTTTCCCAGAGTCTTTCAAACCAAGTACCGAGAAGTGCCAAGTCCTTTGCGCCATGAACCAAAGCGCAGCACTCAACGTTCCCCTGAAGGCCGCCACCGCTCAGGTTGGCGGATCCGACAAGACCGACTTCGGAGCCGTCGGCCTTTCGGAACAAGTAAACCTTCGGGTGGAAGGCTTCGCCCGCCTTCGTAAACACGCGCACTTCCGGCTTGCGCTTCCAGGCGCGGGCGTCGAGCAGGCCTCTCAGAGCCTTGGGCTCCGTGGGCAGGTCCAGCCCAACGATGAACCTCACGCTCTCCGCACATTGCCTGAGCGCGGGCTCCAGCAAGCTGAGCCCCCGAGTCGTCACGAAGGCAGAAGCGACGCGGGCAGAACGGCATCCGCGTATCAGCTTAGCCAACGGTAGGTCGCGCTCCGAGCCCACCACGATCTGAAACGGATTCGTTCCGCCTCCGAAGCCGAGCTGCGGCCATTCAGCCATCCCGCGCCCTCCCTTTCCATTTTGAGCAGATGGAGGACCCGCACACCATGCTGGCCTACCCCTTGACGCAGATGAGGGGTTTGGCCATGGCGACCTTGAGGTTGATGCCGGCATGGTGCATGACGTCGGCCACCTCGGTCACGTCCTTGTAGGCCCCCGGAGCTTCCTCGGCGACGCCGGCCATGAACCGGCTCTTGATGAGGATGCCCTCGCCAGCGAGTTTCTTCACCAACTCCGTGCCCCGCCACTGACGTTTGGCCTGCTCCCGGCTCATGAGCCGACCGGCCCCGTGGATGGCGGAGCCGAAGGTCTCGGCCATGCCTTTTTCGGTGCCCCGGAGGACGTAGCTCGCGGTGCCCATGGTCCCGCCAACGAGCACGGGCTGACCCACCGCCCGATAATCAGGCGGCAGTTCCTCTCGCCCCGGGCCGAAGGCTCGGGTGGCTCCCTTGCGGTGGACTAACAGTTTCTTCCGCTCGCCATCGACCGTGTGCCACTCGACCTTGGCGTTATTGTGGCCGACCTCGTAGAGGGTGCGCACCTGTTCGGGAGCGAGCCCGAAGACCTTGACGAGGGTCTGCCTGGTGAGGTGGGCCAAGGCCTGGCGGTTGGCGAAGGCGCAGTTGACGCCACAGTTATGGGCGGCGAAATATCGGCGGCCTTCGCTGCTGGTGATGGGGGCGCAGACGAGTTCCTTGTCCCGGATGGGGATGTTGTACTTGCGCGAGGCCTGCTCCAGGGTCTTCAGGTAGTCGGTGCCGACCTGGTGGCCCAGGGCCCGGGAGCCACAGTGGATGGCTACCAGGATCTGGCCCTCGCGAAGGCCGTAGGCCCGGGCCGCTTCCGCGTCGTAGACCTCGGTCACGCGCTGCACTTCCAGGTAGTGGTTCCCGGAACCGAGGGTGCCCAGCTGCCCGTGCTCCCGCTCCTTGGCCCGCCGGCTGACGGTGTTCGGGTCGGCCCCGGCCACGCAGCCTTCCTCCTCCATGTAAAGGAGGTCATCCTCTAAGGCCAGCCCCCGCTCCAGGCAGAAGCGGGCGCCCTTGACGAGCATCTGGTCCACCTCTTTGTCGGACAGCCGAAGCGAACCCTCCGAGCCGACCCCGGCCGGGATGACACGGAAAAGTTCCTCGGCCAACTGCTCCTTCTTCGGTTCCAGGTCAGCCAGGGTGAGCGGCGTGGCCATCACCCGGACGCCACAGTTGATGTCGAAGCCGACCCCGGCCACGCTCACCACCCCCGTCTCCATGTCGAAGGCCCCCACCCCGCCGATGGGGAAGCCATAGCCCGGGTGGACGTCGGCCATGGCCAGCGACGCCTTCTGGATGCCCGGCAGACAGGCCACGTTGACGACCTGTTTGAGGGCGTTCCACTCCTTCCCGGCGCGGATGTCGTCCAGGAGGTGCTCGATGAGGGCCTCGTCGCCGTAGATGCGACCGGGGACGAGCATCTCTCCCGACTTAGGGATTTCCCAGACGTACGGCTCCACCTGCTGCAGCCTGATCTCTTTCGTCTCCCCACTCATGGCAATCCCCTCCTGGCAATGCCGGGCGTGCCTCCGGGGCGCCCCCGGGGGCAGCAGCCTGGCTCAACGGGCCTTCCTTTGCGCGTGTGTTCCGCGGCGCCTGGCCAGCAGTTTCAAACGTCCAGCAGGCACTGGAAGGTGGTGCGGTCAGGGTCCGCCGTGAGTTTGAGACCCGAATAGGTCGCCGCTTTCACTTCGGTGCCCAACTCATGGCGGGCGGGGTTGATAGGTTCACCCCGTATTGAGGTCCGCGCCCGCCAACTACCTTCCTTCCCGCTGACCTCGACAGGACCCACGTCGGCGAGAGCCATCCTCTTGAGCCCGAGGAGGCTCAGCACTTCGTTCAGGAGTTCGACGGCCAGGAGGTCCCGGCTGGGGGCCTCGGCCTGGGCTACCAGTTCCATGTCCGCGGTCACCCCCTCGGGCTTCACCATCACCGCGGCCAGGGCCCGGATGGCTTCGGCCAGTGCTTCCGGGTAGTCCCGCCCCCAGGCCCGGATGCCTACGTCAGCCTGATGCTCCAGGTACTCGTAGGGCATCCTCCGTCTCCTCGCTGACAGCTGCGCCGGAACACGCTTTGGTCCGGTTTCCCTCCGCCTGGCTCAGGCGTCGGCCCGGACCTCCTCCTGGGTGCGGGTAGGTTTCGGCTGGGCCTGGGCGCTGGTGGGTGAGGTCTCTGACCTCTCGGGGGCCTCGGGCCCCTTCGATTTCAGTCCCGGCTCCGGGCGGCCGTCGGGGGCGAAGAGTTTGCGCGCCGCGGCCATCAGTTCGCGGAAGACCAGGCTCTTATGGCGCATCAGCTCGCTGTGGTAGGGGAGGACGCAGCCACAGCGGGAGCAGTCGGCCTTGTCGCCCATCATGCAGGGCTTCTTGAGCGAGCCGTCGGGGGCGAGGGCGTAGGAGTCGCGGGCGTAGGGGCAGCGGGCCGTGACCTCCGGGGCCTGGTCGGACTTCATCAGCCGAAGCATGGAAACGGGGTTGATGATGAAGTCGCCATAGGTCTTCTTGAGGGCGATGAGCTGGTCGATGGCCTGGTCGCGGACGTCCCAGCCCGGCCAGAGGTCTTCGTTCTGCCCACGGATGGGGGTGTAGAACTGGAAGAGGAGCCCCTTGACGGGCATCCGGCTCCACTCGGCCAGCATCTCGGGGATGCACCGCCAGTTGTTCCTGGCCACGACCATGGCGATGATGATGCGGAGCTCTGGTCGGCTGGCGTTCTTCTTGATGCGCTCGTACATCCAGGGCTGTCCGCGCATGTCCCGGTAGTACTCGTAGGTCCCGTCCACGGAGACGTAGAAGTTCGTGTCGGGCCAGTCGGGGAGGGGGATGGTGCCGTTGGTAGCCACGACGTTGGAGCGGAACATCTTCATCAGCCGCCCGACGAGTTCCTTGCGGAGCAGCGGCTCCCCGCCTATCCAACTGGCCTGGTAGAAGGGGAAGGGCGTCTCCTGGAGGGCCGTGAAGAAGGAGAGCCACCCCTCGTCCGAGAGTTCCTTCCCGTAGCCATACTGTTTGAAGTAGCAGTGCTTGCAGTTGAGGTTGCAGCGGTAGGTGATGTCGATGGAGCCGATGCCATACTTGGGTCGGCCGAGGAAGTCGAAGCGGGCGAGGTCCCAGACCCGGAAGAGGAACTTGGTCAAGTCCCGGCCGATGCGTCCGCTCAGGGCCTGGAAGACTTTGTCCCGTACCGTTCGCTCCGTCGCCGCACGCGCCACCAGGCGACCTCCCCGCTCGCTCATCTCGAGACCTTTGGTGCCCTCTCCGCCCCCCAGCGGATGGCTGTGCTCCACAGGACGGGCGCCCTCCCCCGCGAGAAGGGCAGGGGAGAGGACACAGTATATGATACCGCACCACTGTCTTTGGGTCAACGGCGAAGGGGTGCTCCCCCGCCCCGCTGTTGAGCCGGCGGGGCCGCTGTGGTATGCTCTACGCTGTTCGTCGTCTGGGGCAAGCGGATGAGGTGGCTGGGAGGAAACGGGTGTACTGGCGTCTGGGGAAGATGGTGGGGTTGGCGGCCTTCCTCCTCGCCCCTTGGCTGAGGGCGTCTGTCGCGGCCGAGACCGAAGCGGAGGTGGTGGAACTTGTCGCTCCTTCTGCGCCAGCGTCCGTCCCGGCAGGCCTGGAATCTGCAAGCTACTCCGGGAGGGGGGTCGAGGTGACCGTGCCGGCAACGGAGCCCTGGACGGACACGCGCATAGACCTCCCCCAGGCGGGCTGGCTTCACCTGGAGGCTTCCGGCGAAGTGGAGGTGGCCGGGCGCGAGGAGTTCGGGTGGGACTGGACCCGTCGTGTCGGGCCGCAGGGAACCTACGACTGGCCCCGGTCGGCCGAGTGGGCGGAGTGGATGCTTCCGACCGCGGGCCGGGGGCCGGCGCCCGCTTTCGCCCTCGTCGCCAAGGTCGGCGCTGATGGGGAACCTTTCCTGGTGGGCCGGGGAGGCATGTGGCGCATCGGCTCGCCGGGTCGGCTCTTCCTCGGCCTCAACGACTTCCGGAGCGAGGCGGCCAGGCGGACTGGGAAGGGCGCCTTCACCGTGGCCATGGCGGTGGCCCCCGCACTTGGTGCGGCCGAGTCGGGTGCGCCCGCGCCTGTCAGGTGGCCGCCAAGCGAGCCCGACTCGCGACCGTGGTGGCCGGTCGATGAGCCGCTGGCGAAGCCCGAAGGCGCGCGCCGCGTCCTGGTCGTTTACTGGGACGGCGTCCCGTACCAGGTCGTGAAGGAGATGGCCTTCGCCGGGTACCTGCCCACGGTGAAGCGCCTGTTTTTTGACGGCGGGCTGGACTGCGCCAATGCGTTCACGCTTTTCCCTTCCAGCACCCTTCCCAGCAATGGCTGCTTCCAGACCGGTCGCTTTTCCAGCCGACATGGACTCAAGGACAACCTGCAGTTTGACCGCCTGACACGCGACGTCACTTCCTACCTCCGCACCTTCTCGGCCCCGACCACCCACAGTGACGTCACCCACCAGGGCCGGTGGGACGTGGGCGCGGAGCTGTGGGCGGTGTGGCTTCAGTCCTTCGGCTCGCCGGGGGCCTTTGCCGAGGCCGGTCGGCGAAGCCTGGCCGGTGCCCCCACCTTGGCCGAGTACTGTTCCTGGGCGGGGGCCAACTACCGGGCGACGCCCCTGCTCCTCGCTCCCCTCCTTGCCGGGCGGGGATATGAGCGTGCTGCAGCGAACATGGTGCCCCCCTTTGGCGGTCACCTCCTGGAGTTCGAACTCGACGAGGTCATGGACCGCTACGCCCTGGAGTACGTGCTCCGCCCGGAGAACCGGGTGATGCTCCTCTGGTTCCCGGGTCCGGACCTTTCCGGACATACCTCGCCCCGGGGGCCGTTCGGGACGTCCCGGCGGGACCTGGTCCGCCTGGACCGGGGCCTCGCCGCTCTCGCCAAGGCCCTGGAGGAGCGCGGGCTGGCCCAGGACACGACCTGGATCCTCTTCAGTGACCATGGGCGGGAAGGTGGCGAGGGAGCGCCGCTCTCGGCCACGCTCCAGGGGTACGACCTCGCCGCCGAGTTCTTTTTCCCAGAGGCCAAAGACGAGGACGGTGACGGCGAACTGGACCGACGGAGTGGGTTGGGGTTCAACCTCGTGAAGCATGGCTACGGCCCCGAACATCCGCCTCTTACCCATGCGGGTACCAGCAGCCAGGATACCGCGTACGTTCAACCCATGGGCATCGCGCAGGTCTACCTCCCGGTGGGCGGGAAGCACTCGCGGGACTGGTCCCGCCCCAACACCTACTACGAACTGACCCACTACCAACTGGAAGAGAACCTGAAGCCGGTGGACCTCATCGAGCGGGTGCGCAGCCTCAAGGTGCCGGAACGGAACCGGTTTCCCGATGTCTCTCCTGATTCGCCCGTGGAGTTCCTGCTGGTCCCCCTGCCTGGCGACCGGGTGCTGGTGGTTTCGGCGGAGGGTCCTCGCGCCGTCATCGAGCGCGCGGGCGGAGCGGGCGGCCGGACGTACCGGTACCTTCCGGTGAGCGACGTGGTGGGCCTGCCCGACGGGGGCGTCACCTGGCAGGAAGCAGACGGGTCACGCGGGGACCCCTTCGGCTACTTCCAGGACCCGAGGCTCCTGCTTCCGCCCGGAGCGAGTCGCGAGGACTGGCTCGGGGAGTCTCACGACGCCCGCACCTGGCTCCGGGCGACCATGTACACGGAGTACCCGTCAGCAGTGGTGACGGTGGCGGAGCATTTCGCCTATGAGGGTGAGCTGGCCCGCTCCCGGAGCCGGTTCATCCCGGACTTCGTCGTCACCCCGGCCCGAGGCTGGGAACTGGACACGCACCTGGGGAACACCACGGAGCATGGCGGGCTTCGGCGGGCCTCGACCCACGTGCCTTTTCTCCTTTCCGGGCCGGGGATCCCCCGGGGGTACCGGCTGGATGAGCCCATGCTCCTCATCGACCTGACGCCCACCATCCTGGCCCAGGCCGGGATCACGTACCGGGATGATGACTTTGACGGCCGCAGCCTGTGGGACGTGATGGGGTCAGGGGGTCACGCAGCTTCCCTGGACTCAGCCGGCCCGCCAATCGGCGACGAGGGCGTGGGCGTGGCCTGGTGGCGAAGCCGGGAGGAGGCGATGCCCGCGGAAGTGGCGAGCGTCCCCCCGCCACTCTCCGATGGCTACCGCCCCTATACACCTTCAGCCCAGACCTGGCGGGAGCGGCCCGTCCTCCACGACACCCGCAACCCCTTCGACCTCCACAACATCGCCTTCGACCTCTATGCCCTCACCCGCCTGGAGGTGGTGGACGTCGTCGATGGCGTCTTTGACCTGGTGGTGCCTGGGCCGCCGGCAAAGCCTCTGGACGGCGCCCTCGCTGCCGGCGGCCGGGGTGTCTGGGCGGCCCGCCGGGAGGGCGGCTACGTGGGAAAGCGCTTCGAGGAACTGGTCTGGGCGCTCAAGCTCAGGCAGGTGGAGGTCGAGGACATCTTCCCGCTGAGCGACGGGAACCTGGAGCGCCTGGGTGGTGTGGTGGACTGGCTCCAGGAGGGCCTCGACGATGCGGACCGGGCCGCGGCCCAGCCCTTCAAACGTGAGCACGTCCTGGGGACCCCCGTCCTCAACGGCGCCGTCGACCTGGGGCAGGGCGCTGTAGACCTGGCGGTGAACGCGGTTTCCAGCTTTGTGCGCCAGGGAGCAGACACGGTGCTCTACGGCCTGGAGGCCTTGGGCGGGGCCGTCGTCGAGCCTTTTGCCAGACCGCCTGAGGAAGCGGGGCGGGAGCCAGGCGCCCCGCCGGCTCGACGACTCCACTGAGGCCGTCGCGCCCGCGGCGCGGCCTCTGAGGGCCGACGATGGCGCTTGCCATTGTCTCCTCCCCTGGGTAGAGTACCTGTCCAATGCTTCGCCGGGCGGCGGACAGAGGAGCGGTCGTGCTGCGTGTCGAAGCTCCTTCGCAGGGTAGCAAAGGGGAGGGGCGTGGCTGAGCCGGCGCGTGCCTACGAGGAGGAGTTGGGGGAGCGGGCCGACGGGCTCCCCTGGCGTGCCTTTTTCATTGGGCTCCTCCTGGTGGTCTTCCTGGCTGTGGCCGGGCCCTACGGTCACTACATCATCCAGAACAATCTCTACTACACCAGCTACCTCCCCGTGGGGCTCATCTTCCCCTTCCTCGTGGTGGTGACGGTAGTCAATGGCGTCCTCAAGTGGCTCCGGGCCCGCTGGGCGCTCACCCCCCGGGAACTCCTCCTCATCTACATCATGGTGATGGTGGGCGGGCAGCCCGTCACCTACGGGATGACGAGCTACCTCCTCTCCATCATCTCCGCCCCCTACTACTTCGCCTCCCCGGAAAACCGCTGGGCCGAGTTCTTCCACCAGTACATCCCCGACTGGATTGCCCCCAAGGACCTGCAGGCCATCGTCTGGTTCTACCAGGGGCTTCCGCCCGGGGAGGGCATCCCCTGGCGGGCCTGGCTGGTGCCGCTG
>Ga0315282_10011308_pt1 | contig 13853 bp, 15 predicted proteins | sample YL17G07_20_MG_FD_203693 | JGI IMG/M metagenome (GOLD analysis project Ga0315282, IMG submission 203693) | Sediment microbial communities from Yellowstone Lake, YNP, Wyoming, USA - YL17G07_20 | ecosystem: Environmental > Aquatic > Freshwater > Lake > Sediment | place: USA: Wyoming | collected... | reverse complement strand
CCGTAGAGGTCCTGGTGATGATAGCGGGTGCCCAGGATATGGATCTCGCCCTCGGGCTCCAGGGTGGGCAGCAGGGTCTTGTAATACCAGGTGAGGGTCTTTTCGCGCTGGGCTAACGTCCGGGCGTTCTCTTCGTCCACCACGTCGTCCAGGAGGATGAGGTCAAAGTGCCGGGTAATGATCGGTCCGCCAAGCCCGAGCGCGGTGATCGAGGCCTCTTTGGCCCGGCGCCGCCGGCCGGCCAGCGTGATCTCATGTTCGGTCCAGGGCGAGCCGATGAACGGGCCGAACCGATCAATCAGTTTTTGGTTGCCCTCCAGGTGCTGCTTGATCTCGCGCAGGAAGGCCTTGGCCTGATCAAAAGTGTTGGAGACGATGAGGATGCGGAGCTCGCGGTCGAGCGCGAGTTTCCAAAGTGAATAGCTGACGGTGAGGATGGTGGACTTGCCGTGCCCGCGCGGGGCCAGGGTCAAGGAGGCGCGGTGGTCCGTTTGAAACTGCCACCACTCGCGGTGGAAAGGGGTGAAGATGTAGCCCAGGAGTTGTTCGACGAACCAGGCCGGGTCCAACTCAGCCTTGAAAAACATGAGCCAGCTCCGGCGCCAATCCGGCCGCGGCCGGCCGTCTTTCATGATAGGTTCTTGCCCAGGAAGGCTTGACAGACCATGGCCAGGGCCGGGCCAGAGGCGGACGCCCCGAGACGGGAGCGGGCTAGAGCCAGCGCCTGCTCGATCGTGGCTCGCTCTTCTTGAGTGACCACCGCAGAAAAAAATTCCAGACAGGTTTCTTCTTTCATCCGTTCTTCGATTTCTAGGCCAGGAGCAGCTTGGTCCAGGAGCTTGAGCAGGTCGAGCGAAGTCTTGATGTCGAGGCGATCATAAGGAAGTTCACTCGCGAGCTTTTCTATATCGTGTTCTACGATCAGATCGGACAGAAGCCGGGCAACAAGCTCGGGGTCGTTTTCGCCGCGCAGACCGTTGAGTTGTAGCATCTTGATCTTGGCCTCGGTGTCCGAGAGGGCGATCACCAGGCAGGGAACCTCGGTGAGATTCAGCTCGCGGGCAATGCGCAGCCGATGCTCGCCGTCCACTACCTCGAAATGGTCCTCACTCGGCCGGACCAGCAGAGTCCCCAACATCCCCTTCTCGGCAATGGCGGCGCGAAGCTTGGTCATCAGCTCCGCCGGAATCCGGTTCGGGTTCCAGGGGTTGGGCCTCAGCCGGTCAACCGGAATCAGTTTGATTTCAAGCGGGGATGAGGTGGAGTCCATAGTAGGCGAGCAACCTCCTTTGTTTCCAGTAGAGCCGAAAGACCTGAATCCGAAAGTGGTGGGCGCTGGCCATTTCTTGCCAAAATTGGCGGATCAGCGCTTCGTAATTTCGCGCCACCGTCGCCTGGTATCGTGCCGCGGAAGGGCCTTCGGGTTCTTTGGCCGAATACCAATCCGGATGCCAGGAAGCCCCGCGCAACTGAGCCAGCTTGCCCCCGTCGGTGGCAAAGACCAGCATCGGCTCGGTCACCGGGTGATGCCGGAAAAATGCCTTGATCTGGGGATTGGGCGAGCCGTAGGCGTCGAAGTCCACCAGGTTGATGCCGTCAATTTCCGCGACCTTCTCGGAAATGAACTTCAAATTATCGCCGCGATGGAGATGGATAACCGGAGATTGTGGACCGGCAGGAATGACTGTCCCCCAGCGCTTCTCCAGGAAGGCGAACGCTCTCGGATTTTTCTCCACGCAATGGATCTCGCGGAAACCCTGGTAGAGCCGGCCGGCGATCTCGCCCCGGCCGGCGAACAGGTCCAGGGCCACCTTGGGCTCGATCCGAGGCAGGAGCGCCTGCCGGAGCAGGAACTTGATCTGCTTGTTGCTGTTGTCTGTTGGCGCTTGGTGGCTGAACATAAAGAATCCTTCTCACCACAGAGACACAGAGAGCACGGAGAGGAAAGTCAATGCTATTGACTGTGCACCGAGCACTGAGCACTCTATATTGTAAAAATGTTGCAGTTTTTGGCTGAAACTTCCTTGACAGCCCTGGCCAGCCTCGCCATAATAAAGAGCAATCCCGAAATGCAAACCGAAGAGAAATCCTCAGTGATCTATACCGTGGGTCATTCCAACCACCCGCTTGACCGATTCCTTCAGATCTTGCAAACCCACCGGATCGAGCTTCTGGCCGATATTCGTTCGCATCCTCATTCTCAATACAGTCCTCACTTCAACGGCTCCGCGCTCGAGGCCGCAGTCTCGGAGGCGGGAATCCGCTATCTCTTCCTCGGCAAACAACTGGGCGGCCAGCCCCAGGACCAGGAATTTTATGACCGGGAAGGGCACGTCTTGTATTCCAGGCTGGCGCAATCCCGCGCATTTCTGAAAGGGATCTCCGAGCTCGAACGGCTGATTGCAACGGCCCGGACCGCCCTCTTGTGCGGCGAAGAAAACCCGGCCGAATGTCACCGCCGGCTTCTCGTCGGCCGCGTGCTCGGCGAGCGGGGCTGGCAGGTGGTCCACCTGCGGGGCGACGGCAGCCGGCAGACCGAGGAAGAATTATCTCAAGCCGAAGCCAACGCTCGGCCCAAGGAGGTTCAGCTCTCGTTATTCGATGCCAGCGAGGAACCAGGATGGAAGTCTACACGATCGGTTTTGGAAAAAAGAGCGCCGAGACATTCTTCGGGGCGCTGAGACAGGCCGGCATCCGCTGCCTGCTCGACGTGCGCCTGAACAATTCTTCGCAATTGGCCGGCTTTACCAAAAAAGGGGACCTCCCTTTTTTCCTCCAGGAGCTGTGCGGAGCGTCCTATCGGCATGAGCCGTTATTGGCTCCGACCCCTGAAATCCGCAACCTCGTAAAGAAAGGCAAAAAGAAGAACTGGCCGGAATACGAACGCGGCTTTCTCTCTCTTTTGGCCGAGCGCAAAGTGGAGACCCAACTTGACCCGACCATGTTCCAAGTTCCAACCGTGCTGCTCTGCAGCGAACCCAGCGCCCAGCATTGCCATCGCCGGCTGGTGGCGGAATACCTGCAAAAGCACTGGGGCCATTTTACCATTACTCATTTGTAAGGACTTCCGCCATGCCCCGTCTGGAATTGATCTGCCTGGCCAACTCCCGCAAGCATGGCGGTCGCTGCATCGCCGGTCTGCGGACTGACGGCCAAGGATGGATTCGGCCGGTCGGGCCGGTTGAGGATGGAACTTTATACCCTGAAAATTTTGTGCTGCGCGGGGCAGACGAAATCAGGCCCTTTGATCTCCTTAACGTCGGATTGTCCGCACCACTGCCCCAACCGCACCAGCCCGAAAACTGGGTCATTGATGGAACGCCCTGGGATTTGGTGGCGCGGCCGCTGCCGAAAAAGTTCCTTCCCCTGCTCCGGGCGTCCCTGGTCAGCGGGCCGGAATTATTCGGCAACGATCTCGACCGGGTCCCGTTTCAGTCCTTTACCGCCGCGGGAGCCAAGGCCTCCCTGGCTTTGGTCATTCCCGAAGCATTGGAATGGGAGATCGGCACTTCGCCCAGCGGGGGCCGCCAAGTCCGCGCTTGCTTCCAATTGAAAGGCACTCCCTATCGCCTGGCCACCACGGATCCTATCTGGGAGGAGCGGCTCAAAGACTTGCCGGAAGGACGCCATCCCTCAGCCGCTGCGGGCCTGCCGGCCGGCGCGGCCCATCTTTTGACTGTCAGTTTGGGTGAGCCGTTTCACAAGGACGACTGTTGCTATAAGCTGGTTGCCGCGGTGATGCTGATTCCGCCGAGCTGGATTCCAGCCCTCGTAGGATCAGAAGCGATGGATGAGCAAACGAAAAAAATGCGGTCCGCCGAAGACCTGGAAGCCAGCCGCGCGGTGGAAGAGGGCGAGAACGAGCCGGCCGAGTTGGATGAGATCTCCCGACAGGAGGCCGAGGCCGAGCTTCAGCGCGACCTGGGCAAGGTGATGGAGCGGGAGTATCAGAGCATGGCCTCGGACCTGCGCTGGGAGGTGCTGGACTACCTGGACAGCCACCCGGACGAGCCGCTGGTCGAGGTGGCCCAGCGCTTTGGGGTCAAGGAAGGCTCGATCCGGGCCTGGAAAGCGCACCTGACTATGGGCACCTACCGCCGGCAGACCCAGCGCAAGCAGGACCAGATCCGCCGCAACCAGGAGCCGCTGTTCAAAAGCCCTTCCGCCAAGCAAGGCCCGCACTATCTCGAGCGCAAGCGCTATTCCACCTTCATCCACCTCTTCGATAAAACGCCCCCGGGCGTCGTCTGCCCCCACTTCTTCATCCTGGCCCATGCCAATGGTTGTCCTTACGACTGCCAGTACTGCTACCTCAACCTGACGCTGCGCCACTACCCCGAGCCGACCGTCTTCAGCAACACCGGGAGAATGTTCCAGGAGGTGCGCGAGTGGCTGCTCGCCGAAAACAAGCCCGCGGTGCTCAACTGCGGCGAGCTTTCCGACGGCCTCGCCTGGGACGATGAGACCGAGCTCAGCCGCAACCTCGTCCCCCTCTTCGCGGAGCAGAAGCGCCACAAGCTCCTGTTCCTCACCAAGTCCACCAACATCGCCAACCTCCTCGAACTCGAACCCACGCCCCAGGTGATCGTGAGCTTCTCGCTCAATTCCGAGGAAGTCTCCCGCCGCTACGAAAAGAAATCGCCGCCCCCATTCAAGCGGCTGGAGGCAGCCCGGCAACTGCGCGAACGCGGCTGGCAGGTGCGGGTGCGGCTCGACCCCATCATCCCGATCGAGAACTGGGCGGTGCATTACAAGGCGATGGCCGAGGCCATTAACGTGGTCGAGCCCGAGGTCGTCACCCTGGGCACGCTCCGCTTCTTCAAGACGCTCCCCAACTTCGCCCGCCACGGCACCGACGTTTTCCGCTACGGCGAGGACCTCCAGGACCCGGACGGAAGGCTCCGGCTCCAGTCCGAACTCCGTCTCTCCATCTACCGCTACCTCCTCGACGTCCTTACCTGCAAGAAAATCGGGCTGTGCAAGGAGACCAGCGAGGTCCATGAGAAGCTGGGCTTCCCGGGCGAGGCGCAGTCCTGCAATTGCACTTTGGAATAAAAAAAGAATTTTTACCACGAAGACACAAAGGCACAATCAAGGCATGAAGGCATATAATTGTTTTCTTTTTCCTGACCTTAGTGTCTTTGTGCCTTTGTGGTAAAATTCTCTATTCCGTTTTCTCCAGCTTTTTAAGGATTGCATCCAGAACCTCTCGCCTCTCCAGGACCGGCGCCAATTCCGGAAACGTGGAGAGGACTTTCCAGATCGCGGCGAGGGGAGGGCGGACGGAGAGGGGGGTCTCGTCGGTTTTGCCGAGCGAGGACCAAATTTTAAGCTGGGAATCGAGCAGCTTGAGGTGGGAGGCGATCAGCTTGAAGAGCGGCTCGGTCAGCCCCTGGGAGCGGTCAGCCGCGACCAGGGCCTGAATATGGAGCTTGCGCATAAAATCAAGCTCATACTCCGCCCGCCTGAGCTTGGCCCCAACGTCCTCGGCCGGGGATTCTTCTCCTAACAAACTCGCCGGAAGCGCCGCCGGCTGATCTTCGGACATGCTTCTCCCTGGGGGCAAAGAGGCGCCCTATATTAGGTAAAAATGTTGCAGTTTTTCGGAGGGAGAATCCGCAGATTTCGCAGATTCACGCAGAGTTGAGAAAGAAGAGGATAATCCACCAAGGGACACGAAAAGACACGAATAGCGCAGGGAAGGTTAGGTTACCAACGCGAATTCTTAGCCTACAGATGGTCGCGGATTCCGCTCCGCGGCCGCCTGCGCAGTCTTGAAACGCTTTTGATCCCGATAAAACCCTCGGATGAGAGCAAATAACAAAACATAAAATATCAGGTTGAAGATAAGAGGGTAACCGTTTTCTGAAAACCAGTCTTTAATCATTTGCCCTCGACTTTTCGGAACTCTTGTTTTGGGGCAAAAAGTTCCTATTCCCTCATTAGGTATATTACTATTTATGTCGGAAATCGCATTAATTAAATGTTTTTGGTCATTAATTATCCACAAGTCGAGGCAATCATCGGCGTCAACGTCGCCAATGGCAAGGGCGGTAAAGCCGCTTTTTGAAGATTCGGGTTTATCCTGAAACGGCCAGTCGGCTCCGGGCCTAAAAGGGATCTCTACTCCTGAAAGATTGGGGACAAAGGAGTCTCCCAGATAATAGGCATATCGGTTCTGTCCTGAAGGTTTCCAGTCAATCAGCTTAAAGGCATTTTTTCCACCTGCATAGGTGTTTGTCTGGCTGAAATAAGATAGCTGAGCCTGATAGATAGCGGCAAGGTTGGATTTGGCTTCACTTTGTCTGGCTATCGGCACAAAGCCCAAAAAGTCGGCAAACCAGCTCATAATTATCACAACAATATATAAGAGTAAGACTCTGTCTCTGGGCTTGGCCTCCGGGCCAAGGTGGAGAGTCCTGGTCCTATGTCTGATTATAAAAAAGTATATTAAATAGAAAGGAAAAAGAAATAAAAGGAGAAGCCCCAAAAGAGATGGAAGCATGACGAATTCCATATTTTACTCCCCTCTAATCATATTAGTTGATGAGCATAGCCATCTTAACTCCATTGGAGGTCGAAGACCAGGGCCCGGTCCTGGGGATCGCCTTGTTCGAGGCTTTGGACTTTGACCTCGCGGCCGCCGTTGCGCTCGATCAGGCCCTGGAGGCAGGCGCCGAGCACGAGCAGGAAGAGTTCCATGCCGGGGCCGAATTCGCCGAACTCGGTGACGCGCACGGTCAGGCTTTGGTCGCCGGTTTTTTGCACGGTCCAGCGGGAGAAGTTGAAGAGCGGCCGGCGCAGGTCCATGAATTTCTGCACCGCCTCGAAGGGGTTTTTGCGTTCGAGGTGGAAGCGGTAGGGTGAGTCGAGCATACTTTCGAGGGAGGCCCGGCCGAAGGCGGCCGCGGCCTGGGCGTTGCCTTTGGCGACGAGCTTGAAGACGGCGAGGCCCAGGCGCCGGTAGCTTTCCATGGAGTACCATTCGGTGGGGATGACCAGGCCGTGGACAAGCTCGAGGTCCTGGGGCTGGAGGTAGTCCGACCAGGGCAGGTCCTTGAAGCCCTTGACCACCTTGACCAGGTCGAGGATGATGCTGCCTTTGCACATTCTCTGCTCAGTCATGGCTTGCCCCCAATCCAGAGAAAGAGTTTATCACAGAGATGCAGAGAGTGCAGAGAAAAAGTTTAAGGTTGATGCAGAGTCAATTTGCCATCCGCGACCCCGCGCCGCGGGGTCGCGGCTACCTTTTGGATTCGATCACGGATTTTTTACCCTGACACCATTTCACCCTGCCACCTTCAGGGTGCCGATGATCTCCTGCACACTCTCGATATTATGCTCGCGGAAATAACTTTTAATTCCGGCGATGATCTGGATGGGAGCGCGGGGGTCGAGGAAGGAGGCGGTGCCGATTTGGACGGCGGAGGCGCCGGCGACCAGGAATTCGAGGGCGTCGCGGGCGGTTACAATGCCGCCGATGCCGACCACCGGAATCTTCACGGCGCGGGCGATTTCATGGACCATGCGGAGCGCGACCGGCTTGATGGCCGGGCCGGAGAGGCCGCCGGTCACGTTGGCCAGGATGGGCTGGCGTTTATCCAGGTCAACGGCCATGCCCTTGAGGGTGTTGATGGCCGAGATCGCGTCGGCCCCGGCCTGCTCAACCGCCTTGGCAATGGCCGCGATGTCGGTGACGTTGGGCGAGAGCTTCACCCAGAGCGGCTTCCCGGCGACCGTCTTGATTTTGGCGACCAGCCTTCCAGCCACTTCCGGGTCGGTCCCGAACTCGATCCCGCCGGCCTTGACGTTGGGGCAGGAGATATTGGCCTCGAGTCCGTGCACGCCGATTGCGGAAGACAAGCTTTCGGCCAGCCAGGCGTATTCGTCCTCGGTATTGCCGAAGAAGTTGACCACCACGGTTACGCCCTGGTCGCGGAGCGGGGGCAGTTTTTCGTTGAGGAAGGCCTTCATCCCCACGTTTTCGAGGCCGATGGCGTTAAGCATTCCGGCCGGGGTTTCGGCGATGCGGGGCGTGGGGTTGCCGAGCCGGGGTTCGAGCGAGATGCCCTTGGTGACGAGCGCGCCGAGCAGGGCGGGGTTGTAGAAGTCGGCATAGGCGTCGCCGTAGCCGCAGGTGCCGGAAGCGGTGGCCACCGGGTTCTTCATGGCGACTCCGCCGATGTTCACTTCGAGCTTGGGGCTTAGGCTAGGCAAAATAGACTCCGAAAAGGAAGAATAGATTTAAACACAAAGGCACAAAGACACGAAGCTAAAGAAAGGAAGATAAGAACCTGAGGCCAAAGACAAGAAAGTGTCTTGCCCTTTGTGCCCTTTGTGTCTTTGTGGTGAGAGCTCTTCATCTTGCATTCCAATCAATTTCCTCGGACCGGAAGATGGGGCCTTCTTTGCAGACGCGGAGGTTATTGCCGGCCCGGCCCCGGACCACGCAGGAGAGGCACGCGCCCAGGCCGCAGGCCATGAACTCGTCCAGCGAGACCTGGCACGGGATATTGCGATGGCTCGCGATGGCGGCGATCTTCTTGAGCATGGCCCAAGGGCCGCAGGCGAAGATCACAAGCTTCTTTTCCGGGGCCGCCTCCAGGGTGGGTTCGAGCAGGTCGCTGGCCCGGCCCGGATGGCCGAGCGAGAAGTCCTCGGTGGCGGGCAGGAACTCCAAATCGAGGGCGGCGATGTCTTCGCGGCCGCAGATTTCTTCGGAGGTGGCGGCGCCCCAGATCAGGCTGATGGGTCGTTTGTCGCCCTGGGCGCGCAGTTGATCGCCCAGGCTCCGAAGCGGCACGATCCCGATCCCGCCGGCCACCAGGATCAGCCGCTCCGCTTCCGGCGTCGGCAACCAGCCTCGGCCGAGCGGACCGATCAGGTCGGTGGTATGGCCGGTCTCCATGCGGGCGAGAAGCTCGGTGCCGCGGCCTTTGACCTGGTAGAGGATTTCCAAAGCGGTCCCGGGAGCGGCTTGCGAAGCGACGCCGTCGTGAGTTCGGCAATAGCCGAAGTGGCCGAGCGGCCGGCGGAGCAGGGGATCCAGCCCGGGCGAGGTCCGCACCATGTAGAACTGTCCGGGTGCGGCGTGGGCCATGGGTTCGAGCGGCTTCAAGCCCATGCGGTAGATGACCGGGGTCACCGCCTGGTTGTGGATTACCTCGACCGGGATGGGCTTCATCGGGCCGCAATCCTCTTCATCATGACAATGGCATCCTCGCCGGTATCATGGTAATAGCCGCGGCGGCGGTAGACTTCGCGGAAGCCGAATTTCTGGTAGAGCGCCTGGGCCATCAGATTGCCGGTGCGGACCTCCAGCCAGACCGTCTCGAGGCGGGCCTGGGCAAAGATCCGAAAGCTGTCTTCCAGGAGCGCGCGGCCGAGGCCCTGGCCCCGCAACTCCGGGTGCACGGCCAGGCTCATGATCATGGCCTCGGGCGGGGTGAGCCAGGAGATCATGTAGCCGGCCACGTGGCCTTCGCGCTCGGCCACCTGGTGGAGGCTGTGCGGGGTTTCGAGCTCGCGCAGGATCATGGCCTCGGTCCAGGGGGTGGGGAAAGAAATGTTTTCGATGTCCATGATCTCGGTCAGATCGGCGCGAGCCATGGTCCGGAAGTGGAGTTCCGGGCTTTCCACGGAGATGGCGGGAACGCGGGCCATTTAGGAGGAAGGGTAGCACAAGCGACTTCGAGGCTCAAGCCTCGAGCAGTAGTCGGTAGTCAGTAGTCAGCATACAGGCAAGACAAAGAATTCTTTACCCTGACTACCGACTACTGACTACTGCATACTATTCCGAATAGAACCGATCCGCCTTGCCCACGACCTTGAGCGCGGGCAGGTGGATCTTTTTCTCCGGGTCTTTGACCGCATGGCCGATGACCTGGGCCGGGATCCCGTGCTCCCGGCTGATGGCGATCACCTGGTCCGCTTCCTGTTTGGGCACCACCACGCATAAGCCCACGCCCAGGTTGAAGGTGTGGGCCATCTCGGTGTTCTCGATCTTGCCTTCTTTCTGGATGAGCTTGAAGATGGGCGGGATTTGCGGGAAGTGCTCGAGCACAAAGCCCACGGCCGAGCGGACCCGGCGGAGGTTGCGGAAGCCTTCGCCGGTGATGTGGATCAGCGCTTTGACGTTTAGCCGCTCCATCATTTGCAAGGCCGGCTTGACGTAGATCCGGGTCGGCTCGAGCAACTCGTCCCCGAGCGCGCGACCCAGGCCCCTGGGCTTGTGGCTGAGCTTGTACTTGCCGAGCAGGACCTTGCGCGCCAGGGTATAGCCGTTGCTGTGGAGCCCGGAGCTCCGCAGGCCCACGACCGCGTCGCCCCGCTCGATGCCTTCGCCCACCACCAGCTTGTCCAGGGGAACGATCCCCACCGCGGCGCCGACCAGGTCAAAGCCCAGGCCCGGCTTCACCCCTCGGATCATCTCCTTGAGCTGGGCCACTTCGCCGGCCGGAATGGTGATCCCGGCCTGGAGCGCGCCGTGGTAAAGGCCCTCGCCCAGCTCGCCCAGGAGCGGGTGGCGGGCGTTCTGGATCGCGATGTAGTCGAGCATGGCGATCGGCTTGGCGCCCACGCAGATCAGGTCGTTCACGTTCATGGCCACGCAGTCAATGCCCACGGTGTCGTAACGGCCCAGCATTTGCGCGATGAAGAGCTTGGTGCCGACGCCGTCGGTCGAGAGCGCCAGGCCCTGGCCGTGGCCGATATCAATAACCGTGGCGTAAAGCCCGACCTCGGTCTTGACCTCGGGCCGGTTCTCGAGGGTCTTGTTGACCCAGGCGATCAGCGTCTTAAACGACTGCTCCGCGTCCTTGGCCAGCACCCCGGTCCGGGCATAGGTCAGGGGTTTTTTCGGATTTTTCGTCATGGACCACTCCGGCAAAGTGTCTAGATCACGATAGCGCGAAATCATGATCCTGGCAAGCATTGCAAGACTTCAGATTTTCCATTACCATGCAACGGCAGGGAGGACTTTGCTAATGGGTAAGAATGATGCGGGCAGGCTGATTTGGGGCTGGTTGGGGACAGGGTTGATTTTACTCGCGGCCTGCGCCCGCCCGACCCCGGTCCCACTGGACCTGGACTATCCGACCCAGCCGGTGCGCTTGCCGCAGGACCTGGCGGCCCACGATTGGGCCCAGATGGAATGGTGGTATTACACCGGACACCTGGAGACTGCGGAGGGACAGCGCTTCGGCTTCGAGTTGACCTTTTTCCGCCGGCGCACCGACCGCGACCACCTCTTCGGGGTCCCGCTGCGCTCGGTGGCACGCCTCGCTTACATGGCCCACTTCGCGGTGATTGACGAGAGCTCGGGTCGCTACCGGCACTGGCCCCTGATCGCCCCGGGCGGCCGCGAGGCCCATGCCTCGACCGAGCGCTACGAGGTGGCGGTGGCCAACTGGAGCGTCTCCGGCGACGAGACGGCCCACCGCCTGGAAGCCAAAATACCGGAGGCCGCACTCCGGCTCGAGCTCAAGCCAGAGAAACCGGCCGCGCTCCATGGCGAGGGCGGGATCGTGCCAAAAGGCCGGGGCTTGGCCAATTATTATTTCAGTTATACCCGGATGCAGGCGCAGGGCACCCTCACTTTCCAGGGCCGGGAGACGGCGGTCACGGGCCTGGCATGGTTCGATCATGAGTTCGGCTACATGGGCGAAACGACTGTGGACGGCTGGGACTGGTGGAGTCTGCAGCTCGAGGACCGGACCGAGTATATGATTTACGCGGTCCGCGATTCCGGTGGGCAGGTGGTGCCGGAAAGCCGGGCCTGCCGGATAGACCCGGAGGGCCGCGAGGCCTGTGAGCCCTTTTCCGAAGCGAAGGTGGAAGTGTTGGGTCATTGGCAAAGCCCCCCCACCCGGGCGCTTTACCCTTCGGCCTGGCATATCGTAATTGCCCGGTTCGGGCTCGATGTGATCGTGGTGCCGCGGGTGGCGAATCAGGAATTCCGGATGGGAGACTTTGCCTACTGGGAGGGCAGTTGCGTGGTGCGGGGAGCGCCGGCCAACGGGCTGGCCTACGTGGAACTGGTGGGCTATCGCCGCAGCCAAGCTTTGCAGGGCTTTGAATAGTTGCTCGCCGGGCGTGAAGGGGCAAGGGAATGGATCAAAATAAATTCTTGATGGTGCTGTATGGGGCGGGCTTCGCCGCGGCGATTGTGATCCCGCTTCTGCTCCTCTGGCGCAGCCGCAAGAAGCGGCGGGAGAAATTTGGCGGGCTGGCCGCGGCCCTGGGCGGGGAAGCCGTCACCGGGATGATGACGGACGATTACGTGCGCCTGAATACCGCGGCCGGCGAGGCCAAACTCAAGCTGATCCCGGGCGACGACAAGGAGCCGCCTTATCTCGAGCTTCAGGTGGCGGCCCCGATCGGTTTTGCTTTCGCCATCCGCAAAGAGAACACGGCCAGCCGCGCCCTGGAACGCTGGGGGCTGATGAAGGAAGTCAAGATCGGGGACTCGTTGTTCGACGAACAATACTTGATCTGGGGCGACGATCAGACCCGGATTTTCAGTTTCCTTCAAGACCCCGGCCGGCGCGAGGCGGTGGACTATTTTTTCCGCAACGGCTTCCGCGAGCTTTATACCAGCCCGGAGGCCGTGGTCGCCCGCAAGTTCAAATACCGGGAGGAAGACCTGGAGCCATCCTTGCTCCGATCGCATCTGGAGCAATTGGGCCGGTTCGCGGGGAAGAAATGAAGATTGCGCGGCTGGGGTCAGCCGCGCCCCTATAAGAAGGGGTTAGAGGATGGAATGGTGGGCGCAGTCGGAACCGGAACCAGGCTGGCTGGTGGGGGTTATCTGGGCCGGGATCCTGGTGGTGACGGCCGTGGTCTGGTATATTCGCCGGCGGGGCGAGCGCAAACAACTCCGGAGATTGGCGGAGGAACTGGGCGGAGAATTTGTTTCCCGCTTCCTCAAAGGCGCTTACCTCTCGTTGCACCGGGAAGAGCCCGAGCGCCGGGTGCGGCTGGCGCCGCGCACCAGATATACTCCGCGCTATCTGATCGTGGAGAACATGGCCCCGCTCGGTTTTCGGCTGCGGGTGGACGCCAACGTCCCCTGGTATAAGCGCCAGACTTTTTTCTTCGACCGCCTCAAGAAATTCTCCCCCGGCGATCCGAGCTTTGACCAGGCCTATCTGGCCCGCACCGATGACCCCGCCCGGGCCGGCAATTGGCTGAATGATCATCGCCGCCGCGGCGCCCTCGAGAGCTTGTTCCAGAACGGCTTTACCATCCTCCTCGCCGATCCCAAAATCGTCCAGCTCAAGATGCCCAACTACAAAGAGGTGGACCTGAGCGCGGCGAAGATGCGGGACTATCTCGCCCAGCTGCAGCCGCTCACCGCGCCCTAGCGAAGATTCCCGATAAACTCGCCGATAGTCTGGAAATATTCGGCCGCGTTGATGAAGAAGATGGTGTTGTGATCGCCGAGCGGGAAGATTTTCAAGGTGGTAAGCTTGGGATCGGCCCAGCGATAGAGGTCGCGGGCGTTCCAGGAGGGCACGATCCGATCGCCCTCGGTATGGAGGATCAGGAGCGGGCGCTTGATTTTCTTCACCTTGGCCTCGTGGTCCAGGGTGCGGGCCAGGTCCTGGACCAGGGCCTCGTGGTTCAGGCCCAGTCCCCCCAGCATCGGCTTCATGGGTTCGATCCAGCGGCTGAAGCCGGCAATGCCGCTCTCGATGATCACGCCCCGGCAATCGCGGCCAGAGCTTGAGGCCAGCTCGAGCGCCGGGATGGAGCCCAAGGACCGCCCCATCAGGATGATCTGGGAGGCTGGCAGCCCGAGCGTCCGGGTGAAATGAGCCCAGGCCGCGTGACCGTCTTCCAGGATCGCGCTC
>Ga0315282_10011306_pt1 | contig 13856 bp, 10 predicted proteins | sample YL17G07_20_MG_FD_203693 | JGI IMG/M metagenome (GOLD analysis project Ga0315282, IMG submission 203693) | Sediment microbial communities from Yellowstone Lake, YNP, Wyoming, USA - YL17G07_20 | ecosystem: Environmental > Aquatic > Freshwater > Lake > Sediment | place: USA: Wyoming | collected... | reverse complement strand
GGTGGCTAGCGGCCTGCACGGCGTGGGCGTGTCGGCGGTCAACGCGCTTTCGGCATGGCTGGAAGTGCTCGTACAGCGCGACGGCAAGCTGTACTCGCAGCGCTACGAGCATGGTGTGCCTGTAACGCCGGTCAAAGAAATCGGCAAGGCCAAAGACGCGGGCACCGGCACTACAACCACCTTTATGCCCGACACGATCATTATGAAGACCCTGGACTATAGCTACGACACCCTGGCGCAACGCTTTCGCGAAATGGCCTTCCTCACACGCGGATTGACCATCACCTTCCGGGACGAGCGCGATGACGCGGTGACCACCTTCTACTTTGAGGGCGGCGTCAGGTCCTTTGTGCACTATCTCAACCACAACCGCACCGTACTGCACTCGACCTTCCACGTCGAGAAGCGAGTCAACGGTACGTTGGTCGAGGTGGCGCTGCAGTACACCGACGGTTATGCCGAGTCCACCTATGCCTTTGCCAACAACATCAACACGGTGGACGGCGGCACGCACCTGACCGGATTCCGCTCTGCGTTGACCCGCACGCTCAACGACCACGCTCGTAAGATCGGCCTGCTCAAAGAGAGCGAGGCCAACTTTAGCGGAGATGACGTGCGCGAGGGCCTGACGGCCATCGTCAGCGTCAAGCTGACCGACCCGCAGTTCGAGAGCCAGACCAAGTCCAAGCTGGGCAATGCCGAGGTCAAGGCCCAGGTGGAGTCGGTGGTCAACGAAGCGCTGTCGGCGTGGCTGGACGAGCACACGCGCGAGGCCAAGGCGGTGCTGGAGAAAGCGCAGACGGCCTCGCGTGCGCGCGAAGCCGCGCGTCACGCCCGCGATCTGGTGATGCGGAAGAGCGCATTGGAGACCATGACCCTGCCGGGTAAGTTGGCAGACTGTTCCGAGACAGACCCGGCCAAGTGCGAGCTGTACATTGTTGAAGGCGATTCGGCCGGCGGTTCCGCCAAGCAAGGCCGTGACCGACGCTTCCAGGCGGTGCTGCCGCTGCGCGGCAAGATCCTCAACGTCGAAAAGGCGCGTTTGGACAAAATGTTGAGCAGCAAGGAGATCAGGACCCTCATCACAGCCCTCGGCACGGGAGTGGCCGGCTCGTTCGACCTGGGCGGCCTGCGCTACCACCGCGTGATGATCATGACCGACGCTGACGTAGACGGAGCGCACATCCGCACCCTGCTGTTGACCTTTTTCTTCCGCTACATGGAGCCACTGATCGAGAATGGGCACCTGTTTGTGGCGCAGCCGCCTCTGTACCGCATCGAGTCCGACAAGCAGACCCTCTACGTCTATTCTGAGGCAGAGCGTGACCAGGTCGCAGCCAAGCTCAAGGGCAGGAAGATGACCTTCCAACGCTACAAGGGCCTGGGCGAGATGAACCCAGAGCAACTGTGGCAGACCACCCTCAACCCAGAAAACCGCACCATCCTACAGGTCACGCTAGAAGACGCCATGAGCGCTGATAGCACCTTTGACATGTTGATGGGTTCTAGCGTTCCGCCGCGCAAGCGCTTCATCCAGACCAACGCCAAGAATGTGCAGAACCTGGACATCTAGTCGGTTGTCAGTTGCCGGTCAGCGGTTGGCAGTGACAAAGAGAACCCGGGGTTGTTTGTGACCCCCGGGTTTTCTTTGGTCTGCACCATGCGCGGAAGCAGAGCCTAGCTCTTCGCTGACGCGCGGCCCAGGATGGCTGCGAGTGGAGCCACCTGCGAGGCGTGCACCACGGCCAGGACCTCGTCGGAGGCTTGTAGGACCACGTCGCCGCGCGGGATGATCAGTTGGCCCTTGCGGATCACGGCCGCAAGGACGCACTGCTGTGGCAGATCGATCTCGCGCAGCGGCTTGCCAACGACGGCCGAAGACGGGTCCACTTTCTCTTCCACCAACGAGAACAGCCCTTTGCGCAGCTTAAGCAGGGTCATCATGTCGCCCAGCGACATCTCCTCCGCGATCAGGTGCGCCATGAGATCAGCCTGGCTCAGAGCTACATCAACACCCATGTCGGGCGTGAACAGCCAGTCATTCTTTGGGTTGTTAACTCGGCCGACAATGCGGGGCACGCTAAACTCGAAACGCGCCAGACTGGCGGCCACAAGGTTCACTTCGTCATCCCCGGTCACGGCCGCCACCACGTTAGCCTGTCGAATCCCCGCCGCCTCCAGCACGCTGGGGTCTGTTCCGCTACCGAGCACCGCGGTCTCGGCGGGCAGGTCGGTGTGCAGGCGCGAGATCTCCTCGCGGCGCACCTCGATCACCTTGACTCTGTATCCCTCAGTCAACAACAGCGTGGCGAGTCTCGTTCCTACCTTGCCGCCGCCGATCACCAGTACGCTCATTACCATGTCGCTCTCTCCTTATCCCAGCCCCAGCAGGGCTTTGACGCGGTCAGCAGACGCGGCGAGCATTGCCACGTGAACCATGTCGCCGGCCTGGAACACGGTTCCTAGTGAAGGCAGGAAGGTCCTCCCTCCCCGACTGATGGAGACGATGTGCGCTTCCGTTGGGATGGTCAGGTCCTTGACGGAGCGCCCCACCAGTTGGGGTGGAATATCGACCTCGACGATGTCTACATCGCTGCCCAAGCTCAAGATCGGATCGAGTTGCGAGTAGCTCAGCAGGTCCGCGATGCGATTGATGCCCCACGTCACGGGAGCGATGGTTTGCAGGCCCAGCCGGTGGTAGATCTCGGCTTTGCCTGGGTCGTACAACCGCGCCACCACGCGCGGCACGTGAAAGACCTGGCCGGCCAGGCGTGCTGCGACCACGTTCGTTTCGTCGCTAGCCGTGACTGCGGCAAGCCCGTCGGCGCGCCGGATGCCTGCCTGTAGGAGCACCTCACGGTCAAACCCGACACCGACCACGGTGGCGCAGTGGATCGCGGTGTCCAGGCGTTCAAACGCGGTGGGGTCTGTGTCAACGACCGTAACGGCGTGGCCGCGCAAGCCCAGAGTCCTCGCCAGGGCCGCGCCCATTCTGCCACAACCAACGATGATGATTCTCATCAGACACCTCCTGCATGAGAGTGATCCGTCGCGCCCTCTGCTCGTGGATCCCGCCAGCGCAGCACTGCCTTACGTGCCTCATCGATGAGCAAGAGCGACGGCGTCCACGCGAACAGGAACAGCCAGTTGCCCAGGGGGAAAGCCGACGTTCCGATGAACTGCTGCAACGCCGGCAGGTACGTGATTGCGGCAACGAGCGCCAGTTCGGTCGCAATGCCTACCCATAGCAGCTTGTTCTTGAACAGGCCGATGCGGAAGGACGAGATGTAGCTGGTGCGCTGGGCGAACAGGTTGCCGACTTGTGTTGCCACAACGGCGCCCAGTGCCATGGCAGTTGCCGAACGATACAGAGAGCCCATCGCGGGCAGGTCGATCCACTGGCCCCAGTATCCCTGCGTCCAGTAGCGGAAGTAGAACGCGGCCATGGCGGCCAATCCCTGCACCGGACCCAAGTAGACGTACGCGCGCATGAGCAGTGGGACCGTGACCACGTGCTCCTTGAGGCTGCGTGGCGGGCGATCCATCACCCCAGGCTCTGGCGGCTCAGCACCCAAACCCAGGGCCGGCATGATGTCCGTTCCCAGGTCGATGGCGAGCACGTGCATCACGTTCAGAGCGATGGGGATGCGCCCCGCGCTAAGGGCCCACACGATGAACGGCACTGCCTCGGGCGTATTGCTCGTGAATATGTACGTAGTGAACTTCTTGATGTTGTCGTAGACGGCGCGGCCCTCTTCGACGGCATTGACGATCGACGCAAAGTTGTCGTCGGTGAGGATCATGTCTGCCGCTTCCTTGGCCACGTCTGTGCCTGCCAGTCCCATCGCCACGCCGATGTCTGCCTTCTTGAGGGCGGGCGCATCGTTGACTCCGTCGCCCGTGACCGCCACGACGTGCCCCATCTCCTGCAATGCGCCTACCACGCGCAGCTTGTGTTCAGGTGCTGCACGGGCGAAGATCACTTCGTCCTGAAGCGCGTCCCTCAGCGCGACGTCGTCCATGGTGTCCAGGTCCGCGCCAGTCACAATGCGCGGATGAGCGCTCTGCACAATCTGGATGCGCCGCGCGATGCTCTCGGCGGTCAGACCATAGTCGCCCGTAATCATGATGACGCGAATCCCGGCGTGACGGCACTCTTCCACCGCGTTCACCACTTCTGGGCGAGGTGGGTCCATCATGGCGATCAGGCCGAGGAAAGTCAAGTCTTGCTCGACTACTTCGGCCGTAAACTGGCTCAGGCTAGTGGCCTGGGCGGTCAGCGCGCGCTGCGCCACTGCCAACACGCGCAGCCCGTTGCGGGCATAGTCGTCGTTGGCCGTCATGACCTGTGCCCGCATGATCTCATCCAGCGTGCGCTCCTGGCCATCGTACCAGATGCGCGTGCAGAGCGCCAGGACTTCCTTGGGCGCGCCCTTGACATAGGCGGCGCGCTCTGGAAGGGACGCGCCTGACCGAACGATCTGATGGATGGTGCTCATGCGCTTGCGGCGCGACTCGAAAGGCAATTCGCGCAGACGCGGGCAGGTACGGCCTTGGCCCTCCAAGTCCAGGCCAGCTTTGAGCGCCACCACCTGCAGAGCAGCCTCTGTGGGGTCGCCCAGAATGGTCCAGCGCTCAGACTCGTCGCCGGGTGGGAGCAGCCGCGAGTTGTTGCACAGGGTCGAGGCCATGAGCAGACGTTGCAGGTCTCCCTCCACTGGGGTTGGGAGCGGCTCGTCGCCGTCCAGGATCTGCCCCTCTGGGGCGTAGCCTGCCCCCGTCACGGTGAGTCTGCGGCCGCTGAGCCACAGGCCGCGTACTGTCATCTCGTTCTGCGTCAACGTGCCGGTTTTGTCGGTGCAGATCACGGTGGTGCAGCCTAGCGTCTCCACAGCAGAGAGGCGCTTGATCAACGCGTGACGCTTGGCCATGCGCTGCGTGCCCATGGCTAGAGCCAAAGTCACGGTCGGCAGTAGCCCCTCGGGCACAAAGGCCACGATCATGCCCATGGCGAAGATGAAGCCTTCGGCCAGAGTCACGCCCGTCATCAGTAGCGCCAACAGGAAGAAGACGACGCCGACGCCAACCGCCACGACGGTCACGACCTGCGTGACAGTTGACAGCTCCTTTTGCAGTGGGCTGGCCTCTTCTCCCAGGCTTTGGGTGAGGTTGGCAATCTTCCCAAACTCGGTATCCATGCCCGTGGCCGAGACCACCGCCTTGCCGGTGCCCGCGGCCACACTGGTGCCGGCGAAGACCAGGTTGGGCAGCTCGACGTGAGCCAGATCGGTGCGTAGCACGGCCTCAGCCGTCTTGCGCACCGGGTGTGCTTCGCCCGTGAGAGTGGATTGATCGGTGCGCAGCTCGGCCTCTTCCACGAGACGGCCATCGGCAGAGATGCGGTCCCCCTCTGCCAGCAGCATCACGTCTCCCGGAACGAGCTCCTCTGCGGCGATGCGCCCTTCATCGCCGTCGCGCAACACGCGCACAAAGCGGGGCAGCATCTTGCGCAAGGCTTCGGTGGCTTTCTCGGCACGGAACTCCTGCCAGAAGCTGAACGCTCCGTTGATGACGTTTACCATCCAGATGGCAATGGCTAGTTGGGGCATCTTGCCGATGATTGCCACGATGCCGCCAACCCACAGCAAGATGGCCATCAGGTGCGTGAAATTCGCCAAGAACTTGACGTAGAGCGGTTTGCCCTTGAATTCGCGGATGGTGTTGGGACCAGACCGTTGCAGTCGTTGTGCTGCTTCTTCCCTGGTCAGGCCTTGCAGGCGCGTGGCCTGCGATCTGTACACTTCCGCCACAGGTAAGCTGTGGACGTCGGCGTCCCTGGTGGTGCGCGGCATATCCATCATTTCGCTCATCTACTCTGCATGCTTCAGGAAGGGCTCTCCTGTCTCTGCAGGTCGCGCAGGATCAGAACCAAACCGATCACGTTATCCTCGGAGTCACGTATCGAAGCACCAGCGCTCGTAATGCGTCGTTCCGATCCGTCCCTTGCGACCAACGCCGTCCTATCGGCAAAGCCGAGCATTCCGGCGGAGTCCATTGCCCTCTGCGTGAGGTTGTTGCAGCGCTCTCCAGTCTGCTGATTGACGATGTGGCAGACCAGATCCAGTGGTTTGCCCACTGCCTCCTCCTGGATCCAGCCCGTTAGCCTTGAGGCTGCCTGGTTTATGGCAGTGACCAGGCCCTTGCCGTCTGCAGTCACAACGCCGTTGTCGATCAGGCTCAGGGTGACTGCCAAGCGCTGTCCCTCGGCGGAGAGCAGACCCTGGGCCAACTTGAGCTCGCTGCTTTCGCGCTGCAGTTGCTCCGTGACCTCGCGCTTGGCCGTCAGAATCTTCTTCATGTTGCGCGTGATGCGATTGAGCAGCTCGGCCATGGATTCCAGCTCGTCGCCCGTCTTGATCGTCACGCGCCAGTCAAGGTCCCCGGACGCCATCAATTGCGCTGCGTCCAACACGGACTGCATGTTGCTAGCCATCTGCGAACTGGCCCAGATTCCGAAAGCCAAACTGCCTATTGCAGTCGCGATTGTGACACATGCCAAAATATCCCGACTGCCCGCATTGCGCTGTCGCGTGGCGGCTAATCTGGCGCCGTCCACGCCGGCGCTGGCCTGTTGCAGTTCTTCCAGGTCTCCGAAGGCCACGCCGAACGCTGCTCCGGCGGCCCCGCTGTCCAAGGCCAAAGCTCTGGCCTCTGTCTTGCGGTTCGCGCGGCTGGCCGACAGCATTTCATCATCGCGGATGCGGGCGTACGCCTGCCATGTCTGACGAAAGGCAGCGAGCTTGTCCAAGGTGGCTTGATCTTGCAGGCAATTCTGCACTGCGTCGAGCAGGCTGCTCAAATCGGCTTCGCCCCGCGCGATCTTGCCTTCGTAGCGTGCCATGTCGTCCGCAGTCTCGGCGTTAAGGTGCAGTAAGGCGTCTGTGTGCAGGGCCGCGACCAGGCGGTCCACCTGGGAAAACAGCTCCTCCCTCTTACTGCCCAACTGTGCGGTTTTGGCGAGCTGATTGCTCATCGTGCCAGAGGTATACAGGTCCAGTAACACGACGCTCGTTAGCACAACCAACGTGGTGGCCAGCACTCGGAGGTACTTGGTGTGAAGGTGGAGTCTCATCGGCTGTACCTTTCTTCTTTCCACGGATCGCCGTGGTTGTGGTAGCCGTTCGATTCCCAGAACCCAGGTCTGTCCTGTGCTGTGAACTCAATGCCAGTGACCCACTTGGCGCTCTTCCAGAAGTAGAGCCGGGGTACGACCAGTCGCAGCGGATAGCCGTGCTCGGGGGAGATCAACTGCCCATCGTGCTTCCAGGCAAGCAGCACGTCTGGTTGAAAGAAATCGTCCAGCGTGAGGTTGGTGGTGAATTGGCCTGCAGCGTGGACGATGACGAATTCGGCCTCAGGACGGATCTGCACCAGTTGCCTGATCTGCTGGGCGCTTACTCCCTGCCAGAGATTGTTCAGCCGGGACCAGGTCGTGACGCAGTGGATGTCGGAGAAGACCTGCACCTGTGGCAAGGAGGTCAGGTCAGTGTAGCTAAGGACGAGCTCCGTCTCGACGAGGCCCGAAATGGTGAACTTCCAGTGCGCCGAGTCGAAACTGGGGATCGCACCGTACTGCAGTACTGGCCACTTAGCCGTGAGGCGCTGTCCAGGGGGCACGCGGTTCTTCCTCTGCGTGTCTGGGCTGGTCGTCAAGGGCAAGTCATCCATTCGTCCTCCGTCTCTTCAGGCGCATCTGGTCAACTCTCGCTGCGGAAAGACCCTGGCCGTGGAACGAGGCAAGACCAAAAGTGAGCGCACGGCAGCTCGTGCGTAGTTCTGACGAAGCCGTTGCGAGTGAGCCCCGTCAAAATGCCTCGTTGTGCACCTTGGACGCGTCGTACTGCGTGCGAGGCGGCTGGGTCTCCGCCGGGTGACCCAGCGGTACGAGGCAGAGCGGACGCACGCGCTCTGGCAGGTGCAGCAAGCGCTGGACCTGCGCCTCGCGTTCGGCCGTGGGGTAGATGCCAACCCACACTCCGCCCAGGCCGAGCGCGGTGGCCGCCAGCAGCAGATTCTCTGTGGCGGCCGCGCAGTCCTCGACCCAGTGCTTGGAGACATTCTCGCGACCACAGATGACGAACACCACCGGCGCTTCTGCGGCCATGTGCGACCACTGGTGCACCTGGCTGAGCGCTTTGCGCCGCGCCGCGTCGCGTACGACGACAAACTCCCAAGGTTGCTTGTTCGACGCGGTGGGGGCCGCCATGGCGGCCTCGAGCAGCGCCTGGATGTGTTCCTCGTTGACGATTTCGTCCGTGTAGCGGCGAATGCTGCGCCGCGCCTTGATCCATTCCAGCATGGTACTTACCTCGCTTCAGAGCTGCCCGAAGTATAGCACGGATGAAGCCGCCCTGCAACACAGCTTGGCGGTGCTACTTGACCTCGATGTGGAACAACCATTTGACCCACATGCTGCCCAGCTTGCCGCCTGGCTTGTCTAGTCGCCAAGACTAGGCAACCAGGCGCAGCGCGTAGCCATGTTCTACAGGAAGGATCTGTCCGTTGACCTGCAGTCGGGCTACCGCATTGGCAGAGCTCCTTTGGCAGCGATCCTCAGTTGTCGTCGCTCGTTCCTCCTCGCTGGTTAGAGCAGCAGGCATGCCTCTACCGCCAGCCAGAAGAGGCCGGCGCGGATGGAGCCGCGCGTATGCCACTGGCGTGCGTCCCATTGGATGCTGCTCACGTCGTCGCCGCCGTATAGGATCTGGGCGAACGGGACGCCCCGGAACTGCGCAACCGCGAAGAACGCGGCCGCCTCCATCTCTACGGTGAGGCAGCCCTCGGACTTGCGGAGTTCTACCTTGGCCGGCGTTTCGCGGTAGAAAGCGTCCGTGGTCCAGGTTCTGGCCTTGAGGTAGTTGACGTTGTGCTTCCGCAGCACTTGCTCGATAGCGGCCACGGCCGATGGGTCTGCCTCGACCAGGCGCGCAGGGGGCAAATAATGGTACGAGGTCCCTTCGTCACGTACTGCGGCCGTGGGCACGAGCAAGTGCCCGACGGCGATGGCCTTGTCCAACACGCCTGCGCCGCCGCAGGCAATGAACCTGCGGCAACCCAGTGCAATCACCTCCTCCAGCAGGCCAGCCGCCAGCGGCGCGCCCACGCCTGGATGCAGGAATGCGAGGCGTCGGCCCTCGACATCCAGTTCGTACACCGGGTGCAGGCCGATCTCGCTTCTGCAATCGGCGAGATGCCGGGCTTTGCCGCTCTGACACAGGTCCATGATCACATCCTGGAAGAAGCATAGCACGCAGCGCTCGGGCATGTCCTGGGGCTGCACAACGCGTGAAGGCTCGATCACCGCCACGGGAGTGGCATCGAACTCCAGGATGGGATACTCTCGCTTCATGCAGGGTCCTCGTCTCTCGTGGGCTGCGGAGCGTCCCGCCAGGGGCGGGGCTGCGGCCGCGCGGATGTTACTGCGCAGTATAGCATGGATTCCGCAGGCGCAAAACGAGGTTGCCGTCGGTTGGCAAGTCAACCCGCTGCGTTTTAGGCAGTTGTCTGCTGCACGATCGCTGCCGCGACGACGCCCGGGCCAGCGTGGCTTGAGAGGGCGGGCCCCGCCTCGGCCACCAGCACTTGCTCGGCTGGGAACTGCAAGCCCGCCGCCAGGTTGCTCGCGAGCGCAGCAGCCTCCTCGGATTGCCGAGTGTGCACGACGACCAACATTTCGGCCGGCGCACGCCTGGCTACTTCCTGTCGGATTCTCTGTACGCTCTTGTCGTGCGAACGGTCCACGCCCAGGAACTTGAGCTGGCCATCGACCAACTCGAGCATAGGCTTGATGTTCAGGACGCGTGCCACGCGCTCCAGCGTGGGGATGATCGAGTCGGCCCGCCCGCCCCGGCTCAAGTACTCGATGGTGTCGAGTGCGATGTACAGGTGCGTGGCAGCGCGCACACGTTCGAGTTGGCGGAGGATCTCTGGAAGGTCCTTGCCGTTGGCCGCAGCCTGCGCCGCGAGGATGGCCTGATAGCCTTGGCCGAGGGAGAGCGAGAGTGTATCAAAGATGGTGACCTGCCCAGGGAAGCTCTGCGACGCGGCGAAGGCAGAATTGTAGGTGCCGCTGTGCTTGCTGGTGATGGTCAGGCACAGCACCTGCGTGCACTGCTCCACACAAGCGGCAAATGCCTCCTCAAACATACCGGCCGAAGGCTGTGAGGTCTCTGGGTGGGCTGTGCCGTGCAGCACCTTGTCCCAGAATCCTTCGGCCGTCAATTGGCCGTCGAGGTAGGTTTCGTTACCAAAGCGCACCACCAATGGTACGACGTGCACGCCGTAGCGCTCTTGCAGAGCTGGGGACAGATCGCAGCCGCTGTCGGTCACAATGGCGATCCTGGGCATGTGTTTTCCTCCCGTATCGTAGGTCTCTTGCCTCAATAAACACTCACAGGCGACGTTGGTTGCACCCGGGCGCCGACGGTCAGACTCGCAGGTTGGGGGACTTCCGTGGCGGCGGGCGATGACACAGAGAAGCCCCCGCGTCTTGCCAACACGCGGGGGCTGAGGCACGGCCCGGGGCGGTTAGCGCACGGGCGGGCACACGATTACGGGCAGATAGGCGCGCCACTGCCTCGGCGTGGGGGACGGTGATGGTGTGGGTGTTTCGGTGGCCACGGGTACACCCGCAACGTCCAGCGTGTAGGGTCGCGACGGGTCGCTCGCACCCACGGCGCTCCACACCTCGATGTACACGACGCCCGGTTCCATCACCGTGACGCGATGGGCTGCCGCATGACGTTGTAGACGCGCAGGTCATAGTCGGCCGGCAAGTCGGTGAGCGTGATGGAGAAGCCGCCGAACGGGCGTGACGTGATGTCTCCCAGGTAGTAGTCCACGTCGGTGGGGGCGCAGATGTAGGACTGGACGTGCGCGCTCCAGCCCAGGTCCCAGGCCTGGTCAAAGCCGTTGTTTGGCTCGTAGAGATCCCGGCATACAGGTGTAGGGGTGGCCGTCGGTGTCGCAATGCGCGTGGCAGTAGGCGTCGTAGTGGCCGTGGCAGTGGGCGTCGGGGTGGACGTGGCGGTCGCGGTGGGCGCCTGTGTCGCTGTGGACGTAGGCGATGGGGTCTGCGTGGCGGTGGCGGTGCTGGTGGCGCTGGGCGTCGGGCTGGAGGTGTATGTGGCCGTCGCGGTGCGCGTGCGCGTCGGGGTGCGTGTGTCTGTTGGCGTGAGTGTCACCGTGGGGGTGATGGTACGCGTGGGAGTGGCGGTGCGCGTGGGCGTATTGGTGGGCGTAGCGGTGGGTGTGGGCCCTGTCAGGTACGTGACGATCAACTGCGGGCGCAGTGTGGGCTCGGAATAGTCGGACGAGGCAAAGAGCAGCACCTGCGCGTCCGACGACAGGCTGCGCAGGAGTAGACCGTTGTTGGGCAGCGCGCCGCTGACCCAGCCGCGTACGGCCTGCGTCACGTCCAGCTCGTACCAGCGGTGCACGCCTGCAGTGGTCACACTGGCCTCAGGGGTCTCGCGCCGGTCCACATGGACGTCGTTGCAGCCGCCCGCGACCCAGGGTTGGCCCGTCTGCGCCTCGGCCCAGGTGGCCTGGCAGACATCCACGGTGCGCGAGATGACGTAGGCTCCCAGATCGATGTTGTGGCCGTCCTCCCACCAACCCGCCGCGTGGAGACGCAGCACGGCGCGGCGCACGTCCGTGGTGACTGGCAGCGATGACACGTCAAGGCGGAGCAATCCCGCGTACTGTTGGCGGTAACCCACGTTGAGCAGGGCCTGGCTGCAGTAGCGGTGTACAGGATCGCCTTGGTACAGGTAGGTGTCCTGCGCGCCCGCGTAGCCGTCCACTCCTTGCTGGAAGGTGGCCGTGAACGGGCCCTGCGGTTCGAACGTTGGGCTGGGAGTGGGCGTGGGAGCCGCGGTGATGACGGTCGTGGCGAAGATGAACATGGGAGCCAGGTTGTCTCCCTGCAAGCGCACCGTGTTGGTCGTCACCTGCGGTCCGCATGTGCTATGCGTGTACAGGGTAAAGGTACGCGTGACCGACTGTCCGGGCCCAAGATCCCCTGCGGGGATGCTGATGAAGGAGCGACCTTCTGGGTCGTAGACGCAGTTGCTTTCCGATTCCCAGTAGTCAATGGCTCGCAAGCTGGTCAAGGTAAAGCTCTGTGTGTTGGTCATGCGCACGTCATAACGGATGGAGAATGGTGGCGCTATCATCTCTGGCCGGCTCGACAACGACAACTGCAGGCGTGGGGCGCCGGACCACAGGGCCGCCCCGTCTAGTGGATTCTCCGTCCCTGCCCACAACGCTCCTGCATAGGGCATCAGGGCCATCACGGAGCGGTTGTTCGAGTTTCCGAACCCGGTCTTCGTGGACGGCCACCAGCCAGCTCCCTCGGTGAACCAGACCTGCGCGCCGCGGATGGGATCCGGGTTGACCGTCCCGGCATACAGGGCATCGTAGTAGACGCCTAGCGCCGACACGTCGCGGTTGTTCACATCCCCCAATCCGCGCGGCGCGGCGGGCTGCCACGAGCTGCCATCGTAAGACCAGATCTCGCCTCCCTCCGTCGTTGCGTACAGGCGTCCCTGGAAAGCGGCCAGTGCCCGGATTGCGACGTTGTAGGCCTGACCGAAGCCACTGGAAGCCACCACGCTCCAGTGCTGGCCATCCTGGGTACTCCAGACCTGGCCTCCCCGTGCATTTCGTGTGCCCGCGTAGAGCCGGTCCCCGTAGACGGCAAAGCTCTCTACGGTGGCGTTGTCCTGGTCCTCTAGACCGCGGTCGACCACCTGCGTCCAGATTTCCCCGTCGTAGGCCCAGACCTGAGCGCCCTCGATGTTGTCTGTTCCAGCGTAAAGCCGACCCTTGAACGCGGCCAGGGCTTGCACGCTGACGTTGGTTGGGTTTTCGTTGATGCCATGGTCAGCCACGTGGGTCCATGCACCACCCGTGGACAGCCAGACCTGCGCGCCGTCGAGATGGCTGGTGCCAGCGTAGAGCACGTCGCTGTAGACGGCTAGCGCGTGCACCGCCACGTTGGGGCCACCGAAGCGTGGCAGGGAGGATGGGGTCCAACCCGTGGCTGCACTGAATGCCCAGATGAGAGCCGAGTCGGCGCTGCCACTGATGGTTCCCGCGTATAGTAGCCCTTTGTAGCTGGCCAAAGCACATACCGCGCCCGAATTCTGCCCAAAGCCGTCGGTGCTCACAGGCAGCCAGGTGAGGGGCTGTGAGCGGGGCAGACCCGTGCGCGAGGGCGCCGCTGCACGGTCCACTGAGAGCGTGGGATGACTGGCGGAGACAGGGGCGCCACCGGAGAGGGCCAGCACTAGCAGCAGACTGCAGAGAGCTATGATACCTGCTGGAAAAATCAGCTTGCGTACGCGCGAACTGGGCATGTGACCTCCTTGGCTCGGGATGTCCGGGTGGCGTGCGGACGGGGCTGCACAGTACCTGCCGACCCGCCTTCCCATACTATAGACGCTGGCACATGCCTGGGCATACGCAGAATGCCATCCACGAGTCGTGTGTCATTCGTGGATGGCACCAGGGGGAGGTTCTATAGTTCGCTGCGTACCGAGTACTCGTCCTCACTGCGGAAGCCAAAGTTGCGGATCATTTCGCCCAGCAAGCCCATCGAGATGAGCTGCACGCCGACGACAACGGCCATGATGTCCAAGAAAAGCGCCGGGCGCCAACCGATACCTGGCCCGAAAAAGTGCAGGTAGGCCAGGTACAGCCCGATCAGGATGCCAATCAGAAAGCTGATTGCACCGAGGGTGCCGAATAGTTGCAGCGGCCGTCGCAGGAAGCGCGTGAGGAACAGCACCACC
>Ga0315282_10011305_pt1 | contig 13856 bp, 12 predicted proteins | sample YL17G07_20_MG_FD_203693 | JGI IMG/M metagenome (GOLD analysis project Ga0315282, IMG submission 203693) | Sediment microbial communities from Yellowstone Lake, YNP, Wyoming, USA - YL17G07_20 | ecosystem: Environmental > Aquatic > Freshwater > Lake > Sediment | place: USA: Wyoming | collected... | reverse complement strand
GAGGAGCATATCCCTTTGTTGTTGAAAGTCCCGGGCGTGCTCAGTGCACGCCGCTACATATTTCCAGGGGAAAGCCCCAAGTATATAACTGTCTATGAACATGAAAATGAAGAGGTTCAGGGGAGTCTCTCCGATCAAAAGGCCATTGAGACCGAATGGAATCAGCGTATCCGCCCCCATTTGAAGAATTTCAGCAGGAAGATTTTATTCCAGATCTATCCTAGCCAATGAGGAGAGGACATCGTCGAAGAGAACCCTTTTGAGGTGATCGATTAAAGGAGATGGTCAATAAGATACGACATTGACCATCGATCCCCCAAAAGTATCGATTCCCGGGAGGGATCCCCTGTAACTGTATATAGATATAATTTAACATGGACGATGCATATTTTGAGCTTGGAGGTTTTTAGGCTCGGATGGAACCATCTCGTACCTTTTCAAAAGGGAAGATTGTTTTTGTAGCATTGGTCTCGGGAATTGGTGTCGGTATAAGCCGCCACATTCTTCCTGTTATCTACCCCAGCATGCAGGCTACACTTGAGATGGGTTATACTCAATTGGGCGTTCTTACTTCCGCTTACTTCTTTCCCTATATGGTGTTTTCCTTGATATGCGGCTACCTTTCGGATCGAATAGGTAGTCGTTCCATTATCTCCTTGGGTTGTCTGGTCTGTGCAATTGGCATATTGGGGATGGGCTTTTCGAAAGGTTTTGTTTCCCTCTTTATCTTCTCCTTGATCACCGGGGTTGGAGCTGGGGGTCTTTATGTTCCTACGATCTCTAGTATTCTGAAATGGTTGGAGAGAAAAAAAGGATTGATGGTCTCCATGGTTTTGGTAGGGGAGGGAATTTTAGGGGCCTTTGTTGGACTCATTGCTTCCCTCACCGTTCTTCCTTATAGCTATAGTTGGAGGTATATTTGGTGGCTTTTTGGATCACTGCTCTTCTTCTTAACTATCCTTCTTTGGTGGGCGATCCCGGATCCTCAATCCACTCATGATCGGTCCTTTTCCCAAAAGAAAGAAGACATCTCTTTCTCACAGGTCATCAGGTTACCAAAGATATGGAGCTTAGGCCTCATCTATTTTTTTCATGCACTCACCAGAGGGATTTTTGTCACGTTTTGTGTTACTTATCTCGTTAGTATAGGAGTAGTTTATGGCAAGGCGAGTAGTGCTTTTTCTTTTCTAGCAGTAGGGTTCATACCCGGAGCAATTCTTTCTGGACTCTTTTCAGATCGAATCGATCAAAAGTTCCTTCTCATAGGCCTTCTTATACTACAAATCGTCTCTATTGGATTGTTCCTCCTTCATCCGAACGGGTTACTGATCTACTTATTGATTACTGCCGTGGGAATCTGTGCAACGGGAATCCCCACAGTGATGGGGGTCCTCCCCTCCCGATATTTTGCGGAAGAAGTTTATGGGAAGAGCTTGGGATTTTTAACCCTGATGCTAGGGTTAGGAATTGCTATTTCCCCTGTGATCGGAGGCTATGTGGGTGATCTTACAAACTCTCTTTTTGTCCCTCTTCTTTTGGGAGTTGTTACTTCCTGCATTGCTCTAGGTCTCACGTTTCTAAAGATATGACGATCATAATTTCGGAAGTGATTCCGGGAGGCTGAGATGGAAAAAGATGTTGCGATCGTAGGAGTAGGTCAAAGCCCTTTTATGCGCAAGTGCGGCATCTCGATCGGGGAACTTTGCTTTTTAGCGTATCATGAGGCTTTGGACGGTACCCATCTCAAGAACAAAGACATTGATGCCTCCATTATCTGCTCGGCAACTGAATATGACAAACAGAGGAGTCCCGCAGGTGTTATTTCTGACTACCTCGATTTAAGAAAAAAACCTACCTTCTGTGTGGAAAGCCTCTGCTCCTCCAGTTCGAGTGGTCTACGCATCGGTTACTCTCTTATTAAAGCCGGACTCCATGACGTCGTCGCTGTGATCGGTTTCCAAAAGATGTCCGAACTGACATCCGCCGAGGCGGCAGAAAGGATGGGAAGAAGCGGAGATGTGATGTGGGAGTCACCTTTTGGGATGACCATGCCTGCTGCCTTCGCCATGTTCGCCCGAGCTCATATGACCGAATATGGGACGACCGAAGAACAATTGGCAAAAGTTCGGGTGAAGAATTCGATCTATGGTGCATTAAACGACAAAGCAGCCTTTCGTAAAGTGGTAACGTTGGAAGAAGTAATAAATTCTCGGCCGGTCGTGACGCCGCTTAAAATGCTCGATTGCTGTGCTAATGCGGATGGAGCTGTGGTTTTGATCCTTGCAAGCAGAGATGTTGCCAGGAGGGTAACGGATAAACCTATATGGATTCATGGCCTTGGCGCATCCTCGGGATCAGCTACCCTTGCTGGTAGGGAAACTTACTCAAGCATATCCTGTGCCCGGGAGGCAGCGCGGATTGCTTATGATATGGCAGGCCTCGGTCCAGAAGATATTGACGTTGCCGAAGTCCATGATTGTTTTACGATCACCGAAATTATCAATTACGAGGACCTCGGTTTTGCTAAACCCGGAGAGGGAGTGAAATTACTCGAAGATCGGGAGACGTACTTGGAAGGTAAGATCCCCGTGAATCTTGACGGGGGACTCCTTTCTAAAGGTCATCCCATTGGTGCTACAGGGGGAGGACAGATTCGATCGATCGTGCGACAGCTTCGCCGAGAGTGTGGAGAAACGCAAGTGAAAAATGCAAAAATAGGGCTTGTCCATAACCTTGGAGGCCCGGGCGTATACTGTTTTGTGACTATTTTGGGGAGGGATTGACCATGGTGTTTGAACAATTCGGAGTAAAAAATTTCGTTCCGGAAACAAAGACGGAAGAATTTGTGACCTACCTTAAGGAAGGGAGAATGATGACCACCCGATGCAAAGAATGCCAACGGATCACTTTCCCCCCCAAAATGGACTGCATCACGTGCGGGCGTAGCGAAATGGAATGGGTTAAAATAGAGGAGCCTGGCAAGCTCAATACTTTTACAACCGTCATGTATGGCCCTGCTGGTTTTGAAAAAGAAACACCCTATACCCTTGCACTGGTTGAATTTCCGATGGGGATCAGGATTTTTGCCCAGATGGATAAGAAAATACCCCCCGATGAAATTAAAGTAGGGATGGGGTTAAGGGTTGTCCCGATTAAACTACAAAATGATAGAATTTCTTACCAATTCGAAAGAGTCTAACTGCGATTTTTTAAAAGGAATCTTACCCTCCGGCAGAATCCATTGTCATGGCCTGAAAGAGATGATGACACTGGTTAAAAGATTAAATATATTCTAAATGCAAACCGAAAGCCGATTAGGCTTAGGAAGGGTATAAAAAATCCGGACCCGAGGGAAATGTGAAGGCAAAAAAATTACCCCTTTGTAATTTTAATTCCGAGGATGAACTGACTTCAATTCTGTATCGTCAGATGCTTGTCGAAGAAATGAAAGAGGGTCTGGTGATTGTTGAAAACAATTTAGTCCTCTTTGCCAATGAAGCTTTTTACTCAATGCATGGTTTTAGGTCTGACTCTGTTCCGAGAACGAAATTCTTGGATTTTGTGGCCAATGAATTTCACAACGAATTTAAAGAAAAGCTTCAGGACATGATAGATAGAAATTCTTCACAAATACGAATAGAGTATTCCCGACTACATAAAGACGGGAGAAAGATTCCAACGGAATTGAGGGGTAATACCATCCCTTCTGACAATGGGCGAGCCTTCGTAGGGATTTGCCTAGATATTAAAGATCGAAGGCAGTCTGAAGAGGAACTAAAACAGCTCAAAGAGCTTAGTGAAAATATCCTGAGCTCATCTTATGATTCGATTACTGTTATTGATCAGAAGGGTTCGATTATCTACTTTAGTCCAGCTTCCGAGAAGATTACCCACTATAAAAAGGAAGAAGTGATAGGTAAGTCACTTTCAATGTTTTATAGAGATAAGGAACTGCTTAAAAAGAGGTTAGAACTCATTGAAAAAACGAAAGGCCCTGTCTCTTACGAGGCAGTCATCCTCGATAGGGAAGGGGGAGAACATATTATGTTCATATCGCGATCTCCCCTGAAGGATAGGAAAGGAAATTTTATTGGGTCTGTAGGTGTCTGTAAAGACATTACCGAAAGAAGGCTGATGGAAGAGAGGATCAGAGAGCGAGAGAGACTTGCTTATATCGGCCAGCTGACAACCCTTTTAGCTCACGAGATTCGAAACCCCCTTTCTTCGGTCAAGATGAATGTTCAGATCTTGGCAAAGAAGTTGAACCTCTCCGGCAATGATCGAAGAAGAATAGAAATTGTTGATAGTGAAATCAAAAAACTGGAAATCATTCTTGAAGAAGTTCTCAATTTTGCTAAACCAATGAAACTTTCTCTCGAAATGGAGGATGTGAATGAGATTGTTGAAGAGGTGTTAGATACCTTGGGCGAGAAGATTAATGAGAAATATATTATGATTGAAAAGAATCTTAGCGGTAACTTACCAAAGATCCTCTTGGACAGAGGGAAGATCGAACAGGCGGTCCTTAACATTGTTCTCAATTCCATCGATGCCTTAAGGCCAAATGGACATATAAAGGTGATAACGGAAGTGGGGGAAGTCCTGGAAGAGCAAATCATTAAGGTCACAATTTCTGACAATGGGATCGGAATTGCGGACGTGGATTTAAGGAGTATCTTTGAACAATTCTATACGACCAAATTACAGGGGACGGGCCTGGGGTTGACCAATGTGAAGAAGGTCATCGAGGCCCACGGCGGTTTTATCCGTGTGGACAGCGAGTTAGGCCGAGGAACCTCGGTTTATATGTTCCTTCGGGGGAGGTGAGAGGAAAGAATGGTCAAGGTTCTTATCGTCGACGATGATGAGCACATTCGTGAGTCGTTAGAACTTTATTTAAAAGAGAAGGGGTATGAGGTTATCAGCGCATCCAATGGCAGTATGGCTCTCTTCCATTTTAACCATGACAAACCTAAAATTATTATACTGGACATTCGCCTCCCAGATATGGATGGGCTCGAAGTGCTTAGGAGGATCAAGGCTTCCAACGGAAAGGTCCAAGTTGCTATGATTACGGCGTTTCAGGATATGGAGACAACGATCACAGCCATGAAGCTAGGCGCGTGCGAATATATTCACAAGCCTATTGACATCAATGAATTAGAAATGATCATCGAGCGAATGAAGGAAACCCTGTCTTTAAACGAACGATACGGAGAATTGACCGAGATCAATGGTGAATACAAGGTTAACAACATCATTGGCAAAAGTAATGCCATGAAAGAGGTCTTCAAGATCATCGGGCTTGTTTCTGAATCTAAGACCTCCATCCTAATTCAAGGGGAGAGTGGTACGGGCAAAGAGTTGATCGCTAAGGTCATCCATAATAACAGCCTTTTTAAAAATGAACCCTTCATTCCCATCAATTGCTCAGCCCTGCCGGAAACGCTTCTGGAAAGCGAACTCTTTGGGCACGAAAAGGGGGCTTTTACTGGGGCTGTTTCAGCCAAGAAGGGTAAATTTGAACTGGCTCAAAATGGGACTATCTTTCTCGACGAGATTGGTGAAATCTCGTCAAATGTACAGGTCAAATTGCTTCGGTTTCTGCAAGACAAAGAATTTGAAAGGCTTGGAAGCGAACGAAAGACCCTTTCGAATGCCCGAATTATTGCGGCCACAAACCGGGATCTTTCAGGGCAAGTTAGGGTAGGTAAGTTTCGGGAGGATCTCTACTTTCGACTCAAAGTGGTAACCATTGATATTCCTCCTCTAAGGGAGAGAAGATCAGATATCCCGCATCTGGTAGAGTATCTCCTCGCCAAGGTCAATAGAGAGTTGCATAGGAATGTAAGGAAGGTTCCTCAAAACGTAATGGGTCGCCTCATGGAGTACGACTGGCCTGGGAACGTACGGGAGCTTGAAAATGTTTTGATCCGTGCCGTTCTTCTGGCAAAAGGTGAAGTCCTGTTGCAGGAGCATATTACCGGCTCTTTGAAGAACGTTACTACATCGGTAGATGAGAAGATCTCCAGCGCCTTGTCATTACAAGAAATGGAAAAGAAGCATATCCTTCAAATACTACACTTGGCCAATTGGAACAGAGGAAGGGCCTGTGAAATCTTACAGATCTCAAGGCCTACACTGAGGCACAAAATGAAGCTGTACCAAATTAGAAATTCGTGAAGGTTTTTATCACTTTTCTTGAAAGGTTTTTCCCATCCTATTGAAAAGATATTTCAATGTCGGCAGCCCGTTACTGAAGACAATTTGAATTCCGTTGGCCTTTCAATTAGTTGAAACCATCAATCTTTGGCATATTTTTCGCAGAATACATCATATAGAATTGCGGCTACTGGGAAATTCTTTGAATATCCAACGAAAAATATTTCCAGAAGGGAGGAAACTTTTATGAAAAAAAGGGTATGTGAATGGCTGGCGTTGATTAGCATTTTTCTATATCTGGGGATCACCAACGATGTCTTGGGAAAAGAAAAGGTTTTTCCGACCAAGTCCATCCAATTGGTTTCCGGTTTTGGGGCCGGAGGTTCGACTTCCATGGGAGGGAGAATCGTTGCTGGAACTTTATCGGAGTTTTTAGGGGCTCCGGTAATAGTCCTCCACAAAACCGGGGCTGGCGGTACTTTGGCTCCAACGTATGTGGCCAAATCCAAGCCAGACGGGTATACCTTACTCATCTGTAATACCGGACCCATAGCGATTGCTCCTGCCATTCGACCAGTTGAGTATAAAATTGAAGACTTCGAATTTTTAGGCCAATTTGCAGTGGAGCCAATGGGATTAGTGGTTAGAAGTGACGCCCCATGGAAGACGTTGGAAGAGTTGGTTGCAAATATTAAGAAAGCTCCAGGAACGTTGAAATTTGCCATGGACGGTGTAAATACCCCCAGTAATTTTGGTATGGAGCTTTTTAAATCCACTGCAGGAGGATTGAAAATAGATGCTGTTCCTTTTGTTTCTGGTGCTGAAATGATTACGGCTGTAATGGGTGGGCATGCGCAGATGGCTTATTCATATATGATGAGCGCAAAAGGGCCTTATGAAGGAGGTAAGCTTCGAATTTTAGCCGTCGGGATGGAAAAACGATTGGAAGAGTATCCGGATATCCCCACTTTTGCTGAAGCAGGTTATCCTGAGGTGAAATGGGGCCCTTGGTATGGAATTGCCGCACCGGCTGGAATTCCGAAGGAAGTCTCCAATAAATTGAAAGATGCCTTGTCTAAGACGGCTCAGAATCCTGAAGTCCAGAAGTTATTGAACAAAATTGGAATTATTCCGATCTATAAAGATTCAGCGGAATTTACTAAATATATAAAGGAAGAACATAAGAAGGTTCTTAAGTTGGTCAAGGAGGTCGGTATCAAAGTAGAATAGAGGAGGGTGTTTTGTGATCGGGCTGTTAGGTAGTGCGTTTGAATACTGGAGTAAATCCGATCACGGTAGAGGTTAAGCAACTCAATATATTGACAGATCTTCCATTGCAGGAGATGGTTAAATCTGCCCCTTTAAGTCTTCTATAAAAACTGAGAGATCATTCAATGAAAAAGTATGACCTCATCACCTCTATTATTTGGATGGGACTAGGCATCACTGTTGCGATAGGCTCTTACAGGTTGAAACTGGGAAGTTTGGGAAACCCCGGGGCTGGCCTGATGCCTTTTCTATTAGGGATAAGTCTATCTCTCAGTTCCTCACCCATTTTAATTCGTTCTCTTATGACCAAGGATAAAGAACGGCATGAAAGTATATGGTCAGGGATCGAATTCAAAAAACTGATCTTAGTCCCGGCCTCACTTATTGGTTATGCGATGATCCTTGAGAAAGCTGGATTTGTGGTAACGACTTTCCTTCTCCTTTTCGTCCTCTTTAAAATAATCGGTTCTCGAAAATGGTCATTTGCTTTGATCACATCGGCTTTAGTCGTGCTTCTTTCATATCTTTTATTCGTAACCCTTCTCAAGGTTGAGATGCCCTTGGGCATATGGGGGATTGGTTAGTGGATATTTTTTCCGGCCTGATGTCTGGATTCCAGGTGGTCTTGCAACCTATTAATTTCCTATACTGCTTTACGGGAGTATTCGTGGGCACCCTCATAGGGGTTCTCCCAGGAATTGGACCTACAGGAACCATGGCGATCCTTCTTCCATCAACGTTCGGTGTTTCACCAACTGCCGGTATTATTATGCTGGCAGGTATCTACTACGGTGCCATGTATGGAGGCTCGACCACATCGATCTTAGTCAACATTCCTGGTGAAGCAGCGTCCGTTGTAACTTGTCTTGATGGATATCAGATGGCGAGAAAAGGGAGAGCGGGACCTGCCTTGGGGATTTCAGCCATGGGGTCCTTCATTGGTGGAACGTTAAGTATCATAGGTCTAATGTTTTTTGTCTACACCTTAGCCGAAGTAGCTCTAAGGTTTGGGCCGCCGGAATACTTTGGCGTCATGTGTCTTGGGATGACCACTGTGATCTATTTGGCAAAAGGTTCCCTTATCAAATCTTTGGTAATGGCCCTCATCGGCCTCATCATGGGTTGCGTAGGCACCGATGCGATCTCAGGCAAACTCCGTTTTACACTTGGTATCTCGGACCTGTGGGATGGAATTGATCTGATTCCTCTGGTCATGGGACTTTTCGGAGTATCTGAGGTTCTCATCAACATTGAGAAGACTTTAAAAACCCAAAGAGTCGTCTTCGAGACAAGGGTCAAAAATCTCCTTCCTAGTCTAGAGGATTGGAAGAGATCCATCGGTCCGATACTTCGAGGTAGTGTGATCGGTTTCTTCTTAGGAATCATTCCCGGCGGTGGTGCCATTACCTCCTCTTTTGTTTCTTATTCGGTCGAAAAGAAAATATCCAAGCATCCCGAGGAGTTTGGGAAAGGGGCTATTGAGGGTGTGGCAGGCCCTGAAACTGCCAACAATGCAGCCACAGGAGGCGCCTTTGTACCTCTTCTGGCACTTGGCTTTCCCCCGAGTAGTGTTATGGCCATTCTATTAGGGGCCTTCATCATACATGGCATCACTCCGGGACCTATGCTCATTATAAAAAACCCAGATGTCTTCTGGGGAACGATTGCCAGCATGTATATAGGAAATGGAATGTTGCTTATCTTGAATCTTCCATTGATTGGCCTTTGGGTTCAGGTGCTCAAAGTTCCCTATTCAATTCTCTTTCCTCTCATTTTGTTATTCACGGTCATTGGTTGTTATAGTGTTGACAATAGGATATTTGATATCCTGATGATGGTATTTTTTGGAATCATAGGATATCTCTTTACAAAATTTGAATACGAACCAGCGCCACTTATCATGGCATTCATCCTCGGGCCTATGTTAGAAAGGTCCTTTCGCCAATCCTTGATCATGTCCAATGGTAATTTATCCATCTTCTTTATAAGGCCTATTGCTGCCGTAGCCCTCGCATTGGCTATCGCTCTTTATGCCTCAATTGCCTTGGGAGTTTTCCGGAAAGCAAGGGTGAAGGTGACTGAAATTCAAGAATGAAAAATAGGTAGAGCTATGGAGGAGATTCCAAGAGATCCAGCTCAGGGTGAGAAATTTAGAGTAACATAGGGAGTCAATTCTTAAATCGGGAAAATTCAAAGGAGGTGCGTCATGTCTACGAAAAAGGTGTTCGGAAAGAGTGTGGTCCTGATGATCCTTTGCTTGTCACTCAGCCTGTTCTTTGCCGGCCTGGTCTCTGCCGCTGAAGAATATCCCACACGTCCCATCAAATTAATTATTCCGTTTTCCCCTGGAGGCGTTGCCGATATTATCTGGCGGGCAATGGTTGATCCCATGGGCAAGGTCTTAGGGCAGCCCGTAGTCATTGAAAATAAGCCCGGTGGGGCTGGCTCCTTAGGATACACAATGGTGGCTACTTCAAAGCCGGATGGGTATACGGTGGGCCATATCTCTCTTGGATCTTTTATCAACAACTATCTCATTTACGACGTCAGCTACAACCCCACCAAGAGCTTTACGATCATTGGTGGGGTTGCCCGTTATGCCGAGGCCCTCGTGGTGAAGTCAGATGCTCCATGGAAGACCTGGGATGAGTTTATTGATTATTCAAAGAAACATCCCAACGAAATAAAAATTGGATTCTCCGGTGCTGCCAGTATCGGAACAATTGGGATAAAATGGATCTCTAAGAAATTGGGGATCAAGTGGAAGGAAGTTACCTTCCCCGGTGATGCTGAAGGGATTACCGCGTTGTTGGGAGGGCACATTGATGCCTTTCCCGGGGCTGGCGCTCAAAATATGCAAGTCAGGGACGGAAGGGCAAGAATGCTTTTGGCAGTTACCGTCGAACCCATTCCAGGCTTTCCGGACGTTCCCACTTTTAAAAAACTGTATGGAAAGGATACGATGAATGGTTGTGCATTAATAGGTCCAGCCGGGATTCCTGAGCCAGTTCTTGCGAAGTTAGAAAAAGCAGTTCACGAAGGGACAAAAGACCCGGGACCCCTTAAGGCAATGAACCAGATGAATACGACTCCCTTGTGGCGAAATAGCAAGGTAATGACTCAAGACGTCAATGCTGCCCTTATCAGCTTCCGGGAGCTATTAGAAGATTTAGATATGGTAAAGAAAAAATAGGCTCACCTCTCATTGGAAAAGGACTGAGCTAATGAAAAAATACGATATCTACTGTGGGCTGTTCTTGTTAGTAACGGCTATCTTTGTGATCGGAGCATCCTTGAAAATGGGCCTGGGAGATGTTGGATCCCCCAAGCCCGGATTTTTCCCATTCCTGGTCGGCTTTCTATTATTCTTTCTTTCTCTTGGAATCATCATCCTAACTGTGAGGGAAAGATACAAAGACCGTAATTTCAAAGAGTGGCCTTCATTGAGCGTGAGTGTTCTGCTCACCCTGGCTGTACTCATTGTTTATGCCGTTTCCTTAGAATTTTTGGGGTATATCGTTGGCTCCTTCTTCTTATTCCTTTATCTTTTTAAGGTTCCGGCTGGGAAGAAATGGGTGTTTTCAATCTTAATGGCAATCGTCGTCGTTTCTCTTTCATATTACATTTTTAGAGTGCTGCTGCAATCACAGTTTCCAAAAGGGATCTTTCGATTAGGGTGAAACAGAATTTTAAGCTCGAGATTTTTCGATTGAGGAGGGAGAATTGTATCGTTAAATGGGAACTTATGACTATGTCCTATTAGGTTTAAAAGTCGGACTGGAACCTATTAATATTTTATTCTGTTTTTTGGGGGTATTGATAGGGACATTGGTTGGTGTGTTGCCTGGGCTCGGTCCCGTGGCTGCCATGGCACTCCTTCTACCCACAACTTTTCACTTAACTCCGGTCACTGCAATTATAATGCTCTCAGGGATCTATTACGGTGCAATGTATGGAGGATCTACAACTTCCATTCTGGTCAATATTCCCGGAGAAGCAGCCTCAGTGGTGACATGTCTTGATGGTTACCAGATGGCCCGAAAAGGGAGAGCCGGCCCTGCGTTGGGTATGGCCGCTTTTGGATCTTTTATTGCTGGAACTATCGGGGTCTTGATCCTGATGCTCGTCGCGAACCCGATGTCCGAAGTTGTTCTAAAATTCGGGCCTCCTGAATATTTTTCTTTGATGGTCATCGGGATAACCTTATTAATCTATTTAGCCCAAGAGTCAAAGATCAAGGCAATGGCGGCGGCATGCTTTGGTCTTATCCTGAGCTTCATTGGGATAGATGTTCTAACCGGTCAACCCAGATTTAACTTTGGATGGATGGAATTGGCAGATGGCGTAGGTATGATTCCATTGATTATGGGTATTTTCGGGATTTCAGAGGTTCTTATTAATATTGAAGACATGTCTGGACAAGATGTTTATAAAACAAAAATAAAAGGGCTTTTCCCTACCTTAAAAGATTGGATTGATTCGAAATGGGCAATTATTCGGGGCACCTTTATTGGGTTCTTCCTTGGTCTTTTACCTGGGGGTGGCGCTATCCTAGCAAGTTTTGTAAGTTATTCGATTGAAAAAAGATTTTCCAAACATCCGGAGAAATTTGGTACAGGCATCATTGAGGGGGTGGCAGGCCCTGAGTCAGCAAATAATGCTGCTACGGCGGGCGGATATGTACCTTTATTTATTATAGGAATTCCTACGAATGCAGTCATGGCGATGCTTTTTAGTGCCCTGCTCATTCATGGATTGCAGCCAGGGCCTTTAATGCTCAAGCAAAACCCAGAGATATTCTGGGGAACTGTCATGAGCATGTATCTTGGGAATGTGATGCTTCTTATTCTCAATCTCCCATTAATAGGGATATGGGTAAAAATATTAAAAATCCCGTATCAGATTCTGTTTCCGCTCATTTTGGCTTTTTGTTTGATTGGGTCCTACACGGTCAATAATAGTGCCATTGACGTTACCATCATGCTCATTTTTGGTTTGATGGGATATCTGATGAGGAAATTCAAGTTTGAAGGAGCACCTCTCATCCTTGCTTTTGTATTAGGGCCAATGCTTGAGCGATCATTTATTCAATCCTTGCACATGTCAGGAGGAAGCTATACGATCTTTTTCACTCGACCTGTTTCGGCTGCATCCCTTCTCATTGCATTTGTGCTTGTTTTGTTATTGATTATTCCCGTTTTTTATAAAATGGCCAACAACGCGAACGTTAAATAAAAAAGGGAGGTATCTATGGTCCGTTTTGAGTTACTGGAGCCGAAGAATTTGTCTGAAGCTTGTTCTTTACTTGCTGAACATAAAGAGAAGGCAAAAATCGTTGCTGGGGGTCAGGGCTTGCTCCCGCTACTTAAGCACCGGCAGATCGCTCCTAAATACCTTATCAACATCAAAAATCTCCTTGGCTTAGAATATATCGACGATGGCAGGAGTGGTTTGAGAATAGGGGCTCTTACCACAAATCGAGCCATTGAACTCTCTGCTTTAGTCGAAAAGAGACATCCCATGCTGGCGGAGCTAGAGCGAGTGGTAGGCGATGTGCAAACGAGAAACTGGGGAACGTTAGTGGGGAATCTATGCGCCGCTAGTCCAACATCGGATCCGGCACCAGCTTTGATTGCTTTAGGGGCTACGCTGAGATCGGTAAGCGTTCGGGGAGAGCGAGAAGTACCTCTTGAGGAGTTCTTCGTTGAATATTTAAAGACCGCCCTTGGACCTGATGAAATCGTAACCGAAATACAAATACCTAGTCCCCCACCTTACACGGGGGGAGCCTACCATAAAGAGAGAGTGAGGATGACAGATTCGCCCATTGCCTCGGTGGCGGCGGTGATCAGCTTAGATGGATCAGATACCGTTGCCATAGCAAGGATTGTACTTCAGGCGGTATGTCCCACACCTGTTAGGGCAAGGGAAGCAGAAAGTTTCATCGTCGGTAAAAAGGTAGATGATAAATTCATTGACGAAGTGGCCGTGTTGGCAGAGAAAGCTGCATGCCCGATCTCGGATATATATGGCTCCGCTGAATATAAGAGGGAGATGGTGAAGGTAGTAACCAAGCAGGTAGTGACGGAAGCCATAAAGCGAGCCAAGGCGACGTAACTTCCAAAAGGGAGAGGGGTAAGATGAAGAAACTACTAATGCTCAGGGTGAACGGGGAGGAATATGAGATATTTACAGATTCATGGAAGACATTGGAAAGGGTTTTAAGAGATGACTTAGGTCTGACAGGGGTTAAGGGAGGCTGTAACACTGGTAACTGCGGTGTATGTACTGTCCTGATTGACGGGAAAGCGGTGAAGAGTTGCCTTGTCCTGGTTTCCCAAGCGCAGGGGAAGGACATTCTTACCATAGAAGGTTTGAGCAAGAATGGATTGCATCCTTTGCAGCAAGCCTTTATCGATCATTTT
>Ga0315282_10011304_pt1 | contig 13856 bp, 17 predicted proteins | sample YL17G07_20_MG_FD_203693 | JGI IMG/M metagenome (GOLD analysis project Ga0315282, IMG submission 203693) | Sediment microbial communities from Yellowstone Lake, YNP, Wyoming, USA - YL17G07_20 | ecosystem: Environmental > Aquatic > Freshwater > Lake > Sediment | place: USA: Wyoming | collected... | reverse complement strand
GGCGCCGAGGTCCTCGGAGAAGGAGACACTGGAGATGGCCTCTTCGGGGAGGAGCCTGTATATCTCCTCCTTGCTCATCTTCTCGAGCTCTTCTACTTTGAGGCCTAGATCTCTCAGGGTAATGGCGAACCCCTCTATGTCATTTGGCATCTTCATCAGATCCTTCTGCATCTCGTTGTTGACGGCGTCGCAGACGATGTTCCATGCCCTCTGATCCCGCTTTCCCAGGCGTCTGAGGTCCCTGAAGGCATCGTGCATCGCCTCGTGGCCAAGGGCAAACGCCTTTCCGCCCCAGCTCAGCTTCTCCCAGAACTCCGGGTTGATGACTATCACCCCGTGCTCCGTCAGCCCCGCCGTGGGCACGCTTGTGCTTATGACTACCCTCGCCCTGCTCAGAACGCTGTTGACGAAGGGCGCGGCCGCGACGAGGGCGGACTTGAGCTTGTCGTAATCGGCCCTGATCTTGTCGATGTTCATGCTATCCTCCAAAAGGCGGGGTAGGCTCGGGGGTCTTGGGCGTGGGTAAGGGTGACTTACCCGATAGGAAGTCGATTATGACCTGATCATTTGAGTCGCCTTTGTTGGTGTATATGACCTCCTTGCACTCGGGGCACTCGAAGTCTATCTTATCACAGGTGCCGTCGACAACCTCGCTTAGGCTCCAATCTAGGACGCCCGAGTCCTCGAGGGTTACTGTCTGTCGGTTCTCCTCTAGGCTGTATGCTTCAAGGTAGTCTATTTCCGCCCCACACTTGGGACAGTGGGGGCCGGTGTCCTCAGACTGTTGTGTCATTCAATTCCTCCAAAAGGGTGTCAGCGTGACGGTGCGATCTGGTCGAAGATGCCCTCCGTTATCTCGGTCAGGTCCTCCTTGTACTTGGGGTCGTAGGCGAAGAGCCTCTTCAGGAAGTCGAGGAGCCTGCGCTTACCCAGGGATATGCACGTCATCACGGTGAACTCGTGCCTCTCCCCGCTCATGGCGTCCAGCAGAGGGAAGGCTCCCTCGACCTTGTCAGGGTTCTGACCTATCCAGCTGGCCAGCATGATGGGGACCGCGTACTTGGCGTCGAACTGGAGTCCCCCGAACTTCTCCGGGCTCCTCAGCAGGTCCTCGAGGTCGACGTCTATGTCGAGGAAGGCGCGGAACTTCCTCCCGACCTCCTCCCCGACCAGGCCGCACACGTCCTCGAGGGCGCCGAATCCGCCCTTGATGTCAAGTGAGGCCCAGGTCCATGATCTGGGTGTGGGAAAGTTCTCGAGGCCCTCCGGCGTCTTGGGGACCATGAGTAGGTAGCCTTCGTCGGAGAAGCGTTTTAGGAATCCGTAGGTCTTCCTCTCCCACTCGTCCCCATACCGCTCCTGCATCCACTCGGCCCACTCGTCGATCGTGGGCGAGGTTATCTTGATGATCTTGAAGCGGTTCAGGAGCGGGTTGTGGATAAGGCGTACTATGCTTGCGTCCTCTGGCCTGTTCCCTGCGGCTATGACGAGGGTCTCCTTGCTGAAGGCCGTCAGTCCGGCGACCTTGTCCAGGACGAGCTGCGGCGTGATGGCCCAGACGTCCTCGCGCTGGATCCACGTGAGTTCGTCGAGGAAGAGGATCCCCGGCGCGGCGGAGTGCAGCACGGCCCACAACAGCGGGTCGTAGTACGTGATGCCCTCCCTGCTCCTGGGGATGCCGCTCAGGTCGCTGGGCTCGATCGTCGAGAGCCTGAAGTCCGTGAAGATGAAGTACTTGTCGGCCTCGGCGAGGACCTCCTCGAGGCCCCTCCCGCCGTTTATGACGAACGCCTTCTTCTCGGACGACCAGCGGACGACTACCTTGGTGAACTCCTTGCCGAGTCGCTTGGCGATCTTCTTCGCCGCCTCGTCGACGTTGAGGCTCTTGCCGACTCCTGGTGCGCCAAGGAAGAGGAGCCCGTACCCTCTCTCCGACCTTCCCTCGCTGAAGTAGTGTCTGTTGATGTAGTTGGACATTTGCCCAATCTTCAAAGCTATTCCTCCAAAAACCTGTCACGTCAGGCATTTTGAGACTTTGTACGCGCTCGCCATCATATCCATCTCGGCCATGAGGGGCTTGTTGTGGAGTTTTGTACTGTTCAGCTCCTTTGAGGCCTTCCCGTAGAGGGCGACAAGGTGGTCCATCAGGTCCTCGATCACCCCGATATGTGCCTCGTTATCGATGTTAATTACCTCAGGATAATAGACGTGTTCATTCTCCTTCTCTACCTTCATGAGAACAACGGTCCCCGGTTCGGCGGTCCTCAAGTGGATGACCTGGACCAGCCTGTCTAAGATTTTAACGAAATGGTTGGTATCAAATTTTTCATAAGAATGTTCGTACCTGTGCCCGTGTACCATGATCGGTGGGTCGACCTCTAAGGACACCACCAGCTCATCGTACGGCTTCAGTGACTTCGTGAGCTCAACGAGCCTACCGAAGTCACTCCTCTTTCCCAGATTGACGTGCCCGGTGAGCTGCTCGCCGTACTCCCGTATCGTGTTGAAGAATTGTCCCCGGGAGTACTCAGAGTCCTCATTGTACTTAGATCCGTACCCGCTCTCACTGTACTTCCACCTGATGAACTCCCCGATGGCTATCCAGTGTTCGGAAGTATGTTCACCATTGGGGATGTGCACCGCATCGTGGAAATCGCTTGCCAGCGGCCTGAGCGAGCTAAAGGACTTGAATACCAGATTTTCCATGTCCCGTTCAAGGTTAACTGTGTTGATGTCGATGGACGTCCTGAGGACGTAGTCGTACCTGTCCTTCAGGGCGAGAATCGTCTGAACTATTACGCCCATGCGTATCCTCCAAAACGGGGAGATTCAGCTCCCTCCGGCAGCCCTTGCAGAGCCCGTTCCTCAGGGCGAGCCTGGGGACGGGCTTGTTGCAGCGTCGGCACTTTGAACGGTCAACTATGGATCCCATGGCACTGCTCCTTAGTGGCTTTGATTAGGCGATCCACCATGGCCTCGAAGGTCATGACCGGTTTGGGGTCACTTATTATATGACTGAAGCTTATGCTCTCGAAGCCGATGAGCTCTCCGTCCGGGAACTTCTTAATGACCCACCACTCGTCGCCTCCGTTGACCTGCTGCACGAAGCAGAGGTTCTCGTAGACGGCGCCACAGCGGATCGCCCAGTAACCCCACTTGAAGAACCTCCTGAGCTCGTCAAGGGTCTCGTAGCGCATGAAGCTGTAGCTGTAGTCGGACTCCATGAAGGGATCCTCCCGGAAAACCACTCCCCAGTGCTTTACCCAGGCGTTCTCCTGGCACTTCCGGATAAGCTCCTGCTCGTTGAAGACCCCCAGGTCCTCAACTCCCTTGGGATAGTCTGATTCCATATTCCTCCAAAACCCTCCTCTTGCAGTCCTCCCTTGACTCGAAACAGACCCCACCGTCATTCTGTGGGCATTTGTCGTTCGAGCACTCTACCTCGTCATCATCGGAGTTTGGCGTGTCTTGTGACATATTCCGATTTTTCCTCCAAAAAGAGGGACTATCCTATCGAAGTCCCCGATGAATGTCTCCTCGCTGTCCATCCTTGCTTCGTTGTTCGATCCCCCGGTGTAGTCCTCGAAGCTCTTGGCGGTACGCAGAAGCATATTTCCCTTATCCCAGCGGACGTCGCCCGTGTTGAAGTACCATATCTGCCCGCCAGGCGTCTCGAAGAACCCTGAGACCTCGAAGTGCATCCTGCTGAACCTTACCTTTGTCACGCCTCGCCCCTTGAGGAAGCCCGTGAAGTCGCTGCGGAATACCCGGTAGAAGTGAGAGAACTGTGGTGTCAGACCGCTGCTGCTCTCGAACGTCTGCTTCAGCAGCTCTATGAACCTCAGCTTCCCATCCGCGTGCTCGCGCACGTAGTCGTTGAGGTAGGCGTCGATGGTGTCCCAGGAGATGCCTATCGAGGCGTCCTGCTTATGGTCCATCCTGTCAAGGATCTCTCCGGCTTGCTCCTTGGTGAGCACGATCCCCCGCTCCTTGGCCATCCCGAGGACGTCTTCCTCGGTCCAGATGGCCATGGCTACGATGTCGGTGGGCTCACCGAGGCTCCTGAGGTGTTCTACTGCACCTTCAATCGTCGGCATACTATCCTCCAAAAATTGACATGAGCCCGAACCTGCTCAGCTCCTCGTAGCGGTTGATGAAGTCAAGGCCCTTCTCGGTCGTCCTGTATCCTTTTCTGCTCTCCTCGAGGAGCCCAAGGCTCAGCAGCTTGGACAGGTAGCCCTTAGCCATCTTGAAGTTGATATGAGCGCCGTAGACGATGCGCGTCTTGATGGCACCGTTCTTGGCCAGCTGGAGGATATCTCGGCAGATATCCGCGCTCTCTCGCCTCTTCATGCTCTCACTGTTCCTCCAATCAGAAAAAGCTCAGAGCATGGTGAAGGGGTACGGGACACCCCCGTCGGGGAAAACAACCTTGTACGGAGTAGGTGAGAACTCAGACCTCACGTAGAAGTCATCACCCTTCCTGTAGGCGACGAGATGCTTGTCCCTGAACCTTAGAGTGTCCGAAGATACCACAACGATGGTGCCCTTCTCGACGCGGAAGGTCATGTCCTCCGTGTGTATCACGGTGTTCTTACGCAGAACACCCAGCTTCTGTACGCTCATGCGTATCCTCCAAAAGGGTCGACCGTCTCAGTGATTATGTCGGATATCCACTCGTTGACGGTCTTTATGGGGCACTCGGCATCTCCTATCTCAGCAACTATCTGGTCGAGCTCTTCGGGGGTAGGATCCCTTCCTTTGGTGGCGACGAATTTGTCCCAGATGTCTTTGGTGTTGAAGGAGAGCCAGACCTTGTTCTCGACGTAGTCTCCGCATCCGTTAACCGAGGCGTCCCTGGACAGGGAGTCCTTCTCGTCCGCACAATCCTCGTGCCAGATGCACGAGGGACAGATGTGAACCATAGTCCTCCAAAAGGAGACAGAGGTTGATTGAGTAGTCAACCTCAATGGTCTGGATCTTCTTCCCGTTCTCCTCTACCCACTTCTTCACTGTGATCCAGTCCTCATCGCTTGTGGGATAGATGAACGTCACCTCTTGGTCGAACTTCTCACCGTCGACCTCCCAGAGGTCTATCGTTCCCTTCCCATTCTCGTCTTGGTCGATTATGGCGACCTTGATTGGGCCTGGCTTCAATAGATCCTCCTTCTCGGCGAGGGCTAGGACAGGATCGTTCACAATGGATAGGGCATCGTTCAAGCTCATGCGTATCCTCCAAAAATAGGCTAGATTCGTCTCTTCAGCACTTGAAAAACAAGTATGAGGCCAGTGGACATGGCAGCCATCGTCCAACACGGGATAAGGTAGCCCTGAGCTACCCATAGATAGGAGTCCATGACAACGCTGGACGATAAGGCTAGGCAACCAAGGTCAAGGATAATTCGTAGAGCTCTTGGAGACAATTCTCTTCTCCAACAGAAAAAGATGGGTTACTCGGCACTTCCCCGAGGAGCTTCGCTAGCCTCAGCATGGCTGTGGTGAACATACAGCCAATGTTCCTAGAACAACTGCCCTCTCGGAGGTATGAACAACTAATACATAGTTGGTTCATGAATATCCCCCAATCTTTACGCCACCCGCCCCTGATGGGGCTACCCCAGCTGCTCGTGCCTCGCACGCGCCTCTCGCTGGGAGGGAGTCCCGTCTTCAACAGGGCTAGAACCGTTAAACCCGACTTCTTGGACGGCTTCGCCCCTCGGACGGAACCCTGAGGCAGTCCCCACGCTGATGCGTGCCCATTACTGGAGGTTTCTGGGTCGATCCACTAGGGATCTAAGGGACTCGCCCGTAGAGTTGCCTCTACTCGGGGCGGGGACGCGAGCGGACGCAGGGACGGCTATCAGAGCCTCACGACTCTTGCGACTGGAGCATCAAGGTTTCCCTTGACGACCTAGGTTATCCCCAGGTGCGGTCTCATCGTGGGTCGCATCTCTGCGACCTGCGAATCTTTGCCGCCCTTACTGCCCGCTCAGCGGGTTGACCCCTCCTGAGGTTTGTCGTCTCAGGGGCTCCCTTCCCGCTTCTCCGAGTCGGTGTGCTAAAGCGGGACAGCACATTGAACCTCGGCAAAAAAGGGGTTACTTCGGCGGCTTCGCCAAAGCCTTAAGGATTGAAGGGCTTATCTCGACCCTGGGCTGTAGCTTCTCGCCCGTGACCGCCTCTATCTGACCGGGTATCACTACCCTGTCGAGGTATGAGACAGCCTTGACGAAGGGGGCTACCTTGTCGTAGTAGGGCTGTGCCTTGGTCTTCAGGACGGACCTAGCCTGAGCGAGCTCGCCCTGAAGGGTGACGACTTCGCCTCGGACATCCGTGCCCTCGGCTAGGTAGGCGGACAGCCTTCCGGCTATCTGCTTCCCGATCTGTGTCACCTTGGTCCTCTCTGCGCTGGTGCTGGTCATCAGTAGGGACGCTAGTGCCCTTCGATGTGCGTAGTAGCCCCATCGCTCTATGATGGTGTCCACTAGCACGTCCTTGGGGGAGACGACTATCTGCGTCTCCAATTCCTGTGGCTCTACCTGAGCCTGTTCTTGGTCCATACGTTCTCTTCTCCCTTTGGTGGGAGCCCTGAGAAATCGACCCTAGCTCCCCGCCTCAGCATCCTCTGCAAAAATAGGTGGATTACCGTTGAAGGCGTCCCAGAACTGGGGGAAATCCCACAGCTTGCTAAGGTAGTAATACTCCTCTCTGCTGATGCGGGATACCGTATACCTCCACTTCTGGTGACGGGGTTCTGAGTGCTTCCTGAGCTTGCCCTTTACTTCGGACTCAAACTGTCCTAGGCACGCCCAGTTGCAGTTGACACATCTTCCAAGATAGGGCATGGTCTCAACTCTATTTAATGCGGAAGTGAGTGCGGTTTAGAGGGGTCTGATGTATCGTTTCAGGATTTTTAATGAAACCTGAATCAAAACATCTGGAGAAAGTTTAATTTGACTGAGACCTATCCCCATGCGCCCTAAACGCTGGGGAGGTTGGCTTTTCGGTCTCGCCTCTAAGCCTAACCAATCCCAATAGGCTTAGGCTTCATCTAAGGCTTAGGCGAATCCGATCCGCTTAGGGCGGTCTTCTTCACTCAAGCCTTATCATGCTTCAAGCTGTTGCTTGAAGCATTTAACAATAAAACGTTTATCAAATAAAAGATTTGCATTTTTCACTACTAAAAAGCATAACAAAAAATACGTATTTTTTGATTAACATTTAATAAAAAAAACTAAATTAAATTTTATCTACATAGTAACATAACTATGATTAGTAATTAGTAATATATTACTAGTGTTCTATTAATTAAAATTAATCTATAGAATTAAAGGGAGGACACAGAATAGGAGGATTGCCCTCCTGGACTCCCTGGTCGAGGGAGGGGATCTACCTCGAAAAAGGCGAGGTCGTGAGACAATCACTGCGTGACCTGTTCAGAAGCCACGGCATAGAACCATTCGTGCCTGAAAAAGAGAGGTTAGACATAGACGCCTGAGGGTGTGAACAGTCTCCTATATAGAGGGGTTGTGAACACAATCACGCCCATGGGCGGGGCCGAGGCGGAGGTCGAGGCCCCGCGGAAAAAGGAGGGGTAGCCGACCCTGAGCCTTATATACTTATATACGTATGTTGGCGTGGTGGAATAGTTGGGCAAGATAACCATCGTGATACCCGACGAGCTCGAGGAGCGTCTCAGGGCCCAGACGAGGAAGCTGGGTGACCTGGGCCGATTCACGTCCGAGGCCCTCGAGGCGTGGCTTCAGCAGAGGGAGAGCAAGGGGAGGAGCTGAGGCCGGATGAGCTCGAATAAACAACAGGCCCGGAAGGCCCGCGAAGAGGCCGAGGCACAGGCCGGGAAAGTGTACAAGGAGGACATGACACAGGCCCGGAAGACCAACGAGGAGACTAGGGCACAGGCCAGAAGGGAGGCCGAGGGCCATGGGTGATCGGCTCAGGGAACCCATGACTCAGGGCCGATGTCGGCATAGTCGGGGACAGGATCGAGGCCGTCGGGAGGCTGGGGAGGGAGAGGGCGGAGAGGAGGATAAACGCCGAGGGACACGTAGTAGCCCCAGGCTTCATAGACATCCACAGCTACTCAGACAACTCGCTCCTCGTAACCGTATTGCCACGGAGGATTGGCATAGATAATAGAGGATTTCGTAAAACCCTGGAGATCCAACCGTGAAACCTTAATAAGAGCCAAAAGAAGTAGGGTAGATGACTTCTATGTCGGTGATCGTGAAGGTTGACCTGAAAGCGAACCGGGATGTCAACGCCGGCGCTGAGATAAGTCTATATGATCTATTCCCCTATATGGAGCGAAACAAGGAGTTTACTCTCGAGTCAGGTGTTGAACGGGACAAGACGAAGCTGAAGATCACAGTAGCCAAGCTTGGTAGCGTTGAGATCATGGCTAACACGAGCAAGAAGAAAGGGGAGAAGACGAACATCGTGATGATATCGAAGACAGCCGATTTATCAAAGAAGGTTAAGGCTAAGGAAATCATCAAGAAAGGCGATGTTCTAAGCGTAACGGTGGAGACGGTGTAGCACTGCTCCCCCTCATTTTTTACCACTCTTGATTGGGCGGGCTTAGCGTGCGCGCCAGCGCGTTGCTATATTACACCTTTTTTCATCACAAATCAGGCCAAGCCAAATAATTGACCGGTCAAATTTATCTGGACAAGCGACAGAGGAAGATCTATGCCAGAAAAGGGCTGGTACTCCCTTACGGTCAGGAAAGAGACCGCGTTGAGGGTCAGGGAACTGGCCAAGAACAAGGGTTTGATGGTGGATGAGCTCATAAACATGCTCATGAAGCCGGCCTAAAAGGGTGTCTGGTCGACGTGTACCCTGTGCGTGCGCGCAACCCCGTGAAAGGTTGGGGGGAGCCGACAACATGGCACAACCCGCACATGGTCGATGATGTGGATAAAAGAGGGTCAACGTAGCCCTCGCCGAGGCACTCAGGGCCGGGCGCGGCAAACGTGTGAGGCTTGAGATACGCACCTATTAGGTACGTAATTACACACCCTTCGCCGACAAAGGTGCGGTACTGGAGGCTAAGAGGACTTAGAAGCCTCTTCCTCCATGATCTTCTCAGTCAACTTTTCAACGTCATAGAGTGGAGTGTTAGTCTTCTCGTCCAATGGTTTAGCAAATTTCTTCTCGATAGCCCCCCTGTGTAGAGTATTCATTGTGCAGAATGGTATTAGCCTCCCGTCGGGCGTTCCATAGTGTATAACGCATCTCTCCACCCGCTCCAAATCGAAGTTGTAGGGGTCCATGAAGTGCATTGAGCCAATCATGATCATGTTATGATGGAGTTTACTCAAGCTACTGTAGTCTCCATTCGTTATGACCGGGAGTATGTGCTTCCTTAGGGCACCTAGCCTCACGTTTTTCATCACGCCACTTACTGCAGTTACCTCAGCTCTCCTCTTCTTCCCGCTCATGAACTTCTCGTTGGCTTTCGACACAGCCTTTAAGAGACCATCAATGTTGAGTTGCTTTGATATCGGCACGACCTTATCTCCTTCTACTATAAGGTAAGTGGCCATTCCACAGTGGTGATGTGCGCTGAAGTCGATATACCGTCTTCTTTTCAGGTTCCCGATGAACTCGATGAAAGGCATGACGGTGGGCACCGGATACCAGTCATCTTGCTTCACGAGACCGTTCGTCTGCTCCTCGGCGAGGCGCATGAGATCTGGGATGGTTATCCGCATCCTCTCCCGCTCTTTCTTGTTGATGCGGCCGGTTATGGAGACGGGCTGGAAGTTGATGCACCTGACGATATCCCTGTGCTCTACCGCGAACCTAATTATGTTGCCGACCTGGTCTTCGTTCACGCCTCCAACGAGGACGGGGACGAGGACAACGCTCCTGAAGCCCCCAGCCTTGAGATTGGCAAGGGCACGCTTCTTGATCTCGAATAAGTCGAAACCCCTCGTAACCTTGTATGGCTCAGGGGTGACTCCGTCAAACTGGAGGTAAACTGTGCTTAACCCCGCCTTCTTCAGACTCTTGCAGTAGTCGACGCTCTCGGCCATCTTTATGCCGTTCGAGTTGACCTCAATGTGCCTGAAGCCTAGATCCTTCGCCATCTTTATCAGATCCGGGAGATCGTCCCTGACCGTAGGCTCACCGCCGCTGAACTGAAGGGCGGGAGGCGGGACGGGGCGATTTGAAAGGAAGTTCTCCATCATGCTCCGGATCTCCTCCTTCGTAGGCTCGTAGAGGTAGCCCGCGGCGCCGGCGTGAGCGAAGCAGATGGGACATCTTAGATTGCATCGATTAGTGATGTCAATTATGGCCAGAACTGTCTCGGACTTGTGCTCTTGGCAGATGCCACAGTCGTAGGGGCACCCCTTTGACTTCTTCGTCCTGGGATTGTTGAGCTTCGTTCCTAACTCCTCGAAACCCTGAGCCCTTACATACTGCTCATAATTTCCCCAGTAAAGGTCGGTGAACTCGCCGTGTTCGCTGCAGGTCTTCTTTATGTAAACTTTGTTCTTATCCTCGAATATCGTCGCAGGTAGCACCTTCAGGCATTCTGGACACAGACTCTTCGTCTCCTTAATCTCCTTCAATTACCAATACCTGCCTCTTTTTCCTAACTTTCACCTTTCTTTATGAATGTTCCCGTTTGTTTCACCTTCTAGGTAGTGAAACTATTGTGACCACCAACAGAGGTAAATAATGGGGTAAAAGAGTTGCTCATGAGGGAGCTTCTTTGTCGGTCGCCTTCGTGAGCATCAAGGTCGGAAGAGAGCTAAAAGAGATCGGTCTTACGGAGTACGAATGCATGGCGTATCTTGCTCTGGTTAAATATGGCGAGCTTACAGCGGGCCAGGTGAGCGAGAACACGTCGATTCCGTACTCGAAAGTGTACACCGTTCTAGATAGCCTTGAGAAGAAGGGTTGGATAGAGATTAGGAGTCACGCGCGCGGCTACCAGGTCCACGAGAGGGAGGAGCCGGTTTACGAGGGGCCGCCTGCGAGATCCACGGAGCCATTCCGGAGCCGGGAAAGGAGGAGGAGACCCCTCCACCTCTGGCCCGGGCGTGGGCCCCCGGCGACATGATGAAGGTCAAGATCGTCGAGTAGGGGTTACTCCTAGACACGCTAGACATGGTGGACACCTGTTGTGAGTGATCATCTTAGGGAAGTGGGGAAGACCCGCGTAAGCGTTATACTTACTAAGCCCTACCTGGACGCCCTGGATCGCCTGGTCATGGAGGGCGTCTACCTGAGCCGGGGCGAGGCGGTGCTCGAGGGACTCAGGATCATCTTCCGCCGCCATGGGCTGGACCCATTCAGAACAATCCTACTATATTAGGAGATCGCTACATGGTGTTCTCCCTTCAGGCTTCATGAATGGCCCTCCCGCGGAGCAGGGAGAGGAGGCCAGCTTCCGTGAGTGAGGACGAGTTGCGCGCGCCGGCTTGTCCCTAAAATGGTTTTAAATGGTCTTAATTCCTCTCACCGGATTTAAGGGTAATATCGGGCGTTACATGAACTCCTCACCTTCTTGCAGAACCCACTCTCCGCGCGCTGCCCTGTCCCTAAATGAATCCTCCCTAAACCCACCAACCTCCAAACACACCATCAAAGAATGAAACCGTTAAACTACGCGAAGAGGAGGAGCCACGTTGTGTAGGTGGCCACGTTTATGGCCGTGATGACTACGCCATACTTGACGAACTGTTTGAACGTGAAGGACCTCCCCGTGCGGTTCTCGGCGGCCTCGATGATGATCACGTTGCTCGCGGCTCCAAGGACGGTCAGGTTCCCAGCCACGGTCGATCCAGCCGCAAGGGCCAGCCAAGCGTACTGGTGTGAGCCATTGAACCCAAGGCCCTTCATCACCTCTATGTAGAGCTTGACGAGGGGGACGTTGCTGAAGACTTGGCTGAGGACGGTGCCCACGAGCATGATGTTCACTATAGCGCCGCCCCTGTCGACGGGGTTCGGGGCCGGGATCATGCCGAGCATCGTCTTCGCCGCACCCGAGCTCCAGAGCCCACCCACCACGATGAACATGGCGACAAAGAAGACGATGGTGCTCCAGTCGACGTCCCTGAGCAGCTCGCGCTTCTCCTTCGCCAGGACGTAGAGGGGCACCGAGGCGAGGAAGGCTATCACGCCGAGGTGTTCCGTATGCGGGAATCCCAGGACCCCAAATAGGTCATTCACTACGAAGCCCCCCACAGCCAGGCAGAGGCTGGCACCTGATACCCTCGCGAGGCTAGGTATCCTGATGTGTTCCTCCCCGATGATGACCACCTCCCTCCCATCTAGCCGGGCCCCGTGCCTTCTAAGGGTGAACCAGAGGAAAGCCGCGACGAAGGCCAAGTTCAGCAGGGTCGGTACGCCCAGTACCGAGACGAAGCTGAGGAAGGGCGCCTTCATCCCAGACTGGCTCGCTATCAACATGTTCTGGGGGTTGCCTATCGGCGTCATGACGCTCCCCACCGTTATAGAGAAGGCGAGGCCGATGAGGACGACCTCGAGCGGCAGCGCCAGCTGTTTCACGAGGGTGATGGCGATCATTGTCCCCACGACGGCCATCGTGTCGTTCACCGTGAACGCCGAGAGGGCCCCCATCAGGAATACGAATAGGACGAGCACCGCCCTCAGGCTCTTCGCCGGCGCCAGCGCCCTGTACATGAGGTAGCCTAGGAGGCCGGACCTCTCCAAGCCGGCTACTATGCTGAACATTCCGACGAGGAAGAAGAGGACGTCGAAGTCGACAGCTGCGTAGGCCTCATCTACGCTAATGACTCCAGCCGCAATCATGAGGGCGGCCCCAACCATCATCGAGGTCCAGATGGGGAACTCGACGCCCATAAAACGCCGGAATACGATCAGGGCGAGGACCGCAGCGAAGATGAAGAGGGCTATGAGGCCGTTATCAACGCCTATGACGGTTGACAGGTTCATTCGACAGCGCCAGCAGCTACTATTAACGATGCGATTATAACGCATTGTACCCCGATAAAAGCTCCTCCCCTTTCTGGCCCAGAGGCTTATCTTCAGGCTCTGCCTCGGAGACTCGAGCTCGTTCTCTCCGAAGTCCATGACGGGCTGGCTCTTTTTGAAGATCCAGCGAGGGAAGAAGTGGAGGATGTCCATGCTGAGGAGACTGAAAACCGTCCTCACACGGACCCAAGGCAGACTAATCAAAATTCTCAAAATTATAAGGGCGTTTTGAACTTAGCCCTACGGCGCGGGCCGCCTCAGGGAGGAGTTCACGAAAAAGTATGAGAGATTAACAGCCTAGCCCGTGCGCCGACGCTGGACAGCTGCTAATCCTGGCAGGGGGGCTTTATCTTGTCGAGGCCGAGGGGCTGAGCTAGTATCCTCTGCCCGATGCCTAGCTCCCTCATCTGATCCTCGATCGACGAGTAGATATCGTCCACAGAGAGGGGTGGGGGCACGAGTTTCTGATAGGCAAGGCCAGCCGCCACGATACCGCACCCCGTCACGTCCGAGATGAACGTTGGTTCAGGGAAAGCTATCAGAGCGACGCCGAGGGACACGAGGGCCGCACCAGTCCCCTGGTTTCTGGAACCGTAGAGGTCGCTGGTCTCATGGACGCCCTCAGCGAATCCGGCGAGGAGGGAGGCGGTCTCATCGTATGCCTCGCCTAGCTCCTTCGCCGCCACAACCACGTTACTCGCGTTACTCTCATCCAAACTTCCACCCGCTTACAGGGGGTTTTTCTTAAAAAAGGAGGGGGAGGGGTTTTTCCGGCTCATCTTGTTTGGCCACCCCTCTTAGACGCGGTCGGTGAGGGAGCTTCCTAGCTGTCCGGCCTTGCCAGGCAGCTCTGGGAAGGTGTCCTT
>Ga0315282_10011303_pt1 | contig 13856 bp, 15 predicted proteins | sample YL17G07_20_MG_FD_203693 | JGI IMG/M metagenome (GOLD analysis project Ga0315282, IMG submission 203693) | Sediment microbial communities from Yellowstone Lake, YNP, Wyoming, USA - YL17G07_20 | ecosystem: Environmental > Aquatic > Freshwater > Lake > Sediment | place: USA: Wyoming | collected... | reverse complement strand
CGACAAACACCGCCTCGGCGCCCAGTTGCATGACGAGCGACGCATCGGCCGGCGTGGCGATGCCGCCCGCAGAAAAATTGGGCACGGGAAGCTTTCCGTTCTGGCTTACCCACTTCACCAGCTCAAACGGCGCCCCCAGTTCCTTGGCCTTGGCCATCAACTCGTCTTCGCGGAGGGTCGTAAGCAGGCGAATCTCGCTCGTGATGGCGCGGAGGTGCCGCACCGCTTCGACAATGTTGCCGCTTCCCGCCTCACCCTTCGTGCGAATCATCGCCGCGCCTTCGCCCACGCGCCGCAGCGCCTCACCCAGGTTGCGCGCCCCGCAAACAAACGGCACCTTGTACGGCCACTTGTTGATATGGTGCTCCTCGTCGGCAGGCGTCAGGACCTCGCTCTCGTCCACGTAGTCCACACCGACAGCCTCCAGCACCTGGGCCTCGGCGAAATGTCCGATGCGCGCCTTGGCCATCACCGGGACGGTCACCGCGGCCATGATCTGCTTGACGATCTTGATGGACGCCATGCGGGCCACCCCGCCTTCCTTGCGGATGTCGGCCGGCACGCGCTCGAGCGCCATCACCGCCACCGCGCCCGCGTCCTCAGCAATCTTGGCCTGCTCGGCCGTGGTCACATCCATGATCACGCCGCCCTTGAGCATTTCCGCCAAACCGACTTTCAGTTTCATTGTTTGATCGTATTGCCACATGGTTACCCCCTTGTCCGAACGTACCGTAGCGGCGGCCTTTAGGCCGCCATCTGTGTGTCGTCCTAAAGGACGACGCTACGTTCCCCTGTGTCGTCCTAAAGGACGACGCTACACCAGCGCCACTCCCGAGGCGACCGGGGCGCGCTTCTCCCCCGTTTTCCCCTTACGGATTTCCTCGGTTAGCAGCTCGCCGAGGATTCTGACACCCGCCTCAATCTGCTCGTCGGTGGAAGTCGTAAAGCACAGCCGAAAGGCGTTATGCTGCGGGTTCTGAAAATAGAAGTACCGCGCGGGCGCGAAGATGACCTGCCGGTCGCGCGCCTTCATCAAGAGTTCACCCGCGTCCAGTCCCGCCGGCAGCTCAATCCAAACCGACATTCCACCCTCCGGAATGTCCCATTTTGCCCCATCGGGTAAAAACTGCTCGGCAGCCCGGCGAAAGACATCCAGCTTGTGTGCATACACCCTAATGGTCCGGCGAATCAGTCCATCGAGCCAGCCTCGGCGGCCAAATTCCTCAAGGACCGCTTGGCCTAACAGGTTGGTGTGCAAATCGGCCTGCTGTTTGGCCTCGCGCAGGCGCGCAATCACGCGCCGCGACGCCACTACATAACCCACGCGCAAGCCCGGAAAACCAACCTTCGAGAAGCTGTTCAGATGAATCACCAGCCCGGCTGTGTCCAGCGCCTTCAAGGGCGGCAACGCCCGGCCTCGATAACGCAGCGTGCCGTAAATATCGTCTTCAACCACGGGAACCTGCGCGTGGGTCGCCAGCTCCAGTAGGCGCTGGCGGGCGGCGAGCGGCATCGTCCGCCCCGTCGGATTCTGAAACGTGGGACTCGCCAGGATTACTTTGACCTTGTTCTGGCTGAGGACCGCTTCCAGGAAGTTCAAATCCATGCCTTCCGCGCCCACCGGGACTCCGATCAGGCGAACCCCCGGCGACTCGAACACGTGCCAGCGGCCAGTGTAGGTGGGGTTCTCCGAGACTACCGCGTCACCTGGCGCGACCAGTACGCGGCGCAGCAGGTCGAGCGACTGCTGGCAGCCGCTGGTGATGAGGAGTTCGTCGAGTTCCACCGCCATGCCGTCGCGGCGCAACCGCGCCTGCAAGTACCGCTTGAGCGGCGGGTAGCCGTCGCTCGAGCCGTATTGCAGCAGCTTCGCCCCCTCGCGCCGCAAAGCCGCGTCCAGGGCGCGCCGGACCAGATCCACCGGACTCAGCTCGGGCGAAGTGTGCGTGGCCGCGAAGGAAATCATCCCCGGCTCAGCAGCGCTCGCCATCAGACGGCCGAGTGAGTCGTCTTGCGGCTCCGGCGGAAAGAAGCTCTCCCAGTAGAAATCGTTGGCAGGACGGCGGCGCGGTGGGCCGGAAGCGCGGAGCGTGGCTGCCAGAGGCGAGACAAATGTCCCCCGGCCCACAGTCCCCTGAATCAAACCTTCGGCTTCCAGGTCGGCGTAGGCGTTGCTGACCGTCGTGCGGTGGACACCCAGCCGCTTGGCGAGTTCGCGGGTCGGCTCCAGACGGTCTCCGGAAGCAAGCGCGCCGGAGATGATCCGCTCGCGGATCTGGTCGCGGATCTGAACATAGAGCGGCTTGCGCAGACTGGGATCGAGGTTGATGAGCACCGACGGCAGGCCCTCCCGGCCTGACTTGGCAGTCCAATATAAGCCAATCGTGGCGGATTGTAAAGAGCCAATGAGGCCAAGCGTCGAGCAGGCCAAGCTTTAGAATGAGACCAGTGAGACTGGTGAGACAGCCGCTTCCCTCAACCGGTTGGCCATGCCGTCTGGCTGTCCCCGGGGCAACCCTCACTGGTATAATCCCCGTCGAATAGACCTGCACACGGAGCGAACTCTCATGGCCACTGGTCAAGTGCCGCACGCGAGGTTACTCGATCGCCACAGCGTCGCGTTGGTGGTGTTGGACCTGCAAGCGAAGTTAGTGCCCGCGATCTTTGAGCCCCAGCGCGTTGTCCGGAACACCCAACTCTTGCTGCGACTCGCGCGGCTTCTGGAGATCCCCACCGTCTTGACCTGCCAATACCCCAAGGGGCTGGGGAACATCATCCCGGAAATCACCCAGTCCGCGCCCGGCATCGAGCCCATCGAGAAAACGAGTTTCGGGTGCTTTGGTGAGCCCGACTTTCTCCGCCGCCTGAAGCAACGCGCTCCGCAGGCAAACTCTCTGCTGGTGGCCGGCGTCGAGTGCCACATCTGCGTGATGCAGACGGTGCTGGGTGCTCTCGAGGCCGGCTATCTCGTCCACGTAGCGGCGGACGCGACCTCGTCGCGGACTCGGGAGAACTGGCAGTTCGGCTTGAACCGCATGGAGCGCGCCGGCGCCGTCGTCAGCTCAACTGAGATGATGGTCTACGAGTTGCTCGTCGACAGCAACACGCCCGAATTCAAGGCAATCCTTCCTTTCTTGAAGTGAAGTCGCCGGTCAGTTGCCCGTTGTCAGTTGTCAGTTGCGCAGGGCGAGGAATCAGGAAGAGCTCACGCCTAGAGCCCGCGTAAGAAGGGATTGTATTCGCGTTCCTCGCCGATGGTGGTGGCTGGCCCGTGGCCGGGGAAGACCGGCGTATCATCGGGTAAGCGCAGCAGGGTATTCTGGATGGAGCGCAGGATCTGGTCGAACGAGCCACCCCACAAGTCCGTCCGACCGATGCTGCCCTGAAAGAGTGTGTCGCCGCTGAAAATCCTCCCGTGCTCGCCGGTCAGGTGAAGCGACAGGCTGCCGGGCGAATGGCCGGGCGTGTGCAGGACCTCGAGCTGGAGCGACCCCCAGCGCAGTGCGTCACCCTCGCGGAGGAACTGATCCACTTCGACCGTGCCCGGTGGCCGCACGCCCAGCCAGGCAGCCTGCATAGCGAGGTTCTGATACAGCGGCAAGTCGCCCTCGTGCAGCAACACGGCGGCGCCGCTGGCCCGCTGGAGCTTCTCGATACCCGCCACGTGATCGATGTGGGCGTGCGTGGCGACGATGTATCGAGCCCGCAGGCCATGTCGCGCCAGAATTTCCTGCACGCGCTCGATATCGTCGCCGGGGTCGATCACCACGGCTTCTCCCGTTGCTTCATCTCCGACCATCGAGCAGTTGCAGGCCAGCATCCCGACGGGAAGGATTTCATGGATCATGGTGGCGTTCTCACCGCCACCCCATTGTAACTGAGGCTGCGCGGGCGTGAAGGGAAACCTCCGCGTTGGCTGCCCGCACACGCGTTTCCCAAGTGGCCCACGGCGCGAAGTTCCCCGCCTCACCGAAAAAGCGGCGTACCAATCGGTAGATTTCACATGATGCTATGGAGAGAAAGGCCTTGACCGCTCATTGAACATTGTCCTCCGTGGCGTAAGCGTCTAGAATGCACCGACTCTCCAGGAGGCGAAGGCGTGTCCTCTCTGGTCCAATGGATTCACGTGACCGCTGCCGTGATCGCCGTGGGCGGGATCGGGTTCTTGCTTGTCATCCTCTTCCCCTCCGCAGGAGTGCTGAACTCCGAGCCGCGTGACCTGCTTCTCAAGCGCGTCCTGGGACGCTCCCGTTGGGTCGGCTGGTCAGCCATTATCCTGTTGCTGACCTCAGGCTTGTACAATATCCGCTTGCGCGCCTGGGAAGCGATGTGGGGACCGTATTGGAGGTGGCTGACGGTAAAGATTGTTCTCGCCTTTTCCGTCTTCGCGATTTTGCTGCTTCTGACGCTTCCCCTTAAGGTGCTGGCCCGCTTCCGCGCGCGCCGCCAGATGTGGCTCTCGATTGCCTTCGCCCTGGCCATGGTGGTTATCTTTATCTCTGCTTATCTCAGGGGCTAGTCCATGCCCACCTCCGCCCGCAGCCCGCTCGCTGATTACCACCTCTCCCAAGGAGCGAACCTGGCGGATTATCACGGCGCTCTGGTCCCCGGGCGTTTCTCGGACTCGCGCCAGGAACATGAGGCCGTGCGCAAAGCGGCTGGCCTGCTCGATTTTTCTTTCCGCGCCAAGATTGCGGTCACCGGGGCGGACCGCGTTCGCTTCCTGCAAGGCACGGTGACGAATGACGTAAAGACGCTGGCCCCGGGCCGCGGCACCTACGCCGCGCTGCTCAACCCCCAGGGGCACATCCTGGCGGACCTGCGTATCTACAGCGCCGCAGACCGCTTCTTGATCGATACCGACGCCGACCTGCGCGAGAAAGTCCTCGCATGGCTCCAGCACCACATCATCGCGGATCGGGTGAAGCTGGAGCCTCTGGAAGTTTACGCTCTGGCCTTCCAGGGGCCGAAGTCGCGTCCCTTGCTGGAAAAGACTCTGCACGTTGATCTGCCCGCCCTGGAGGAATTCGACCACCTGGCGACGAACTACGCCGGCTTCCCCATCCGGGTTGTGCGCGCGTCGAGCACCGGCGAAGAGGGCTACGAAATCTGGGTGGGAGAAAAAGGTCTGTGGGGCGTATGGGGCGCGGCGTGCGGGCAAGCGCCGACTTACGACATGCTCCCCTGCGGCGTCGAGGCTCTGGAGTCCCTGCGCCTCGAGGCTGGCATCCCCCGCTACGGCCCGGACTTGAAGGAAGACACGTTGCCGCTCGAAGCGGGCCTGCTGAACGCCCTCAGCTTCACCAAGGGTTGTTACATCGGCCAGGAGATTGTGGAACGCTCGCGCCGCCGCGGCCACGTCAATTGGAAACTGGTGGGCGTGGTGGTGGAAGCACCGGCGGCGCCCGCACAGGGAGAGAAGTTGTTATCCGACGAGAAGGAAGTCGGCGAAATCACCAGCGCCTGCGTTTCCCCCACACTCGGCAAGACCATCGCGCTTGCCTACGTCCGCCGCGAAGTCTCGGAAGCCGGCACAACGCTCGTGCTCGCCTCCGGCCCTGCCGCAGAAGTCGCCGCGCTTCCCTTCTATCACCGCGCGTAGGCCGAAACTCGAAATTCGGCGGCCGCACGGCGCTGCGCTTTGTAGCGCTGGGCTTTAGCCCAGCATCTTGCTGCCCTGAAGGGCAGCGCTACAAGAGCAGCGCTACAAGAGCAGCCGCCCAGTCGCTGCTACTCACTACGCTTTTCGCTTTTCGCTTTTCGATTTTCGAGTTTCGGGAAGGTTACTTCGTGTGGAAGACGGCCCGCTTGAACGATCCACGCTCCTGCTCGATCTTCTTCTGCAACATCATGATGGCGTAAATCAACTGCTCGGGCCGGGGAGGGCAACCGGGGAGATACACATCCACGGGGATAAACTGGTTCACTCCCTGCACGACGGCGTAGTTGTTGAAGACGCCCCCCGAGGTGGCGCAGGCGCCCATGGAGATGACCCACTTCGGCTCGGGCATCTGCTCGTACAGCCGCTTGATCACCGGGGCCATCTTCTGCGAGACGCGGCCGGCGACGATCATCAGGTCGGCCTGCCGGGGTGAGCCGCGAAAGACCTCCGCGCCGAAGCGCGCGATGTCAAACCGCGAGGCGCTCATCGACATCATCTCGATGGCGCAGCAGGCCAGGCCGAAGCTGAAGGGCCAGAGCGAGGACTTGCGGGCCCAGTTCACCGCCTGGTCGAGCTTGGTGAAAATCAGGCCTTCAAAACCGGAAGCTTCACTCACCTGCATGATGCTCAGCCTCTAGGCCGCGGATTATCCCACGCCGGCCGCTGCCCTTCAACCCATAATGCGCGCCCGGAGCGCAACCGAACGCCCACTCGCTGGAGAAGAACCTGTGAATCGAGCCACGCTCCTCTTCAAACTTGCCCTCTTTGGGATCGCGCTGAGTTTTCTGGCGCCATTGTCCGCCCACGCCCAACACCTCCAACCCGCCGGCACCAAGAGCGGCTTTGTGACAACCTCAGATGGCGTGAGAACCCATTATCTCGAGGCCGGTTCGCGCGCCACCGCCCGCTTATTCGATAGGACGGTATCGGGCGTCGGGGCGGTTCAACTCTTTTTCCGCCTTCGTTCTCTTGACAAGAGTAATCACTGCTATCGCGACGGCCGCGGCCATTGACCCAAACACGATGGCCAGCCCGCCGAAAACGGCGGTCAAGATGCGGACGACAAAGCCCTGCCCGATCGCCAGGACGACCTCCGGGCCCTCCCGGCCTTCTGGATACCCGGCGGACAACTCATAGACCCCCGCGCGGTCAATCGTGAAATCCAGGACGGCTACGCCGCTGCGACTACCCACCGTGTAGGAGGAACTTGCCGTGACGCGGGAGAGGGGTATGCTGGAACCCGTGGTCTTCGAGACCAGGTGGCACTCGAGGCCGGGCAGGCTCTCCTCCGTGGAGAAAATCCTCGTACCCACCACGCTCCGATATTCGTAATAGATCGTGTACTTCCCCGGTTGAGGGAGTGTGAGTTCAACGTTGCCGGGCACCACGACCTGCTGAAGCGTGTCGGACAAGCCGCTCAGGTTCTGGAAGAGGAAGAGCGCGAAGAACACCCACCCCGCCACAAACACCAGCCCGGCAAGGCCGTAGTACCAGCGACTGGGCCTTATCTCGTCCTCGATCATGGGTCGCCTCCCTCCGTCAAGCCAGCCAGGGCTCCGCTGGGAAAAGGGCCAGGGTTCCCTGTCGGGTATTCTACAGGCCAGGCTGTCTCTCTCCAAGCGCCTGGGCGCTTCGTTGACAATGGTGCGAGTGGCGTCTAACCTACGGGGCGGGGCTATGGACATCTTCCAAGAGATCGCGCGGTTGAGAAAAGAAGGACGCAAGGCGGCACTCGCCACCATCATCCAGGTCGAGGGCTCCATCCCGAGTTATGAGAGCTCCAAGATCCTGATTCGGGACGATGGCTCGATTCTGGGCACCGTGGGCGGCGGGTGCGTCGAGGCGGAGGTCTGCTCCGCCGCGCAGGAGGTGATGCGCCAGGAGAAGCCGCGCCGCCTGCACTTCAACTTGAACGACAAGCCGGAATATGAAAACGGGCTGATCTGTGGCGGCTCGCTGGACATCTTCGTCGAGCCCATCCTGGCCATTCCCACCGCGTACATCTTCGGTGGCGGGCACATCTCGCTTTATGTTTCCAGGGTGGCCAGCGTGGCAGGCTTCGACGTCGTGGTCAGCGACGACCGCCCGGCCTTCGCCAGCAAAGAACGCTTCCCGGAGGCTGTCGAGATCCACGCCGGGCCCTGGGAGGAAATCTTCCCTCAGCTCAAGATCAACGGCGTCTCATATCTGATTATCGTGACCCGCGGCCACAAGGGCGACCTGACCTGCCTGCGTTGGGCGTTGCAGACGCCCGCGCACTACATCGGCATGATCGGCAGCAAACGGAAGGTCAGCGAGATCTCGAAAGTCCTCGAGAGCGAAGGCGTGCCGCCAGAGAGGTTGGAGCAGGTACATTCTCCCATCGGCCTCGGTATCGGCGCGCTGACCCCCGAGGAAATCGCGGTGTCGATTGTCGCGGAGATGATTGCCGTGCGTCGCAATGCTGTGCCGTCGGTTCCCGCCATGACTTACAAACGCCAGGCTCAGCCCGCCCCATGAATAAAGAAGAAGACCGCCAACAGAAGGCAGTAGGCAGAAAACAGACCGCCCTTGATCTAAGACCGAGCAGAGGTGGGCAGTGATTGCGGGCCTGATTCTCGCTGCCGGCGAGTCCTCCCGCATGGGGCAAGATAAGGCCTTGCTCATCTACCAGGGCCGCACCTTCCTTGAAACCATCGTCGCCACACTCCACAAGGCTGGCATCGAGCGCGTCGCGGCCGTTCTGGGCCATCATGCGGAGCAAATCCTGCAGGCCGTGAAGCTCGAAGGCGTCGAGACGGTCATCAATCGCGACTATGTCCGAGGGCAAACCTCGTCTCTGCAAGCCGGGCTGCGGGCTCTGGAAAGTCCGAGCCTCGAGGCCATCATGCTGTGCCTGGTGGATCACCCGCTGGTCTCCGTGGAGACGGTGCGCGCACTCATCGCAAGCTTTCGGGAGAGGGGCACCCACGTCGTCATTCCAATCTTTCGAAATCAGCGCGGACACCCGGTGGTAATCAGCCGCACCCTGTTCGAAGAGCTGTTGCGCCTAAGCCCCGACGAAGGCGCCGATACCGTGATCCGCAAATACCGCGACGCTACCCAATTCGTGGAAGTGGACGACCAGGGAATCCTCCTCGACGTGGACGATTCGGAAGCTTATCGCCGGCTGTCAGAGACTTAGATTTTTCACTGAACAAGGGAACTCTCCGGGCCGCTGGTGGGTCGATTCGTCTCGGGATATGCGGATTCGCGGCGCCGTCTCCTCTTCAGATACGCTGCCTGCGTCTTTTCTGGGGTCTGGTTCGTATACAGGGCTAGAATGGACGCCGCAGTTTGCTGGTTTGTGAATTCGGTTACGAGTCCGATGGAACATGAAGGCCAGGCCATAGCCCGAGGGCTCCGGCGGCGGGACCCGGACCTTCTCGACCGCTTGATCGAACACTACCAGTATCGTCTCTTCCGGTACCTGCTTCTCCTCACGGGAAACAAAGAAACCGCGGAAGACCTGTTCCAGGAAACCTGGATGCGGGTGCTGGAATGCGGCCGTCAATTCGACAGCCGATGGAAATTCGGGACGTGGCTCTTCACCATCGCTCGGAACCTGGTGATCGACCTCCGGCGGCGCCGGCACGCTCCACTCGCCGATGCCGGAGACACCGAAGCGCTGGGAGAAGTCCCGGCTACTGGCGAACCGTCGGCTTTTGACCTGCTTGCCCGGCGCGAAGCGGGCGCGCGGGTAGCGGCAGCGCTGGCCCGTTTGCCTGCCACCTACCGCGAAGTCCTGGTGCTGCGCTTCCAAGAGGATTTGGCACTGGAAGAAATTGCTGCTGTGGTGGACGCGCCGCTTTCGACCGTGAAGTCGCGCCTCTACCGGGGCTTGGACACCTTGCGGCAATTGCTGGAAGGAGGCAGGGCATGAGCGACGATGTTCACCCGCGGGCCGAACATCTCATCACCGCCGCGAGGGTGGAAGGAATTTCCCCCGCCGAGCGCGAATGGCTCGACGCGCACCTGGAAAGTTGCGCCCGCTGCGCCGAGCGCGCCGCTGCTCTGGAGCGCGCGTTGGCCTCACTCCGCTCGCTCTCGATTCCCCTCGACCCGGCGCTGGTGAGCGCCACCCAGCTTCGGGTGCGCCTGCGCGCGCAAGGACTCCAGGAGCAGGAGTCCAGGATGCGAGGTCTTTGGGTCTCCTGCGCGCTGTCCTGGTTCTTGGGGGCGCTCAGTGCCCCGCTGCTGTGGCGAGGATTTGAATGGGTGGGGCGGCGCATTGCATTACCGGATTTGGCTTGGCAGACCGCCTTTCTGTTCTGGTGGCTCGTGCCCGGGGCGGCGGTCGGCGCAGTGTTCGCCTGGCAGCGTGCGCGTGGCTCAAGCGACAATGGCCATGCAGCGACCTAGTCCCGCTGAACTTCCGGGAATGAGCGGAAAGGCGGGGTTTCAGCGGGGCCCGGGGAGGTTATATCTTTGAGTGGAGTTGGGTGACTTATGATCGAAGAAAAGCCGCAAATCGGTAAGGAAGTACGACTGGTTCCCTGGTGGGCCATCGGCCTCGCCGTCGCGCTGTTGGTGGGAATCCAGGTGCTGATGCACGTGGTCATGTTCCCTCGCGAGCCCCATCCGCCACCGTTTGTGCTCCGGCTTTTCGTCGGATTCATGGCGGGAACCGTTCTCGCCTTTTTCGTGCTGCTGGTCGGCTACGTGAACCGCGACGCAAAACGGCGAGGCATGAACGTGGCATTGTGGACGCTGCTGGTAATCTTTGTACCCAATGCCATCGGGTTCATCATCTATTTCTTGCTGCGTCAGCCCTTGATGACCAAGTGCCCGCAGTGCGGCGCGATGGCGAACCCGAGCTTCAACTACTGCTCGAAATGCAAGTACAGGCTGCGCCCCACCTGCCCCCAGTGCAAGCGCGAGGTGCACGCTGATGATAAGTATTGCCCTTACTGCGCGCGGGAACTGGCAGAGCCCGCAGCGTAGCCTGCGGGCGATGGCAGGAGAGCACCTTTACGGTGCTCCTGAACTGGAAAGCAAAAACGGGAGGAGCGTGAAGCCCCCCACTTGCCTTTCAACTCTCAACTTTCGACTTTTAACTTGCTCCCTCACACCACGAGGTAGCCGAAGAACAGAAGCCGCAGCAGGATCACGACCCCCACGCCCACGGCGACCGTCAGGGCAATCCTCGGTCCGGGGCTCTTGTTGACTTCCGGGATGAGGTCCGAGGCCGCGACGTAAAGCGTGGCTCCCGCCGACAGCGCCAAACCATAGCTCGCAAAGCGGTGGGCGAACGCCATGGCCAGGATGCCAAGAATTCTCGAGACGCCCAGCACCCCGGCTGCCCCGAGACCCGCGCTGCGGCTTTTCCGCGCCGCCGTCATAATCGAGGCGATGGTGAACCCTTCAGGGATGTTGTGCAGAATGACGGCGCCGAAGATCACCGTCCCCAGCCAGTTGGAAATCAGGAACCCGGAGGCGATAGAGACCCCGCCAAAAAACGTATGGATGGTCAATCCTCCCAGCGCCGTGTAGGCCACCGAAGGGTTCAGGAATTCATCCGCGTGGGTTTCCTCGCCGAAGTGGAAGTGCGCCGGCCAGGAATGCTCAAAGATGTGAACAATGAAATAGCCGAGAAGGATCAGCAGCGGCGCGGCGCCCTTGGCCAGGTGCAGGCTCTCCGGAACCATTTCGGTGAGCGCCGTGGCCAGCATGAAGCCGGACCCTAGCGCGATGAAGTAGGTGAGGAACACCCGGCTCCAGGCCCGCGCGGAGACAATCGCGGCGCCGAACAGGTTGGCCACGCCGGCTATCATTCCTAGCGCGAGACTGATCCAGAGATAGGACATGGAAGAAGAAGTCAGCAGTCAGTTGCCAGCGGTCAGTCGTCGCTCCGAGGAGTTCAGCGCGTCCCGCCGGTGACTGAGAGCTGTTATTTCACGGCGCATGGCGGAAGTACACCACCTCGCCGTCGTGCAAGACGTATTCCTTCCCCTCCAGTTTCAGCACGCCGCGGCTCCGCGCCTCGGCCAGGCTCCCCGCCGCGACCAGATCCTCGAACTTGACCACCTCAGCCCGGATGAACCCCTTTTGAAAATCGCTATGGACCTCGCCCGCGGCTTCCCACGCCGTGGCCCCGGAGCGAATTGTCCAGGCCCGGCATTCGTTCTCGCCGACCGTAAAGAACGAGATGACGCCCAGGAGCTGATAGCTCACGCGGATCAGGCGCGAGATGGCCGATTCCTTCAGCCCGTAGCTCTCCAGGAATTCGGCAGCGTCCGCGTCACTCAGTTCGGCCAGTTCGGCCTCGATTTTTCCGGACACCGCGGCCACCCCCGTCTTAGGTCGCTGCTTCAGACCCGCCTCCGCGGCAAACTCTTCGGCGGCCTGGGTGCGCGCCGCGTCCTTCTCGCCCAGGTTCAAGACGTAAAGCATGGGCTTGAGAGAAAGAAACGTGAACCCACGGACCGTGGCCTCTTCTGGGCCCAGAGCCACTTCCCGCAACGGCGTCTGCTTCTCGAGCGCCGCCTTGCAGGTCAGCAACACGTGGTGTTCCTTTTCCAGAGCAGGATTCTTCTGCTTCTTGAGGTCCCGCTCCAGGCGTTCGAGACGTTTTTCGACCACCGCCAAGTCGGAAAGGATTATCTCCAGTTCTACATTCTCGATATCCCGTTGCGGGTCGAGAGAACCGCCCGGCGGCGGCAGCGCCTCGCCGTCGAAGGCCCGCACGACGTGGGCCAGGGCGTCCATCTCGCGCAGGCTGGCCGTCTGCACTCCCGTCCGCAGCAGGTCGATGACGCTTCCCGGCGAATCAACATATTCCACACTGGCATAGACGGTCTTCCGGCCAGGGTGCATCCTCACCAGCCGATCGAGGCGCGCGTCAGGAACGTGCACGACACCCAGGTGCGCTGCGGGTTTTCCCGACGCCAGGCCGCTCCCGTGCGCATGCGTCAGGATGCGAAACAAGGTGGTCTTCCCTACCTGGCCCAGCCCCACAATTCCGATTTTCAGCACCCGAACCTCCCGGCGAGGGACGACAGCAGGCCGACTAGCGGCCACCATACTAACACACGGAAACGCCGTGAGCCGCACCTCCCGCGCAATTGCTAGGGCAGCGGCGTTGCAAAATCCCAGGCAAGGGGACTAATATTTGAAGGTGGGAAGGATGGGAGGTTAGTATGCGCCTGCAGATTGGCTTGTTCCTTGGCCTCGTGTTTTTTCTGTTCGGGATGCCTGCCTTAGCGCAGGGGCGCGGGCGAACCCTGCCGCAGGTGGGCAAGGCCTCGTCCGGGGGGCCGGCCTCTCGAGTATCGTCCCCGGGCTACGGTCACCATGGCGGGTGGTCTCCTGGCCAGTCGCCGCGCTTCAACAGGGGTTTCGCCTTCCGGTCCCCCAGCTATTGGCCCTACGCGTACTCTCCCTACGCCGCGCCATCATACGGATGGCCCCACGTTGACGCCGGCGATTACGGATTTCCGTACACGTATGCTTCGCCGTACACGCACTCCGGTTATTTCCCCTACCTTTACTTCTTCGACCTCTACTACCGCGAAGCCCAGCGCTCGAAGGAGGAGGCGGACGCGTACGAGGAGACCTTTCGGCGGGAAAAACTGGGAGACGCGGCGTCCGGCGGTGCGCCACTCTCGCCGCGCGACGTGCAGGTGACGGTTGACGGCCAAGAACTTGCCCCTTCACCCAGCGGCTACCCGCTGGTGGTCGGCTCTGGTCGCCACACCCTGCGCCTGGCGGCGAGATCTCCGGCACGAACCGAAGAAGGCGTCCGGAACTAGCTCTGGCGTCCCGAGTTGTTCAGCCCCTTCTCCCCCGCGGCCTCGGAGACCAGAAGCCTGTAGCGGCGGGAAAACCGTGGCCGTGGTGTGAACTTTTGGGTAAAATAGGCCGCCGGGCTGAAGGCGGCGTCAGTGGTGGGCGGTACAGGATTCGAACCTGTGACTTCTACCGTGTGAGGATAGCACTCTACCGCTGAGTTAACCGCCCAACGGCCAGTTCAAGATAGCAGATTCCCGGCCCAAGGTCTAGACGGGCCGCCGACCCCGCGCGGCTCCCGAGAGCATGAACAAGGCTGAGGTCAACAACCAAGCGCCTGTTTCCACCGAGCTGCTTTCGCGGCTGCAAAAATCCATCCAGAGCGTCATCCGCGGCAAGGACGAGGTCATCCAGCTGGCGCTGGTGACGCTGTTCGCCCGCGGCCACC
>Ga0315282_10011302_pt1 | contig 13857 bp, 11 predicted proteins | sample YL17G07_20_MG_FD_203693 | JGI IMG/M metagenome (GOLD analysis project Ga0315282, IMG submission 203693) | Sediment microbial communities from Yellowstone Lake, YNP, Wyoming, USA - YL17G07_20 | ecosystem: Environmental > Aquatic > Freshwater > Lake > Sediment | place: USA: Wyoming | collected... | reverse complement strand
TTTCCCCCCTGTGTCAAGTGCGGCTAAAGACCTGCGTCAAAGGGGGAGGGAAAAAAGGAAGCATAAGCGGGACAGGGATGTCCCACTTATCGAAACGTAACTCAGCCCTTTAGGGCTGAGACATCAGGGCTGAAGCCCTGAGTTACGGTTATGTCAGCGTTTTACCGCTGGCACCCAATTGTTTCTTCAATCCAAAGTTCCATTTCCAGATGGCGTAGATGGCAGGGTAGACGCCCAACTCCATAATGAACGATGTGAAAATACCTCCGATCATTGGCGCGGCAATGCGCTTCATCACATCAGCCCCAGCGCCTGTTGACCACATAATCGGTATCAAAGCCATGAACATCACGCCCACCGTCATCACCTTTGGCCGAAGCCGTTTCACAGCACCCTCTACAATCGCTTCTCTCAGGTCATCCCAGTTCCTCATCTTCCCTTTGGCCTCCGCCTCCTTATGCGCCAGATCCAGGTAGAGGAGCATGAACATTCCGGTCTCTGCATCCACTCCCATCAAGGCAATCAAACCCACCCAGACGGCAATGCTTGTGTTGTAACCCAGTAGATAAAGGAACCAGATTGCACCCACGGCTGAAAATGGAACCGCCAAGAAAATGATCAAGGTTTTTGTCACAGATAATGTATTAAAATAAAGGAGCAGAAAGATAAGGAAGATGGTGATTGGTACGACCACAACGAGGCGTTCTTTGACGCGCTCCATGTACTCAAACTGACCACTCCAGATCAGCAAGTACCCTGCCGGAAGTTGCACATTCTCACGAATCGCCTTCTTCGCATCCGCTACATAGCTGCCAATGTCGCGTTTTGATGTATCGAAGTCAACATAAACATAACCTGAAAGCCTTCCATTCTCGTCACGGATCATGGCAGGACCAGTCTTCAGAGATATCTCAGCCAACTGCCCCAAGGGAATTCGCCCAACGCCCGAACTTCCACCTACCAACCCACTTGTTCCTCCCATCCCACCCATTCCACCTGTAGAAACTGCACCCCCTGTCTGGACAGGTACAAGAACCCTCTTGAGCTTCTCCACATCATCCCTTAGCTCTCTAAAATATCGAACATTGACTGGATATCGCTCCCGGCCTTCGATCGTTGTTGTAACGTTTTCGCCACCAATCGCCGACATTACGATGCTATTGACCTGGTCAATGGTCAATCCATAGCGAGCCAGTTCCTCCCTCTTCAGTATGAAGTCAAGGAAGTAACCACCGGCCGTGCGCTCAGCAAAAACGCTCTTCGTACCTGGAACATCTTTCAGGACCATTTCGATGTGTTCACCGAGTTGTTGAACCTTTTCTAAATCTGAGCCCATGATCTTGATTCCGATGGGTGTTCTCACGCCAGTGGAAAGCATGTCGACACGGGCCTTGATGGGCATGGTCCAGGCATTGGAGACACCCGGAAACCGCATCGTTTCATCAAGCCCTCCTGGTCCATAGATCAATTCCTCTGGACTTTTATGATCAGGCCAGAACCTGCGAAGTATCTTCCGCAACCAATCTGGTGCCCATGAAGAGTACCATCGGGGCAATTTAGGCCACTCCGATTCTGGTTTGAGAAGGATGACCGTCTCCATCATGGAGAATGGTGCAGGGTCAGTCGCTGTCTCAGCACGGCCCGCCTTGCCGAAGACATGATGGACTTCGGGAAAGGTTCTTAACACTTTGTCCTGAACCTGAAGTAATTTTTGGGCTTCCGTAACAGAGATGCCGGGTAATGTCGTCGGCATATAGAGGAGGTCACCTTCAAAGAGTGGCGGCATAAATTCTGAACCGAGTTTCTCAAAGATCGGAACTGTGGCGATCACAATGAGGACCGCTGTAATAACAGTTGCCCATTTGTGCCTGAGCGTAAACTCACAAACAGGATGGTAAACCTTCATTAGTGGCCGGCTGATTGGGTGGGTCTCTTCGCTGTGGATTTTGCCAACCAGCAACGCATTAACAATACGGCACAGGAACTTTGGTCGAAACTTGTATGGATCCATGTGAGTAAAAAGCAACCGAATGGCTGGGTCGAGTGTGATGGCCAGAACCGCAGCGATGGCCATAGAAAAGTTCTTGGTGAAAGCAAGGGGCTTGAAGAGACGACCCTCTATCCCTTCGAGAGTGAAAACGGGCATAAATGAGACGGCAATGACCAGAAGTGCAAAAAAGCTCGGCCCCCCCACTTCTTTGACAGCACTGATCACCACGTCTTTGTAACTGCCAGGCCTGCCTCCGGCGTCCCAGTGTTCCAGTTTCTTATGCGTCTGCTCGACGACAACAATGGCTGCGTCCACCATGGCACCAATGGCGATGGCAATGCCGCCGAGGCTCATGATGTTCGCTGTCAGTCCCATCAAATACATTGGAATGAAGGAGAGGATGATCGTGATCGGGATGGTGATAATGGGAACGAGAGCGGATGGGATGTGCCAGAGGAAGATCATAATCACGATGCTGACAATGATGAGTTCCTCAGCCAGCGTATCTTTGAGTGTCTCGATTGCGCGTTCGATCAAACTGGCGCGATCATAAGTGGTAACAATCTCGACACCAGGCGGAAGCGACAGCTTTAATTCCTCCAGCTTTGTTCGGACTCGCTCGATCACCTTTAGCGCATTCTCACCGTAGCGCATGATGACAATGCCGCCGACGACCTCTCCTTCGCCATTGAGCTCGGCAATGCCCCGTCTGATGTCAGGGCCCAATGTGACGTTCCCGAGGTTTTTGACCAAGATTGGGATACCACCACTTCTGCTTGTGCCCACCACGATATTTTCGACATCGGAGACCTTTTTAATGTAGCCCCGTCCACGAACCATGTATTCAAGCCCTGAAAACTCGACCAATCTTCCGCCTACATCATTATTCCCTGCACGTACTGCCGCGATCACCCGGTCAATGGGGATGTTGTAGGCCGCCAGCTTATTCGGATCTATGTTCACCTGATACTGCTTGACAAAACCGCCGATCGGTGCAACCTCAGCAACCCCAGGCACAGCTTGCAATGCATACCTCATATACCAGTCTTGAAAGGAACGTAACTGAGCAAGATCATTCTTTCCCGTCTTATCAACGAGGGCGTACTGGAAGACCCATCCAATAGCCGTTTCGTCACGAGCTAATTCAACATTCACTCCTTGAGGAAGTCGAGGCAGAATGTTGCTTAAATATTCGAGCGTTCGAGAGCGGGCCCAGTAGATATCTGTGCCGTCCTCAAAGATGATATAAACATAGGAAAAGCCAAAATCGGAGAAACCACGGATGTCTTTCACCTTCGGCACACCCAGAAGGGCTGAAACGATCGGGTAAGTAACCTGATCTTCCATGATGTCAGGGCTGCGATCCCATCGCGAGTAAATAATCACCTGGGTATCTGAAAGATCGGGAATGGCATCGAGCGTGATGTTCTTGATGGACCACAAACCCCACAATGTGGCCATCCCGATCAAAAGAAAGACGATAAATTTATTATGGGCACATAGTTCGATGAGTTTGTTAATCATAAGGAACTCCCGTATCGTAGTGCGGAATGCGGATTGTTGATTGCGGATTTAAAATCTGAAAGAATTCCGCAATCCGAATTCCGCAATCCACAATTTTTATTTTCCATGACCTCCATGCTCCATACCTGACATTGCGCCGACTGCTTCTTTGAGCTTCGATTCGGAGTCGATGAGGAAATTGGCGCTCGTCACAACACGTTCTCCAGCCTTGAGCCCTTTGATCACTTCATAGTAATTATCTACTTTTGTTCCAACCTTCACCTCCCTTGGCTCAAAATATCCCGAGCCTTTATCGATGATAGCCATCTGTCGAAGACCTGTATCGATAATCGCTCCTTCAGGCACGGCTAACTTTTGTCCGAGGTGAACCTTGATCTCCACGTTGGCATACATTTCGGGTTTGAGCCTGCCGTGAGGATTTGGAAATTCAAATCTCACCTTTGCAGTCCGAGTTTCAGGATTCAGAGAGGGATAGATGTAGATTGCTCTTCCTGTGAAGGTCTCTCCGGGAATATAGGATAATTGAATGGAAGCCTGTTGTCCCAAACGGATGAAGGGAAGTTCATATTCATAGATATCTGCATAGAGCCAAACAACCGAGAGGTCAACCAGTTTAAACAGTGCCATTCCCGGCATCACATTCATCCCCTTATAGGCTGCCTTTTCCAGAACAAATCCACTGAAAGGTGAGTAGAGGGTAAGTGTCTTTTTAGCTTGGCCGGTCTCTTCAAGGATTCGGATCTGGTCGTCTGTAATGTCCCAGAGTTTGAGACGGCGTTTGGCAGATTCGGCTAAGGAGATTCCACTCCCAGCCACTTCCGGGAATGGACTCTTTACTAAATCTCTCTTTGCCCGAAGAGCGATAAGGTATTCTTCTTGTGTCGAGACCAGTTCCGGGCTGTATATGGTGAGAAGAGGTTCCCCTTGCCTGACATACCTGCCTGTGAAATCGACATAGAGGTCTTCAATCCAACCCCCAATTTTGGGTGCGACCGTCACAATCCTTTTCTCATCGTAATCCACCCTTCCCACAGTCCGGATCACTTTCTCAAGAGGTTTCATTTCCACAGTTCCGATTTTAACTCCAATGAGTTGCTGTTTCTCAGTCGTGATCTGTACTGTCCCGGGAGCCACCTCTTGCATTTTCCCTTCCTTCTGGATCGACTCCATGGTCAGTGTTTTCATCTCCATCTCATCGGTTTTCTTCGCCTCGTGTTTTACACCTTCTTTATGGGTTGCCGTCTCTTTTCCTTTTCCACATGTGGAGATCAACCAAGGCAGGAGAAGTAATAGGATGAGCCAAGTCAATCGTTTCATTTCCCTTCCTCCTTTTGAGAGAAACGCTTTCCAATAGCTGCCTCTAAACTTGCCACATTTTTTTCAAATTCGGTTAATGCCTGATGGTATTCTAATTCATATTTATAGAGCGTCATTTGGCTGTCCAGTAGGGTCATAAAATCGGCTTTATTCACTCTATAAGCACTCATGGCCGAGTTGATTTGAAGGCTCGCCTGAGGAATGATCCCTGTTTTATAGAGTTCCAGTTGTCTTTCTACCCGTTGGATCATAGAGGCCATATCAGTAATCATGAACTGGATTTCATTCTTCATTGCCCGATATTGAGCCTCCCAGTTTAGGATATCGGCCTTGGTCTCCGCCACTTTCCGATCCTGTTTCGACTTATAGAAGATGGGAATATTGATCTCCATCATTCCTGTAAGCGTATCCCTCCTTTTCATCTCTGGACCATTATCTCTCTGGCCATAGGCGAACCGGAAATTAAAGTCAGGATAATATTCCCTCTTCGCAAGGGCATAGGCCTTTTCTTTTGATTCGATCATCTTCTTCATCCCCTTCAAGGTGGGATTCATCTCCAACGCCATTTTCTGAAGTGCTTCGATGGTGAAAGGAAGTTTTCTAAAAATCACCTCTTCTGGTATTCCTACTTGAGTCTCCGGGGCTCGATTGAGGAGGGCTTTCAGTTTTGCCTCCAGGGCTCTTCTCTTCTGCTCCAGCATAATCAATTCATCCAACATCCTGGAAACCTCCACGTGGGCCTTAAGCACATCCTGCTGTATTCCCATCCCAACAGCATACTGGGCCTCGGCGATCTTAGCAAAACTCTCCAGGATCTTTTTATTTCTCTGTGTGATTTCAGTGGATCGGTAGTTATAGGCAAGCTCAAAATAAGTGGCCTTCACTTCTTTAATAACTCGATTGGCTCTCTCTTGAATTTCGGTGTAGACCGCCTCCGCCTCCTTCTCCGCCATCTCTCTCATTAAAGGTCTCTTTCCAGGAAAAGGAAATTTCTGCGAGATGGAGAGCTCCTTCATTGTCATATCTTCGTCCCTAAACCTAAAATTGGTAGGAAGATTGACAATTCCGAACCCTAACATTGGATCTTCCAAAGCAAAGGCTTGGGGTACCTTCTCCTTGAATACCTCCAATTTCTTCTTTGCAGCCAAGATCTCTGGATTATTCTGGAGTGCCTCCTCAACCAACTGATCAACATTCAGCAGCGGTTTCTCCGGCTGAGCTTGTAAGGAGAGAGGTATTAATACGAGAAAGGAGAAAAAAATTGCTTTAGCCATTTGAGATAACCTTAAAATCATAATATCACCTACTTTCTGGAAATTGATATTTGATTAATTTTACGACAATAAAAAAATTTTGGGGGATTAAAATTTTTAAAATATTATGATTCGAAATTGTTATAATTCTGTATCCATTTTGACCCTTCTTGTTCAATATCAAAACAAAAAAGCTCTTGGCCTATGGCTAAACCTTAAGGGGGGGGTGAAGGCTTTAGCAATCTGGACCTAATTTTAATCAGGCCCCTGGCCAAGAGCTTCTCTTTTTTATTTTCCCAAAAATTGCCAAATAACTAAATTAGCAAATCCTAAAAGCGGAAATGGGAGCCTTTAATAACAACGTTAATAAACTTGGTCTGAAAAATAAATGGGGTAACTTATGTATTTTATAGTTAAAATTAATGTATTTTAATACTAAATTTTCTACTGAGCTTCCCATTAAAATATCTTTTTAGTGTACTAAAAATCAGCAATTCTTGTGCCAAAATTCCTTCACCCCCTACGATTTAAAGTGAGCAATCCACTTTTTAGGGGGACGGAAGATGGGGTGAGAAAAGACTCTCGGTTGAACCGCTAATCCTTTCGGGGGGTGAAGGTATTAGCAATCGATTTTCAACCGAGAGCCATTTTCTTATTATTTATCCAAATAAGCTGTGCTAAAATACCGATCTCCTCCATCAGGAAAGATTGTCACAATTACTCCACTATCAATCGATTCTGCTAATTTCAGTGATGCCCAGAAAGCCGCACCAGAGGAAGGACCGACCAAAAAACCTTCCTCCTTTGCCAGGCGAATCGCCATCCAATAGGCTTCTTCTGTTTTTACAAAGAATGTTCCATCTATGATCGACTCTTCATAAATACCGGGCCGGATGGCAGTTTCAATATGTTTCAGGCCTTCTATCCCATGGAAACCATTATCCGGTTGAACTCCAAAAATCTTTATATCAGAGTTATACTCTTTCAATTTTCTTCCTGTTCCTATCAGCGTTCCACCTGTTCCCACGCCTGCGATGAAGTGTGTCACCCTTCCTCTGCTCTGCTGAAGGATCTCAACCCCAGTTGTCTCATAATGGGCTTTCCAGTTTGATGGATTGTTGTACTGATCGCCTTTGAAATATCGATCAGGGTTGGCCTCATATATTCTTTTTGCCTCAAGGAGAGCACCATCCGAGCCCAGTAATGGATCAGTAAAAATCAGCCTCGTCCCATAGAATAGAAGCGTCTTTTTCCTCTCTTCGCTCAGATTAGCAGGGACAACCAATTCCACTTGATATCCCTTGATTGCAGCGATCATTGCATAGGCGATCCCTGTATTGCCCGATGTGGAGTCAAGGATGACTTTTTCCCGTGTCAGTTGGCCCGACCTCTCACCGTCCTCAATGATTCTCAGACCTGCTCGATCTTTTACGGATCCACCTGGATTGAGCCATTCCGCTTTTGCAAATATCTGGACATCCCTGAGGTGTCTTGCCATTTTGTGGATTTGGATCAAGGGGGTATTCCCGATAAAGGTAAGAAGAGACAAGGGGATCTCCCTCTTTAAGCTCTTCTGATAATGTCTAAAATCTCTTATTTGAACAGCTTCCACCAATGTATCCTATATTTGCGATCAGCCATCAGCTATCAGCAATTAGCCAATCACCTCAATCTCTTCGAGACAGATCGCCTCTTTCCCAATCCGAAAGGCCTTCACCACTGGGTTCTGTTCTTCCTTTAAGGAGATGATGATCGATGCCACTTCAGGATAGAAGGCCAATTTCACATCCGTCTCAGACGGAAAAGGAATAGTATGGGGATGGGAATGATAGACCGCTATCATGTCAATCGATTCTTTTTCCATTTCCTCAAACACTTTTAGCTGATCTTGTGGCGCCATGGAGTACCGGATGGGGCTTTTTTCAGCATTTTGAAGTTTAAAGGCCTTTTCCACCCTATGGTTCTTTCCACCCAAAATTCCACAGCACTCGAAGGGCGATTCTTTCTCTGCGTGTTCAACCATCCCATTGAAAATCGATTTCGGGATTCTAATCATTTTGGTCCCTCAGGTTCACCTGCTGGTAAACCCGTTTCAATAGCTTCCTGAGACCGGCTCCATTCTATCCAGGACCCATCGTAGTTGTGAAGTTTCTCCAGTGGATAACCTGCCAAATAGAGGCTCACCAAACTGTGAGCCGAACGCACCCCTGAATGTCAGTACATAAAGATATCTTTATCAGGGGTGACTCCTTTAGCCGCATAGATTCTCTTCATCTCCTCTGCCGATTTCCAGAAGTTCTTAAAAGGACCTTTGTCCACAAGGGTCTCTTTCCATTCAATCCATACGACTCCAGGGATGCGACCAGGTTTAACAGCCCCATCTCTTAAGTCTTCCCCTAAGAATTCTTTCTGGGACCGGACGTCCAAGACGACCCTACTTCGATCCCGCAAAGCTAACCTAACTTCCGGTAAGGCGCAGAGCAAAGGCTTTCTGATATTCTCCCCTTTGGGCAATCGGAACAGGGTTTTCTCTATCTTAGGTGGGAGCATTTCTGTAGGATATCCTCTGGCCTTCCATCCATCCAAGCCGCCGTCCAAAATCCTCAACTGATGAAGAGGAAGCCCATAGTAAGCCAGAATCCACCAGAGGCGACCGTTATCCGGTCCATCCGAGTTGATGATGATGGTATTCTTTTCACTGATGCTCAAGTCTCCCAGAAGACTTTCTATCCGTTCCTTGGGTGCCATCATCCCAGGGATGGGGTGATTATTATCAACAATATCTGGCCGCCAAACATGCACGGCCCCCGGGATGTGACCGACAAGATATTTCAATTTCTCTCGTATATCGATGATCCGTATATGGGGATCCCTCTTATCTATGCGGACTTTCAATTCTTCCGGTTGAATGAGAACTTCGGGATGGGCATATCCACCATTGGGGACTGCCCTAACATCAGGAATCATCATAACGATCCCGAGAAGGACCAGGACTCCAAAACCGATCTCTCTTGCCCACTTATGCCGATATCTGCGACGCATAAAAACCCCTTTCGTTGTTTCGTCACGCTTCTCCCTGATTAACCTCCGCCCATCATCTGGAGAAAGGTTAACCGATCTCCATCCTTCAGGAAATGATTCAAGTCGTCTTTCTTTATCCATTCCTTCCCGTTCCTGAGAATCTGTTGTTGAAGGTTCTTCACCATAGGTTCACCGTAGGTCTGTCGCAGATGGAGGAGAAGGTCTCCGAAGGTAATCCCCTCCACTTCAAGGTCGATCTCTTGACCCCCAACGAAAGGCTCCACTTCTGGAAAACCGACCAAGATGACTTTAATCTTCATCTCCCCCTCCCTTTTGATTAAACAGCCGAGGCTACCCTTGGTCCCATGGTGCATACGTCATGATAATCAGCCAACTCCTTTATTTTCGGTTCTTCGTTGCAAAGGGGACAAGAAGGGTTCTTCCTTATGAGGAAAGTTTTGAATTCTGTTTCGAGAGAATTGTAAATCAAGAATTGGCCGATTAATGGTTTCCCCTTTTTTAAGATGAGTTTGATTGCCTCTGTCGCCTGAAGCAATCCAATTTGCCCGGGCACAACTCCCAGGACACCTGCTTCGTCTCAGCTGGGGACGAGGCCAGGTGGTGGAGGTTCGGGAAAGAGACAACGTAGACACGGCCCTCCCCCTTTAGGAAAGAAGACGCTTGCCTGCCCTTCAAATTGGAAAACCCCTCCATAGATATTGGGCTTTCCTGTAAAGTAACAGGCATCGTTGACTAAGTACTTTGTTGGAAAGTTGTCTGATCCATCCAAGATGATGTCATAGTCTTGAAAAATCTCTATAGCATTTTGAGGCGTCAATCTTTCCTGATAAGTCACAACTTTGACATCTGGATTGATTAGGCCAATACCATCTTTAGCCGACTCAGTCTTTGGCCTTCCTACATCGTAGGTACTGTGCAAGATTTGTCTTTGGAGATTGGACAAGTCTACTCTGTCAGAATCGATGATTCCCAATGTCCCCACTCCGGCAGCAGCTAAATAGAGACCGGCTGGGCAGCCCAGTCCTCCAGCCCCAACCAGAAGGACTTTGGCTTTCAACAATTGAATCTGACCTTCCATCCCAACTTCTTTAAGGAGAATATGACGACTATACCGGGTCATTTGATCTGGTGTTAATCTGGAATCACTCACCACTTCATAGCCCATCTCTTTCCATCCATTGATCCCCTCTTTCATCGAAGAAACGTTGGTATATCCCATACCTTTGAGGGTCTTTGCAGCCAGAATGGAACGGGCGCCTGCCGCACAATAGACCACAATGGGAAGATCCTTGTCAGGCAGAAGTGCCTCTGCCTTCGCCAGCAAACTGGCCCGTGGTATGAAGATGGAGTCTTTAAGGTATCCCAAGGCCAGTTCCTCCTTCTCCCGTACATCAAGAAGAACTACCTGCTCTCCTCTCTGTAGAAGGGGATGAACCTCGTGAGCGGAAATTTCAGAGACTCCTTTATTGGTTTCCTTTAATGCCTTCCTTAAAACCGGCCCTGCGACTTTCCAGAATATCTGCTTAAATCTCTCCCCCATCTCTTTTCTCCTCTTCGCCAGTAGAATATCAGGTGATTTAGATACCAGGCAGCAGGTATTAGGATAACTGGATATCCGGCCCAAACCCTGTTCCTCTGATGTCCTGATACTCCGATAGCCTGTGAACTATTCGATCACATCTTTCTCCACCGGTTTAACGGTCACTCCAACCTCTTTCAAATAATCGAGGGCTTTTGAATATTCCTCTTCTTCTCCATCGATCTCCAGTGTGACCCAGCCCACATTATTTGTAACATTAGCACTCCGAATATTAGTGATCACTTTATAGTGGTGGCCAATATTATAGATGACAGGTTCCTTAATGAGTTTCGGCGGAAAAGTGAGCGTTACCCTTCTCTTGAGAGAAGATCCACCAGCAATGGCAGGGATGATGGAGATCTGATCCCCTTCTTTAACAGGAGTCTCCAAATTCTGGACAAACCGGATATCCTCATCATTCACATAGATATTGATAAAACGCCTCACCTCACCCTGCTCATCCCGAAGCCTCTCTTTCAGACCCGGGTAAGTCTCGGTAAGCCATTGAATCACTTCTCCAACTGTTCTTCCTTTTGCCTTGATGATATCTTGTTCCCCCGTTAACTTCTTCAACGGGGTTGGTATTCTGACATGAACCTCCATCTTTCCCTCCCTTTTAATCGTCAAAATGTAACCTGAATTCTGGCCTCTTTTTCTTTCTGCTTCGGAGCCACAATCTTTTCAAATTCTGATAGTTTTGCCTCAATGATAATAGGACGGCCAACCTCATCTTGTATCGCTTCCTGTGTTTTCAGTCCATTGCCTGTGATCGAGATAAGAATTGACTCATCCCTCGGGATAATCCCCTTTTCAATCAGCTTTTTGGTCACTCCAACAGTGACTCCTCCTGCTGTCTCTGTAAAAATCCCTTCTGTTTGGGCTAATAGTTTCATGCCTTCGATAATCTCCCTATCTGTTACATCTTCAGCACATCCTCCGGACTCTCTTATGGTTTTAAGAGCATAATACCCATCCGCAGGATTTCCGATGGCTAAAGATTTAGCAATTGTTTTGGGCCGCTGCGGTTTAATCCAGTCAATACCTTCTTTAAAGGCAGAAATAATTGGGTTGCAACCAGAAGCCTGAGCACCATGAATTTTTGTATTCACTTCATCTAACAGACCGATGATTTCTAACTCCTTAAACCCTTTCCAAATCTTTGTAATCAGGGACCCTCCTGCCATAGGTACGACCACATGTTGGGGTACTTTCCAACCTAATTGTTCAGCAATCTCGAACCCAAAAGTTTTTGACCCCTCTGCATAAAAGGGCCGTATATTGATATTGACGAATGCCCATCCATAATTTTCTGCAATCTCACTGCAGAGCCGATTCACCTCATCATAACTTCCTTTGATACCGATCAGATTCGTTCCATAGATCAATGTCCCAAGGATTTTCCCTTGTTCCAAATCAAAGGGAACAAAGATGTAACTCTCTAAACCTCCAGCAGCAGCCAGAGCTGCCACGGAATTGGCAAGATTCCCTGTGGAGGCACAAGCAACAATCCGAAATCCAAACTCTTTGGCCTTCGAAAGAGCAACAGAAACTACTCGATCTTTAAATGAGAGTGTTGGGTGGTTCACCGCGTCATTCTTAAGGTAGAGTTCTTTTACACCCAAGACTTTCGCTAACCCCTCTGATTTAATCAGAGGGGTGAAACCAACATTCATCCCCACTGTTGGATCATTATCTAAAGGAAGGAGTTCCCTGTATCTCCACATCGATTTTGGTCTTTCTTCTATTTTTTTACGAGTCAAATTCTCCTTGACCTTATCGTAGTGATACACCACCTCCAATGGGCCAAAACAGAACTCACAAACATGTATAGGACCGATGGAATATTCCCTTCTACATTCTCTGCATTTAAGACCTTCTGTATATCTCATATTGTCACCATTTTTATGCTAAATTAATTTAATTATACTTTATAAAAATTATCAAGAAATTTTTTATTAAATAAGGGGAAATATGAAGATTTCCCCTTACCAGAAATTCACATTATCATATTTTTAACTTGTTATAATTTAAGTAGATTTAACATATATTTTATTCCTTTATTATGAATATTAGCATAGTTTATAAATTATGTCAAGAAAAAAATTAAATATAATACATGAATCTACTATCAAACTCCTTTTTCAATCCCATTTCTCGAGCCATCTGACATAAATCCTTGACCGTTATAGAATCAAAGTATTCTCTCAGTCTACTCCCTGCTTCATTCCAAATGATTCGAGTGACACACTCGCCTGCTCTGTCGCAGGGTTGGCTCGAATCCTCGGGATTCAGGCAAAGAACAGGGTTAATACCACCCTCTGTAATCCGGACAATCTCTCCAATCGTGATCTCCTCAGGTTTTTTATTTAAAAAATATCCGCCTGACGGACCCCTTTTGCTACCAACAATTCCTGCTTTTCTCAATTTCTGAAAGATCTGCTCTAAATAGCGTGCAGATATTCCTTGCCTTCTGGAAATATCCTTAACCTGTGTTTCTAACCCTTCTGAATGATAAGCAATATCAAAAATTGCTCTCACCCCATATCGGCTTTGGGTAGACAATCTCATATTCCCCTTAAAATTTTGTTATTTTAATATTATAATTCTTTATAAAAGATGTCAAGATAAATTTCATCTCTCTAAAAGAAGATTTAGAAGCGAAATGGCTTCTGGACTCTTCCAATTTCTTGGACCTGTTGCCTTTCCTATCATTTTCCTATTTTTGTCAATGAGGATCGTTGTTGGAATCCCTTTCACTTTATAAAGGTCAAGGGTTTCACATTTTGGATCGAGTAAAACAGGGAAGGTATAACGTTGCTTTTCAATAAATTCTTTTACGGGTTTCTTCCCTTCATAGTCAACAGATATGGTCAAAAAGACAAAATCTTTCTCTTTAAACTGTTGGTACAGAGCCTCAATGGAAGGCATCTCCTCCTTACAAGGATCACACCATGTTGCCCAGAAATTAAGAAAGACTACCTTCCCTTTAAAATTTTTTAACTCCTTTTTTCCCCCTTTTATATCCTCCAGACAAAAATCAGGGGCTTTTGTATTACCCTTAATCGGCTGAATCCCTATCTTTGAAAAAAGTTCTCCTCTGCTCTTCTCCAAAGAAAAAGAAAGAGTAAAAAAGATGAGGATTACAAAAAGAG
>Ga0315282_10011301_pt1 | contig 13857 bp, 12 predicted proteins | sample YL17G07_20_MG_FD_203693 | JGI IMG/M metagenome (GOLD analysis project Ga0315282, IMG submission 203693) | Sediment microbial communities from Yellowstone Lake, YNP, Wyoming, USA - YL17G07_20 | ecosystem: Environmental > Aquatic > Freshwater > Lake > Sediment | place: USA: Wyoming | collected... | reverse complement strand
GCGGATAGGAGCGCCCCTTCAAAAACTCCTGTCCTTCTTACTTCCTCAATCATCTCAGATGAATGGACTTGAAGAAGGGCTTTATAAGAAACAGGATTCAGATCAAAAGAAGAGGCAGGTTTTGAAGGATAGAAAGCATCGTAGAAGAAGACACCTTCCCTTTCGAGGATTCCTTCCAGTGCATTTGGAAAATCTCGAAGCCTGTTACCCTCTTGATAATAAAAGAATATCCCGGTCCGCACGATTCTTTGCTATTTGTTTGACTTCCCTTATGATAAATCGTAAAGATTTATTATATTGAATGTCCAGGTCTCGATTCACCTAATTATAGAGGATTCATGTTAAGATTTCCAAATCTGGCTACAAAAGAGAAGCATCATCGATGACAGATCTTATCCTATTTAATGCGAATGTGATTACCATGAATCCAGCCTTTCCAAAAGGCGCACTTATAGCCGTCCAAGACAGCAAGATTCAACATGTGGCAAGCGGCGGTGACTTCAAAGACTTAAGAAATTCAAAGACAAGAGTGATCGATTGTCATGGTAAGACAGTTTTGCCGGGTTTTATTGACGCCCACGTCCACTTTCATGGTTTCTCCGAAAGGCTGACGACCATCGATCTGAGCCCTCGCAACAATGTCCGTTCTATCTCCGACATCAGAGACAAGATTCGTGAGATATCTAAAGCGCTACCATCAGGCACGTGGATCAGAGGCGCGGGGTACAATGAATTCTATCTGGCCGAAAAAAGACATCCCACGCGATCGGATCTTGACATGGCGACCTCCACTCACCCAATAAAATTAACCCATCGCTCAGGACGTGCTCATGTCTTAAATAGTCTGGCTTTAGGACTTGTTAATCTCTCGAAGGAGACAGCTGATCCAACAGATGCCCTTATTGATCGGGATATTCAGACCGGGGAACCAACGGGGCTACTCTTCGGGATGGGTGACACGCTTGCTAAACGCATACCTCCGATTGACCATGATCAGATGGAACGGGGGGTTAAGCTCGCAAATAGACAGCTATCTTCTTTAGGGATCACTTCGATTCATGACGCCTCCCCGCGCAACAATCTTGAACGATGGAAATTGATTCAACGCTGGAAGAAAGAAGGATTTTTGAAAACCAGAGTAAGGATGATGCTTGGAAAAGAAGGTTTTAGAGAATATCAGAGGCATCGTTTCCCAGCCCAAGTGGATGAGAATCAGGCCTCCGTGGAAGGTGCAAAGATCATTGTGCATGAAACCACCGGACAGCTCTATCCGACCCAAGAAGAATTGAATGAGATGGTTCTTGACATTCATCGGTCTGGATTGCAGGCCGTTCTCCATGCCATTGAAGGTAAAACCATTGAGGCTGCTTGCGACGCAATAGCGTATGCGTTAAAGAAATCCCCGAGAGCCGATCACAGACACCGAATCGAACACTGTTCTGTCTGTACTCCTTCGTTAGCAAAGCGGTTGGCTTCTTTGGGAATCACGGTGGTTACCCAGCCTTCTTTCATTTATTATAATGGAGATCGGTATCTCAAAACCGTCCCGAAACCAAATCTGGAACATTTATACCCCCTATCTACCCTCATCAAGAATGGCGTTGGAGTTGCTGGAAGTTCGGATTGTCCCGTGGTTCCGGCAAATCCAATCCTGGGTGTCTATTCAGCTATCTCTCGGAAGACCGAGGCCGGAGACTTCGTTTTACCTGACGAGCAGATCACTCCCTTGGAAGCCTTAAAGATGTATACGCAGGACGCGGCTAAAGCCACCTCCCAAGAGAGGGTCAAAGGATCGATTGAGCCTGGCAAACTGGCCGACCTGGTGGTTTTGAGTCGTGATCCAACCGCAGCTCCAATCGATGAGATAAAAGACATCGGGGTAGAAATGACGATCCTGAATGGGGAAATAGCTTGGGATAAAATGAGTTAACCAATAATCCTTTTCTCGATGTAAGAAAACAACTTGCCCTCTGTTAAACCTAACTCTCCAGGCGGCCTGATGAGTTAACCTGGAACATTCCAATTTAGTGGCCATATCTGCGCAACAATATTGAATTGCCTGAAAAGCGGAAAGAGGCCGACCAAACTGATGTCTCTTTTGAGCATAATCTAATACTATCTCAAAAACTCGTTGCATTCCTCCCAACATCTCGCAGCATCTCATAACTGGAGATCGCTCCAGTAGACACTTCATGGACACCAGATAGATTCCCCATTTTTTAGGAAAATCTCCGAAGGTCACTATGACCTCCAAGAAAATCGAAAGAATTTGATTCCCAATGTGCCGTCACAGACCGAAGGTTAAAGGTCTTTCCTTGATTTTCGGACGAAAAAGATTCGAACTTCTAGTGTGGAGAATAAGAGAGAGAGAAATCATATGCGGGTGTTAGGTCATTCATAATGGCTTTTGGCCTGTTTCCTTCAAGGGCGGTGATTCCTTTAGTGCACCATCCTTCCCCTATCCAACAAAATCTGTACATAATTCTCAATTTCTCTTCTCATTCTGGTCGGGGAAAACATGGTTGGGTCACAGATATCGCCCTCAAGGTTCATGAGAACAACACCCTTTTCGTTCAACGCTTGCTTTATAAGACTGAGTGCTCCATTACCCTGTCGGCAAGGTAAGTGAGTAAAAGAAACGACACCATCCACCTGATAATCGTCAACCCACTTGAGAATATTATTTATCCTTTCCTCAACAGGCCTTATAAAACGGCTGTCTAAGATCCATTCAGCAATCGATCGTAGCGGTTTTTCTTCGCACAAGGGGTGCATTAGTTCAAACGTGAATTCCTCTGCCACAATCCGCGCACCAAATTCGCTTAATGTGTCGAAAATGTTGGTTGGGTAAACAGGACTTGCCAACAACCACAGTAAACGGACCCGCTCTCCGCCGTCAGGGCCGTCTTCTCTGGGAGCTCTCCTCAGCTCTCTCAAAAACTGTTCGTAAATCGAGATCAACTCTGGTCGACCCAAAAGCCTGCTCCCTAGCATACTCATCGTGAGGCCCCGATTGGCGGGTAAATAGGGTGCGGGTTTTTGGCATCTGAGCCTATTGATCTCCATCATGAGGGATAATACCCGATTGTAGTTTCGAATAGGTTCAACGAGAACCGACTCATTCTCTTCTCTCCCGGTAAGTCTGCAAAGGGCGGAGAAGACATGTCTAAGCTGGCTTTCCACATAGTCGAGAGCCCGTTCGTCCTTTTCCAATGGTACATCTACAAGATAAAATGGGACATGATATTCTTCCTTGAAGATCTCGTTACATTTTGGCTTACCGTCACAAAAGTGAGTTGTGCTAATGAGCAAATCCGCGGGCGGAAAGAGTCCCAACGCTTGCGCACCCAGTGCGACCCTATGAGCAGAACAGGTATCTACCGGATATCCTAATCGGTTGGAAGCGGCTAGGGATTGGGCTGCCCCGCCACGTGCAACCAGATCCACAGCCGCGTATTCGAAATCAAAAGGAACCAGATTGAAGGGTTGATATAGAACCATCGGAATAGAGTAACCTGTCGTCCAAACGACTCTCGCTTTCGCCTCAAAAGCAGATAATCCCAAACCCGCGATCGCCTTGTATAACATAGCCCTGGCGTTAGGACCGCATGACAACTTCTGGTCGGCATATTTCAGGTAACCCTCGTAAATGCTTCGCATATTAAAGCTCCTCGAACTCATTCGATAGCATCTCAGCGAAAGCTTCAATTCGGACCTTAAGCTGGGCCAAACCTGTGGCAGTATAGTCATGCTCGATATATAGGAAAGGAACGTGGCGCTCTCTCAACTTGGTCTGTAGACGGGGGAGCTCAAAACCTGACTGGTCACAGTACTTAAGTCCCACATAGATTACACCGTTCGCACCCACCTCATCAATCTCTTGAATCAGCCTTTGGAGGTGGGAAGGATTGGCCTGCATACGCGGGCACGGCCAGCGACTCAAATATCGCTCCGCTAGATTCAAGTAGGGGTCTCCGTCTTCAGAAACCAGGTCATCAAAATGGCGCAATCCGCAGCAGTGATCATCTGCAATGACCGTCATGCCCGCCCTTTCGATGATTTCCACTATTTCGATCTGATCCAAGATCGAGCTTGAGATTACGACTTTGGGGAGAGGTGATGATTTCTCAGAAGGTATCTTCTCGAAGCCTTTTAGCTCCTTTTCAACGCCCGGTAAAGCTTGAGCCGGGGCTACAGAAAGCCAATTGCGTGTAAGAAAACAGAGTTTTGAATAGGGCAAGATTAAAGGATTGTCAAGACGCATTCGGTAAAGTTTCCTGAGCGCCATCCGCAGTTGGTTCTGTTCAAGAATTGCGTCGCCTAAGGCTTGGTCGGTAACCAGTGTTCCACGCTCTGTCCCGAGAACCTCGGAAAAACGCCTCAATACGTTAGCAAAATACCTTGTGGCTTCGAAAGACTGTATCTTAGGGAGGGAGAGGATATAGGTCCTTTGATTTGGCAGATGGGCCTTCCAAAGATCATAAAGCCGCAACATAGCGTCGCAGCACTTAACAAAGACAACGCCCTCAAGACGGTCAAAGCGGTCTTCTTGAGCCTTCTCAAATACCGCCCTGACATAAGGACAGATGAGTTGATAGAGGTTGGGATTGGGCCTGTGCAGGAACAGGTCACCTGCATTTAAACGAGTGGGCACCAAGCCTGCGGCTATTAAGATCTCTATGGGTGTATAGGAGCACAGCCAACCGAATCTGTCTTGGTTCCCAGTCTCATTTTTTTGCATAAAGGTTTTTCTGCTTTGAACGCGTTCTGTAGGCTATACTATGCCCACTGCTGTCTTTAATGTTGTCAATAGCGAAGACCAGCCGCCGAATCTTATTCAATCTGAAATCCCTGCCTGCCGGCAGGCAGGTAAAACGTGAAATCTGAAATTGGAGCTGGCCAACTTTTTTATGGAAGACACCAGTTGATGACAAATTCCTAAATTCACGGACTGACCCCTTTTCCCACACTTTTCCTTTGAATTCTGTAGACCAGAGACATTAACTCAAATCTCTGAAATCACTAGGGATCTTTAGCCGAGGGCGATTGGCCTTCTTAATTCCTAAGGCATCGTCAGCGATGAGCAGACGCATGATATTGGCTGTCCCCTCACCGATTTGGTAGAGCTTTGAGTCGCGGTAATATTTTTCAACAGGAAGATCTAAAGAATACCCCATACCCCCATGGATCTCCATGGCCCACCCTGCAGTACGTACGGCGGCCTCTCCAGCAAAATACTTAGCAACAGCGATCTCTCGAGTAAAGGGCCGCGCCTGATCGTTCAACCAAGCCGCCCACCGGACCAATAAACGAGCTGCCTCCGTATATGTAACCATATCTGCAATGATATGTTTGACCATCTGATAATCCTGAATGCGGCGTCCAAACTGTACACGTTCTCTCGCGTACTTCAATGAGGCATTCAGGCAGGCCTGACAAATTCCTAAAGCTCCGCTACTTACACTGATCCGACCTCTGTCCAAAGCAGTCATGGCCACCTTAAAACCACCCCCCCACTCACCTAAGAGGTTCTCTTTTGGCGCCACGACGTCCTCAAGAAAAACTTCTGCAATAGGTGAGGATTTATCTCCCAGCTTGGGAATATCCTTGGCTTGCCAGCCACGCTGATCCGTCTCAACAACGATGGCACAGAGGCCTTTATGCTTGAGAGATCTGTTGAAAGTGCAATAGACTACAGCGTAATCAGCAACTGTTCCATTAGAGATCCATGTTTTGGTTCCGTTGATCAGGTAATAATCTCCCTTATCTACAACTTCAGTCTCGATAGCTGCAATGTCTGACCCGGCATTAGGCTCTGAGAAACAGGTGCAACCTAGCTTTTCGCCCAATACTAAAGGCTTGACATACTTCTTTCGCCCTATATCGTTGCCCCATTCCATTATAGTGTAAGGTACGGTAAGAGCTTGAAGGTTGAAAAGGCTGCGCAATCCCGAATCGTATGTAGAGACCTGCTCACAGACGATGGAATGGGCTAGGAAACCCATATCCGATCCTCCCATACCGATAGGAAATGCACAGCCAAAAAAGCCTAGAGATCCCATTTTCCTTACCAGTTCTCGATCAAACTCTTCTCTTTTTAGATTGGGAGCAATTTCTTTTGTGAGAAAATCTTTGACTATCTGAACCATGACCCTTTGTTCTTCTGTCAGATCAAAATTCATAGCCTTCTCCCCATTGTAATATCCTTTTCTCTCTGTTCAGTGTGATATAATCAATCTTGCCTTTCTTCTCATATAAAACACTTGTCATTCAAAGCTCCTTCCATTGCACATCAGAGATTTAGTTTTCTATTTAGAGAAGATTTTCAAAGACTCAGCCTCGAGGGTCTCTCTGAAAGAAGGATGGGAAATTTCTACCAAGGCCCGAGCACGCTCTCCCAGGCTTTTACCCTGAAGAGAAGCTATTCCATACTCTGTTACCACATAATCGACATCGTGTCGCAGGGAACTCACAGCCGCATCCCGTTCGAGATGAGCTACGATCCGGGAAGTTTTTTCTTCCGGGGTGGTGGACAATAAAGCGATAATCGATCTCCCTCCTTTGGAGAGGCGAGCCCCTTGCACAAAATCTGATTGGCCACCAATCCCACTAACTTGGACTCCGCTCACGGTCTCAGCATTGACCTGTCCGGAGAGGTCCACCTGCAGGGCTCCGTTGATGGAATAAAAATGATTCAGTTGAGCCAGGATCGCAGCATTGTGGGTGTAAGAACTCGGATAGGACTCCACGTCGGGATTTCGGTCGACAAATCGGTAAAGTCGATCCGTACCGATCATTGTGGTACCAATAATTTTCCCGCGGTGGAGAACCTTTAGTGAATTATCAATGGCCCCTGACTCAACTAGGTCAACGATTTCATCGACCAGAAGTCCCGAGTGGATCCCCAAATGTTTCTTCCCTCTCAGCGATGCTAAGAAGGAGTGGGATATCTTGCCGATCCCAAACTGGATAGTAGCTCCGTCGGGAATCAAGCTAGCAATGTAGTTGCCAATCTTGCGGTCTGCTTCAGTGAGTGGCTCGGTATTGACTTGAGGAAGGGATCGATCCGTTTGAATCGCGTAATGGATTTGGGATGGATACAAAAAAGTCTCCCCTTCTACCCATGGCATCTGTTGATTAATTTCACCGATGACCATCTTCGCAGCCTTGGCCATAGCAAAAGTGTGGTCTACAGAAACTCCGAGGCTCATGCTTCCATCCGGGCCAGGGGGGGAGACCGAAACTAAGGCCACATCCAAGGGAAGTATCTTTTCACTAAATAGAAGAGGGATCTCGGAATAGCGACATGGGATATAATCAGCCTTCCCCTCCCTCGCAGCTTCGACTAAGAAAGGATCCATCATAAATGTCTTCCATGTGAAATGGGTCCCTCGATCCGTTTTCCAAATGCGCTGAGAACTGAACTGAATCATCCCTATAAGCCGGGCACCTTTGAAACGGGTGCAAGCTTCTATCAGCGCTTCAATAAGGGTCTGGGGCTCACCGCATGCGTTCCCCAGACCTATCACCCCGTCCGGGGGAATCAAAGCGATAGCCTCTTCTGCTGTGACAATTTTCATTCTTACGTAGGGTATAAGCGAATATTCTAATAAAGGATGGCGCCCCCTACTAAAAGGGGTCGCGGGATCGACAGCGAAAATCCACCCTGTCTTGTCCTCTTTTCTCAGCAATGCTGGACTTGCGTGAATTATAAAGTTCGAATATCACCGACCTCTTGGAAATTTAGGACTTGGAGATCCTTCCCCTCTTCCTCTCCTTATTTTTTACGGATACGTGCTCCGGGACGACATCATTTGGGTCTTAAGATGCTTTAGGCGTCTCCTCCGTACAATTCCTTAATCTTGCTCCTGTCAGGTGAACCATCCTCAAGAGCAGGGAAATCGGTTACAAATCTTACATATCGCGGTCTCTTGTACCGCGCTATCCGTTCGCCAACAAAATCGATCAATTCTTCCGGATCAAGGTTCTGTCCCTCTTTCAATTGACAAACAGCCTTGATCGCTTCCTTCCACTTGGGATCTGCTACTCCAAAAACCACCGTTCTTTCCACCGCAGGATGCTGGAGAATCACTTTTTCCACCTCGGCGGGATACACATTTTCTCCTCCGGGCTTAATCAGCTCCTTTTCTGCTTTGCGTCCGGAATACCAAAGGAAGCCTTCATCATCAAAATGGCCCAAGTCTCCGGTATGATGCCATCCATCTCTGAAGGTGTATTCAGTATCTTCGGGAAGGTTCCAATAACCCTTAAAGACCATGGGCCCTTTCACGGTAATCTCGCCCACCTGGCCAATGGGCACGGGACGATCATAATCATCCACGAGCTTCACTTCTGCGAGAGGGAGCGTCCTCCCTGCCGATCCGGGCTTGTCATTATAGGCACTAAGGGTAGCCACACAGGAGGTTTCAGCCTGACCATAAATGCAATAGTACGTGCCTCCAGTGATTTTTTGATACTTCTCAATTGTCTCAGTAGTTTCTAAACCAACCACAGCCTTCAGTGAACGGATATCCATCCCTGTTTTCTCATGTTGTTCTAATATTAAGGAGAGAATAGGAGAAAAGTTAATTATAAAAGAAACCCTTTTTTCCTGTATGAGCATCATGGCTGTTGCCGCATCGAATTTGCTCATATTGACATTCAAGGCTCCTGCGTGAAAACTTGATGTTGCCCCGAGGAGACCGCCCGCATGAAAAAGGGGAAGGAGATTCAGATGGACATCCTGAGAAGTGATATGGCAAAGATAATCAAAATGCATATCCGCGCACAGGATATTGCCATGGCTCAACAAAGCCCCCCTGGGCCTGCCCGCCACGGCCGCCGTATGGACAATAACAAAACCATCATCTGTGGATACCTCGGCTGGTTCAAAATCAGCTCGGTTATCAAGCAAAGTTCCAAAGCTTGAAAACCTGCCGTTTTCCAGCCCAAGACTGAAATATTTCTCCACAAACGGAAGCTTCTCCTTTATTCTCTCGGCAGTTTCCTGGAATTCTTGGTCCACAAACACCAGTTTGGGTTCGCAATCATTGAGATTGAACTTCACCTCATTAGCAGAAAGCCTCCAGTTGATGGGCGCCATGATAGCACCTAGGGCTGCCCCAGCACCGTAGAGCAGAAAATATTCAAGGCTGTTCTTCCCCCAAACGCCAATGCGGTCCCCCTTTTCGATCCCTGAGTATTGAAGACCCGCAGCCAGACGATCCACGTTTTCCTTGTACTGTGAAAAGGTCATCATCCGGTTATCATCAACTTCCAACCATGCGTCTCGATTCTTAAAAGACAATGCATTACGAATGATCACATCATAAAAAGTAAAATCATAAAGTCCCATTTAATATTCCTCACGAAACAGTCCTTTGCCGGTTATCAATCGCATCCCATCATAATGCGGCTCCCGAAGAAGCTCCTAACAGTGCCCGACGAATAATACACCGCAAATCATCCCGCACTATCTTCCCTGAAAAACAGGTTTCCGCTTCTCAGAAAAAGCTTTCATGGCTTCTGCGTGGTCTTCTGAGTCAAATATTCCGTTAAGTTCTCTCTCTTCCCAAAGCAACTGAGATTGAAGACTCATTTCTAATCCTTGATACAACCCCCTTTTGCTAAGGCGAACGGACAGAGGGGCTCCATTGGCTATCGTCTCGGCTAAATCATTGACAGTTTCTTGCAGCTTCTCTGATGGAACAGCGTCGTTCACTAAACCTATTTCCTTAGCTTCTCTGCCTGAAATAGTTCTTCCGGTGAATATCAATTCACAAGCCTTGGCTATACCTATGAGTCTAGGCAGTAAATAGGTTGATCCGGACTCTGGCACAATACCTAACTTAGAGACAAAGGGCATAGATATTTTCGCACCCTCGGCAGCAATTCTTATGTCGAAACTCAACGGGATCGTAGCGCCGCCACCAGCAGCGACTCCGTTTATTGCCGCAATCATGGGTATGGGTATCCTTCTGCACAGTAATACGAATTTGACTGCCCAGGCGACGAGATCCGTTTGTACCTTTTCTCCCCTCTTCCTCGCTTCCATAACACTGCCGAACCACGTGATATCGGCTCCAGTACAAAATGCCGATCCAGCACCAGTAAGGATCAAAACTCTCGCTTGATCATCCTGAGAAACATTTTCCATAGCATCCAACAATTCGTTGCTCATTTCCCCGTTGATTGCATTAAACTTATCAGGGCGATTGAGTGTTAGCGTATATATCCCGTCTCTTTTACCTAGAATAATCGTCGAATATCCTTTCATTCTTCTCTCCTCTATTTTTGTAACCAGATTTTTCCTGAGGGGTCCATCTTTTAAAGGTCTTTAATTTCATTTTTGGGCTTACATGCTGCATAGGACGCTTAGCAGCTCTTGTCTCTTCATCCGACCTCTTTTTTAGTGAATCGGAACTCGCCTCTTTGCCTCGATTAGAATCTTTAGATTAACGCTCTCGTGATCTAACGATTTGTTTGGACAGGCCATTGCTCAGAAATGGATGAAAAATACAGGAAAGGTTAACGGCCCTTCCATTTGGGCTTTCTCTTTTCTGCAAATGCCCTGGGGCCTTCCTGTGCATCCTCACTTTCGTAGACGGATTGATAAATCTCCATAGCCTTTTCAAACCCAGCCTTGAGTCCTAAATCCATGCCCCTCAGGAGAGACTCCTTTGCCGCCCTAACGGAGAGAGGCGCATTGTCCCTTATGCTTTCTGCTATACCAATCGCTGTGGGCATCAACTCTTCTCTTCCAACTAATCGGTTAATAAACCCCATTTGATACATCCTCTCAGCGGAAATAGCTTCCCCGGTCAAAGTCAACTCCATGATGATACCCAAAGGGAGCATCCATAGAAGGGGCATTGCCCACGGAGACCCTCTACCAACCTTTGCTTCCGTAATCGCAAAAGTGGTGTCCCGAATACAGACTCTAATATCCGAATTCAACGCAATCAAAAACCCGCCAGCAAAGACACTGCCATTGATGGCCGCAACGATAGGCTTATTCACCTTTCGCATCTTCTTCATGAACGGATCATCGACCAATTTGAGAACATTATCTTTTCCTTCCTTACGCAACCGCTCAACTTCTTTAAGATCCATACCAGCACAAAACGCCTTATCCCCTGCGCCTGTAACGATGACCGCTCTCACGTCATCGTCCTCATTTACTTTATCCCAATACTTCTCCAGCATGTTCCACATTTCGATGGTAAGTGCGTTTCTCTGCTCTGGTCTGTTCAAAGTAAGGTATGCGATACGATCTTTTTTCTCGAAGGTTAGCGTCTCAGGCATAGCGAAATAACCTCCTTAATCGAATAGGAGAAGAAAGCCTTCAACATAGCAACCAAACCCCGAAAAGACACTATCGCTTCAATATGGTGATGGAACTATTGAGGCCGATACCCATTGAATGTGCCAAGCCAACTTTGGCCCCGGGAACTTGCCTAGCTCCTGCCTCTCCACGAATTTGCCTGTGAATTTCTATGACTTGAGCCAGACCGGTAGCGCCCGCGGGATGGCTTCTCGCCATCAGTCCTCCGTCCGTATTTACGGGGAGCCTTCCCCCCAGGTCAAATGTTCCCTCCCTCAGCAAGCGAAAAGCCTCTCCCCTTTTACAGAAACCTAACTCCTCTATATCCCAAAGCTCTCCTGAGGACATCGCATCATAGGCTTGAACTACATCTATGTCATCCGGCCCTATGCCTGATAACTCGTAAGCCTGCTTTGCAGAAAATTCTATGATGTTTGTAGGCGGAATCCTAACGCTAGCAAATCCGTAGTCATGTCCGTATGTCCCGCTGGCCAAAACTGCTACAGCCACCGTCACAATTTTTTCTTTTGACTTTAATTTATCTTTACTACAAAGAATAACGGCAGCCGCTCCATCGCCAAGGGGACAGGCATTCAAGAAGCGAAGAGGTTTTGCAATCATACGTGACGAAAGAACTTCTTCAATAGTGACAGGTTGCTGAAATCGCGCATACGGGTTGAGTACCCCGTTTTTCCGGTTTTTCACTGTTACTCTGGCGAAATCTTCTATTGTAGCTCCTGTATCCTCCATGTACCTTACGGTTTCAAGAGCATACATGGCGGGCATCACATTGAATCCCATTAATTTTTCCCAAATGTTCCACCCCTCAGATGGCAAAAGACCCTTAGGCACCTTTTCAACACCACTCGCAAGAACTACATCATAAACTCCGTGAGCAATCATGAGATAAGCAAGTCGAAGAGCTGACTGCCCACTGGAGCAGGCATTTTCTACATTGACAATGGGTATTCCCGTCATCCCAATTCTCTTAGTTGCCATGTGTCCGGTGGCAGATCCACCATTGACATTGCCGTTAAATACCGCCTGAATTTGCTTCCAGTCCATATCAGCATCATCTAAAGCGTTGAGGATTGCCTCACCTCCCAGTTCATAATACTGTTTTTCAGGACGCCCCTTCAATCCATCATAAAGATCAAACCGGCATAGACCAACACCGGCAATTGCCACATCCCTCATTGGTTCTTACCTTCTAAAGATGCATGTATAGGTCTGAATTTGTAAGTGATAATTTCGTCGCCCTCGTCATTTTCAAACAACCTTTCGATCACGATCTCTACTTCCATCCCTACCTTGAGGTCATTCAGGTTGCATCCTGTGAAAAGAGATCTCAATCTCACACCCTCCGGCAGCTCAATGAACCCTAAAGCGTATGGAACCTCACCCTTATAGTAGGCAGGTGGTTTTTGCTCCACGATGGTGTAGTTATAGATTTTGCCTTTTGAACTAAGTTTCATCTCCACTAGGTTCCTCGACTGGCAATGTGTGCAGATTCCGTTATTCCTTCTGGGAAAGAAGATTTCACCGCAGTCACGGCACTTGTGCCCAAGTAATTGTGGCCGCTCACCAGGGCTTGATGGCTCTGCCCAGAATCCTTCTTGCACAGGAATTCTTTTCCGGCTACTGCTCAAAATCTTCTCCTCTTCCTGGCTCATATCATGATCGGTCTTTTGACCGCTCCGGTGTGCCAGAATAGAGAGTGCTTCATTAGTCTTTAGATGGACCTTAAACCATCAGACCCTTTACCTATTGGGATCCAACTGGATCTGACGCATGCGTGTACATGAAGTAGTTTAGTCATTTTCCTTTAAAGCCAGGTTTCCTTTTTTCGAGAAACGCAAGTGCCCCTTCTTTCTGATCCTCAGTTCCGTACAGGAAACTCCCCAAGTCTGCCTCAAGGATCAATCCATTATCCAGGGTCATATTCATCCCTCTCCCTATAACCTCCTTTGCAGCTCTAAGGGCCAGGGGGGCTTTTTCACAAAGAACTTGAGCTATTTCCTCAGCCTTAATCATATGCTCCCCCGAAGGGACCACGAGATTAATCAAGCCAATATTATTAGCCTCTTTTGCCGTGATCAATCTACCTGTAAAGATGAGTTCCTTCGCAATACCCATTCCCACCAGCCTCGGAAGACGCTGAGTTCCACCCCCACCTGGTAGAATCCCTAGATTTATTTCGGGCTGTCCGATTGTAGACTTTTCTGTTGCAATTCGAATATCACAGCACATCGCCAACTCTAAACCCCCACCAAGACAGAGTCCATCTATCGCACAGATCACAGGTCTATCAAATCTCTCTATGTTCAAAAAAAGTTGGCGCGATCTCCTGAATCTCACTCTTGCCTTCTCTGGATTGAGACCCGGAAGCTCCTTGATATCTGCACCTGCAACAAACGCCTTGCCCCCAGCTCCAGTGAGGATCACCACTTTGACCTCTTCTATCCTGGCATTGAGTTCTTCAAACACAGTTTCTAAAACATTCTTTACCTGTCCGCTTAAAGCATTCATCGGTG
>Ga0315282_10011300_pt1 | contig 13858 bp, 13 predicted proteins | sample YL17G07_20_MG_FD_203693 | JGI IMG/M metagenome (GOLD analysis project Ga0315282, IMG submission 203693) | Sediment microbial communities from Yellowstone Lake, YNP, Wyoming, USA - YL17G07_20 | ecosystem: Environmental > Aquatic > Freshwater > Lake > Sediment | place: USA: Wyoming | collected... | reverse complement strand
TGAAACTCCTCCCGGTTCATCCGCAGCGTCGCAGGCGAGTAGCAGTACTTGCACCCATGTACACATCCGCGATACAGGTTGCACGCCAGCGGCGCATATTCGCGCGCCGCCCCGCGCGGCTCGTAGATCGCTTGCATGTGCTTGCCCTCCCTTGCGCGGGCCGGATAATACCATGCAAACTTCTGTTTGTCAAGCCTGCCGCCGTCCCTCGGTGATGCGGCCCCAACCACCAAGCCACAAAGACACGAAGAAAATATCACTTGGTGGCTTAGTGTCTTCGTGGTTCAATCCCTACGTGCGGACGTTCATCGTCATCCGCACCCGGCTCATGCCATTGGGATCGCGGCCCGCGGCGGTCAGCCCGGTGACCACGACCTCGAACGTCGCGCCGCCGACCTGCGGGTCGAACGTGTAGGCGTCGGTTGACTCCGCCATCGCCTGAAGCTGCTCCCACATCGCCGCGTCCATGCGCTCCCACTCGAGCACGATCTCGGCGCCGGCCGTCACCGGCTGCCACACGAAGAGCACCGACGACGTGAGCGTCTCGGCCCGCGCCGTCGGCTTCTCGCGTACCAGGCCGTCGTGGTCGAGCCCCGTCACCCGCGCCGGGTCCAGGTCGAACGTATAGGAACCAAGCACCATGTTGGGCATAGTCTCCTGCCTGAACCGCAGAGGCGCTGAGGTCGCAGAGGAAATCGAACTACTAGAGGCGCAGCCGGAAAGGCCCCTTTCGGCTGCCAGCCTCTCCGAATCGTGCGTGGTAGCGCCTCAGTTTGCCTGACAAAACGGCTTTTCGGCCGGAGTTCTAGCCTGGATTATTCATACCACGCTTGAAGAGCGTGCATCCTACCTGCGATGCGTGCGCGCATGAATAATGCGCGCTAGGACATCCTTCGGCTTCGCTCAGGATGAACTCCGACACGAAGCGGATTCTCCTTTGCGTCTTAGTGCCTTAGTGGTTCCATCTGATCTCTGCGGCCTTTGCGTCTTTGCGGTTAGAACCCGCTGCGCTTCTCGGTCCAGCCCAACCGCCGGCACACTTCATCCGCGATGATGCCGCCCGCGTCGCGCACCGCACGCTCATCCAATACCTGCGCGTGAATCAGCACCGCGCCGGGCTCGAATGTCAGACTCGCTGCGCGCAGCCCAGTGCGGGCTATGCTCGCGGGCGCTATCGCAGTGAGCAAACTCGCGGCAGGCGCGCTCGCCACGCCGCTCGGTGCGCGGAACGGCAGCGCCATCGCCTCCGCCACACCCGCGCGGAAGTGCTTGCCGAAATCGAACCCTTGCCTCCGCGCCCACGCGTCGTTCTTGGGATTGTCGAACCCGAAGAAGTCGCCGATCTTGCCGAGGATGCTCCCGACCCCGCCGAGCACCCCGCCGAGCAGACCACCGACGATCCCCCCGAGTCCGCCGAACATCCCGCCGCCGACACCGCTCAAGGCGTCGCGCATTTCCCCCGCCGCGCCGCGCGTCCGCAGCACCATCTGAAGCAGCCGCTGCACCGCGATCTCCACCAGGTCGCGCCACAGCGCCCGCCAGAAGTCGCGCAGCCCATGGCCGTCAACGATCATTTCCGCGATCGCGCTGCCGAACCGCCGCGTCATGCGCAGCAACGTCGCGTCCGCCGCGGCATCCATCACCTGCCACGCGCCGCGCCATCGCTGCGACAGGCCCTGCGTGGATTGCCCGAGCGCCGCGACCGCTTCCGTTCCCGTCGCCATCCATCGCGACATGCCATCGCCGTAATCGCGCGCCGCCGACCCGGCCGCGCGGAATCTGTCCTCTTGCGTCGCCAGCGCCGCCGCCGCGTTCGAGATCAAGTCCTGCGCGCGCCGCAGCCCCGCATCCAATCCCGACAGATCAGCCTGCAGGCTGACCGTCATCGTCCCGAGATCCATCCTGCCTGCTCCTCATCGCGATTCCCATCGCCACCAGGGCTCGCGCCGTCTCGCGCGGGTCATCATCCAGCAGCTCGCGCCGCAGCTCATCGAGCTGCCGCTCATCGCCCCACACGGCGATCCGAATCAGCCCGACCCCGCGCGCGAGCTCCGTCCGGCGGCGCCGCGTGATCGCATCACCGAGCGCCTCGACCTGCGCCGGCGTCAGGCAATCGAGAATGTAGTCCTTCGTCCACCCGTACTCGCTGCACAGCAGATCGAACGTCAGTCCCCAGCCGGCAGCCCCTGCGCTCGCCGCCTGAGGATCTCGGCTTTTTTTGCTATGCCCGGCAGGTCATTGACCGCGATCACCGCCTCAATGATGTCAAGCAGCGTGGGCGCCGAGAGATGCTCCTCCAGCCACGCGGCATCAACCGGCTCCAGCCCCGAGGCGCATCTGCGCTTCAACGTCAGCGCCAGCACCTCGGGCAATTCCGCCAGCGCTAGCGGCACCAACTCCATTACGCTGACATGCGAGAGGTCGCCCCGCGCCGCCAGCTTCGCGTACGCGTCCGCCAGCCGGTCGCCCACCGCCTTGTAGTCGCGCAGCACCAGCGGCCGCACCACCAGCATCTCGCCCGCGATCGCAAACTCCACCTCCCGCGGGCAGAGTACCTCCCGGTCGCGCACGGAGTTTGTCGTGACACCGTCAACGCTCATGATCGTGTGACACCTTTCAGACGGAGCCAAAGAGGGCTGTGGCACAGAGCCTGCCCCTTCGACGTTGCTCAGGGCAAGCTCTGAGCCCATCGCAGGGCGCCCCCTGGGCTCCATAGCGCGAACCTCGTGCGCCTCAGGCGCGCGCGACGGAGGCTCGCCTGTGACCGGTCCCAATCCTTGGGCACAGCATTCAGCCTTCGTAGCCGAAGCTACTGCCGCCTTCGCGGGCGACGGAGTTCCGCTACGGCGGACGAAGGCGTCGGCGAAGTCGGCTGCTGTGCCCCTACAGTCAGCTATCCGGAGTCAGTCCGAATCCGCGTCGATCCGCGTCCAGCCGCGGCCTATCTCCGTGATTCGTTTCTCTCTGCGTGTTCTGCGCCTGCCCTGCCTGCCCTGAGCATCGTCGAAGGGAGCGAAGTCGAAGGGTGCTCTGCGGTTCAAACCCCTCCGCCTACGCAAACCTGAACTGCCCCTCGTCGTCCTCGATCGTCATGTACTTGAAGCCTTCGTCCTTGGTCGCGTCCTCAACGAGCACGAACGTGACCGGGTACACCGTCGCGCCGTCCTTCGAGTACGAATGCGCCGAGGTTTCGATCGCCACCGCCTTGTGGCAGGTGATGCTGCGGGTGCGGTTGGTGCCCGGCGCCTTGCCGGTCAGAATGAGCTCGTGCTCGGTGACCGCATCGTCGCCGCCGACGTGCAGCGTCGTCTTCGTCCCCGCGGTGCTCAGCGCGGCTGCCGGCTGCCCCCAGGCGATGCGCAGGTTCTCCAGCGTCGCCTCTTTCAGATGCGCGGTGATCGTCATGCGCTCAGCGATCTTGTCCACCCGCTGAATGCCCATGCGCTGATCCACCGTGTGCTCGATGTGCGTCGGCTCATAGGTCACCGTCGCGCCGCCGTCGAGCGCGCCGACGTTCAGCTCATCCACCTGCAGATCCCTGGCTCCGACCAGGATGTTTGCGGAGTTCATCGTTACCTCCTCGGCCAGAATCAAATCGCCGCTGTACTCGAGATAGCTCGCGGCGTCGGCGATCACCGCGCCGTCGGTTTTCGTATCATCCGCGCCGCCCCAGTATTCGGCGTAGTTGTTCGTCTCGGCGCCGTCGCTGAAGTTGAACCAGCACCACAGCTCGAGCGCGATGCGATCGCGATCGTGCACCTCGATGGATTCCGCCAACGCATCGAACTGCAGCACGCGCCAGATCTCGTCGCTGCCGATGTCGGATCCGCCGTTGGCGCCGGTGCGGCTGGCGGCGTCGCTCGCCGAGATCGTTGCCACCCATCCCACGCCCGGCCGCCACAGGTATGCGAACGCGCGCAGGTAGTATTGCCCCGGCATGCCCGGCGCCGCGTTGCCCTTGATCGCGGCCGCGGCCGTGAACCACTGACCCGCCTCGAGCGTCTGCGCCACCAGGGCCGGCGACAGGAACAACCCGACCAGGTCGTAATGCGCGGGCCCGCTCACGCCGTAATTCCAGGTCCGCTGAACCTGGCCGGCGCCCTTCGCGCTCGACATCGTCAGGCAGACCAGCCGCTGCGCGCCGACGTGCCCGGCGTCGGCATCGGTGGTCGCGGTGCCGATCGGCGCGCCGGTCTGTGAACTCGGTGCATTTCGCAAGTACAATCGTGATGGCATGGAAGTCCTCGGGAAGTAGGGAACAAGGAGCAGGAAGTAGGAAGCAGGCTATCGTTGCCCGCCTTGTTCCCTCCTACTGCCTACTCACGGCGCGACCAACGCGGACAAGGGAAACGGCAACAGCAGACTCTTCGCTGCGCTCTGAGTGACAGCCCAAAGGCCCGGCGCTTTGATTGGCAGCGTGTGCCAGGCCTAGCGCAGTGTCATTCAGACCTGTCCTGAGCCCAGTCGAAGGAGGCCCGACTTGCGACGCGTGAGTGCGGCCGCGCCGCACTTCCGGAGGCGCGATATCCCATCGCGCCACAGCTGCGTGCGCCAGAGGCGCATAAATCTCCGGAGCGGCGGACACCGCCGCACACGGGCCGAAGAATCTGCTGCTTCCGGACCGGACGCGGCATGGTCGCCCGCCTTGTTCCCTCCTACTGCCTACTCACGGCTTACTACTCACTCACCTCTCGCCACATGAACCGAAATCTCAACACCCCTACGCACGCCCGTCGCTGCTGGTCGAATCGCACCGGCGACTGGAAATCATCGAACAGGCTCGCGTAGCTCTGCACGTGCGCGTCGGTCAGGTCGGCGCCGTGGAGGATCTCCTTGAGGCGCTCGGCGATGGTCGCGACCAGCGCGTCTCCGGCTTGCCCGTCGCCCAGCGCGGACTCCGGCGCCCAGATGGTGAAGCGCACCGTGACCACCTGCGGCGCGCGATTGCCCTGCGCCTGATCCACCGGCTCCATGTGCGCCGACCACAGGTCATAGGCGACGCACGGGTAGCTCATCGGCTCGGGCTGATACCCGCGCTTGATGCGCCGGTCCGATTCCGAATGCCCCAGCAGCGCGACCAACGCCGCGTCCCCCGTGAGTTTGCTATAGATCGCGGCCCAGAGAGCGTTCATCGCTGTGTCCAGTCATCTAACCACCAAGGCACAAAGGCACAAAGAAAGACTGAGCTTAGTGTCTTCGTGTCTTTGTGGTTTATCACTCTCCGCACCAGCCCCACCTCTCCAGCACCTTCAACCATCTCCGCGCGAACTTGCGGAAGCTCGCATTCCGCTCCGCCCACGCCCGCGGCTGATACGCTTCTCGATTCGCGAGCACCCGCCGCACCGCCGCGCGGTAATCCTCGGGCTCGAATCCCTCGACGACTTCGCCGATCTCCGGCGGCCGCTCATCCTCCAGCGCCCCGACCGCGCTCGCCACCACCGGCAGCCCGCATGCCAGCGCCTCTTTCAAGGCGTACGAATCGCCCTCGTGCCGTGACGGAAACAGGAAAACGTCCCCGCGCTGAAACGCGCGCGCCTCCATTCCGATCGCGGCGTCGAGATACTCCACCCGCGCCTCGCCCTCAAGCCGCCGCGCAACCTCGCGCACGATGTCCTCGCCCTTCGCGTAACCCTTGCCGGCGTAAAGCGCCACCGGTGGACGATTCGCGCTGCGTCCCGCCGGACGGAAGACGCCGAGGTCAACGCCGTTGGGGATGATCGCCGCGACGCGCGCCCCATGATACCGCTCGACTTGCCGCGCTGCCGCCTGGCTCACGGCTACCACCGGGAACCGCCTGTAGGCTTCCCCCTGCGCCTCGATCAGTTCGGACGCAACTCCGCCGCACGCCGCCGCCAGCCCCGCCCATGTCCCGTGACACACCACCGTCACCGGCGCATCGTCCGGCAGGCCGCTCGCCCAGAATCCATCCGCGATAATGCGGTCGTAACACTGTAGGGGCACAGCAGCCGACTTCGCCGACGCCTTCGTCCGCCGTAGCGGAACTTCGTCGCCCGCGAAGGCGGAAGTAGCTTCGGCTACGAAGGCTGAATGCTGTGCCCCTACCCGGTCCCCTGCGATCCACGCCGACAGCAACCGCGCCTTCTCATGCTCGGGTAGCCGGTCGCAACGCTCCCACTCCGGATAATCGCGCCAGCAGAAATGCCGCGCCTCGTGCCCGCCCTCCTCGATCGCGCGCTTCAGATACCACGCCCACTTCGGCACCCCGCCCGGATGCCCGTCCTCCCGCCGGCAGTAGGTTATGATCCCAATCCGCACGGGCTTGAATCACTCGGTGACTGCCGCGACCTTGCCTGATGCCATCCCGCTCGCGGCTTCCCGCTCCATCGCTCCAGCGCGCAGGCGTTCGATGAACAACGCCTCATCCGCCCGCCGCAGCTCCTCCCGCGCCACGCCGCGCAAGCCGCCCGCCGCCGCCCGCTCATGCCGCGCTACAGAGCCCGTATCAACCAGCAGCTTCCATCCGGCGAGATAGAGCCGATGCGTAAAATCCGTCTCCTCGCGATGCGCCTGGTCGGAATACCATGTCGCGAATCCCCCGACCGCCACCGCCGCCTCGCGCCGGTAGATGAAGCTCGAGTACAGATGCTCGGCCTCGACGATCCGCGTCTCGCCCCAACGGTGGAACTGCGCCGAGTCCTCGCCGCGCATCATGCCCCGAACCGTGAGCGAGTAACCGGCGCCGCCGATGCGCTCGATCGGAACACGCCGATCGCTTCCCGGCTGCGGGTAGACCCCCGCCGCGGCGCCGACCTCGGATCTCAGGCACATGATCCGGCGCAACCGCCGGATGAAATCGCGCGACTCGAGGACGATGTCATCGTCGAGCCGCAGAATCAGATCCGGCCGCTCTGCATCCGGCAGCCGCGATAGATCCTCCAGCGCCAACTGGTGCGCCCGCGCCGGACCGCGTCGCACCCCGCGGATCACGTCCACCGGGATGCCCAAGCGCGGCATCATCACCCGCAGCGCCTCGCGGTTGTCGTCCACAATCAGGATTCGGTCGGGCAAGATGACTTGCCGCCCGATGCTCTCGAACAGCTGCGCCAGCGACTCCGGCCGGTCCCGCGTGGGCACGGCAACGGCCAAACGCAAGGGCACAGCCCCGAGGCCGTCCGACAGTCGGCTCGCAGGAGCTTCCCCGGCCTCGCTGCTGTCATTCAGAGCCCGTTCGCTTCGCTCAGGGTAAACTCCGCGCGGAGCATGAGCGGGGCGCGAAGCGAAGACCTGTCCCGAGCGGAGTCGAGGGAATCTCGGCCTCGCTGATGCAGTAATGGAGCGACTTACAGACAGTGCCTCATTCGGCTCCGCGCCGCTTGCTGGCGGCTTGGCCGCCAGGTGTCCGGCGTCCGTATCTGCGTGCGCCACCGCCACCCGCACCCGCCCCTCGAAGTGCGCCTCGCCGGTCCCCGCGTCCGGCGCCGTTTCATCCGCGCCTGCGAGCGCCCGCTTCGCCGCCGCCATAACCTGCTCCGGCGCAATCGCCTCCATGCACGGGAATCCGCGCTGTCCCTGCGGGCAGCGGACATGCCAGTCCGGATTCGTATACCAGCATCCCCGACATTCCAGCGGCGTTTCCGCGACCTGGTGGCCGGGGTAGGCGAAACACACCGCCGGCGTCGGCCCGAACAGCGCGACCACGCTGCGTTGTCGCACCGCCTGCGCCATGTGGATGATGCTGCCCTCGGTGTCAACCACGAGCCGCGCGCCCTCGATCAACCCCGCCGTCTCGCGCAGGCTCGTGACGCCGCGCAGATCGAGCGCGCCGTCGATCAGCTCATCCTGCGCCCATCCAACCTGCACGACCTCAAATCCGTCGTTGCGCAGCGCCGCGGCCAACCGCGCCCGGTGCCCCAGCGGCCATTTCTTGGCGACGCATCCTCCCCCCGCGCCGTTGTGAACCACCGCATACGGCCGGCCTTCCATCAGCCGCGCCAGCTTGCGATCCTCGGGCCGCAGCCACAGCCGCACATCATCCACCGACCCCGGGCAGCAGACCGTTTCGTTCGTCAGGTCAATGAGGTGGCGCCCCAGCTTAGCCAGGCGCGCGTTGCTGTCGTACCAGTTGTGGTAGAACCAGGCGAGCGGCGCGCTCTCGTCGCACCGTGCCCCGCCGACCGGCGACTCGAAGCGCTCGCGGCATTCGCTGCCATAAGCGGCGTAGTCGGGATGGAAAGCCCATACCTTGGCCACGTAGCGCAGGTCGTAGAACAGGTCGAATCGCTCGCGCAGATCGCGGACGATTTCGTGCCAGCGCCCGCCGCAGCGGATAACGATTCGATCAACTGCCGGATGCCCCGCCAGAATGCCCGAATTGTCGCGGACAAATGCCGTGATGTGCGCATGGGGGAATCTCCGCTTGATCGCCGCGCAGTGAGCCGCGAGCATCAGGTCGTCGCCGACGCCGCCGACGCGCACCACGCCGACATGTAGGCGAGACAGGCCCGATGCCGCGCCCTCCCCAGTCCGGATGTGATCCGGCCGCCGGCACGGATCGGCCGCGGAATCGGAACATCGAATCGCGCCTGTCGTCTTCGCGCCCAGCAGGTAATACTGCGTCGGCGTCGCCAGCTCGCGCTCGATCTTATGCCCGCGGATGAACGCATACGCGCCATCGCGAAACGCCTCACCGTGCTGTATGACAAAATCAGCCATAACGCAAGCAACGTAGGGGCACAGCAGCCCACTTCGCCGAAGTAGCTTCGGCTACGAAGGCTGAACGCTGTGCCCTGGATCGCGGCATGACATCGTGCCCTCGCCGACGTCCGACGCCGTCAGGGCCACCGACTCACCCTAACCGCAGCAAGGCCGGCAATCGCTCCGCCTGCCCCTCCGCCGCCGGCAACAGGAACGGCCGCGGCGGCGATCCGCCCAAGCCCAGCTCCACCGCCGCCGCGTATGGCGCCGCTGCGTACACGCGCGCCTCAATCAACCCAGCGTCGGCGTCAACCTGGACCTCGCTCCCGATGCTGTCGCGCAGCCGCCCGCTCGCCACCGGGCAATCCTCTCGCGCCTGCTCGATCGCCGCCGCCGCGCATTCCGCAACTGCATTCTCGACGGCGGCGTGCATCCGCGACTGCGCCTCGGCCAGCCGCGCTTGCACTTGTTGATCGATGTTGTCCATCGCGCATTCTGAAGAAGTCGTAGGGCAGGAGCTTGCCTCCTGCCCAAGAGCTACGGACCTCGGACTACGCGGGCGATCGCATCGCCCGCAGATACGCCTCCACATGATGCGGCCCGCGCGGCGTGCGCATCACATTCGCCGGCCAATCGGGCGCCAACACCATGTACACCTGCGCGTCGTCAACGATCTGATCCCCCGCGCGCAGTTCGCGCGCCTCTCCGAACAGACGGTGCGTGCTCACCGCCTGCTCGCCGCTGGCATCGCGGACAAGCTCCCCCGCCGACCGATAGATACGGCAGCGGTAATCGTCCATGACATCGCGCCACGACACCAGATCGCCGCCCATGTCGTCCGCCGTCACCTCGCGCCGGCGCACCGTCACCGTGCTCGTCAGCAGCTCGCGCATCATCTACCTCACCGGCCGCGCGAGAGCGATTCGATAGGGCTCCAGCGCCGCGCGCACATCACCCGGCAGACCCGGATCCTCCGCGTCATCGTACGTCACCGCATAGTCGCCCACGCGCTCGCTCCTGATCTCGCGTCCCGCGGCCGCGCCGCGGCCCTGGTAAAGCTCGGCCGCCCACTGCACCGCCGCCTGCTCAACATCGCCCGGGATCGCGTCATAGCCCGCATGATAGCCGACATAGACACTGCGCGCGCCGCGCCCGAAGACTCCGGACCTCAGCCGCACCACACCCAACTCCGGATACACCACGAAATCCTCGGCCGCGACTTCGACGCCGTCATCCGACAGCGCGAACACCTCCGTCACCGGCCGCTGGTTCAGCAGCACCGAATCGGTACCGTCCCCGTCGTGGTACTCATGGAAATCCGCGGCGGCGAACTCGCGCCCGCAGTAAGTCACGATACCGTCGGACACGCGCGCCACGAGGTCGCTCAGCAAGTCATCATCGGCGCCGGCGCTGAGGCCGAGATACTCCTGCACCGCGCTCAAGCTGGTCAAGGGCTGGCTCATTCATTACTCCCGCACCGCGGTTCGCCCGCGGAGATGCGTAGGGGCACGGCATTCAGCCTTCGTAGCCGAAGCTACTTCCGCCTTCGCGGGCGACGGAGTTCCGCTACGGCGGACGAAGGCGTCGGCGAAGTAGGCTGCCGTGCCCCTACTGCCCGCTTGTCGAGCCCCTACACGTTCCTCACATACCCGAGCGACCCGGCGCCGTACGCGAACGCCACCGCCAGCCGGATCGAACACACCAGCAGGTTCATGTCCTTCTGCACGTCGCGGTCGGTCTCGATCTTCAGCCGCCGCCGATACCCGACATAGACCCCCGGCCGGTACGTCAGCATGCTCTGGCTCTTGGTGTTGAGCTCGGGGTCGGTCTGGACGATCCCATCCGCGTCACAGTCGCGCAGCTTGCTCGACATGATGACCGGGATCCCGTCGATCGCGCCCAGTTGCCCCGTGAGCACGGTCGCCTTCTCGCCCAGCTTCTCCATGGTCAGGAAGCAGGTGTCCGTCAGCACCGACAGGTAGTGCTTGAGCGACATCAGCCACACCACCTTGCTCGGCTCCACGCCGTACTCGCCGAGCGCCGCGCGCAGGCTGCGCATCCCCGCCAGCAGCCCGCCCGACGCGTCCACCTGGTACCCGGCCGCGCCGTCGTAGACCGTGCGCCGCAGGCCCACCATCGCCCGCGTCACGTCGTACGCGTTCGCCGAGCGGTTGATGTTCAGGTTCTGGGTCGCGGTGGTGTCGCCGTTGACGATGACATCCTCCTCGGCCTCCGCGAGCGCGGTCGCGATGTTCTGCTTCAGCGTCGGGATCAGCGGCACCACGCTGTCCTCGGTCAGCTCGCCCGAGAAGTCCACCTCGCACATGATCTTCTTCGCGTCGAGCTCCATGTACGATGTCGTCGGGTTGCTCGCCGCTTGCACCGCGGTGTTCTCGGTGCTCACGAAGTACACCGTCGGGTCGGCGGTGATCTTCGGGATGCGGTAGGTGTCGCTCGGCATGTCGATGGTCGGGAACATCGCACGCACCTTGCTCGCGACCCGCACCTTGTCGATGATGTCCTGCGCGAGTTCCGTCGGCACCCACTCGTCGCCGACCCCGCTGCCGGTCGAGGTCATCGCCTTCCCGTGCACCAGCAGGTCAACCAGTTGGCGGTCCGCCTTGCTCAGGTTGCCCGCCCGCTCGCTCACCGGGAACAGGATGCGCGGGCTCAGCTTCACGCCCTCGAGCACGCTCGGCAGCGTCTCCGGCAGGAGCTGGCGCACCTGCGACTTGACCTCGTCCACGATGTGCTGGTTCAACGAGCGCTGCTGCTCGCGCGCCTCGTCGGCGATGCGCTGCGCGGTGTCGTTCACCGCCTGGCGCAAAGCCACTCCAGCATCGCCCTTCGTCACATCGTCCTGCTCGACATCAGACGCAGCAGCCGCTGCGTCATGCTCACGAATCTCATCCATCGTTTTTCCTTTCTCCGATCTGTAGGGCGGGGCCGCCGGCCCCGCCGCTTCTCCCGTTCAATGGCCGCCCAAACGTGCGGCGCTTCGCGCACGTCAATGCGCCAGCCGCCGCGCATGTCATTCAGACCTGTCCTGACCTGTCCCGAGCAACGTCGAGGGAGCCCAGTCGAAGGAGCCTCGACCTGGGACGCGTGAGTGCGGCTACGCCGCTGGCGCCGCGAGCGGCGCTCCGGAGCCCCGACCAATCGGGGCCAACACTTCCGGAGGCGCGATATCCTATCGCGCCACAGCCGCGTCTCCGGAGCGGCCCCTCGGCTTCGCTCGGGGTCACCCTGAGCTTGCTCGCCCTGAGCGTGTCGAACGGGTCGAAGGGCGGCGGACGCCGCCGCACACGGGGCGAAGGATCTGCTTTTCTCCGGAAGGGACAGGAACCGACTAGCACTGAACATGGCGTGGCGTCTCTGCCCAGAGTTCCTGTCCCCCTCAGTTCAGAATCAACAGATTCTTCGCTCGCTGAGCTCGCTCTGAATGACAACCCAAAGCCACGGCGCCCCGATCGCGCCCACCCGCCAACCGCCATCCACCTCGCGATCATTCAACACTCAATCTTGCAGCCACCAACTGGTCCAAATGCTGTTCCTTGATCGCGCGTTCGATATCACCGGGCTTCGGCCTACGCCTCGCCCGTCCAACGCTCGACGGTACGACAGAGCCTGCCCTGTTTACCCCGAGCGTAGTCGAGGGGAGCTTGTCGAAGGGATTGCATCCTGTCGGGACCGGTTTGGGCGCGCCGTCTCCCCTGGGCTCCGACGCCTTCGTCCGCCGTAGCGGCACTTCGTCGCCCGCGAAGGCGGAAGCCTTGCCTGCCCCGAGCGAAGTCGAGGGGGCGAAGGAGGCAGACCGCGCGATCCCTCCCGGCACCTCGCCGCTCCGGACCCTCCGCGCCCGCGGCGTGATCACGCCTCCGAACGACTTCTGTCCCATCGCCGCCTTCATCTCCGCGTCATACTGGCACGCGAGATAGACGATGCTGCCCTCCACCGCCTCCGCAGGCCGCTCGTCCGAGCGCGTGTAATGCGCGGTCGCGACCACGCGCCGGCCGCCGACGTCATACGCCTGCCCCGGGTAATGCTCGCACTCCCACCCGAACCACGACTTGCCGCAGATGTCGCACACCAGGTCGCGCGCGCGAAACCCGATGCTGGCGTAGCGATAGACGCCGCCGTCCAGCTGCGCGCGGTGGTGCTCGTTCTCGTGCGTCTTCACGATGTAATAAGAGGGCCGCAGATGCGTCACCCCGCGCTCATTCTGCCGCAGCCGCGCGTCGAACCACAAGCCCAGCGGCAGCGACCCGTGATCGTGCCCCGCCAGCAGCGACTTGCCCGGCAGGCTGTCGGCGAAATCCTGCAGCACATCCGCAGTGAACCGCTCGAACGCGCGGTCGACGCGATCGTTGCACAGGTCGCACTCGCCGACATACACTTCATCCGCCGTCAGCGGCCGGCGCGCGAAGCGGTTGATGGTCTCCAGCTCGCGCTCCGTCGCCGCGGCGCTGCGCCGCCCATTGACCGCGACCGCCTTATAGAAGACCTCCGGGCGCGCCATCGCCCGCCGCTCAGTTGTTCCGGTTAACGTTGACATAGCTTGAACTCCTGCTTGGGCATCGCATGCGTTCGTACGGGCACAACATGCTGTGCCCCCACAAATTGTAGGGCGGGGCTACTACAGGCTTCGAAGCCTTGGCGAAGGAGGCCCAGCCCCGCCGCCCCGGGATCGACAGGCGGGCATGGGCCTGCCCTGAGCGACAGTCGAAGGGTATGCCCGCCCTACAGTCCATCCCCCCGTCGTGCGCAACAGGTTCCGGTCCCTGATTCTCTCGGTGGGGCAGGCGTCTCGCCTGCCAATGATGATGGAGCATGGGCGCCCTCGCCCGTGCGCCCCTTCGTCATCACATCCAGCTTCTGCGCCGGCAGCACGCGCCCGCAGCCCGGGCATTTCGTCCTCTTCGCGGACGTCGGCGCCACCCGCGCGCACTGCGGGCAACTCACGCCAGCTACCGCTAATGGCGCCGTATCCGAGCGCTGATCTGTCGTGTCACGTACACGATTCATGGTTCATCTCACCGCAGAGGCGCGAAGACTGCAGAGACAAATGGAGCGCGGGCGCTTGTGCGAGCAAGGCCGCGTGGTTGCCGGCCGAGGGCGGCGCCAGGGCACGGCATGCCGTGCCCCTACCGTTGCACTGGAACCTCTTCGCGCTTCAACCGCTCATACACCCCGCTCACCCGAT
>Ga0315282_10011299_pt1 | contig 13860 bp, 13 predicted proteins | sample YL17G07_20_MG_FD_203693 | JGI IMG/M metagenome (GOLD analysis project Ga0315282, IMG submission 203693) | Sediment microbial communities from Yellowstone Lake, YNP, Wyoming, USA - YL17G07_20 | ecosystem: Environmental > Aquatic > Freshwater > Lake > Sediment | place: USA: Wyoming | collected... | reverse complement strand
GCGAGTTGATCAGATCCTCTCTGGTGTATCCGAACTCGGCCAGGGTCCGCAGCAGTTCGTCCCGATCGAAGGTCTCCCCGCGCCCCAGCTCGAGAAAAAAAGTCCTCAGATCCTCAGGCCGCGGAAACGGCTTTAGCAGGCCGGGGAGGTTGGTCAGGACGGAACCGGAAGGACCTCGGACCAGGCTGTGGAGAAATTTCATCCGCGAGGAGACAGAATCAAGGGACGGAGGAATCTCTCCGTAGGGGCTGTCGACGAGCGCGGGAAAGGAATGGACCGGCCGGGAGGACTTGAATTGGTTTAAGAAAAATTGGCACTGTTCCTGGAGGCGCGGCAGCGACAGCGAGGACGGTTGGATATAGACAATACTCCTCTCGAGCTTTTGAGCCAACGCCGAAATGAAGAAGGGCTTCGCCGGCTCGATGAGACCTCCGGCAACGAGCCCCCCTTCTCCCTGATGGATAGCCTTGAGCAGACTCCCGAATTCGGGGAGATTCGATAAAAAATCAAGACTCATAACTTTTCATTATACGGCGACACCACCTCAGCGGTCTATTAATAGTAAAGTGAGCTGTGAGCCGTGAGCGGTGAGTTGTGAATAAATTATGAACTTTAAAAGAAAGTTTTAAGGATTGACAGGAAACGCTTAGCTTCAAAAAATATCAGAAGAAACTGGCTCCTGTGATTTGACCACTATCGGCTTCAGAATTTTTGGTTTTCGACCGATCACAGAGAGTAACTGAACTGCTCACGTCTCACTGCTCAGCGCTCACTTCTTATGCTCTCCACCAATAAGAGAATTTCAAGAAGACGTTGTAGTTCTGCCGGGCATACCTTCCGAAGGCATCCCTCAAATAACTGTTGTCAAACCCGAAATAGAAAAGGCTTCCCGGACGGATGACATAGCCCACCAGAAAGCTCCCGAAAAACTGCTTATAAAAGTGATTGTAGTCCACGATCGCCCGGACGGAAAGGGATTTGGAGAGCTGATAGGTTGTCCTTTGGCGGAGGACGTTATAATCCCAGAGATGCTCGTCGACCCCCTTTTTCCAGAAGGTCTCTTTGCTGAAATCAAGGCCGAGCTGGAGCCTGCTATTCGGCTTATAATTTAAGCCCAAACCATAGATATTGCTGTAGCCGAGAAAGGGGTCAGCCGGATCATAGTTGATGCTGTCCCCGGTTTGAAAATACAGACTAAAAGGCAGCCAACCTATCAAATTGAAGTCTCCCGCCAGCTCCAAAAAGTTTTTTTTGAAATCAACACCGGCATAGCGTTCCATCATGTTCTGGAACCGGATGTTGAGCTGGTTGAATTCCGTGAACCTCAACCCGACTCCGGCTTCATAAAAGCGGTCGGTGACGATATTCTGGAAATAGGCGTCTTTTTGCCCAACCTTGAAGCGGAAATCGACTTGGTTCAAAAGCTTTTTTTCGGGGTAGATCCGAAAGTTTGTCCAGGCTCCGGCGCCCCGGTAGTCCACCCGATCGATGAACCCTGAATCCGCTTCAAAGTCGGGGTGGAGCGATTTCCAGTACAGTCCCCCGCTCCAGTATTTGCTGAAGTAATAGAATTCAGCATAGAGGGCGGGAGCAAATCCCGTGTCCCGCTGATTGAACCTACTCTCTGACCCCAAGGCCTGGAATGAAAAGAAGAACTTATTATAAAACTTCAGCTGCCCGTCCAGCCCAGCGACCCGGTTCCAGGAGCCGTCGATTTCCTTATCGGCTAGGGAGAATCCCACGTAGGATTCCTTAAAGACGTCCGTCTTGAAGCGGACGATATTGAAAAGGGCGTGATCTTTCGTGCTGCCTCCTCCGTGGATGTCCCAAAGACTCTCCGCGGGGTGGAGATCGTAGGCTGAAAGAACCCCATAGGCCACCCCTCCTATTTTTCCCGAGACCTTGCCGCCCCAGAGGGGATCGATGATATTCCGCGTGTAGACCATTTGAATCTCGGGGTAGTGAAAGATCTCCATGCCCTCCAAAAAGAAAGGTCTTTTTTCGGGATAGTTAAGGGCATACCTCAGGTTGACATCGATCTGCGGCGCGTCCGCTTCAATCTGGCTGAAATCAGGGTTGAGGGTTAAGTCCATGGTCAGATTGGAGTTGGCGCCGTACTTCAGGTTGACTCCAGGCTGGAGGTCTGTCTTCTGGCTTTCTCTTTTCAGGGAGGTCAAGACTGGCATGACTTCCAGGTTTCCGCCTTTCTCAACTTTGCCCTGGATGACAATCTGCGCATCCTGGGTCAGCAGCCCGGGAATGCTTTTTGAGAAATCCGGCCAGAGGATGACCTCTCCTTTGCGCGGGATATTTCGGCCAATGGTCAGGCCCCAAACCTTTTTTTCTTGGTCGGGAAATCGAAGGCTCTTGAAGGGGATCGCCATTTCAACGAAATATCCCTTGTCGTCCGTTTTTGCGGCCGCGGCAAAGACCGTATCCCAACTCGGATCCATGTTGTCATTTCCGCCCTCTTCGGTGCGGACGGCATCCCCCTGAACTCCGATGGGATTACAAAAGAAGACGGAAGCGCGACGTTTTTCATTGAATGTGTCCAGAAAGATCATGATCCAATCATCATTCATACAATTATCGCGGTTGGTAACAGAGGCCCTTAATTTACGGGGCTCAGAATCAAAGCAGCGGAAGGCCATATACAGATTCTTTTCATCGTAACCCAAGTAGCCGACGGTTTTTTCCGAAGGCTCGCCCATTTCTTTGGGGGACATCTGATGAAATCCCTCGATCTTGAGGGCCTGCGTTTCCCAGATGGGATTATCCAGGACGCCGTCAATTTTGGGAGAGTCTTTGAGCTTGGGGACAACATAAGGTCCCTTGGCGACCGTCTGGGCAGCGGCGTGGAGAAAGGGAGTTGCGACAGCCCAGACCAGAACAAATGCCAAGGCCATTTTTATCTGTTTTTTCAAGTTCATGTCCGCTCGATCTGAGTTCTCACCCGTATAAACGAAATCTGGAGGAAAAAAGTTCTCGGCGGGTGAGTAGATTTCCGGAGGCTAGGACCGGCGGCTTTTAAACCCTTTGGCCGACCATTCTCCGGATTCAGACTTTTCTATGGTTATGATCTCTCCGTCAATTTTCACTCTAAAAGCCTCGACCGTCTGACCCGACTCGAGGTCTCGGACCCTCTTTCTCCAGAGGATCTCCCGCACCTGGTACTCTCGATCGTCAACCCAAACAGCCCTGGGAGTTTCATCATTTTTGTAGCCGGAATAGGAGATGACTTTCACGATTTTTCGGTTTTCGTTTAGCATAGGAACATAATATTATATCCCTGACGCCCTGTTTCGTCTACGCAACCAGCTCAGAGATGAGCTCGTTTCCTGTTGCCAAATGAGAATCAGGAATCTATAATTTAATTACTCCCTTTCAATGCGAAATTAAGGAGAAAACGATGCCCAAAAAGTCAGCTTCGGCTCAATGGAGTTTCGTCCTCATGATAGGCGCCGTCTGGGGCCTGACCGAGGCAGCTCTCGGCCTCGGATTGGAGAGATGCGCGTCTCTCGCCTCCGGCTCGATCATGACCGGGGTAGCCCTTATGTTCATGGCTGCCGGCTGGACCCTGACCTCGCGTAAGCTCAGCCTCGCCCTTCTTGTGGTCATCGCCGGCCTATTCAAGATGTTTGATGCCCTTCTTTTATCCCTCCCCCTTCATCACGGGGCGATCGCCAACCCCATCTTCGCCTTTATTACTGAAGGCCTGGCCTTCTTCATCCTGATTTCCCTGGCCAGCGAAGCACTAAAGAAGAGAGTCTGGGGGCAGGCTTTGACCGGCGGCTTGGCGGCGATAGTGGCGGCCAATCTTTTCCCGTTGGCTAAATTTGCCACCGGCATCCCCGCCTGCGTTTACCCGGGAACAAGCTACCCCCTCTCGCTCTATTTCCTTCCTCTCGCAGTTGCCGTCTCACTTATCGCCGTGCCTCTCGGCATTCGGGCTGGAGAAAAAATAGCCGGCCTCGAAAGCCAAGCCTGGCTCGGCGGCCGGACCAAGTCCGGGCTCGCCTATCTGGCGGCACCTCTAACCCTTGTGCTTTGCCTGGGGATTATGACCCTCATCCGTCTACACTGACACATCGCTCCGGACTCTCTCCGAAGAGGAGTGACACGATGGACAAATCAAAAAAGAAAAAACATGAGACCTACACGCGCCGGTCGTTCCTGAAAGGCATGGGCGGCGGTGCACTGGGAGTCACAGTTGCTTCTCGTTTACTGGGAAAGGACTCGGCGCACGCGGAGTCTGAGGAGGGCGAACTGGCCACCTTGGCCAAGAAAAGGATCACTTTCATCGTTAACGGCAAGAGCGTAACTCTGGATGTCGAGCCGAGAGAGACGCTCCTCGACGTTCTTCGAAAAGAGCTGAACCTGACCGGGGCGAAAAAAATCTGCGACCGCGCCGAATGCGGCGGGTGCACTGTGCTCCTCGACGATAAGCCCATCTATTCTTGCCAGTCCCTTGCCATCCGCGCGAACGGAAAAAGAATCACCACGGTGGAAGGGCTGGCCGAGGGAAAATCTCTTCACCCGGTCCAGCAGGCCTTCATTAATAAGGACGGCTACCAGTGCGGTTTCTGCACGCCCGGGTTCATCATAGCCTCCGTCGCCCTCTTGAATCATAACAAGACGCCCTCCCAAGAAGATATCAAGTCGGCTCTCTCCGGGAACCTGTGCCGGTGCGGGAATTACGCGAAGATCATGCAAGCCGTCCAGGATGCCGCGGGCACGATGAGGAAGGACTGAGATGAGAACACGAGAATATCTGCAGATGGCAAAGGACCAGGGAACGGGGCAGAAAACCCCACCCGAGGCCCCCAAATCCGACTTCAAGATTATCGGAACCTCCGTCCCTCGCGTCGACGGAGAGAAAATCGTGACCGGCAAAGCCGTTTACACCCATGACATATTCTTTGAGGGGATGCTCTGGGGAAAGATCTTGAGATCTCCTCACGCTTGCGCCGATATTGTCTCGGTCAACTTGGACCCCGCGAAGAGCCTGCCCGGAGTCAAGGCTGCTCTTCAGGTCAAGGAGGGCCGGGTGAAATACCTGGGAGAACAGGTTGCGGCCGTGGCGGCCGTCGATGAAGAGACCGCGGAGGAGGCGCTGAAGTTGATCCGGGTCGAATACAAGGCTCTCCCCCATACGCTCAGCCTCGACAAAGCCATGGAGCAAGGCGCGCCGCAAGTCCATGACTCTCCCAATGTGGAGAAGCTCAATGAATACTCCCGGGGCAGTATTGACAAGGGGCTTTCCGAGGCCGAGGTGACGCTCGAGCGGACCTATCAGACGAATGTCGAGATTCACCACCCGACGGAGACTCATGGCAGCGTCGCGATGTGGGAAGAGGACCAGCTCACGGTCTGGGATTCGACTCAGGGCGTCCAAAGCGTTCAAGTGGGACTGGCCCGCGCCTTGAACATCCCGGAGAGCAAGGTCCGGGTTGTCGGGCATTACATGGGCGGCGGGTTCGGCAGCAAACTAGGCCTCAACGATTATACGGTCGTGGCCGCCAGGTTGGCCAAAGAGACCGGGCGGCCGGTCAAGATCCTGCTCTCCCGCAAAGAAAACTCGATGTGCGTCGGAAACCGGCCTTCGAATGTGATGACCATCAAAGCCGGGGCCATGAGAGACGGGAGGCTCACGGCATTCTCTTTGTAAAACTACACCTGCGGCGGCGTGGGCCGGGGAGACGAAGCCTCGGAACCGCTGATAGACATCTACAAATGCCCGAACGTCAAAGTCGAGGAATTCTCGGTGTTCGCTAATACCTGCGCTTCACGGCCCACCCGGGCTCCGGGCCATGTCCAGGGGACTTTTGCCCTCGAGGGACTCCTTGAGGAATTGGCCGCGGAGCTGGGCATGGACCCTCTTGAACTCAGGAAGAAAAACTATACCACCAGGAACGAAGGGGACAGCAAGATCCCCTACTCAACCAAGGGATTGGACAAGTGCTATGAATTGGGCGCGGCAGGGATCGACTGGCAGCGCCGGAACAAAAAGCCCGGCGCGGGAGCGGGGCGCAAGAGGCGAGGCTTGGGAATGGCTACCCAGATCTGGTGGGGCGCGGGCGTGCCCGGAACCCTGGCCGATCTCAAACTCAACCCCGACGGAAGCGTGGAAGTCATCTGCGGTACTCAGGATATCGGCACCGGAACACTAACGCTTATCGCCGTCGTAGCCGCTGAGACGCTGGGATTGGACCCCCAGGACATTACCGTCAAAATCGGGAATTCGGATTATCCCTGGGCTCCGAGTTCCGGAGGGAGCCAGACTGCGCCTTCGGTGGGTCCGGCCGTGCGGGACGCCGCGCTCAAAGCCGCGCAGAGAATCAAAGAGGTCGCCGCCAAAAAACTCAACATCGCTGCCGCGGACGTCATCATCGCCGACAAGAAGCTCTATGATAAAAATAAGCCGGAAAACGCTTTAAGCTTCAAAGATGCGGCCAAAGAGCTTCGCCGGGAGAGTGTTTTTCATGGCGAAAGGAAGGAGCCCCAAGAAGGCTTCGCCTACAATACCTTCGGCGCCCATTTCGCTGAGGTCGAAGTGGATATGGAGACGGGCAGAATCGAGGTCAAGAAAGTCGTCGCCGTCCACGAGATCGGACGCGTCCTCAATAAATTAACAGCCGAAAGCCAGGTCATAGGAGGCGTCACCCAAGGCCTGAGCGCGGCTCTCTTCGAGCAGCGGATCACGGACGAGTCCACGGGGACGCTGGTCAACCACAACCTCCACGACTATAAGATCGCAACGGCCAAGGACATCCCCGAGATCGTGCCCATATTTGTCGACAGTTTCGACCCCAGGCTTAACAATCTCGGGAACAAGGGCCTGGGCGAGCCGCCACGAATACCGGCCTCCGCGGCTATTGCCAACGCCGTCTACAACGCGATCGGCGTCCACGTCCGGGAAATTCCGATGACTCCGGACAAAGTCCTCCGTGCTCTCAAGCGGAAGGAGGAGCGGTCATGAAGAACTTCGAGCTAGCTGAGCCCAGGACTCTTGACCAACTCATTGCCTATCTGGCCAAAGAAAAGAGAAGAGTCTCGCTCATGGCCGGCGGAACCGACCTCCTGGGCGAGATCAAGGAGGGAACGGTCGAGCCAGACGTCGTCGTGGACTTGCGAACGATCCCGGATCTCGCCTACATCAAAAAGGAGAAAGACGCGGTCCGCATCGGCGCCCTGACCACAGTGGCCGATTTGGCCGAAAATCCCGTGATCGCCCAAGATTACCCCGTCCTCAAGCAAGCGGTGGAGGTCATCGGATCGCCTCAGCTCAGGAACATGGGAACGGTCGGCGGGAATCTGTGTCAACGGCCGCGCTGTTGGTACTACCGCGACGTCGATGTCGTCTGCCGGAAAAAGGGGGGAAGCAAGTGCTTCGCCTATAAAGGGAGGAACAAATATCACGCGATCATCGGCGGAGGCATGTGCTACATCGTCTATCCCTCGGACTTGGCGCCTGCCCTGATCGCTCTTGACACCATGGTGGCGATCAGCTCGCCGCGCGGCCAGAAAACCATCCCGCTCGCCGACTTCTACGCCCTGCCGTCGGTCAATGTCCACAAGGAGAATGTCCTCGAGCCCGATGAGGTCCTCCGAGAAGTCAGGATTCCCCCGGCCACAAAAGACGATCGCAGCGCCTATAACAAATTTATCGAGCGCGGGTCCTGGGATTTCGCCGTCGTTTCGGCGGCTGTCAAGGGCACCGTGTCGGGAAAGATTTTCAAGGACATCCGGATCGTCCTGGGAGGGATTGCCCCCGTCCCATGGCGGCTTCAAAAAGCGGAGGAGGCGATCAAGGGCAAGAAGCTGAGTGAAGAAGCGGTGAGAGTTGCGGCCCGAGAAGCCCTGCAGGACGCCAAGCCTCTCGAAGAGAACGGCTACAAGAAAGACCTGGTTGAGGTTGTCCTCGCCCGGACGGTCATGTCTCTTGTCTAATACAAACGTAATAACTAATGTGATATCTCCGTTAAAGATTGCGCCGGAGGCCACCCTTTGGCCCCCGGACCCCAAGGAACCAGTCCCGTCGGTTCCCCCGTCGGACAAGCCGACGGGCCCCCCTCCGCTACGGGGTCCCAAGGGTGGCCTCCGGCGCAATCTTGTCCATGTCAAGTTACCTATCGCGTTTGCGTTAGAATTCCGACGGCGTCTATCCTGGAGGAAAAAATGCCCAAATATCTCAAAGAGTTCCGTCTCGTTTCTATTTGTCTGGTCCTGCTTTGGACCCTGCTCCCGGCCCAAACGCCGCAGAGGTATTTCGATACGGCGGTGATCCCCCACCCGGAGGTTCGGCTCGTTGTTTGTTATCCTTCAGTGGGAACGATCAGGGCCGTCGTCGCCCTCAGAAAAGCCGGAGTTTTGAACGTCAAAGACCTGACGGTTATCGGCGTCTATCATTCGAGGGAGCTCACGAACTACGAAGAATCGAAGAATTACGTCAAGGCCAATGACCTCGGCTGGTTCAAATTTCACGAGATTGCAGCCGACATCAAGCAATCCGAGCTCTTCAAAAAGAATACCTTCACACCCGAATTCGAGAACATCTTTAAGAGCTCGGATGGAATCATCTTTTTCGGCGGGCCCGACATACCCCCCTCGATTTTCAATCAAAAAACCAGCCTGCTGACTCAGATCGAAGATCCCTATCGCCATTATTTGGAGCTATCCTTCATCTTTCATCTGCTGGGAGGGTCCCAGGAGCCCAATGCCAAGGGTCTTCTCGAGCTCCACCCCAACTATCCTGTTTTGGGGATCTGCCTAGGTTTCCAAACGATGAACGTGGGAACCGGAGGAACCTTGTTCCAGGATCTCTGGTCAGATGTTTACCACAAGATGTATGTCGAAGACATCATCGCTCTCGGCCAAGAAAACTGGCACAAAAACCCCTTTCTCCTCCTCCATCCGGAGGAGAAACTCAGCTATTATAGCTGGCACTCCATCAAATTCGACGGAACCAGCAAGTTTCGTCAATTCGCAGGCTTAAAGGTCGGCGACAGTCCATTTGTCTCAAGTTCCCATCACCAGGCTGTGGATCAGCTCGGAAAAGATCTCCGGATCTCGGCCACTTCTTTGGACGGAAAGATCGCCGAGGTCATAGAGCATAAGACTTTCCCGAATGTGCTCGGCGTCCAATTCCATCCCGAACGGTTTTCTATCTGGGAGGGAGCGCCCAAATTTCGTTTTTCTCCCCAAGAAAAAGAAGGCGTGACCCTGATGTCGTTCCTGGAGGGCCATCCGCTCAGCCTGGAATTTCACAAGAAAATCTGGGCTTGGCTGAGCCAGAGGCTTCAGGAGTATCACGCGGCGCATTAAAAAGAAGTGAGCCCTGAGCCGTGAGCCGTGAGCCGTGAGAAATCCAATAAATCAAAAATAAGAAATTCGCTCTTTATTGTTCCTGTCTTTTCTTATTTTTTGACGAAAAAGACGATTTGATGATTTGCCTTCACAAGCGTGAACGAATAAAATTACCTGTGGACTTCTGTTTTACTGCTCAGTGCTCACGGCTCACTGCTCACTTTTCAGGTTTTGCCTTGACTATACACTATAATTATTATATAATTACTAGGAATTAACTTAAAAGGAGTGGCCATGAAAAGATACATGGTTCCCAGAGTTTCCCATTGTAAATCCGGCTGCTTATGGGCCTCCTGAGCAGGAGGTAAAAAGGCTCTGTTATCGAATCCGAGGCTCATTTTTCTTGGATTGAACAAAGAAGAATGAGCCTTTTTTATTTCGCTTCTTCGCTTATCGTCATGCCCGAGAAATTGGGAATTAGATTCTTGGCCACTTTGAAATACCAAGGGATCGGGAATTTTTGCCCTGGATAAAATTCGGGGTGCGAAGCACAGAGCATGGGGTACGGATTACGCGGTTTTTTTGATTTTCTTGAGGAGGCTGGAACTAGAATGTCCCTTGAGATAGGGCACGATGACGACTTTGCCCCCCGCCGCCTCCACTTCTTGCCGGCCCACAACTTGATCGGGTCCCCAGTCGGAGCCTTTGACCAGAACGTCGGGCAGGACTTCAGCGATGATCTTTTGGGGCGTTTCCTCGGAAAACGAGGTCAGGAGGTCAATATCCTCGATCGCCTCCAGCACTTCGAGCCGCTCTCTGAGGGGAAAGACCGGCCGCGAAGCTCCTTTGAGCCTGCGCACCGACGCATCCGTATTGAGGGCGACGATCAGGATATCCCCGTGCTTCTTGGCTTCACGGAAAAGCCGGATGTGGCCACCGTGAAGGAGGTCAAAGCAGCCGTTGGTGAAGACGACTTTCTTCCCGACTTTTCTGAGCCGCTTCCGGACTCTCAGGAGTTCGGCACGGTCGAGAATGATCTTTTTCCCCTTCATCGGCTGCGTACCATCAAGCCTTTCCCGACCGCTTGATCTTGATCGCCGGCGAAAAACTCCAGGCATGCGGAAGCCGGGCGATCCCGACATCCTTGAGCGTCGAAGAGACGAGGAAGGAATCGAGATTCTGATGGTAATCGTAGGGATAGCCGTCCCGCTTATGGACGGCTACATCAAGATAATAGGTTCCATTGACCAGGTTTAACTTTTCGATCCGGCAGATGACTTTCCCCTCGCCCTGGATGGAGGAGGGCTGATATTCCTCGAGGTCGGTGTTCGTCCCATAGCAGGCGATCCCCTGGGAGTTAAAGATCCCGATGCCGAAGACAAAGTCCTTGATTTCGGAATAAGCGACGACATCCATCTCGACGGCCATCCCTTCATCGGGCGAAAAGACGTGCTTCTCCTGCCCGCTCGGACTCTTCAGGGTGACTTTCGTGATCTCGACCTCCCGCTTGCCCCATCGGTTCTCGCGCCTGCCCTCTTCCCATTTCTGCTCCTGATCCACAACCTGCTGTCTTGCCTCAAAAGCCTCTTCCTGCTTTTCGGCGATGTCCTGGAGGTAGGAATCGATCACCCGCTTCGGCTCGCCGATGGTCATGATTTTTCCGCATTTGAACCAGGCCACCCGGTCGCATACTTTTTCGACCGTCGAGAGATCGTGGCTGACAAAGAGGATCGTTTTCTTCCGGCGGCGAAAATCATCGATCCGGTCGAGGCACTTGGGGATAAAGGAGGCGTCCCCCACGGCCAGGACCTCGTCGATCAGCAGGATGTCGGGGTTGACATTGATGGCCACGGAGAACCCCAGCCGCATGTACATCCCTGAAGAATAGGTCTTGACGGGTGCGTCGATAAAATCCTCGAGCTCGGCGAACCTGACGATCTCATCGAACTTTTCATTTATTTCCTTCTTGCTCAGACCGAGCATGATTCCATTGATAAAGACATTCTCGCGGCCGCTGATCTCGGGATGGAAGCCTGCGCCCAGCTCGATGAGCGCCGAGACCTTGCCCTCGGTCCGGACCGCGCCCGAGGTGGGCTTGGTGATCCCGGCCATGACTTTGAGCAGGGTGCTTTTCCCCGACCCGTTCTCCCCGATGATCCCGAAGCTCGTTCCCTTTTCGACTTTGAAGCTCACGGCATCCAGGGCCATGACCTTTTCGTCCGCCTTCATCGCCTTGAAAAGGTCGCCCTTGAGAAGGGCGCTCTTAAAGGTCAGGAAGCGGTGGCGGGAAGAGTATTTCTGATAGATCCGGGAGACATTTTCGACCACGATCGCGGCCATCTAAACCTCCTCCGGGAAGGAGTCCCGCAGCCGGTCAAAAACATAGTAGCCCAAGATGAAGAGGAGGATTGAAAACAGGAAGGTCGCGCCGAGCTTTTTCCAGTGGATGAGCTCTCCGTAAAAGAGGCAACTCTGGTATCCGCCCATGATATGGGTCATAGGATTGAGGTTCAGGAAGGTGCGAAGCAAACCGGATTTCTGGACTGAGCCGAAGGTCAAGGGATAGATGATCGGAGTCGCAAAAAACCAGAAGGTCAGCCAATTGGCCAGGATGTCCTTGACATCCCGGAAATGGACGGTCAGCGAGGAAACAAAGAAACAGAATCCGATGGTGAAAACATATTGGACAAAGACGACCAGCGGCAAGAAAAGTATGTACGGAGTGAAATGCTTTCCGAAGAGGGGGATGAAAATGAACAGGATCGGCAGACCGAAGCTGAAATGGATCAGGTTGCTGGTGATGGTTACGATGGGCAGGATCTCGGCCGGGAAGAGTATCTTCTTGATCAGGTTGCCGTGGATCATCAGGACGTTAGCGGATTCCAGGGACGAAGAAGAAAACCAGACCCAGGGCAGGACGCCGCAGAACAGAAAAAGAGCGTACATCCAGGGGGATTCCCCGAAAGCCGGGTCTCGAGGCCTAATGATGAAACCGAAGACCACGGTATAGATCGACATCAGCAGAAGCGGGTTGATGAAGGACCAGAGGAAGCCGAGGATGGTCCCGCGGTAGCGGGCCTTGAGCTCGCGGCCGATCAGGTTCTGGATGAGAACACGGCACTTGTAGAGCTCCTTGAGGTTTTTTATGAGCCTAGACAATCGATCCCCCTGCAAAGATTTTCTGGGCTTCTTCGGTATAGGTTCCATCCCGGTTGTAGAGAATGAACGGAGACCTAACCTCAATGCCCGGGGAAGAGAAGCGACATTCCGCCAGGAAGAAATTCGGAAGCCCGTTCTCCCGCGGAAGGACGTGGCGCAAGGTCTTGAGCCTGAGGAGATTATTTTCCATGGCCGCTTTGAAATCACTCTCGCGCTTGGCGGGATAGATGAAGTAGGCCCTTCCGTTTTCTTTGAGAAGCTCCCGGGCCTTGCGCATGATATCAGAAATATCGCATTTCAGCTCATGTTTGGCAATCGATTTTTCTTCCGAACGGCTGAGCTGTCCGCCTCGCCACTTGATATAGGGCGGGTTGGAGAAGATGACATCGAACTTCCTGCCGGGGTCAAAAGACCGCAGGTCGGCCTGGACGATCAGGATGCGGCTTCCCAGATTGTTGAGCCGAACATTCCTCCGGGCCAGGTCAGCGAGGGGATCCTGGATTTCCAGCGCCGTGATCCGGTTAAAGGGTTTAAGACTGAGAAGGAGCGAGATGATTGCGTTCCCCGTTCCGAGCTCGAGGAGCTCTTCCCCCGGTTTTGTTTGGACAAAGGCGGCCAGAAGGGGGGAGTCCACCGAAAAGCGGTATCCCTTTTTCTTCTGGAGAACAAGGATACGGCCCTGGTAAAACGTGTCGAGAGTCTCGTCCGGCCCCTTCAGTTCAAGGCTTGTCTTCATCTTGACTTATTTCGGTGAAGACCGTCACTTCCCCGGGAAGAATTTCGGCGGTGCCGCCCCGCACGGAAAACTCCTCTTCTTCCCCCTCCGAAAGGTAATGGATCTTGCCTTTGCCCAAAGCCACGACCAGGGGCCGGTGCCCGGGGAGAATCCCGAGATAGCCATCCAGGCCGGGGAGCGTCACTTCTCTGGCCTCGGTGTCGCACAGGACCTCCCGTGACGTCAAGACCTTGAGATGAAATGCGGGCGGGACGTTTCGACTCATGCTGATTTCAATTCCTCCGTCCGTCTGACCACATCTTCGATCGTCCCGACCATATAAAAGGCCTGCTCGGGCTTGTCGTCGTGGAGGCCCTCGACGATCTCTTTGAAGCCTTTCACAGTGCTTTCAGCGCTCACATAGACGCCGGGCCGCCCGGTGAATTCTTCGGCCACGTGGAAGGGCTGGGAGAAGAAGCGCTGGATCTTCCGGGCCCGGGCGACCGCCAGCTTGTCCTCATCAGACAGCTCCTCGATACCGAGGATGGCAATAATGTCCTGGAGGTCCTTGTACCTCTGGAGAACCTCTTTGACCCGGCGGGCCACACGGTAGTGCTCTTCGCCGACCACTCCGGGGTCCAGGATCCTGGAATAGGAAGCCAGGGGATCGACGGCCGGAT
>Ga0315282_10011298_pt1 | contig 13861 bp, 7 predicted proteins | sample YL17G07_20_MG_FD_203693 | JGI IMG/M metagenome (GOLD analysis project Ga0315282, IMG submission 203693) | Sediment microbial communities from Yellowstone Lake, YNP, Wyoming, USA - YL17G07_20 | ecosystem: Environmental > Aquatic > Freshwater > Lake > Sediment | place: USA: Wyoming | collected... | reverse complement strand
CCTCGCCTTCTCGAGCCGGCCCAGCCGCTTGGGGTTCGGCCTCCGGCCATCGGTTTCCCTCCCAGATGACAACGCATATAGGCCAACTTTCCTAGCGTATCACACTAAGTGACGATTGTCAAGTAGGTACCCTGGCCGGTAGGGTCCTCATTTACGCGGGACCGCCGGGCCTAAGCGTGGCAAATGCCCCCCTGAAGGGTGGCGCTACTTGTGATACTAGGACACCACTTTTCCGTCGTGTGCGCCGTCGCGCATTGAACTGCACCGCTCAGCCGTCACCTGCCGGGCTTGGCCGCAGCGCTATCACTCATTCCACCCCGCGTGTTCCTGCCAGTCCACGATGCGCAGGTGACGCTCTTCGCGCGGCAATTCGGTCATATTCTTGCGCATTCCTTCCGCAAGGTTCCCGTCCTGCGATTGATAGAGCCAGCCCATCTCTTGCTTAAGCGCCGCCGCCTCGCCGCTCAGGTGGATGGTGACATTGTCGTACTTGTAAGGCGCGGGTTTGTAGCCACCCGCGCCATAGGCGATATCGGCCAGCACGACGGTGTTCGGATCGAGGCGCTTCTCGCGCAGCAGTTCCTGGCAGGCCTTGATGGCAAACCAGTTGGCCGTGCGATGGTCGACGTGCCGCTCGTCGGGATGGGTGAGCGCGATCATGGCAGGATGGAAATCCGTGATGAGCTGCTTGGTGGCCTCGATGACCGCGTCGCGCGCGTAAGAGAGGTTGGGCCGGTAGACCGTCTCGTAGGGCGCGTGATCGACAGCGAGATAGACGGAGCGGAAGGGTTTCGACAGCGGGATGTGCTGGAACCATATAGCCCCTGAGCCTCCGTCCGGCAGGCCCAGGAAGGTGAGGTTCTCGCGCGGCACGCCGAGATGCCCCAGGGCGTCGGCACTTTCCTCCATGCGCACCATGCCGAACTCGCGTGCTTCGTTGGGGCTGCAGGGCTTCGAGTAGTACCGTTCGCAGGCGCCCACGTCCCCGCTGGTAAAGAAGACCACGCGCACCGGGATCCCCGCTTCGATCGCAGCGCGGATCAGGCCACCGTAGGCGCCTTCGTCGTCTTCGTGGGCGTTGAAGATCATCAGCGAGGCGGGGAGGCGGTTCACGGCGGTATCCAGTATGGCCGTAGCGAGCCTGCGTCCCTCGGGCGTTTCTAGTTTGAGGATGATCTGATATGTGCCAGGCTCCAGTTCCGAATGGATACTCCATGCCTCGGCGTCGAATTCCTGAACCGACCCGCGCTTAATGCTCGGCCACGATGCGAGCGGGGCCAGACTCACGCGTCCGCCTCTGGTGTTGGCAAGTTCCGCGTTGAGCGTCACGGCGTTCCAATCCACGCCGTCGATGTTCTTTACCGTTCCCTTAATTCGCACTTTGTCGCCGGGGCGATACATCGTGCGCGCTCGGTCGAACTGGATAACAGGAGAGAGGTAGCCCGGCGGATAGAACTCGCGATATTTTGTGAAGTCGATATCGGAATTGTAGGGATGAACGAAGTTGCGGCCGTAGGGCGTGGGTCGCTCGCGGTCGGCAGCGCGAACGACGGCGGGTGTGGTGAACTGCATGTCATAAAGCACGGTGCGGTCGGCGTTCCACACTGCCACAGTGTAGCTGTCGACTTCCGGCGGTGGGAGCTTTTCGTGACGCGCCGGGCCGCCCGCGCCCATCACCGCCACCTGCTGGCCCTGCAGGAACGACGCTATCCCCGCCCGCATCATCGGGATGGTGACCTCGCGGTGAGGCGGGATGGTAAGCTGCTCTTTCATCACCTTGATCGCCAGCTCGGGATTTTCCGTGTCGCTCAGGGCGGCGCCCTCTTTCGAGAAGAGGGAAATCCAGGGATAGTTGGCGTTGGAGAATTCGACGCGCAGGTTCTTCGCTTCCTGGTCGGCGAGGTTTTCCAGAACCACCTCGCACTGAATCGGCTGGCCGACCGTGTAGAAGGTCTGGTCGAGCTCGGTGCGGGCGATACGAATCAGCTTCTTGTATGCGGCAAAGCCGCGGATCTTCTGACGTGCGATGGGCTTGTGTGCGGCGCGGTCCTCAACGCGCAGGATCACACCGTAGATGCCGGTGGGCGCCTCGGCGGGAATCAGCCAGCCGCCCGCGAAGTGAGCCTCGCCGGGCGCCCCGCCGCTCTCGCGGTCGAGCTGGGCGGAGCTGACGGCAGTGGTGCCGAGATAGGAGATGTCAGCAAAGACCACAAACCGGCTTGGGTCGCCCTCCACTCCCTTGAGGATGGCGCGAATCGTCGCCTCCGAACCCACGTTGTAGCCGGTATCGGCGGGAGCCCCTTGCACCGTGATCTCCTCCGCGGCGAGCGTCTTTCCGGCGGCCACCACCAGGACCAGGGCCACGCCCCACAACATCGCGCGTTTCAGCATTTCCTCTCCCCCGTTGCAAAGTTGAATCCACCATTATTCCGGCCCTTGGAAAATAGTTCAACCGGAATTCCGCATGGTGCTTGCAGAGATGGGAGCGCCTGCGTAGAATGTGCCAAACCCTAGGCAAGGGGATAAACGCGTGTTTCCTGGGCAAGTGCGAGGATCGGCCGCGTGGGTGGCTGTCGTGGCGTCCGCTCTTCTCGCCGTTGCGCTGGCGACGTCGCTCCGGCAGCCGGAGCGCGCCACCGCGGCCGCGAGATCAGGAGCACCTGCTCCCACGCGAGGCGCGAATCCAGACCGCCTCAGTCCCGGGCCCGCAGAGCGCTGGCGCGACAGCTTCGGCGACGGCTGGCCCGACCGCGCGCGGCTGGCGACCGCTGCCGACCGCGAGATTTTTGTCCGCTGGCTGACTTATCTCGCGGAATCGCTCTACTACCAGCCCGGGCCGAAGGCGCAAGAGGAAGTTCAGGACTGCGCGGCGCTGATCCGTTATGCCTATCGCAACGCCCTCCTCGCGCACACGGCGGAGTGGCGTCGCGCGCAAGGCCTGCGCGTCGCGCCGGGTTTCGCCAGCATTGCTGCCTTTCGTTATCCGGATTGGCCGCTCGGCCGCAACCTCTTCCGCACTGCGCCAGGGCCGCTTGCTCCCGGCGATGTCGCAGGCGGCGCCTTTCAGGAGTTCGCTGACGCCAAGACGCTTTTTGAATTCAACACCTTTCCGGTTTCGCGTGATCTCGGCGCCGCGCGCGCGGGCGATCTGCTCTTCTTCCATCAGCCGGAACAGGCCCAGCCCTATCACGCCATGCTCTTTGTGGGGCGGTCGCATTTCCAGCCGCAGGGAGATGATTGGATCGTCTATCACACCGGCGACATGGACGGGCGCGCGGGCTCGATCCGCCACGTGCAGGTGAGCGTGCTCGTCGGGCATCCCGAACCACGCTGGCGGCCGCTTGCGGGCAATTCCAGATTCCTGGGTGTTTATCGGTTCAATCTGTTGCGTTAGGCATCATGAGAAGAAAAAACCAACTCGCGCGCAGCACGCCCAGCCTGGCATTGCCTCGCCGTGGGCAAGACGCCTGCGCTGCGGGAAAGGGGTCTGCGCCTGCTCTGGGGACGGTCCGGTGCGGAGCATTCCTCGCGGCCCTGCTGGTTCTGGCCCTGGCTGCGCCGTCTCCGCTGCGCGCTCAGGAAGGGTCATCCACTGAGCCTTTCTTTGTGGTCAGCTCCCAGCAGACCTTTGCCCCCGCGCAGCAGCCCAAAGTGTGGCTGCAGTTCCGCCAGGTGGAGCGGCTGGACTTTCGCATCTATCGCGTCAAAGATCCAGTTGCATTTTTCGGCAAGTTGCGCGACGCGCACTCATTCGGCGGCGAGAAACGCGAGTTGGCGCGCGAGAAGACCTGGCTGGAGCGGTTCCACGAATGGAAGCGCAATCTGCGCAGCTCGATCCGCGACTTTTTCCGTTATCAGCTTCGCTACGAGACGCGCTCGCGGCACACCGCCGAGCGCATTCAGCAGCAGAAACTGCAACGCATCCCGCTCGATGTGACGACCTACGCGCAGGTGCCGCTGCTCAACCGCCAGCAGCTCGTGCTCTCCTGGCGCGAGCTACTGCCCAAAACCCGCGACTCGGAATACCGCGAGATCCCCGTCGACTTGCACCAGAAGGGGCTGTTTCTCGTCGAAGTGGCTCACCGTGAACTGCGCGCCTACACGCTGCTGATGATCACCGACCTGGCGCTGGTCTCGAAGACGTCGCCGGGCCAGATTCTGCTTTTCGTCGCGGACCGGAAGACCGGCGCGCCGGTCGAGGGCGCGACTTCCATCGTCTTCAACAATCATCAGGAGATGGCGCGCGGCTCGACCGACGCTTCCGGTGTTTACCAGACCACCTTCGATCAGATCAAGGTGGAAGATTCGATCATGGTGGCGTCGCGAGACGAGGACGTGCTGGCGACGAGCGTCGAAGCCTTCTTCTTCTATGATTCCTCCGCCACCACTTACACGGGTTACATTTACACCGACCGGCCCGTCTACCGGCCCGGGCACGAGGTGCAGTTCAAGGGCATCGTGCGGGCGCGCCGCGCCGACCAGTACAGTCTGGACATTCCCGGTCCGGTCACCGTGGAGATCCAGGACTCCAACTCCAAGACGATCCTTCAGGAGAAGGTCAACCTGTCGCCCTTCGGATCGTTCAACGGCCATCTGGCGCTCAGCCCACTGGCGCGGCTGGGCTATTACTCGGTCATCGCGCACATCGGCGAGAAATCGGTTTACGGCGGCTTTGAGGTGCAGGAATACCGCAAGCCGGAGTACGAAGTGACGGTCTCAACCGACAAACCTCGCTGCTTGCAGGGCGAGTTGGTCCAGGCGACCGTCAGCGCGCGCTATTACTTCGGCTCGCCGGTGGCGCTCGGCAAGGTGAAGTATTCGATCTACCGCTCGCGTTACTATTTCCCCTATTGGCGGGTCCTGTGGGGAACGGAAGAGTACGAAGGGGAGGAGGGCGACTATAGGGAAGGGGAGTACGATCGGGAAATTCGCCAGGGGAATGGACAGCTCGACGCCGACGGGACCCTGAGGATCTCCGTGCCCACCGAGATCGACAATGAGAAGACCCCTTATCGCTACCGCATCGAAGCGCACGTCACCGACGCAAGCAACCGTGAAATCAGCGGCGGGCGGAGCTTCCTCGCCGTCTATTCCACCGTCGTCACCCTGCTCGATACCAACCGCTATTTCTATCGTCCCGGCGACCAGGCCGACATCACCGTGCGCACCGTGGACTACGACCTGCAGCCTGTCTCGACCACGGTCCAGCTCAGCTTCGAGTCGCGCGAGACCTGGCAAAGGGATTCGGTGCGCCGTGTCCTGAGCACTGCCCAGGTCACGACCGACGCCCGGGGCGTGACGCATTTCCAATACGCAGTGCCCCGAGTCCCCTATCTCACCGTGCGCGCCAGTGCCTTCGACAGTAACCGGCGCGAGGCCACCCACGAAACGAGCCTCTGGATTGCAGGTGTCGCCTACGCCCAGCCGGAGACCGACTACCGGAGAGTGGAGATTTATCCGGACAAGCAATTCTATCGTCCGGGTGAGACCGCGCACGTGCTGGTGGTGACCAACACGCCGGGAGCGCAAGTCCTGGTCACGACGGAAGGACAGCAGGTTTACACCTGGTCGGTGCACACCTCAAACGAGGCATCGTTTACGGTGGACATTCCCATCGAGGAGCGTTACGAACCCAACTTCTTCCTGGGCGTCAACTTCCTGAAGAACGAGCAATTGTTTGAAGGGAGCAAGAACGTCTCCGTTCCGGCCAGGGAAAAGGTTCTGAAGGTGACGGTCGAGACCGACAAGCCGCAATACCGCCCCAATGACAAAGTCGCTTACACCGTGACTGCGCAGGACGAGGCTGGGAAGCCCGTGAGCGCCGAATTGAGCCTGGGCGTGGTGGACGAGGCGATTTACGGTGTCCGCCCTGATAACGTCCGGCCGCCGGAGAAGATCTTCTACGCCAGGCACTGGAATCAGGTCTTTACGCAGTATTCCTTGACTTACTGGTTCACGGGCTATTCCGGCCTCCGTAAGATGGAACTGACGCTGCTCCGCCCACCCACGCGGCTGGCGGATTTCAAAACGGCGCGTGTGGACCAGCCGAAGATTCGCAAGTATTTTCCTGATACGACGTACTGGGCTCCGACGGTCGTGACCGACACGGCCGGCAAGGCCCGCGCCAGCTTCAACTTTCCGGATACGCTGACTACTTGGCGCGCCACCGTCCGCGCTGTGACGCGCAATACGCTGGTGGGCCAGGTCGTCCACAAGGTCGTCACTCGCAAGAACCTCATCCTACGGCTGGCGATTCCGCGCTTTTTCACTCAGGGCGACACGGCCACAGTGACCGGCATCGTTCACAATTATCTCGAAAGCGAGAAGACGGCCCGCGTTTCGCTCCAGGTACAGGGCGTGGAACTTACGGGCGAAACCGAGAAGACCGTCACCGTGGCAAAAAATGGGGAAGCGGCGGTGGCCTGGGCGGTGCGGGCGCCGAAGATTGGCGAGGCGACTTTCACGAGCAAGGCGCTGACCGACGTGGAATCCGACGCCGTGGAATTGACCGCGCCCGTGAAGCCCTGGGGCCTGGCGCTTAACGCCGCGCTTTCGGGCTCGCTCTCCGCCGAGCCAGGGCAGGCGGCAGACAAGATCGTGCTGCCGGCCGATATCAACCCGGAGGCCTCGTCACTGCGCGTCGACCTCGCGCCTTCGGTGGCCGGCACTCTGATGTCAGCGCTCGATTTCCTCGCGCGCTATCCTTACGGCTGCGTCGAGCAGACGATGTCAAGCTTCCTGCCTAATATCCTGCTCACGAAAGCGGTGAAAGAGCTCGGGCTCGCACCGCCCGCCGCCTCGGTGGAACTCGAAACGAAAATCGCCGCCGGCTTCGAGCGCCTCTACCAGTTCCAGCACGAGGATGGCGGCTGGGGCTGGTGGGAGACTGATGAGACTCATCCCTTCATGACCGCTTACGTGGTCGCCGGGCTGGCACAGGCCAAAGATGCGGGGTATCCCATCGATGAGAATCGCCTCCGGCGGGGCCGCGAGGCGCTTGGGCAACAGATCAAACAGAACCCGCGCGCCATCGCCGACTTGCGCGCCTATCTCGTTTACGCGCTGGCGCTGAGTGGCGATGCCGACCGGGAGCTCGTCGAAGGTCTCTACGAGGCGCGGGATAGATTCTCGCCCAGCGGAAACGCCCTGATGGCCCTCGTCCTCGGCCGCATGAAGGACCCGCGCGCCCAGGAATTCGCCCGCGCCCTCGAACAGTCCGTGAAGACGCAGGGGCCGTATGCGTGGTGGAAATCCGAGCGCCAGGAGATGCTCGACTTCTCCTCCGATAATTCCTTCGAGACAACCGCCTACGCTCTCAAGGCGCTCAGCAACCTCGATCCCAAGAGCGATCTACTGCCCAAGGCCGCGCGCTGGCTCATCGACCGCCGCTCCGACGGCTACTACTGGAGTTCCACCGAGCAGACGGCGGCCGCCATCTTCGGCCTGATCGACTACCTGAGAGTTTCCGGCGAATTGAAGCCCAACTACCGTGTCACGGTGCTCCTGAACGGCAAGAAGTTGCTGGAGCGCCAGGTGACCGAGAAGGATGCCGCGAGCCCCCAGCCCATCATGGTGACGGCGGGCGCGGCCGACCTCCGCGCGGGGGCCAATGAAGTCCGGGTGGTGAAAAACGGGCCGGGAGTGCTCTATTGGTCGGCGGCGGCTTCCTACTTCTCGCGCCAGCCGAAGCCCGCGCCGGTGGGCAGCACGAGTTTCAACATCGTGCGCGAGTACTTCAAGCTGGCGCCGGAAATCGTGCAGAATCGCATCGTCTATGCCGAGTCGCCGCTCGATGGCGCCGTGCAAAGCGGCGATATCATCGTGGTTCGCCTGACCGTCAACGCCACCGAAGAACAATCCTATCTGCTGATCGAAGATCCGATTCCCGCTGGGTTTGAGTTTATCGAGCAGGAGAGTCTTTACGAGCTGAAGGCCAAACCGCCGTGGTGGGATTTCTACTGCACCCAGCGCGAATTTCACGACGATCGTGCGGCGCTCTTTTCGACGCGCTTCGAGCGCGGGCAGGCGCGCTACCATTATCTCTTGAAGGCGGTGACGCCGGGGACGTTCCAGGCGAACCCCGCGCGCGTGCTGCCTATGTATGAGCCGGCGCGCCAGGCTTCGACGCGCAGCGTGACCGTAATCGTGCACCCGCGGTGATACTGAGGATTGCTGGATTGATCCCATGAGAAACGCCCTGGCGACGTGGAAGTGGAGCCTGCTTGTGACGCTGCGGAGCCCCCTCGCGGTGCTCGTCCTGGCCATCGTCGCTGCCTTGTGGGGATTCGGCGCCTATGAGTGGCTGTGGTTTCCTTCCGAAGCATCGGTGCCGCAGCTTCTGGTGGGCGCCGTGTGGCTGCTAGCCCTGTTCGTGGTCCTCGCGGGATTTGTGACGGCTTCAATCACAAACGCCCAGGCAATCGCCGTGGAGGAGAGGCCTGCTCTCACCGTGCACCGCCTCTCCCACCTCAGTCTTCACCAGATAGTGAACTGCATGGGTTTCCTGGTGGTGGCAGGCTTGCTGGCCTTGGTCATCTACGTGGCGTTCGATTGGATCAATTATCGCGCCCTCGAGGTCGCTTCATTCCTCACTTTTCGATCCGAGAGAGCCGTAGCTCCTGAGACGGTGGAAAGGGTCTTCCGATTTCTCCAATCGTTGCTCTGGGTTGCCGCCTCGGGCTTCCTCCTGAGTTTCGTGAGCGCCACGCTTCAGAGGGGATGGAGGGCCGCCGCGCGCGCCGTCCCACAACTTCTCGCGAACGCCTGCTGGCGCGCGACGTTCCTCACGACCTGCCTTAGCCTGATAGCGTTCGGCGGCGTCTCTTACTTGCTCGCCACCTGGCATCCCAAGGTCTCGGCAGGCTTCTCCGATTACGCGCAGGCGACTATCCGCCTGGGAGTCGGATTGTTGTGGAGTGCGATCGGCTGGCTCTTCTGGATACTTTCGGTTATTCGCTCCACCGCGACGGCTCGCGACTTGCCTCCGGCCTGAGCATTCCGCATTCTTCTCGCGACACCTGACGAGTATTACTTGCCAGATTGGAGCCAGCGCAGATCCTCGGCGCTCGGATGCTCCAGTACCTGCCATATGGCAGCGTCGCCCTTTTGCTCCGCCAGTTCCATGACACGCTGCCGGGCCCACGCATAAGAGCGCCGCGTTTCGATCGCGGAGTGCGGACTTGCGAATACTCTGTCGGGTGGAGGTATGACAGGCAGATTCCCGGATGCGACACCCAGGTGCTCCCCCGTTACGTAGAGAATCAGGCCTTCTTCGTACCAGCGGGGCACTTCCTGCGCGCGAATGCGGCGGATCAGAATGTGGAGCAGTTCATGATAGAGAGTCGCACTCAGATTGCCGCGCCTTTGCAAAACGCTGAGGGGTTGCAGGTCGATGGTTCGTCCATCATTCGACCCTGACACCCAGCCGGGTTGGCCGGTGGCGCGGATGAACCTCGCGGTGGTCTCCCAGGTGCGGACGCTGATGCGCGCGGGAAGGAACCGGGCGCGGTCGCCGAGTCGCCGGCGGTGGGCCTCGAGAGTCTGCAAGGCTTTCGCGGCCAGCCCCTCTTCCTCCGGAGGAAAAAAGAGGTCGAAGTGCTCACTGGAGAGCACGCGAGCGGGATGGGCGCTTTCCTCGTTCTCCAGCTTGGTTCCCGGGAAGTAGTGCGCGAGGATTTGATCGTAACTGATGCCGAGCTTCCCCATCTGCTCGGCGCCCGCTTGGCAGAGACCCACCCCGTGGCCCAGGCCACGGCCATGGAAGACAATGGAGTCGCCCTGCAGTTCGAGAGTGAAGAGACTGCTCTTCAAGGTGTTCCAGCCTAGCCTTCGATTGAGGGCGTAGCGGAATTCATTGGCATCGATCCGTTGTGGCTGGCCTCCAGTCACGCGCAGAGTGCAAACGCGGCCGGACGGATCCTTGGCAGCGATGGACACGTCGCTCGGCGCCGCTCCACTTTGTTTCTCCAAAACCTCGCGAACGTCGTTCCACGAAACCTTCTGCGTCCACGATGATTGTTCGGCGCCCGCACAGTAGGGGTCGCGGACCGATTGCAGGTACGGCCGCGCGCGGTCCGGCCAGACGTCGCCCGCCGCCGCGGTGACGCCCCCGCAATTCGCGCTGTAATACGTATCGATCAACTCACCGTGATATTTCAGGACCAATCCTGCGGTGTCCTGTATAGCCTTGGCAATCGCCGGTGGGAACTCCGTCGCTTCGAGGGGTGGGCGGAAGAACTGGCAGTGAGTCAGTGAACAGAAATCAAAACCCTCCGATCGGTGCCGGTTGCCCGAATGGAGTGCCCAGGTACGCGCGAGCACGGCCATTGCGGCCAGCCCCTGCGGGCTTTTGAACGTGGCGGCTTCTCCGGCCAGAACGCCCGCGACGTAAGTCTCAAGGTCAGTCGCGACGATGACGCGCAGTCCCGCCCGGCCGGCGCGAACCTCCGCCGCGCGCGTGAGGATGCCGCGTGGCGGACCACTTTGCTGTCCGCCCGTCGGCCGGACCTCGAGGCGAAATTCCTTGGCGGATTTCAGCCACAGATGGTGCGCGGCGCGCGGCCCCTCGGCCAAACCGCAGCGAATGCCGCCGTTCTCAATCCGGCACTCCAAGGAACTGCCTGGTTTCAATTCGGGGCAGGTTCTGGCATGTTCGTCCGCGCAGAGTCGAACGGAACTCTTCCAAGCGTAAACGCGAATCTCCTGCACAGTTGTCCTGGAGTACAGTTCCACTCGCAACGTCTGCGCATGCGCCGGCGCGACCAGGCCGAGGATGAAAAGCAGTGCGCCACCGGTAGGCCGGATTCTCAATGTCCGCGCTCCTTGGCTGCAAAGTAGTGGCGCAAGATGCGCCCTGCGAGGGGTGCGGCGTCGCGGGCGCCCGTGCCGCGGATGAGGAAGATGACCAGGGCGACCTCGGGAGATTCGACCGGCGCGTAGCCGACGAACCAGGCGTGCGTCGCCCCACCCGTGTTAAGGGCCACGGCAGTTCCCGTCTTCCCGGCGACACGGACGCCCGGTACGGCGGCGGCGCGGCCGGTTCCGGAACGGACGCAAGCCTCGAGTCCTTCGGCCAGTATCTCCCAGGTCGTGGTCTGGAGCCTGACCCGGCGAACCACCTGAGAGTCCTTCGCGCCGGACGCGTGCCGGAGAGGGAAGGCCACGCCACGCATCGCCAGCATGGAATAGACGGCAAGCAATTGCGCTGGGGTGACGAGAATGGAGCCTTCACCGATTGCCACACGCGCTTTGGCGGCGGGCTCGTCGGGGATGAACGGTTGACTCGCGCACCCGCCGGCGCTGGTTGCATCCCCGAACCCCAACACGGCATATTCGTGTCCGAGAGAATCCGGGGAAAGGCGAGTGCTGAGCGCGGAGAAGAAATAGTTGCAGGAATAGGCGAGCGCCTCGGCCAGCGTAAACGCCGCGAGCGCGGGTGGGTGCGAACAGTGGTAAGGCTCTCCCAGCAGTTCCGGAATACGCCGGCAGAAGATGCGATCGTGGGGCGAGATGGCGCCGGATTCCAGAGCCGCTGCGGTAGTTACGATCTTCGCTGTCGAACCGGGAGGGAAGGCGCGCTGGAAGGCCATCTCGGGGTTCCATTCCGCGAGTATCTCCCCCGTGGCCGGGTTCGAGACCACCACCGCACCTTGCCGGCCCCGCATCAGGGCCCTCACGTAAGAGGGCAGGCGGTCCGCGGCGCGGGCGGGAGCGGCGCAAAAAGCGCCCATCAGGAGGCTGGGCAGGCAGCACCCGACAAGCAATCCCCATTGCCCTGCAAACACGGGCCTCGCACTTCTCATCATCGGTCCAGGCGATATGATGCCTGCTGAAAAGAGCGCGAGCAAGCGCCGCGAGATCGCCCAACGCGCGGCCGGCCAAAGCCCTTGACGGCGGAGTCAAAGCAGGTCATTGTAAGCCCCGGAAAATCAAACCTCTTCCGAGGTACAACCATGCACAATCGTCGTGATTTCTTGATGAAGAATGCTCCAGGCGCGGCCATGGCCTCCGCCGCCCTGCTGGGCGCGGGGGCTGCAGCGGCGGCGCCCGACACTCCGGCGCAGCCGTATATCGTCGAATGCGTCACCTTTCGCCTGCAATCCGGACCGCAAAGCAGCAACTTGATGGGCTGGCTGGACAAGCACGCCATGCCGCTCTGGCAGAAACACAAGTTTGGGCCGGTGGGCGTGTTCACCGTGGATGTCGGCCCGCATATCCCGTCGGTGTTTCTCCTGCGGGTCTATGCTTCGCTCGCCGACCGCCAGGCGGTGTGGGCCTCTCTCGCCTCCGACCCGGCCTGGAGCGCCGGGATCGCGGCTTTGGAGAAGGACGGCCCGGGGTCTTTTCGTGAGGACATGACGATCCTGGCGTCAACGCCTTTTTCCCCGGCCCTTACCGCGTCCGCCGCGGGCGATCCCATGCACAAGCTCTTCGAGTTGCGCATTTATGAAAGCCCCACCTGGAAGCAACTCGGCGATCTGCATGACCGCTTCGCTGGCGGCGAGATCGACATCTTCCACAAGAGCGGGATTCACCCGATTTTCTACGCCGACACGCTGACGGGTCCGAACCAGCCCAACATGGTTTACATGATCCCCTTCGAGAACGCCGCGGCGCGCGAGAGCGGCTGGGCGAAGTTTCGCGACAATCCCGATTGGGTGAAGCTGCGGGACGAGTCGATCCGCAAGGGCGGCGAGATCGTCCGCAACATCAGCAACATGATCCTCACCCCGGCAAGCATCTCGATGATCCGGTGAGGACGCGCCAAAGCACTTATCGTCGCGGTCATTCCCGCGTAAGCGGGAATCCGCGAGGTGCTAACCGCGGGCGGCGCAGACATCGCGGTTTGATGCCGGCGAACGTCCGAGTATCGCCAGAGCGCAGGCATTCCACACTCTGGCATGTCTGTGTCTCCCCGTATTGACTGCGGAACGGGAAAAGTTGGATTGCGGATCCGGCAGAGCGCGCCATGTCTGAACCACGCGCGGCGGCATCCTTAATGTACGAAGCAACTCAAGTAGAAATTACCTTTCGGTCTGAAGGCGCTTGTAGGCGCGTGGATAACGGTTCGGGAGGCCGTAAACGGGATTCCAGTCATCCCTCACCTTGTGGAGAGCCGTGAGATTCAGGTCGCCCACCAAAACACCTTCGGCATTGTCGAGTTCGTCCTGAGTGGATCCCTCGAAATCGAGGATGGAACTGGTTCCGGAGTTGCGCGGAGCGCCGTAGTTCACGCGGACAATGAAGAGCCGGTTTTCGAGCGCGCGGGTCTGGTACAAGTGAATGAGCAGAGGCCGGGAGAAATCGTCGGTGCAATAGGGATTGAAGACAATCTCGGCGCCTCCCAGCGCCAGCTCACGGGTGGCTTCGGGGTGCTGGATATCGTAGCAGATTTCTATCCCCACTTTCACTTTCACTCCGCCGATTTCAATATCCCAAACAGGAAAACTTTCGCCGTGGTTCACTCCCGAGGCAAGCATCCAATTCTGGAGGTGGACCTTGCTATAGGTGCCCACGATCTGCCCTCGAGGATTCATGAGAACCGCGGCGTTGAACATCTTCCCTCCACGATTCTCGTCCATGCCAAAGACGATCCAGATTCCGAGTTCTTTGGCGAGGGCGGCAAAGCGGTCTGTGGCAGGCCCAGGAATCGTCTCTGCGGCGGCCAGGATTTTTGCGCGCTCGGCAACGATCTGGGGCGCGTCCGTGGAGGTGCCGGGGGGCAAATCAACTCTCGCGTATCCCTGCACAGCCGCTTCCGGAGTGCAGACGATCCTGGCCCCGCGCGCCGCGGCCTCCCGGATCAGTTTCTCAGCGTGCGTCAGATTGTATTCTTTGTCGTAGAGCCGCGCGTTCATCTGGA